>Ga0307477_10004328_pt1 | contig 10368 bp, 14 predicted proteins | sample atmos_gasesECM2C_FD_203316 | JGI IMG/M metagenome (GOLD analysis project Ga0307477, IMG submission 203316) | Hardwood forest soil microbial communities from Morgan-Monroe State Forest, Indiana, United States - atmos_gasesECM2C_515 | ecosystem: Environmental > Terrestrial > Soil > Temperate... | reverse complement strand
AAGACCGCGGCGTTATCGTCGAAGCGGATGTAGGTGCCATCCCTGCGCCGGCGCTCTTTGCGCATGCGCACAATTACTGCTTTCACCACCGTGCCCTGCTTGACCTGGCTTTCCGGCGTGGCTTCCTTGACCGACGCGGTGATGATGTCGCCGAGTCCGGCCTTGAGGCCGACGTCGCCACCCAGCGGCAAAATGCACATCAGCTTGCGCGCGCCGGAATTGTCCGCCACCGTCAGCCAGGTTCGCATTTGAATCATAGGTCTGCTCCCCTGCCTTATTCGGCCGACGCGTTGTGCGTCAGCACTTCCTTGAGTCGCCAGCGCTTCAGCTTGGAGATGGGACGAGATGCGACGATGCGCACAGTGTCTCCCGGCTTGGCTTGGCGCTTTTCATCATGCGCATAAAACTTTTTGGAGATGCGCACCACGCGGCGGTATTTCGTGTGCTGCACCAGACGCAGCACTTCGACGACGATGGTCTTCTCCATCTTGGCGCTGGTGACGCGCCCGGTAAGCACCTGATGCTCGTGGCGCGTATCAGCAGCTTTGCTTTTCGTTTCGGTGGTCGTCATTTCGTTATGCCTTCTTCAACTCTTGCACGCGGAGCAGTGTCTTCACCCGCGCGAGATCTTTTTTTGCTTCGCGAAGCCGCTTGAGCGCTTCGGCTTGCCCAGTGGTCAACTGAAAGCGCAGCCGGAAAATCTGCTCGGTGAGCTCTTTCTGCTGCGCGTTGAGCTCGTTGACGCCGGCTTCGCGGATTTTTTCGATGCGCCGCGGCATGATCAATAACCTCCTGCGCGAGTTACGAATTTCGTGGGGATGGGCAGCTTGTGCGCCGCAAGCCCCAAAGCTTCCTTGGCGGTGGCTTCGTCGACACCAGCCATCTCAAACATGATGCGCCCGGGCTTCACCACCGAAACCCACTTTTCCGGAGCGCCTTTGCCTTTGCCCATGCGGGTTTCCGCGGGCTTCTTGGTGAATGGCTTGTCCGGAAAGATGCGAATCCATAGTTTGCCGCCGCGCTTGATGAAGCGAGTAATCGCCACGCGCGAGGCTTCGATTTGCCGGTCGGTGATCCACGCAGCCTCCATTGCTTTCAAGCCGTATTCGCCAAACGCCAAATCGCCGCCACGCCAGGCTTTGCCGGTGCGCCGGCCGCGCATTTGCTTTCGGTACTTCACTTTCTTGGGCATCAACATCGCTGTGTTCTCGCTTCCCGAATCTCGTTCGCTTCGTCCGCTGCTGGCGAGCTAAAGGTCGCCCCTACAAATTTCGTTACGCCGCGACCCCTTCGCGCTCTTTTTGGATCTTCGAGGCACGCTTGGGTACGTTTTCGCCTTGATAGACCCAGCACTTCACGCCGATTACGCCGTACGTGGTGTAGGCCTGCGCGAAACCAAAATCAATGTCCGCGCGCAGGGTCTGCAGCGGCAAGCGCCCTTGCAAGTACCACTCTTTGCGGGCGATTTCCGCTCCGTTCAAACGGCCGGCAACGCGCACCTTGATGCCCTTGCAGCCAAAACGCAGCGCGGAGTCCACCGCTTTGCGCATCGCGCGGCGGAAGGCCACGCGCTTTTCGAGCTGCAGCGCGATGGATTCGGCAACGAGCTGCGCGTCTAGCTCCGGGCGGTGCACTTCCTGAATGTCGATGTGCACTTCACGCTTGGTGCGCTTCTGCACTTCCTGCTTGAGCTTGTCGATTTCCGCGCCCTTGCGGCCGATGATGATGCCGGGCCGCGCGGTGTAAATGCGCACGACGAGCTTGTTGGCGGCGCGCTCGATGTCGATGGAGCTAATGCCCGCGCTCTTGAGGCGCTCTTTCAGTTCGCGGCGCAGCTTCACGTCTTCGTGCAGCAGTTCGGCGTAGTCGCGGTCAGCATACCAGCGCGACTTCCACGGCTTGTTATAGCCGAGGCGGAATCCGTAGGGGTGCGTTTTCTGTCCCATTTGTCTCCTTACTTCTTTCCCTTCTTTGGAGCGCTCTGCTTGCCGCTCAAAGCTTTGCGCACGCGCCGCGCGGTACCGCGCACGCCCTTTTGCGCTTCCACTTCTGCTTCGATGGCGGCAACGCGCTGTGCTGCGGCCACGTGATGCTCGGCGACGCCGACCCATAGATGCGCGGTGCGCTTCTGATAGCGGAACGCGCGGCCCATCGGCGCGGGACGCAGACGCTTCCAGCGCGTGCCTTCGTTCACGAAACAGTTATTCACGTACAGCTCGTCGACATCGAGCGGCGCGCCGGCGTCTTCCGCTTTGCGCTCGGCGTTGGCGATGGCGCTGCGCAAAACTTTTTCAATGTGCTTGGCGGCCCGCTTGGGCGTGAAATGCAGCGTTTGCAGCGCTGCTTGCGCCTTTTGCCCGCGGATCAAGTCCATCACGAGACGCGCTTTTTGCGGCGACATGCGCACATGCCGCGCCAGCGCGTGGGCTTCAATCGAGCTCGCTTGTGGTTGTAGCTCAGCCATGGCTTATGCCTTCGGCGCTGCCGGAGCTGCGCCGCCTCCTGCTGGTGCCGCGCCGGGGGCCGCCCCGCCAGCGGGAGCCACGCCAGCGGCCTTCTCGAGCGCCGCTTTCACCGCGTGGCCCTTGAAGGTGCGCGTCGGCGAAAATTCTCCCAGCTTGTGCCCGATCATCTGCTCGGTCACATACACGGGAATGAATTTCTTGCCGTTGTGCACGGCGATGGTGTGGCCGATCATCTCCGGAACGATCGTGGAGCGCCGCGACCAGGTCTTCACCACTTTCTTTTCATTGCGCGTGTTCAGACCTTCCACTTTTTCGCGCAAATGGCCGTCGACAAACGGCCCTTTTTTCAGTGAGCGTGCCATTTCTCTTGGTTACTCCTCAACCCGGCGCAAGCGGACCCACTGCGCCCGCCGCATTTTCTTAAAGCCGCGCACCGGACCGGGTACGCGATGCGACTTGGGGCAGAACGGGCAGACAAAGCGCGTGCCTTGCGCGTTGGGAATGCGTTCCACAATGACCGACCAGCCGGGTTTGCAGAGTTTGTACAGCACTGGCTCCGGCGGAGCGATGACGGCCTTTACCGGGCGCACCGGCTTGCTGGTCTTGACTGCGGTTCGCTTCGCGGACGCACGCTTCACGGGCCGGCTGGTGCGACGGCTGGCTGCGCGTCCTGTTCGTGTTGCTCTTGATGCTCGCATGGTTTTCGCTCTCACCAGGCGGCGCTAAAGATCGCCACCTGATTTTGTTTTCGTCTCTACTTCTTTACTTCCTGCGCTGAACGATCTGCTTGTCCGTACGCTTGTTCCTGCGGGTCTTCTTGCCCAGCGTCGGGAAAGCCCAGGGCGTCTGCGGGTGATTGCCCTTGACCTTGCCTTCTCCTCCGCCGTGCGGATGATCCACAGGATTCATGGCCACGCCGCGCACCGTGGGCTTGATGCCGCGCCACCGCGTGCGTCCGGCCTTGCCGAACGTTTCATTTTCATGGTCAAGGTTACCAACCTGGCCAACCGTAGCCATGCAATCAATGGAAAACTTGCGCACCTCGCCGCTAGGCATCTTGACCAGCGCGAGGTCGCCTTCCTTGCTAAGCAACTGCGCCGCGCCGCCTGCGGAGCGCACGGCCTGGCCGCCGCGTCCCGGGTACAGCTCGAGGTTGTGCACCATTGTGCCGGGAGGAATGTGGCGAATCTTCAGCGCGTTGCCGGGAAGAATGTCCGCGCCTTCGCCGGTCTGCACCGTGGCGCCGACTTCCAGGCCCACCGGATGCAGGATGTAGCGCTTTTCGCCATCGGCGTAATGCAGGAGTGCGATGTTGGAGCTGCGATTGGGGTCATATTCGATGGCCGCAACCTTTGCGGGCACGCCGACTTTGTCGCGCCGGAAATCCACCTGGCGGTACTGTTTCTTGTGGCCGCCGCCGCGATGCCAAATCACGATTTCGCCGTGATTGTTGCGTCCACCGGAGCGCTTTTTGGGCTCGAGCAGGGCCTTTTCCGGCTCCTGCTTGGTGATATGGCTCTTGTCCAGGACGGTGATAAACCGCCGCGACGCTGTGTATGGATTAAAGCTTTTCAGTCCCATCGCTGCCTCTTACCTTCTTGCTTCTTCCCCGCTCCGCGCGAGCGGAGCGAAGGATCTCGACATAAATCTCTGCGCTCTTACAAATTCTCCGCGTACTCGATCATCTTTTCGCCTTCCGCAAGCTTCACGTAGGCTTTTTTCCAATCGCGGCGATATCCTTCGCTCTGGCCGCGGCGGCGCATCTTGCCGTGAAAATTGGCGGTGCGCACGGCGTCGACCTTCACTTTGAAGATCTGCTGCACGGCTTCCTTGATCTGCGTCTTGGTCGCGCCCGAAGCGACTTCAAAGACTACCGTGTGCTGCGTCTCTTTCACGCCCAGCCCTTTTTCGGTGATGATGGGCCGGCGAATAATTTGATAGTGCGGGGCTGACATCGCTTATCCCTTCCCCTTTTTCTTCGCGGAACTGGCTTTCTTGGCCACGGATTTTTCTTTCTTCGCCGCCGGTTTCGCCGCGGCCTTGGGCGCTGCTTCCTTCTTGGCCTTTGCCGCCGGCGCGATGGATTGAACATCGGGCGCCGCGATCGGTGCGGCTTCGGGGTCGAGCGTGTGGCTCAGCCGCGCCACGGCGTCCTTGGACAGCAGCAAGAGGTCGTGGTTCAGCAAGTCATACGGCTGCAAAACGTTGGTGGCAACGAGCTTGACGCGATCGAGATTGCGGCTGGCCAGCTCGAGGTTGCGATTTTCGCCGTACGCAACGAGCAGCGCGGATTTTTCGCCGTTCAACTTGTCGAGCACCGAGCGCAACGCTTTCGTCTTGTGCGTATCGAGCGACCAGGCGTCGACAACGGTCAGTTTCTGTTCCGCAAGCTTCGCGGAAAGCGCCGAGCGCAGCGCGCCGAGAAGCATTTTCTTCGGCAGCGCGTAACTGTAATCGCGCGGCTTGGGTCCATGAACCGTGCCGCCATGGCGCCAGAGCGGCGAGCGAATCGAGCCGACGCGCGCGCGGCCGGTGCCCTTCTGCCGCCAGAGCTTGCGGCCCGCGCCGCTGACTTCGCTCTTGTCCTTGGTCTTGTGCGTGCCCGCGCGCAAACCGCGCAGATACCAGCGCGAAGCTTCGTGCAGCAGGTGCGGATTCACCTTGGCGCCAAACACCGCGTCGGCGAGCTCCACCTGCCCGACCTTCTTGCCATCCAGATTGACTACATCCACGACCGGCATAATCTCGTTTCCTTTTTCTCTGACCGTTCTTTCTGTTCTTTTCTACTTCGCTGCAGGCGCGCGTTTTGCCGCTGAGCCAGTCGCCTTCTTGGCGTTCTTCGCGCGACGGATAAAAATGTATGCGCCGTTCGGACCCGGCACGGACCCGCGCACCAACAGTAGGTTTTCGTCGTTATCCACTTTCACGACTTTCAAATTCTTGGACGTCAGGTTGGCGTTGCCCATGTGGCCCGGAAAATGCTGATTCTTCCACACGCGCGACGGAAACGAACTGCCGCCGATGCCGCCCGGCGCGCGATGGAACATCGAACCGTGCGTGGCATCGCCACCGCGGTAGTGCCAGCGCTTGACGCCGCCGGCAAAGCCTTTGCCCTTGGTCACGCCGCTGACGTCGACCAATTCGCCGGCCTTGAAATTTTCCACCAGCACGCGATCGCCGACTTTCGTTTCGTCCTTCGATTCCTCGATGCGCACTTCTTGCAAAACCTTCATGGGCGCCACGCCGGCTTTTTTGAAGTGCCCAGTCATGGCTTTATTGACGCGCTGCGGCTTGACGAATTCCACGAGCCCAAGCTGCGCGGCTTCGTAGCCGTCTTTGTCCATCGTGCGGCGCTGCACGACAACACATGGCCCCGCTTGGAGCACGGTGCAGCCGACCAGCGCGCCGTCTTCGGTAAAGACTTGCGTCATCCCCAATTTGATTCCGATAATTCCGTTGACCGCCATCGTGTCTTCTCTCTCACAATCCTTTTGTTAGCAGCACGAAAACTACTTCCCTGCGTGCCCGAAGGCCTTGATCTCCACGTCCACGCCCGGAGGCAAATCCAGCTTCATCAATGCGTCGACGGTGTCCGGTGTAGGCTCGAGAATATCGATCAGGCGCTTGTGCGTGCGCATCTCGAACTGCTCGCGTGATTTTTTGTCCACGTGCGGAGAGCGCAGCACCGTCCAGCGGTTGATGGTGGTGGGCAGCGGAATCGGACCGGCAACATCCGCGCCGGTGCGCTTGGCCGTTTCCACAATCTCTCGGGTGGACTGATCGAGAATGCGGTGATCGTACGCCTTCAAACGAATGCGAATTTTGTCGCCTTGTCTCATTTATCTATTCCACAGCCCTCTCTAGAAAACCCATTACTCGATGATCTCCGTGACCGCGCCTGCTCCGACGGTGTGGCCGCCTTCGCGAATGGCGAAGCGCAAGCCCTTCTCTAATGCGACCGGAGTGATCAGCGTCACTTCGCAGCTCACGTTGTCGCCGGGCATTACCATCTCCACTCCGGCCGGCAACTTCATGTCCCCGGTTACATCCGTGGTGCGGAAGTAAAACTGCGGACGGTAGCCGGAGAAAAACGGCGTGTGACGCCCGCCCTCTTCCTTGGTCAGCACGTATGCTTCGGCCTTGAACTTCGTGTGCGGCGTGATCGAGCCGGGCTTGCAAACGACTTGCCCGCGCTCCACGTCTTCTTTTTCCGTGCCGCGCAGCAAGAGCCCCACGTTGTCACCGGCGAGCCCTTCGTCCAGCAACTTCTTGAACATTTCCACGCCGGTCACAACCTTCTTCTGCGTTGGGCGGAAGCCCACTATTTCCACTTCTTCGCTGACCTTCACCTTGCCGCGCTCGATGCGGCCGGTAACCACCGTGCCGCGTCCGGAGATGGAGAAAATGTCTTCAATGGGCATGGCGAACGGCTTGTCAATGTCGCGCACCGGAAGCGGCACGTTCTTGTCCACCGCTTCCATTAATTCATCAATCGTTTTTTCCCATTTGGCGTCGCCGTTCAAAGCCTGTAACGCCGATCCCTTGATCACCGGGATCGTGTCGCCAGGGAATTGATAACTCTTGAGCAGCTCGCGCACTTCGAGTTCGACCAGTTCGAGCAACTCCGCGTCTTCCACCATGTCGCACTTGTTCAAGAACACGACGATGGCAGGCACGCCCACCTGGCGAGCGAGCAGGATGTGCTCGCGCGTTTGCGGCATGGGGCCGTCGGTTGCCGCCACAACCAGAATCGCGCCATCCATCTGCGCCGCGCCGGTGATCATGTTCTTGATGTAATCCGCATGACCCGGGCAGTCCATGTGCGCGTAGTGGCGGTTCGGCGTTTCGTACTCCACGTGCGAAACGGCAATGGTGATGCCGCGCTCGCGCTCTTCCGGTGCGTTGTCAATGGAATCAAACGCGCGGAACTGCACCTTCGGATTGTGCTTACTCAGCACCTTGGTGATCGCCGCGGTCAACGTGGTCTTGCCATGGTCAATGTGACCGATGGTCCCGATGTTCACGTGCGGCTTATTGCGCTCGAATTTCTCCTTGGCCATCTGTTTCTCCGCTCCTCAGTCTAAAATCTAATTTCTTGCAAAATCCCGGAAATCCGAAATTACTTTTCTCCCCGTACCTTCTTCACGATTTCTTCGGCAAGGGCCGCCGGCACCTCGGCGTAATGCGAAAAATGCATGGTGAAGGTGGCGCGCCCCTGCGTGCGGCTGCGCAAATCGGTAGCGTAGCCGAACATCTGCGACAATGGAACTTCCACACGAATGACGTTGCTGCCCGCGCGATTCTCCGTGCCCTGAATCGCGGAACGCCGTGCGTTCAGATCTCCAAACACCGCGGGCATATATTCTTCCGGAACGACTACTTCCACTTTCATGATCGGCTCGAGCAAAACCGGCTTGGCTTTGTGGCAAGCTTCCTTGAAGGCCATGGAGCCCGCGATTTTGAAAGCCATTTCCGAGCTGTCCACGTCGTGGTAGCTGCCGTCGACAAGAACCACAGCGACATCGACCATCGGAAAGCCCGCAAGGATACCGCTATCAAGAGCTTCGCGGATGCCCGCTTCAATCGGCGCAATAAATTCGCGCGGGATGGAGCCGCCAACAATTTTGTCGATAAACAAGAAGCGATGATCCTTGTCGAAGCGCCACTTGCCCCCCGGACCACCGACGATTTCTTTCGCCAGCGCGTCCAGCTCATCGGTCGACATTTCGTGCATGTTTTCGTGGGTGGCGCTGGGCAGCGGATGCAGGATGATTTCGCAATGGCCGTACTGGCCGCGCCCGCCGGTCTGCTTGATGTACTTGCCTTCGGCCTCCGCTTTCTTGCGGATCGTTTCGCGGTACGCGACCTGCGGCCGGCCGACATTGGCTTGCACGTTGTATTCGCGCAGCATGCGGTCGACGATGATTTCGAGATGCAACTCGCCCATGCCGGAGATCAGCGTTTGCCCGGTATCCGGTTCGGTCGACACGCGGAAGGTTGGATCTTCTTGCGCGAGCCGCTGCATGGCCACGCCGAGCTTGTCCTGGTCGGCCTTGGTCTTGGGCTCTATGGCCACGGAGATGACCGGCGCCGGGAAGTCGATGGTTTCGAGGATAATCGGCTTCTGCTCGTCGCAAAGAGTGTCGCCGGTGTTTACGCTCTTCAAGCCCACGCAAGCGCAAATGTCGCCGGCGTAGATTTCGTCGATTTCTTCGCGCTTGTTGGCGTGCATCTGCAGCAAGCGGCTAATGCGCTCGCGGGTGCGCTTTGCCGGGTTGTAAACATAACTTCCCGATTTCAGGACGCCGGAATAGACACGGATGTAAGTCAGGTGGCCCACAAACGGGTCGGACATGATTTTGAAGGCCAGGGCCGAAAAGGGCTCGTTATCGCGGGCACGACGCAATTCAGTTTCCTCGTTATCCGGATTGATGCCCTCGACCGGCGGCACATCCACGGGTGACGGCAAATAATCCACGACGGCATCGAGCAGCGGCTGAATGCCCTTGTTCTTGAACGCCGAACCAGCCAGCACCGGGACGATCTTCAACGCGAGCGTCGACTTGCGGATTGATTTCCGCATTTCCTCGAGCGTTAGCGTCTCGCCATTTAGATATTTGTCGACCAGTTCATCGTCGTGCTCGGCGATGTACTCTACGACCTTGTTGCGATGCTCGTCGTAGAATTTCTTGTCGATCGCCGCGCCCTTGAGCGCCGCGGCCACGTCCGGTCGGGAATCGACGAAAGCTTTGTCCCACAGCTTTGCGACTTCAAAGATTTCAAACTTCGCGCCGAGCCCCTCCTCCAGCCAAACCACGACTTTCTGCTCGAGGAAATCGATGATGCCGATGAAATTATCTTCGCGGCCGAGCGGGAATTGCAGAGGTACCGGACGCGCTCCGAGGCGCTGCTTGATGGTGCGAATCACGTGATCGAAGTCCGCACCCATGCGATCCATCTTGTTCACAAAGCAGATGCGCGGCACGCGATACTTATCGGCCTGGCGCCATACGGTTTCCGATTGCGGCTGCACGCCGGCTACGGAGTCGAACACGCAGACGGCGCCGTCCAGTACGCGCAGCGAGCGCTCGACTTCGACGGTGAAGTCCACGTGGCCGGGCGTATCAATGATGTTGACGCGGTATTTCTTGCCGAAGCGATCCCAGGAAGCAGTGGTGGCGGCGCTAGTGATGGTGATGCCGCGCTCGCGCTCCTGCTCCATCCAGTCCATGGTGGCGGTGCCTTCGTCCACCGAGCCAATCTTGTAAGTCACACCCGTATAGAACAGGATGCGCTCGGTCGACGTGGTCTTGCCGGCGTCGATGTGCGCCATGATCCCGATGTTGCGCGTGTCCTCAAGTTTGAATACGCGTCCCACGGCCCCAGGTGCCCTCTTTTCGCTTGTCCGATTTGCTACCGCTTCTGCCACTTGATCCCCTATCTCCTAAGCCTTACCAGCGATAATGCGCGAAAGCCTTGTTGGCTTCGGCCATGCGGTGCACATCTTCCTTCTTCTTGATGGCACCGCCGCGCGCGTTGGCCGCATCGATCAATTCATCGGCGAGCCTGTCGACCATCGTCTTGCCGGCGCGTTCCCGCGAATACTGCAACAACCAGCGAATGGCCAGCGATTGCCGACGGAACGGATTCACTTCCACCGGAACCTGGTAGTTCGCGCCGCCCACGCGCCGCGTCTTCACTTCCAGCACCGGCTTCACGTTCTCGACGGCCTTCTTGAAAATCTTCAGCGCGTCGTCGTTACTCTTCTTGGCTACCTGGTCCATGGCGCCGTAAAACACGCGCTGCGCCGTGGACTTCTTGCCTTCCCACATCATCGAGCAGATGAACTTCTCGACGAGGTCGCTGTCGTAGACAGGGTCCGTGGCTTGTTCGCGCCGGGCGA
>Ga0307477_10004327_pt1 | contig 10369 bp, 11 predicted proteins | sample atmos_gasesECM2C_FD_203316 | JGI IMG/M metagenome (GOLD analysis project Ga0307477, IMG submission 203316) | Hardwood forest soil microbial communities from Morgan-Monroe State Forest, Indiana, United States - atmos_gasesECM2C_515 | ecosystem: Environmental > Terrestrial > Soil > Temperate... | reverse complement strand
CCCGGACGCTTCTTCCCTCCAGCAACACCGCGTCAACCAGATACCGCCCCATTCCCATGCCGGCCACCTTTCGTAAGCGTCCAGCATGTCCCGACACATGTGTCCACTATGTGCCGCAACCACACACCTCCGCGCGCATGCGAGAGCGAACACACGAGCTGTCCTTGGGCTTCGCGTGGGACAGCTCGCGTGTTGCCGCTCTCGCTGGCTGATACCGGGGCTTTAGCAGCCTTCGCTTGCGCCGCTGCCGGGCGTACACTGCTCCCAGGCTTTGCGGCTGTAGGTGCCGCCTGCGTTGCCGACTTTCAGTTCTCCGGATTCTTCGCTGAAGATGAACGAGCCGGCTTCGAGATGGACTTTCGCGCCGACGACCGCGCCCGTGAGCGTCCCTGCGCCGCTCAGGACGACTTCCGCTTCGGGCGCGTACACGCTCGCGCTGAGGGAGCCGCTGTTCTTGACGCTGAAGGGGCCTTTGCCGGCCATCTCGATCAACAGTGCGCCCGGGCCGTTGGGGTTCACCAGGTGTGAATTGCCTTCGATCGTGAACGTCCCTGAGCCTTTTTCTGGGCAATTGGGGTTGCCCGTATGGGAGTCGATGAATATTTCGACTTTAGCGCCCGTGGCGATTTTGAGTTCACCGTTGCGTTCGGCGAGGACTTTGCAGAAGTAGTATTTAGAGCCTCCCAGCGTCAGTTTGCTGTTGCTGCTCAGCGTCAGTTCATAGGTAGGCGAGCCCGTAAATTTGTTGGCCGATTTGCCTTCTGTGAAAAATTCGTCCGTGGTCCCGATGCGGCTATCTTCGTTTTCCGCCGCCGTAGGATGTACGGACGGGATTTTCGCTTCGATCGGACATCCGGAGCTGCGGGTGATTTCAAGCGGCGGGTCTCCGACATAGCCACCTTTGACGTTACCGACCGTCACGCCCGAGGCGTTGCGTTCCGCGCCGACCGCGGGCTTGAACGTACCGCCGGGACAGATTTCGAAGCCCTTCGAGAACGTCGCGCTGCCTTCGCCTTTGATTTTCAGGTTGCTGGCGACGACGGCTGTCGCTGTCACGTTCCCGTTTACCAACACTTCTTCCAATCCGAGGATGCCATCGATCGAAAACAGCGATTCGCCGACCGCGGATTCGATCCGCGTTTGCAGGCGAGTACCGGGTTCCACACCGTTTACCTTCCCTTCGGATGTGACGCAGCGCTGGGCGATGCCGGCTTTGACTTCGATGGTCTGCCCGGCGCATTTTTCACCGGCGTTGAGCGCCTTCGTGGTCCAGTACTGGAAGGTCGCGCCGTTGCCAAGCGATTCAGAACCGCTTTTACATTCGCTTACGGTTGTCTTCTTTTCGCTGCCGTTGATGCATTCTTCTTTTTCGGGTTTGAGTTGGCTCAGTCGATAACTCGCCACCTGCAGGCCCCCTTCGGCGGCCTCGAGCGCGGCCTTGGTGTTGTCGTCGCGTGTAGTTGATGTGGAGGTCTGCATCGCGACGGTGACCGCCGCGCCCACGAGCACTGTGACGATCATCAACACGATGACGGCTGTCGGTAGCACGAACCCGGCCTCGTCGGTCGGGCGGCGCTTGGGGTTCGGGTAACGCATGTGGATCAATCCGTTTCCAGTTGTCGGAGGGGGGGCCGGAGACAGGGTTCGTGCGCGCTGCGTATCATTTTGAGGTCATCACGATTCGGCGAGGAGCGTGGAGACACGGACGGGAGCGACGGCTCGGGTCCCGCTCGGGACTTTCACGGTGACGACTACCGTGAGCCGCTTGTAGTTTTCTTGTGTCGGACATTTGGCACCGCAGTTTTTGTCGGTGTGCCAGGTGACGAAGTCGTACACGTTGCCGCTGATGAGGCCGTCTTTCCATTCGCAGGCCCCTACTTTTTGCGAGCATTCCCTTCCGGTTGGCGAGGTCGATATGACGCCACATTCTGTTTTGACCATGCTCGTGCATTCGCCACTTTTGGCTACCGCCAGCAACTCGGCTTCTGTGCTAACGGCGCCGTACTGGTATTCGGTCGGGCTCCCTTCTTTGACGTAGTAATCTGGGTTGGTGGTTTCAGCCGAGTGAGTCGGGGTCGAGCTCATCGACAGTTCGCTGTAGGGGATGGCCTGCAGGCGCTCGATCTCCAGCTGGGCGCGATGGGCCATCGAGGTGCGGCGTTCAGAGAGCAGCGTGAGCTTGCGCGCGCTGTCGAACGCGCCGATCAGCCCGATGATTCCCACCGTCAGCACGAGTACGGCGGCCAGCACCTCGACCATCATGAAGCCGTCCTCGGCACATGGGAGAGGCGATCGATGGAAGGGAAGGCGATATTTCATCTCAGCCTTCCAGGTACAGATTGCGGATGAAGGCGGCGTTTTCGAGCACGACTTTGTGGCCGTAGCTGCTGCCGGCCTGTTTGAGCGTGCCCATTGAGGGCAGTTCGATCTTCAGCGTGACGACGTTCGGCGCGGTCGTGTTGGTTTCGGTCCCTTTGAAGTAGGAGAAGACCGCGGTTCCGTTGACGACGTCCTTCACGATCGCGGGACCGGTGCTGGGGAGGGTTTTTCCTTCTTCAGCTATGAGTCGGACGCACTGGCTGTATACGGTGCCGAACTGGCTGACATTGCATTCGTACTTGATCTTCCAGTTCTTGCCTCCGATCTTGGCGAGGAAGAGGATCGCGCTGGGTTTCGCTTCTTCGACTTTGTATGCCTGACGGATGTCGCGTGTCATACGCGCCAAGCCGGCGCGGTCTTCTTGCATCGTGAGCGCCCATTCGGTGTCGCGCGCCTGGACCTGTTGGCTCGACTCCAGCATGGCGAGGATCGCCCCGAACACCACGATCGCAAGCGCGGACGCAATCAGCAGCTCGAACAGCGTGAAACCGTCCTCCGATGTGGGACGGGGCAATCGGGAAAGAAACGTATCAATCATCACAAGCACATGGGTAGTGGTCTACCCAAGGCTTCGGCATCGGCTGTGTCTGGCTTTAGGGCCCGAGATGGGGCGTGTATCAGGCATCCATAGGCCGGTTGGGGCCCCTGCGCGCGTGCGCGGGGCGGTTGGTTATGCCATCTACCGACGCGGTCTATGGACGAGGGACGTCTGCGGGGCGGGGCGCCGGGGCCGCGGGAGGGTCAGCCATGTACGGGACTGACCCTCCAAGCTCGGCTACAGCGCTGGCTGCGAGACGGCCGCGGGCGTGCCGGCCGGCGCGCCCAGGCGCGAGTAGATGAGGATGGCGACGACGATCGACCACAGCACGAAGCCGATCAGCGCGGGAAAGCTCGCGGGCGGGATCAGGGCGCCGATCCCCAGCACGATCGCGACCCAGCCGAGCCACGTCGGCAGCTCGGCTCCGCGCAGGATCGCGATGCCGCTGCAGAGGCCGAACACGAACGCGCCGGCGAGCACCGGCAGGAACAGTTCCTGGCTGAGGAAGTTGAGCGTCTGCGCCGTCTGCGGCGAGAAGTGGCTGAGGTTGTGGGCTAGCCCGTATTCGACGCCGGTGCCGATCAGCGCTCCGGCGGCCATCAGCACCGCGCCCGCCAGCGTCAGCGCGCCCAGCCCCTCCGCGGCGGGCGTGCGGCGCAGGTAGGAGCGCAGCGCGCCCCCGAACAGCAGCAGCGCGAGGAAAGCGAGCGCGAACAGGATCGCGGACGTCTCGATTTCCGAGCGGTTCGCCGCGTAGAAGGCGATCACCTTCGCCGGGCCGGCGTCGGCCTTGGGCGTTTCCCCGCCCGCGGAGAACACGCCCGCGATCACAAGTACGCCGAACAGCACGCCGGTCAGCGGCGCGAATCGACTCCAACGGTCAGTGCTCATCCCTACCCCCTTGCTCGTACGGCGTTTGACCCATCCCGCGCGACTCTACACCCGCCGACCCCCGAGTAGTATCCCCGGTTCCCGACGTTCGTCCGCGAAGTTGCGCCGGCCCGATCCATCGCCCCGGCGAGGACGTCGCGGGTAGTCTGGAGAACGGTCCAGGGGGACTGGTGTAGTGGTAACACGGCGGTCTCCAAAACCGCAGCTCGAGGTTCGATTCCTCGGTCCCCCGTCCTGAGGAGTCGCACAATGCTCAGGGTGCCGAGACGGTGCCCTGAGCGGTTATCCTTGCGTCATGGCCACGCTGGTGCTCGACCCTTACGCTTACGAGCTGGACGCGCTCAAGCAGCGGCGGCGGGTCTCCGGTCTGGACCGCCTCGACGAGGTGTGGGAGGGTGTTCTGCACATGGTTCCGGCTCCGAGCTTCGCGCATGCGCAGATCGCCCAGCAGTTGGCAGAGATTCTCGGTCCTCCCGCCCGCGCCGCCGGCTTGACGGCGGCCATGCACGAGTTCAACCTCGGCGAGTCCGACGACGACTATCGCATCCCCGACGGCGGCCTGCTTCGCCCTGGGGCCGGCGGTGTCTGGCTGCACACCGCCGCGCTTGCCGTGGAGATCGTCTCGCCCGGCGACGAGACCTGGCAGAAGCTCCCATTTTATGCCGCCCACGAGGTCGACGAGGTGTTGATCCTCGACCCCGAGGAGCGCGCCATCCACTGGCTGGAGCTTACCGACGGCGAGTATCGCCTCGTCGAGCGCAGCGGCGTGATCGATCTCGGTCCGACGGAGCTGGCCGAGCGGATCGACTGGCCGTAGCTTGCGGCGGGTCGCGCCGTTCGGGCCTCGAGTTAAGCCTTGCCGCCCGCGCGGCGTCGCACCCCGCCGGCGCCGGCGATCAAGATCTCGCTGACCATCTCTGGTGCGAACAGCCCGTGCTCGACCACGCCCGGCGTGCCGCTCAGGCGCTCCGCCAGCGTGCGGGGATCCTCGACCGGGCCGGCGTAGTCGGCGATCAGATTCCCGTCCGGGCTCGCGCAAGCGTCCCGCAGCCGTGTATCCCCGAGCGCGGCCAGCGTGCGCTGCACCCCGAACCTCAGTACCTCCACGGGCACCGGCGGTCCCAGCCGCGCCACCTCCTTCTCGGCTGAGACGATCACCACGAACCGCCGCGCTGAGGCCGCCACGATCTTCTCGCGCGTGTGCGCTCCGCCGCCGCCCTTGACGAGCCAGCCGTCCGGATCGACCTGGTCGGCGCCGTCGATGGCGATGTCCAGCTCCCCTACGTCATCGAGCTCATCGACGGTCAACCCCAGCTCCCGCGCGACCGCGGCGGTCGCCGGGGAGGTCGCCACGCAGCGGACGCCCCGCAGCTCCTCGGCGCGCTCGCCCAGTGCTGTAAGTAGATAAGCGACGGTGGAGCCCGTCCCCAGCCCGACCCTCATGCCGTCCCGCACCAACTTGGCCGCCGTGCGCGCCGCGGCGTCCTTGAACCGCTCGATCGCGGCCGGGTCGAGGTCTGCGTCGCTCAGCGGCGGAGATGCTTCAGGCGCGCGATCGGATGCCATGGCGCGTGCGAGCGTATCGACCCCGACGGCGGCGCTTCGCCGCGCTTGGTGGACCGATCGGAGAGCGAATTGGAATCTCCGATCGGCCAACGGCGCAACTCCTCGTCAAACAGTTCCAGGCGATGCCCACCGCGGCGCTTGGCACGATACATAGCCACGTCCGCCTCTCGCAGCAGGTCCTCCGGGTCGGCGTCGGGGTCGCGCGAGATCGACACGCCCACACTTGCGAACATCCCTACCTCGATCGCCCCGACCGCGAACGGCTCCTGCAGCCCCTGCACGACACGTTCGGCGACGGCGAGCGCCTCCTTGTCGGACTCGAGATCCTCGGCCAGGATCACGAACTCGTCCCCGCCCAGCCGCGCGACCGTGTCGCTGTCCCTGAGCGTCTCAGCCAGTCGCTCCGCGACCGATACCAGCAGCAGGTCGCCGACGGCGTGTCCGAGGCTGTCGTTGATCGCCTTCAGGCCATCCAGATCGATAAACAACAGCGCGATCGGACCCTTGCTGCGATGCAGTCTGGCGAGCGCCTGATGGGCGCGGTCCATCAGCAGCAGGCGGTTTGGCAGCTTCGTCAGCGGGTCGTGCAGCGCTTGGCGCTCCAGCCACATCCGGTCGGTCACGTCACGCGCCGCCGCGTACCACACCTCGCCGTCGCAGCGCGCACTCCACAGCAGCCACCGCCACGAGCCGTCCTTGTGGCGATAGCGGTTGGTGAAGTTCACCAGCTGCGCACTGCGATTGCGCCCCGCGAGCGTCAGCGCGAGCGTCTGCTCGAGATCATCCGGGTGCACCCGTGCCTGCATCGGCTGGGCCACCAGCTCCTCGATGCTCCAGCCCAGCGCGTCCGCCCAGGCCGGGTTCAAAAGCGTGAATCGTCCATCGAGCGATATCGCCGCCAGCAGATCGCTGGTCATCTCGAACAGCCGTTCGATCCCACTCGCATCCGTGTTTCTGTCCGCCGGTGCGCTCGCCGCGCCGGCGCCGGTATCCGCGCTCTCCGCGGGGCAGGCTTCGCCCTCCAAGCCAGCCTGCTCGGCGAGGCGGGTTGGGTTGGTCGCGTGCGGATTCGCGTGCATCACCAACCACGTCGGCGCCCATACCCCGTTTGCGGGGGATGTATTCACGCGCTGGACGAATGATCTAGCGGCGTATTTTGGAGACGGTTAATACGGGCGTTGTGCCCTGTGGGCGCGGACGGTCGTCAGCGCGTACGTCGTCACGACCTTACGACGGTGCCTTACGACGGCGCCGCGCCGAGCGGGGGAGCGGTCGGCTCCGGCCCCCCGTCCGCCTGTGCGAGTGCACGCGCTCGCGCGTCGAGGTCGCCGCGCAGGAAGCGCCACACCGATAGGCACATCATGATCGTCATCAGTACGGCGCTGCCGACGCACCACTCGCAGATTTTGTGTAGCGTGAACACCTCGCGGTAGGTCAGGTAGGCGCTGAACCCGAGCCCGCCGAGGGTTAGCGCCATCGTCGCGAATCTTGCTCGCTCGTCTTCCGGCGCCAGCAGCGAGCCGAGGATGACGATGTAGCCCAGCAGGCCGATCAGTGCGACGGGAACGCCGGCGAGCTCGGAGTAGCGGGATTTCTGGACCTGGCTGCAGGGATTGCCCTTGATCGAGCAGGGGGGCGTCGTGCCGGAGTAGTGCAGGTATGTGAGGTATCCGGCCAGGGCGACGCCCAGGGCCGCGAGCACGATCAGCGTGGTCCTGAGAGCACGCGCGCTCATCGTGCTAGCCCTTCAGGAGTTTTTCGATCGCTTCGTTGAACGACGCAGGGTCGGTCAGCGAGCTGTATTCCAGCTTGCTCGGCGTCCCGCCGGTCTTGCCGATCAAGAACGACGGCGTGCCCGTGAACCCGGCGTTGTTCGCGGCCTGCTTGTCGGTCGCGATCTGGGAGGTCAGCACCGGGTTATTGCGATCGTTCGTCCACTGAGTCAGGTTCAACCCTGGCACCTGCTGCGCTAGGCCCTGGAGATAGCTTTCGGTCACGTAGCCGCTGCCCTCTTCACCCTGCTCGTGGTAGAAGGTCTCCAGGAAGTTCCACATCTTGCCCTGCGTGCCTGCCGCCAGCGCCGCGACCTGCTGGGAGTTGAACACTTCCGGTTCGTGCGTCGCCGTCTCCATCGAGCGGTATTCGATCTTCACCTTGCCCGTCTTCACCCACTTCTGGATGATCGGTGGCAGCGCTCCCAGCGTGAACTCCTTGCAGATCGGGCACTCCAGGTCGCCGAAGTACTGCAGGGTGATGGGCGCGTTCGGGTTGCCCAGCGTGTTTCCGCTCTGGGGGATACCTCCGATGAGCGTGTTCACGGCCGCGGTCGTCTGGTTGGCTTCGGCGCTGTGCGGAGCGACTTTCTTGGTGCCACCCCCGCCTGTCGCGATCAGGATGACCACGACCGCGGCCACGACCACCGCCACGACGATCCCGAGCTGGGTCAGCCGCGCTTTGCGTTTTGCGCTCGCCGTCGCTTCTTCCTCGAGCGCTTTGCGCTGTTCACGCGCCTGCTCCCGGCGCTGCTTGCGCGTCAGGTCGGCCTCGTCGTCCTCCACTCCCGGATGGCTCATGCCCACTTTCTACACGTTTTTGCTCAATCGTGTCTAAGTACGCCATCGGCCAGCGTCCGTGCGAGGATTCAGAGGTTCCGCTCGCCCCCGTAGCTCAGCTGGATAGAGCAGCGGACTTCTAATCCGCAGGTCGCTGGTTCGAATCCAGCCGGGGGCGTCAGCTGGTGTTGTGTTGGTCGTGTGGTCGCAGGCTCGAATCCTGCCCGGGGGCGTCAGCTGGTGTTGTGTTGGTCGTGTGGGGGGCGCACGGGGGGAGCCTGCTCCCCCCGTGCTGTTCGCATGGTCGCTGGTTCGAATCCTGCCGGGGGCGCTGTTTCTGACGGCCGCGGGATTCGCCGGGTCTGAAGCCGTTCGCCTGCCTACAGCGTTCCCGCCGGTGCGAGCCAGACGCTGTCGAACGTCAGGGTAGTGTGCTCGGCGAGGAGGTCGTAGTCGGCGTCGTAGTGCAGCACGCCCGCTTCGGCTCGATGCGCGCATGCGGCGATCATCACGTCCATTGGCGCGAGGCGATGGTGGCCGACCTCGGCAAGTTCCCGCTGAGCCCGCAGCGCCATACGCTCGACCTCGACGTCGATCGCGACTCGTGGAAGCTCGTCGAATTTGACCATCATTTCTCGATGCTTGGCAGCTGACTGTGCGGAATAGCCGGCCTCCAGAAGGAACGGCATACACACCGCGATTTCGCGCCGGGTCATCCATTCAGCCACCTCTTTGACACGCTCGTCATTCACACGGTCCTGGCCGAGATGTGACCAGGCCGAGTTGTCGAGCAGCAGCACGCTACTCGTCGTCGTAGTTGGCGATCTGCCCGAGATGCTTGACCTCTTCCGCCGCGCGCAGGTCCACGGGCACCGATCGGGTGCGGATCATCTCCGCGAGCTCCCTGCGAGCCCGCCGGGCCGCCTCGGTGTCGCCTCCCTCGGGCAGCCGCCGCGTCTTTGCTTCGGCGCCGAGGATCATCAGCTCGGCGAAGTCGATCGGTTCGCCGTTGAGTCTCGCGCGCAGCTCGTCCAGCGCCTCCTGCACGGGCGGAGTCTCGGTGATCGTATGGCGCGGTCTGGTCGTCGGCACCCGGCTAGTGTAGCACCGTGCAGCACCTAACCTTGGGCTCACCAAACTTGACATCCCGCCCGCTCCACCAAACTTGACATCCCGTCCGGTATGTGATTGGATACCACTCAGTATGCAAGACGCATCGTCCTCTGCGCCGGCCCTGCCCCCCGGACCCCGCCTGCCGCGCGCCGTGCAGTCGGTGATCTGGTATCGCCGCGCGCAGTGGCTGATGGACCAGTGCCAGGCTCGGTTCGGGGACATGTTCACGCTGCGCATCGCCGGCGAAGGCGAATGGGTGCTGACGTCCGATCCCGACACGATCAAGCAGGTGTTCACGGGCGACCCCCGCCTGCTGCACGCGGGCGAGGCGAACCGCATCCTGCTGCCCGTGCTCGGCCCCGACTCGGTGCTGCTCGATGACGCTCCCCACCTGCGCCAGCGCCGGCTGGTGCTGCCCGCGTTCCACGGCGAGCGCATGCAGCGCTACGGCGCCCTGATGGCCGACGTCGCCGCGAGCGAGATCGAGCGCTGGCCGCTCGGCGAGCCCTATCCGCTGCGCCCGCGCATGCAGGCGCTGACGCTGGAGATAATCCTGCGCGCGGTGTTCGGCGTGTCCACGGGCGCGCGCATGGAGGAGCTGCGCAGTGAGCTGCGTCGCCTGTTGGACATCGTCACCAACCCGCTCGGCGGCATCGCGCTGCTGGCGCTCGGGCCCGAACGCATCACGCGGTTGAGCTCGTTTCGGCGCGATCTCGAGCGTGTCGATCGTCCGATCTACGCGGAGATCGCCGAGCGCCGCACCGCCGCCGACCTGGCCGAGCGCGACGACATCATGTCGCTGCTGCTGCAGGCCACTCACGAGGATGGCAGCCCGATGAGCGACTCAGAGCTGCGCGACGAGCTCGTCACGCTGCTCGTCGCCGGGCATGAGACGACCGCCAACGCGCTCTCCTGGGCGGTCGAGCGGCTGTGCCGTCACCCCGCGCAGATGCGCCGTCTAACCGAGGAGGTGCGCGCTGGGGAGGACGCCTACCTGCAGGCCACGATCCAGGAGACGCTGCGCCTGCGCCCGGTGATCTCGATCGTGTTGCGCCGCCTGCAGGAGCCGATGGAGCTGGGCGGGCGCATGTTGCCCACCGGCTGCTCGATCGTGCCCTCGATCCACCTCGTGCATCGCCGCGCCGACGTCTATCCCGAACCGGACGCGTTCCGACCCGAGCGGTTCCTGGAGGCCGAGGGTGGGCGGCTGCCCGGCACCTACACCTGGATCCCGTTCGGCGGCGGCATCCGTCGCTGTCTGGGCGCGGCCTTCGCCCAGTTCGAGATGGAGGTCGTGCTGCGCGAGCTCGTCATGCGGCGCGCCCTCGCC
>Ga0307477_10004326_pt1 | contig 10369 bp, 5 predicted proteins | sample atmos_gasesECM2C_FD_203316 | JGI IMG/M metagenome (GOLD analysis project Ga0307477, IMG submission 203316) | Hardwood forest soil microbial communities from Morgan-Monroe State Forest, Indiana, United States - atmos_gasesECM2C_515 | ecosystem: Environmental > Terrestrial > Soil > Temperate... | reverse complement strand
GGCGTAGACGAACTTGCCGGCGGTGAGATAGAGCAGATTTCCATCGGCGCCGTAGCCGAATGCGGCGTTGGTCGGCCAGTACACGTTCGACGAATGCGGGTTGCCGGTCGGGATAGTGGCGAGCACCTTGCCCTCCGGGGAGTAGACAAAGAGCGCGGGATTCGGTTCATGCACCGCGACGTAGAGGTTGCCGTCGACATCGACCGTCATGCCGTCGCCGCCGTCGTTGGGGAACCAATCGACCAGGACGCGGCGATTGCTGACCGTGCCGTCGGGCGCGAGCGCGTAGGCGAGCAACGCAGTCAGGCCCCTCTGCGAGGTTTCGCCTTTCTGCATCCGGTACTGGTCAAGCGAGCCGTTGTCGTTCGCAATCACGTAAAGCGTCTTCTGATCGGGAGAGACACAGATCCCGTTCGGCTTGCCAGCGTCGGTGATAATGCGCGTCACCTTGCCGTCCGGGTCGATTCGGTAAACCCCCAAGATCGGTTGTTCGATAGCCTCGTAACCGAAGTAGCGGGGATCGGTGAAGTAGATGCGCCCTTTCTCGTCGATGGTGAGATCGTTGGGCCCATTGTAGGGCCGACCGTTATAAAGCCCGGCCAGGATGTAGCTCTTGCCCGTTTTCATATCGATCTTGCTGATACGACGACCGCCGAAATCATTGCCTTCGGCGATGATGAGATTGCCTTCGGCATCGAATTTCGTCCCGGCTGCCTGCCCGCTTGGCGAGCGAAAAATGGTCGCGTGTGTGGTCTTTGGGTCCAATCTCCAGATGTTCCCAGCCCCCGGGTACTTGCCCGAAGGATCCTTGCACAATGGGGTAAACGTGATATCGCAGAAATAAACCATGCCGTCGTCGGGGCTCACTGAGATGCCCTCGGTGAGAAAGCAGGCTCCATCGAACACGCGTTCGAGCTTGGCGCCCGCCGGCAGCACGCTCGGGTCGCCGGTTGGCAGCGGAAATCCAAACTCAGACATCTTTTCCTCAACTGTTTGTCCAGAAGCCATGAAAAGTCTCCTTTCTGAGTTGCAATGTGTAACTTCCGTTTTTGAACAGAGGCAAGCGTAGTTCCAAAGCAATTGCACTCTCCGAAACGGATAAATTCAGCGAAATGAAGCGGATCTTCGCGGAAGAAGTAAGCAAGAGCTGTTGTGTGTTTGAAGTGTTGATGGCTTCTCAACACCACTCATCGGGAAAGGCTGCTGCGGGGAAGGGGGCCTGCGAACCGTGAGGTGATGCGGCGCTCTTCAATCGCCATGGCAAGGTCATTGGCGTGAACTTCGCCATTCTGACTGATTTTCGTGGTTCGAACCTGGCGGTTCCTGTCCGTTACGCCTCCAAAGCCAGCTGCGTTGCTCGCGCCTAGGCGAGTTTCCCGACAAAGGTATCTGCAGAATGCTTTGTGCCTGGTATCGTACCCATCCGTTGAAATTAGTTTGGCCTGTCCGCCTGTCCGGTATCGCAGGCAAAGTGCCACCTCGCTGGCAGTCCCATGTTGACACTGAGAGGTGAAATCGATCCGCCGTTTTTTCTATCTCACGCTTCGCTAAGGGCTTCCAGCACAAAGGAAGCTTAAGACCGGTTTTGGCATGGTGCGTGCACTCTGACCACGTGCAAAGGAAAGGCACTTATCGGAGTTTGATGGAGGGTTATCACAATGACCGACGAAAGTAAGCAAGTTCGTGACGCAGTTGCCGTTCTGTTTCAGAACAGCACTAACCAGGCCGCTTTCGAAGAGGGTGTCGGAGCCATCTTCAAAGACCCCGCCCAGACGAAGCAGCAAAATGCCATGGTGCTCGTGATGCAGTTAACCAAAGTCACTGGCATGCTACTCGATGAGGCCGAAGCACAGTTGTAGACGCAGGAGTACAAATAGGCGGCGTCACGCCGCGAGAGCGGGTTGGGAGCGGGTAAGAGCCGGGATTCGGAATGCACGGGCTAATGGAAAGCGCCTTGGTCGTCCGAAGAGCGACGTAGATCACGCCCGAATTCTCAAGCTGAAGGCACAAGGACAGAGCCTGCGACAAATCGCCGCAGACCTGGGAGTTGGATACGGAACGGTCCGGGCAAGGCTCCTCACCTCGCACAAGTTGTAACCTCAGAAGAACCCTGTCGCGGAAGCAGAAGGCGGCTCCCGAAACGTCCGCCGGACAAATCGGGGTCGAAGGTAACTTCCGATCGCCAGGCCGGAGCCTAGGCTCTTGCCTGGCGCTCGGACGAGGCCGTTTGCGCGTGCTCTACTTCGCGGCTGCTACCGCGCTTGCGCCGAGCGAACCAGCAGCCTCAATCACGAAATCTGCGACCTTCTGCGGCTGCGAAGCATAGGCAGATGGCGCCGTGAACCAAGCTGCCTCGATCGCGCTGTGGCTGTGGTTGTCGTTGTAGAGCTGGGTTTGATCGAGTAGACCCGCGCCGATTGAATCCGCACCATTTGCGCGCACGCCGCTCCGCAGTAGTAGTCCGTATCTTGCTGGTGGGTAAGAGACCGCCAAATTTTCTGTTATCGGCACTGTTTAGTCTGCTGTCAGGGTTGAATCGATGAATGAGCGTGCCTTCTAGTGTTGCACCCATCCTCGCCAGAATTTCCGATTAGGGCTCCGACGGCGCGCTTCTGCCCGTCCGCCCCCAAATCCCCTGGTGCCGCAAAAAGCGAGTTAAAGCTACTTCGCACCTACTTGCACGTCAACCTACAGGATTTGGACTGAATCGGACATTTTCGGACAGTTTCAGGCGCCGATTGTGGGAACCTTACTAATTAGATTGACGCGTCGAAGCTCTCAGACATATAAGTGGTCGGCGTAACACTTGTAGGCGTTCATTCGTATGGCTAAGAAACTGGCCTTACAAGAATCGAGCGAGACCCCTTTAGCTGCCTTCATACGTGTCCTGTTGGCCTTTGGCTGCCTCCTATTCCTCGCCCTTCCTTCCCCCGCGGCAGTCAACGCCTACGGCCTGGGTGCGAGCTACGACTCGACTCAAAGCAGTGTCATCTTCCGCGTCTATTCCTCGCGCGCCACGCAAATCGAGGTCGACCTCTACGCATCTCCGATGGGTTCACCCGAGGTGCTGCGCTTGCCGCTTGGCGCCAACAGCAGTACCAACATCTTCTTCGGTTCAATACCCGTTGCGACGCTGCAGGCGGCGGGCATCACGGGGCCCGTGTACTACGGCTATCGCGCGTGGGGGCCGAACTGGCCCTTTTCGAGCGGTTGGACCAAGGGATCTAGCGCCGGTTTTATCTCGGACGTGGACGCCCAGGGCAACCGCTTCAACCCCAACAAGCTTCTGATCGACCCCTATGCGCACGAGATCAGCCATGATCCACTCAACGCCACCTGGAATGACGGCACCGTGTACGCCTCCGGTGACAGCAATCGCAATCTCGACAGCGGCAATGTTGCGCCTAAGAGCATCTTATGGGTTCCGGCCAGCCAGAGCTTTGGCAGCAAGCCAACACGAGCGCAGAAGGACGACGTAATTTATGAAGTAAACCTGCGAGGCCTGACGGAGAACGACAGCAGCGTTGCCACTTCCATCCGGGGCACGTACGCTGGCGCCGCGCTTAGGGCCCCTTACCTGGCCAATCTCGGCGTAACTGCGGTGGAATTCGAGCCCGTACAGGAAACGCAGAACGACGCGAATGACAACACACCGAACTCGACCGCCGGGCAAAACTACTGGGGTTATGCGACCCTGAACTATTTCGCGCCGGATCGCCACTACTCGTCAAACAAAACTGCGGGTGGCCCGACAAGTGAGTTCCAGGCCATGGTGAGGGCCTTCCACAATCAGGGCATTAAGGTTTACATCGACGTGGTGTACAACCATACAGGTGAGGGTGGGGCGTGGGTTGTAAACGGGGCACCGACGACCATATATAGCCTCTACTCCTGGCGCGGGCTCGACAACCCCACGTACGACGAGTTGACCGCGGACATGCAGTTCTCGTACGACAATACGGGTACGGGTGGGAATTACAACACCTACAACACGGTCGCGCAGAACCTCATCGTCGATTCGCTCGCCTACTGGCGCGACACCATGGGTGTGGACGGTTTCCGTTTCGACCTCGCCTCGGTGCTGGGCAATACTTGCACCGTGGGCTGCTTCAACTTCAGCAGTACCGATAGCAACACGGCGATCAGCCGCGTCCTGCGGGAGCTGCCACCGCGTCCGGCCACCGGCGGCAGCGGCGTTGACCTTTACGCCGAGCCCTGGGCGATCGGTGGCAACTCCTACCAGTTGGGCGGCTTCCCTACAGGCTGGTCCGAATGGAACGGCGGCTACCGCGACGAACTGCGTCAGGCGCAGAACGATCTGGGCGTGGCCGTCGTCACGACCGGTCAGTTGGCGGCGCGCTTCGCAGGTTCGTCCGACCTGTTCGGCAGCCGCAAGCCGTGGAACTCGACCAACCTAATGGTTGTGCACGATGGCTTCACGCTCAAAGACCTATACAGCTGTAACGGTCCCAACAACAACCAGGCATGGCCTTACGGGCCTTCGGACGGCGGCAATTCGACAAACTATAGCTGGGACCAAGGCGGTGGCGCTGCTGATCAGCGCGCCGCCGCTCGCGTGGGCTTCGCCTTCATGATGCTGAGCGCCGGTACACCGCTTATGACGGGCGGAGACGAATACCTGCGTGGCCTCCAGTGCAACAACAATGCCTACGACGTCGACTCGGTGGCAAACTGGCTCAACTACAGCTGGACCACCGACCAAAGAAACTTCAAGGCCTTTGTGCAGGGCATGGTCGCTTTCCGTAAGGCCCATGCCGCGCTGCGCCCACTCAACTTCTACGCGAGCACGCAGTTGGCCTGGTGGACGCCGGCAGGTACGACACCGGATGCAACCTACTTCAACAGCAGCGGCAACCACGCCATCGCCTATCAGTTCAACGGTAGTGCGCTAGGCGACAGCGCTTCTTCCATCTACGTCGCCTACAACGGTTGGAGCGGCAATGTGAATTTCATCCTACCGTCGCCGAGCAAGGGCACAACCTGGTACCGCGTCACGGATACCTGCAGTTGGGCAGAAGGTCCGAACCAAGTACGCGCCCCCGGCGCAGAGGACTTTATTGGCAGGCAAGGCTATGCGTATAGCCTGTGCGGGCGCGGGCTGCTGTTGTTGATCGCAAAATAGAATCAGGAGACGAGAAGCGGACTTCACGGGACTTGGCCGACCCGGGATGCGCTGGTTCAGCAGGAGCAGCAGGATGAATGAGCGTTCTCATCCAAGACACACAGGTCAATGGTGGAAGTTCCTAGGCGTGTACGAATGGGTGTTTGAAGTCGTGTGGGCCGGTGAGGAATACGCAACCGGCTTTGACCGTAGCCAGCTACGGGACGGTGCGCGTAAAGGCTCCTCACGTCGCACAAGTTGTAACCGCAGAAGAACGAAGAACCCTGTCTCGGAAGCAGAAGGTGGTTTGCAACACTTTCGCCGGACAAAGCGCGGCCGAAGCTAGCTTCCGAGCGGCCGACCATACGGCAGTTTGCTCCGATCAATCAGATTCCGGCCGCATCCTACTTATCAACAACGGGAGGCACCGCCTGAACCCGCCTGATGCACCAATTGCACACCAAGGCTTCTTCGTCACGCACTTCTTCACCGTGAGGGATCAGGAAAAATCGAAGGACTTCTACGTCCGAATCCTTGGCGGGCAAGTGATCAAGCCTGAGAATCCCTGCTACATCAAGCTGGCTAACACCTGGATCATTCTCAATTCCGGTGGTGGCCCGACTCCCGACAAGCCACAGGTCGTCCTCGAAACCCCTTCGGATCTCAGCAGAGTGAATAGCTTCCTTAACCTGCGCGTCGCCGACATCTGGGCCTGCTACAAACAATGGCTCGACAAAGGCGCGTTCTTCCTTACCGAGCCGCTAGACAATCATGGCTGGGAATGGCGTTGCTACATGCGTGATCCCGACGGCTACCTCATCAAGGTCGGCCAATATACTCAAATGGCGATCGACCGTTTCAAAAACTTTGCCAGTTGAATTACCAAGCAGCTTCACTCCCATCCGCAAACCGACGGTGCCACTATCACCCAACTCTCTTTAGTTGCCCTGATTGCCGATTATTTTTTCGATTTCATCGCTGTACAATGTCGACGTCCACTCACGCCTCCGAAACAAGCGCAATGCGTCGACAATAACCCAAGGTTTCCAACGGGTGGCAGCGGGGCAGCTCAACATAAACGATGCGTTCTGTGAAAGTGGGGGGAATTATGGCCGAGCTTCCAAAGTACGTGCTCGAACCCCTCCGCAGAGGGGACCGGTTTTACGTCAGAAGCAAGCGGCTGGCGAAACTTCGGCTGCTTTTTCTGCTGTTGTTGGGCTCTTGCATTTTTGCACCTCCGATGCATTCCCAGATTGCGCAGGAGGAAACACTTGGCGGGCCGGACAGTCATGAGACGGGGCAGGGCCCGCACGGCCATCTCTTCGGAGAGTGGGCCGGCGAGCGGTCGCGCTTGTTGGAACGCGGAGTCAAATTCGATTTCCAATACGTGAGCGATTCTCTCTGGAATATCAAGAGCGACAAGAAAGAGCGCTTCGCGAGTTGGAACCGTTTCCGATGGACAGTCGACGTCGATTTTGGCGAGTTGGTAGGTCAGCGCGATTTGTTTTTCCATGCGACAGCACTCTGGCAGGGAGGAGGCAATCTGGGAGCTTACTTAGGCCTGCTGACCAGTCCGAGCGGGATGTCGAGCATGAATACGACCCGACTCGATTCCTGGTGGCTCGAGAAGCGATGGCTCGACGAAAAAATCACCGCACGCATCGGCCAGTTTGCAGGCCAAGACTTTTACGGCGCGCAGCACTACGCCGCATCCTTCATCTTCGAGCCGATGGGCTATGCGCTGGGCAATCTGTTCACCGATTTCGAATCTTTCGATCCTCCCTCCACGCCAGCAATGGAAGTCCGGGTCGTGCCCCTTCACAACTTTTACGTGAAATCGATGGTCGAAGCCGAAGACCGAGATCCTTTTGCCCATAATCCCACCGGATTGGTTCCGCAGTTCCGTGGAGGGCCCGTAAGCATTTCGGAGATCGGATTCACCCCGGGCAAGAAGGCGACGACCTTACGCGCGTTCGATACGGTGGAAAGCCGAAAAGGCTACTCGGGGTTGTATCAGTTTGGCGCTTCTTACAATCCCGGAAAGTTCACAACAGCGTCAGGCGTATCCCAGTCGGGCGACTACCTTTTGTACTGGATGGCGAGCCAAGCCATTTGGCGCGTCGATCCAAAGGGAGCAAAGGGCCTGGATGCGACGTTTGCCTACGACTGGAACCCTCCCGACATCAACCGCAACAACACGATGCTCACGGCGGGGCTGCGCTTCAACGAGCCGTTGCCCCTCCCGATCCATAACACCATGTCGCTCGGCTACGTTCAGAATCGCCTGAGCCAACAATTCGTCCCGCCGGGCGCGCCACGATGGAAGCCGGAGCACGCCATTGAATTCAACGCGCTTCTGGACCCGCTGCCGATGCTTCTCCTGCAGCCCGTGATTCAGTATTACGCGAACGTGGGTGCAAAAACGGGGCGCGCTTTGGTTTTTGGATTCCGAACAAAAGTGGAGTTTTAACATTTGTTTTGCTTGCCGAGGAAACGAGAGGCGTAGGATAGACAAGTCGGAGGTCTCAGCCGAAGTCCCGCTTTAACCCGCCTGCCGAAAGGAGAACGAAGATGACAGAAATTCGCAAGGAAACCGATAGCCTCGGCGAAGTGGATGTTCCCGTCGACAAACTCTGGGGAGCACAAACGCAACGCTCGCTCGAGCACTTCAGCATAGGGAAGGATTTGATCCCCCGGGAAATGATCACTGCTTACGCCATCTTGAAGAAAGCCGCCGCGAACGCCAACTATGCCGGCAAACGCCTCGACCAAAAACGTCACGATTTGATCGTTCAAGTTTGCGACGAAATCCTCGCCGGTCAGCACCACGACATGTTCCCACTGCACGTCTGGATGACGGGCAGCGGCACCCAATTCAACATGAACGTAAACGAAGTGATTTCCAACCGCTGCTGCCAGACCGCCGGCACACCCTTGGGGAGCAAGACGCCCGTGCACCCCAACGACCACGTCAACATGTCTCAGTCCTCGAACGATTCCTTTCCGTCGGCGATGAATATCGCGGCCGCCGTTAACGTGAAGCAGCGCCTTATTCCGGCCGTTAAGCAGCTGCACGATGCGATCGGCGCCAAAGCCAAGCAATGGGACGATATCGTCAAAATCGGCCGCACGCACATGCAAGACGCCACGCCGCTAACTCTTGGGCAAGAGTGGTCGGGCTATGAAGGTGTGCTCGCGGACGATCTCGATCGGATCGAAGACGCGCTGAAAGGCGTATACCGTCTCGCCCTCGGCGGCACGGCGGTGGGCACGGGCATCAATTCAGCGCCTGGATTCGCCGAAGCCGTAGCGGCCGAGATTGCAAAACTGACCAACCTGCCGTTCGTCACCGCGCCGAATAAATTTACAGTACAGGGCGCTCACGACGCTCAGGTACAACTCTCCGGCACGCTTCGCACGTTGGCCGTGTCGCTCTATAAGATCGCTAACGACATCCGACTCATGTCCTGCGGCCCGCGAGCGGGCTTCGCCGAATTGAATATTCCGGAAAACGAACCGGGCTCCTCGATCATGCCCGGCAAAGTAAACCCGACCCAGGCTGAAGCCCTCACCATGATCGCCGTCCAAGTGATGGCGAATGACGTAGCGACAGGCTTGGGCGGCGCTGGTGGTTACCTCGAGATGAACGTTTACAAGCCGCTGATCATCTTCAACGTTACGCACTCGATCACGATCATGACCGACGGCTGCACAAACTTCCGCAAGTTCCTGGTCGAAGGAACGAAGCCCAACTTAAAGAAGATCAACGAATACGTCGAGCGTTCTCTGATGCTGGTTACGGCGCTCTCCCCGGTCATTGGTTACGACAAGGCTTCGAAGATCGCGCACTACGCCATGGACAACGACCTGACACTAAAGGCCGCCGCGCTGAAGCTCGGCTTCGTGACGGAAGCAGAATTCGATAGCGTTGTCGACCCGAAGAAGATGGTCAGGCCCTACGTGGCAAGCGCCGTGGCCTAAGCGGCTGCTTCATTTATTCACTTGAGGCTCGAGCCGGCTGAGTTCCTTAGCGGCCGGCTCCGCCTCACCTGTGTGGCGGCTTTTAGGATCAGAGCGCGCGTACGCGTCCGAGAGATGGATGTAAGGAGCGGATATGACGCTCGAGGAACGCTCCAACCTTGTTCTCGCCTTAGCCCGAGTTCTTTACGTCAACGGGCAATCCACGGATGAGACTTTAGCCGCGGCCGAGCGATTCAGCGACGCTTTTGGACTGCACGCCGAGATCATCCCGCACTGGGGAGGACTGGAACTTGAAGCCGAGGACAGCGGCGCACGTGTCGTCTGCGCCGTCGAGGCAAATCCCACCGGCGTAGAGATGGATCGCGTCGTTTCCGCGATGCGTGCGGTAGAAAACCTTGGCGCAGCTCGGCTCGAGCTGGCCGCCGCAATACACACGATCACGGCAATTTCAAAAAAGCCGCCGGCCCCAACGTGGCTATTCGCGCTCGCGGCCGCGGTAGGTGCTGTTGCACTCGCGGTGCTCTTCGGCGTGCAGCACCTGCCCGCCGCAGCGCTTATATTTGTGAGCGCGGGGGCCGGTGCAATTCTGCGCCGTGGCTTGGCGCGCTACAGCGCAAATGTCTTCCTGCAGCCATTCGGCGCGGCATTCACCGCCGGCATCATCGGCGCGCTGGCGGTCCGCAATGACGTCAGCTCAATGCTGCGCCTTGTGGCAGTCTGCCCATGCATGGTCCTGGTGCCGGGGCCGCATGTGCTGAATGGCGCGCTGGATCTCATGAAGGGCCGCATCAGCCTGGGCGCTGCGCGCCTGCTCTATGCAGGATTGGTGGTTGTTGCGATATCGGCGGGACTGCTGCTTGGCCTCGCCCTGCTCGGCGTTTCCTTGCCCGTGGATCCTGCCGGCCGGGCCGTGCCCGTCTGGCAGGACATCGTCGCGGCCGGGATCGCCGTCGCCTGCTATAGCGTTTTCTTCTCCACGCCACTTCAGATGCTGGCATGGCCTGTGGCCATCGGCATGCTCGCACACGCTCTCAGGTGGGCGGCGCTTTCGGTCTTTGGGGCCAGTGCTGCGACGGGCGCGTTTATCGCGTGTCTCGTCGTCGGGCTGATCCTTACCCCCGTCTCGCGCCGCTGGCATATGCCGTTCGCGGCCATTGGCTTCGCATCGGTGGTGTCCATGATGCCGGGCGTTTTCTTGTTTCGGATGGCAAGCGGCCTCGTGCAACTCACCGACAAGTCGCAAAACACGCCACAGCTTCTAAGTGC
>Ga0307477_10004324_pt1 | contig 10373 bp, 7 predicted proteins | sample atmos_gasesECM2C_FD_203316 | JGI IMG/M metagenome (GOLD analysis project Ga0307477, IMG submission 203316) | Hardwood forest soil microbial communities from Morgan-Monroe State Forest, Indiana, United States - atmos_gasesECM2C_515 | ecosystem: Environmental > Terrestrial > Soil > Temperate... | reverse complement strand
CGTCTGAGGCCTTTCAGAGACCGGGTCGATATTTCGTATCTTACCGATCTGGCAATGCCTGATCTGCTCGATCGTCTGAGGCACTTGGCCGATCACACGGTCGTAATCTTTACCTCAATGGCTCAGGATGCGGCTGGAATGCATTTCAAGTCAGTTGAATCAGGCCCCATGATTGCAGCCGCAGCGAATGCGCCGGTTTTTACCCTCTATGATGTGTTCCTAGGTCACGGAGAAGTCGGAGGCGATCTTTCGAGCTTTAGCGCTCAGGGGAAGATTGCTGGAGAAGTGGCGCTGGGGATTCTGAATGGGGGAAGGCCACAGGACATACCCAAGGTTGGAACCGTAACGAACTACATGTTCGACTGGCGAGCCGTAAAGCGCTGGGGGCTCAAAGAGGGCGCTCTTCCGCCGGGCAGCATCATCCTCAATCGTCGGCCGGGTTTCTGGGAATTGTATAAGGAGTATGTCTTGGCCGGCATTCTTATATTCCTGGCGCAAGCCACGGCCATTCTAGGACTCCTCTGGCAAAGGGCACGAAGAAGGAAGACGGAAGCTGCGCTCAGAAGGTCAGAGCAAAAGTTTTCCAAATCTTTTCGACACAGTCCTCTTGCGATCAGCATCGCCAGTACGAACGGGGATCGCTACGTTGAAGTCAACGAGACTTTCGAAGAGTTAACTGGGTGGAGGCGAGATGAGGTCGCTGGGAGGAGCCACTCAGAGATCAAACTTTGGCTAGACCGCGAATACAGGTCGGCTTTCCTGAAACAACTTCTCGCGCAGGGCAGCCTGCGAGATCTGGAGATTAGGATTCGCAGAAAAGATGGTCAGATTCGGACAACTCTCGGTTCGGCCGAGTTGATCGAGGTCGACGGCGAGAAGTGCAGTCTTTACGTATGGGCCGATATCACCGAGCGCAAACAGGCAGAGGATGCACTTGCCAGCGTGAGCCACAAGTTGATTGAAGCCCAAGAGAAGGAACGTACGCGAATTGCGAGGGAGCTGCATGACGATATCAATCAGCAGATTGCACTAGCGGCCGTCGAGCTCGACGGACTTCAACGGAGCAATCCGAATTTAGACAGTGAAGCTGGAAGGCGGATGAAGGCGCTAGTGAAGCGCTTATCCGATATCGGCATGGAGGTTCAGGCGATATCTCATCGTTTACATTCATCAAAACTGGAGATCCTCGGAGTGGTTAGCGCATGCAGGAGTTTCTGCAGAGAAGTCGCCGAACGGAACAAGGTGACCGTTGATTTTATCGAAGAGGGCGTCCCACGGGGAGTGCCGGAGGATGTCTCCCTCTGCCTTTTCAGGATCTTACAAGAATCTTTGAACAATGCGATCAAACATAGCGGCGCGCAGCATTTCGAGGTACGCCTACGCGCGGTTTCGGACGAGATCGAGCTCACCGTTCGCGACTGTGGCGTGGGTTTTAATGCCCAAGCTGCTTTGAGTGGGCACGGTCTTGGCCTTATCAGTATGCGAGAAAGAACCAACCTGGTGAAAGGTACGATCTCGATTACATCGAAGCCAATGGCGGGAACTGAAATCATTCTTCGCGTTCCTAACGCCGTTAATCGTGAGAGTCGAGCGATCTCGGGAGCAGCGTGAACCGATGGAGGTGAGATGGAATCTCCGCGAGTTTTGCTGGCCGATGATGTGCCAGAAATTTAGAGACCGTAACACAACCACTTCGGGACCATTTTGAGATCGTCGGCTATGCTCAAGACGGAGATAAAGCAATTAAAGCTGCCACGACCTACAATCCCGTTCTTCTCGTCCTGGATATAGAGATGCCTTTCGTGAATGAGATTCAAGTGGCCTCGTATCTTAGAGACTCGGGCTGCAGAGCCAAGGTAATTTTCCTAACAGTCTGTAAAGAGCCCTAGCTAGAAGAAGACGGTGTCGTCGTTGGCGTCGGCCCTGCAAAGGCCGAGTGCGCGATTAGGAGGCATGGAGTAATGGCGAAGGAACAGAAGGAATGACCGCGTCGTTGACCCTCATGTATCCGGCGAGTGTTCGATCGGCTTATCAAAGCCGACATCTGCAACGCTGCTGCGGTCGCGTCGTGGCACCCAGCCAGCAATCTCCTTAGCGCTATATTGCTGTGGTTTGCGACGGCGATCCGCAATCGCGTTCAAAATTTGAAATAGAACTGGAGCTATGACGAAAAAGAGCAAGTAGGAGCGCTGTAGCCAGTAGTCAAAAACTGAGAGAGCCCCTACAAGACTGACGCCCCGAATCAATCCTGCTCGCCATGAGCGAAATAGGCATAACGACTTGCGAAAAAACCGCGGAATGATTAAAGCGAGAAGCACAATCATGGCCGTGGCGATGGGCGCCCGATAGGTTACCAGGCTGGAGAGGGTAGATTTCCCAAGGGCAACCCAGAGTCTTGCAAGCCAGATGAAAACAAGTGTTGCAAACGCTCCAAAAATCGAGCCAAGAAGAATCCCAACAAGCGACTCACGTATTCGTAAGCGCATCCAAACGTCCTTCGCGAAATCTTGCATGAGGTATCGTTTCGGTGTTTTGAGAAAAGAAAGATGATACTCCGTATTGACGTTGTCAAATGTACGCGCTAGCTCAGGCCCTTCCCGATGAGGACGTCTTCTGACCTTCGATTCGAGAACAGCGGACGCGATGATCAAGACGCGAACCAGAATTGAGTTGGATATGAGCTGATCTCTGAAACTTGATGCAAGATCTGGATTTGTCCCCATTCCCAGTCCAAGCATGATCATCATAAGGGGGGGGCGCTCCGGGACCATGTCTTTCCCTTCTCCCCTTTCGCCGTTTGACGGGGTGGAAGGAAGGGACGGCAAAACTGCCACACCCCACCACCGGCACCCCGCAAAACCGTAGGCCGGGGCCCGTCCGCACTGGCGTTCCCGGCTCTCAATGGGACAAGCGATAAAAAAGACTTGACATTTACTACATATGTAGTAATACTGCACACGTGGATAGGAGATGACATGGCCGGACCCAAACTAACCAAGCTGGAACTCCAGATCATGGAAACGCTCTGGACTCGCGGTAGCGCCTCGATCCGCGAAATTCAAGAAGACTTTCCCGAAAACCACAGGCCTGCCTATACCACGATCCAGACGACTGTGTATCGCATGGAGAGCAAGAAAGCTGTTCGCCGCGTCAGGAAGGTCGGCAACTTCCACGTTTTCGAAGCCGCGGTCTCCCGTGACGTCGCCCAGCGTAAGTTGATCGACGATCTGCTGGCTCTGTTCGGCGGTCGCACCCAGCCCGTCATGGCTCACCTGATCGAATCCGGCAAGCTCACACTTGCCGACGTAAAGGAAGCTGAGAAGACCCTCCGGAAGCTGGAGAGAAGGGACCAACGACTATGACACCGAAATATTTGTCTGCGATTTGGGACGCCATCGCTCCAGCTCTGGGCAATCATTTGTGGCAGTCCACACTCTTCGCCCTCGCCGCCGGACTGTTGACCTTGCTGTTGCGCCAGCACCACGCCCGGGCTCGCTATTGGCTATGGCTGGCAGCGTCGATGAAATTCCTCATTCCCTTCTCGTGGTTGGTTGCCCTTGGGCGCCATCTGGCATGGTCGCGCGCTCCAGCAACCGCATCACAACATGGCTTGTACTTCACGATCGAGGAGATCAGCCAGCCCTTCACTGAGCCATCGCTGCACGTTGGTTCTGGCGCTGCTTCGTCAGTCGCTTCCGTAAGCCTGCTCCCCGCCTTGCTAGCACTGTGGCTGTGTGGATTTCTCGCCGTCCTTCTCGTGTGGGGCGCGCGCTGGCGTCAGATTTCCGCGGCCAAACGCGCAGCCCTGCCACTGTCCGAAGGCCGCGAAGTCGGAGCACTGCGCCGCGTCGAACGCATGGGAGGAGTGAGCAAGATCGACGTTTTGTTGTCGCCAGCTTCGCTGGAGCCGGGAATTTTCGGCATCGCCCGGCCCGTTCTGATCTGGCCCGAAGGCATCTCCAAGCGCCTGGAGGATCCCCACCTCGAAGCCATTCTCGCTCATGAAGTTTGGCATGTGCGCCGCCGCGACAATCTGTTCGCCGCCCTGCACATGGTGGTCGAAGCGATCTTCTGGTTTTACCCGCTGGTCTGGTGGCTGGGAGTACGACTGCTCGAGGAGCGCGAACGCGCCTGCGACGAAGAGGTCGTGGAACTGGGCGCCGACCGCCAGGTCTATGCCGAAAGCATTCTGAAAGTCTGCGAATTCTGCCTGGGTTCGCCGTTGCCCTGTGTCTCGGGTGTCACTGGCGCCGATCTTAAGCAAAGGATGGTTCATATTATGACCGCTCGCATCTTGCGCAAACTAGATTTCACCAGAAAGCTCTTGCTCAGCACGGCTGCGTTGTTGGCCATTGCCGTTCCGATTACGTTTGGCCTGCTGCGCGCAACGCCAAGCTATGCTCAAACACAGGACGCAACCATGGCACAGCCGGCGCTCACTTTCGAATCCGTCTCCATCAAACCAACCGATCTTCCGACGATTGCGCGAAACGTATCAAAAATGATGCTCTCGCCTAATGACGGAAGCTTCACCGCAAGAGGCATTACAATGCAGTCGCTGGTCAAATTGGCCTACCACCTTCAAGACTCACAGCTAGCAGGCGGCCCGTCTTGGATCAACACCGAGAAGTACGACGTCGATGCAAAACTAAGTAGTGCGGACGTCGACGAGCTCAACAAACTACCCATGGAGCGGCGCACTCAAGGCGATCTGCAGGCCCTGTTACGCGATCATTTCAAGCTGGCGTTACACCCTGAAATCAGGAATCTTCCTGTGTACGACTTGGTCGTCGAAAAAAGCGGCGCCAAACTCCAGGAGACAAGCAGCTGGCATCCGATGTACGTTTCGATGCACCTGGGGAAGGGAGAACTGACCGCACAAGGAACTCCCTTGACCTTGCTAGCAGATCAGTTGTCGATCCGGATGGGGCGCACTGTGGTAGACAAGACCGGCCTCAAAGGCAAGTACGCGTTCACCTTGCACTGGACGCCGGACGATACCGAAGAGGCGCGCCTAATACGCGATGGCGTCCCGGCAGCCCCTGACCCGTCTTCACCGGAAGCGTCTGGGCCTCCACTCACCACCGCCGTTCAAGAGCAGCTTGGCCTGAAGCTGGAACCAAAAACCGACGCCGTGCAAGTTCTCGTCATCGACCATGCCGAAATGCCTTCGGAGAACTAACGGGGACCTACAGTTCAAGCAAGAGGAATTCAGATCAGAAAGAAAATGGGTGCCCCATCTTAACGTCCGGTAATTTGCGACGTTAGGGTGGGGATTTTGAGTCCTCCGGCCCTTTCCCTTCGCGCAGGCCAGCGGAGTCCTTTCCTTTCGTTCTCTACGCGGGGCAGGGCTCGTGCTGGCGCGGTGCGGGTGCGAGCGACGCATCCTCGCTTGACTGTTAATACGCCGTCGCCTTTTCCACAAGGACAGTCCTTTTTTGCTTAATGATGGGGAACGTTGTCCAAGTGTGATGCATACCTATTTAGCAGGCAAAAGCATATCGTTCGCATGAACAATTTGAAATCGTTTCACAATCTTGGCGAGGGTCGCACGCCGGACGGCCTTGCCTTTCAAAATTCTGTAAACCGTGTGATGGCTCACCTTCGTTTCGCGCTCTAGTTTGCGAATTCCGATCTTGAGAATCTGTTGCTTGATTTCATCGCTCGCCACTACCTGTTTCGAGCCTTCGTACTCGACCGTCTTGAATTCGACAAGGCTCAAGTCTTCGCCTTGTTCCCATCTTCGGTCGGTTTCCTTTCCCACGTATCGACGTGATGCAGCTACAACGGAACATCGTTGCAACAATCCTCGCGTTTGGCACGTGCAAGCCGTTCCGTCGGGAGCTAAAGACTTGGCTTCCGGATGCTTTGTGTACAGGTACAGCACGTGTCCGTAGGTGCGCGGGATTACCTTGTCGAGCTTGGCGGTTTGCTCAAGAGCCAGTCGGTAGATCTCACCGTCGAAGATGTTCACGCATTCTGAGTCGAGCCAATCGCTTCTGTTTGATGTGTACGACGTGACGAGCGTGAAGTGACTGCCGTCCACATTCGCGGGAAGACCGCCCTGGCTGTCTACTTGAGGAATCAGAAGAAAACTAAACGGACGAGGCTCAAGTCGCTGCAAGATGTTTGGTGTACTGATGACGATTGGCATCATGGCAGGAACATCTAGCCATGTTGGCGCAGTGCATTCTAGGCCAGCGGATGCAGCATTCGAAGTTGTCGAGTCTTTGAAAGGTGATCTGGAAGTGGGTGCTCGGCTCGTAATCCCAGACCTTCGCCCATCAAATGACGCTGAACCCATCGCCTCTTATTTGGCCGCATCGAAACCAGCTTTTTGTCATCCCGGTTCGCATTTAATACCGAAGCAATCTGCAGGTTCCCGCGTCATCCTGTTCCTGGTACGAGGGGACGATCAACACGCTACAGGCGGCAAGGATGAAATTGAAGGATGGAAGCCGTCCGACATCATGAATAGTATGCAGGCGTCGGCGATCTGGATTGAGGGTTCTGACCTTTACGCCTTCATGCAGGTAGTAAACCCGGGGCTTCCCTTGCTTTGCACGTTGCGCGAATCCCAGACGGACGTACGGAATCGGATCGCCGAAATCGATCAGATTCAAGCGCAGATGGCCCTTGACATCTCCCTGCCTGATGGGGCTGGGCGCGCAGAACGGCTTGAACAATATGTCATTTCCAATATCCGCCCGGTTCGCTTCTCGGCTCTGAAAGAATTAGGCAAATCGGGACCCAGCGCGATCCCTGTCATTTCTACTATGATCGATGACCCAGCATTCGCGAGTGAATCATCCGAATTGATCCACGCTCTTGTCGATGCTGGAGGGAAAAAAGCGGGAGCAGAGCTGACGCGACGCCTACAACGGGAGCTTGAATTCTGGAAGTCCAAAGGCTCATCCCTTCGACGTGGTTGGTGGAATGAGAACCTGAACGAGTATTCACCTTTCCGCGCACACAATTCAGTAACTTACGAACTCATTGTTGGACTGGAAAAAATACGATACCGAGACGCATTGCCAACAGTAGTGGAATTCCGTAAGGTCTGGCAATCTGCTCCCCCAGCAGACACATCGTCGACAGAGGATGAGATCGGTCGTTTATGCCAAGAGTTGCTTCGCGCACTCAAAACCGAGTCGACCTCAAAGACTCCTGATTAGCTCATTGAGCCAGGTTGAGCCAGGTAGGACGATTCTGCGCATTTCTCCACCGCGTTACGACGAATCACTGTAATCCCACGGGAATTTGATCTTCGGGTCTCTTCGTTGGCACCGGCATATTCCGAACAATCTCAAGCGTCGAAGGATTGGCGGGGATGAACCGGCAGGAATAGAACTTAGGATTCCCAAAAAATAGCACGCGGGTGCCAACTTTTGTCTCTGGCCAGACTTGGTTCGCCATTCTCCGCGTTGGGTCCTCTAGGGAGGGAATTGTTCGCCGAAAGCGAATATTGCTCCAAGAGCCGAAAGCCTGCCCACGAATCGTTTCCCTCAAACGGTAGTCGGTGAACCAGTCTTCCGCCTTGTCCCCCTCTTCGTTAACTTCGATCCGTCTGGAGCCAGTCACTTCCAGAAGTAACACTGTTGTGTCAGGCAGATATCGCATCCGTCCCTCTAGTATCGAATCTGGACATTTCCCGGAAATTAACTGCTGATAGGTATCGTGTCGGATTGATTGAATGTCTTGCCATATGGCGGGGGCTATTTCACGGGCATCGCTACAACCTCGAATGCCCCAGAAACAGTTAAGACTTAACTGGAATATGTGCTGGGTGAGCTCGGGCGAAGCGTCGACGGTATACGTCACGTAAAGCCCATTCGCACCGCCGCTTGGGCGATATTGCGGGCTCTCGTCATCTTCGCTCGATATAAGTAGGGGAATCCTACGGTCGATCCAAAATGAGTGGGCACTTCTTGCCGAAACGATATAACCTGCGTAGCCCGGATATTGTGGACGCACCCACTGATCCGCCAGACCGTAATCGACATGCTTTACCGTTCCGTCTTGCACCAAGACCTCTGCGTCGAAACTGATGAAACGATATCCCAACAAGTCGAGGAAGTGTTCCAGCCAAAGCATGAGTCCTTCGGAGTGCATCAACCTCAGAGAACCACCAACAATTGGCAATAGATCCGATTCGTTGGAGATGTGCGTGTAGAATCCTCGATTTGAGATGCCTCCCGACTTCCATTCTTTCTGAGTCAAGTACGGAACCATCTTTTTCATCTGTTCTTCAGTGGTCTGATCCAAGCGTATAGCGCTTAATCCATGCAATACAGCCTGGACCCTGCGTACCATCAGGTATGACCGAAGCCTAGTCGCCGTCGTGACGAACAGAAATAGGCAAAGAATCGCGAAATAGACTCGTCGGGCCCAACGTCCCGTTATTGTTCGGAAAAACCAGCGTACAAAGGGAAAATGAGTTTTGATGTCCATTCTTCGTGGGTGAATTTTGGAACGTACCAGAAATGATAGACACCATCAATGCAAAATCCGCTCTTTTCTCGTCGCACCTTGGTAACTCTTGTAATCAAGCTGGTAGGGCCGCCCGACGCAGGCTCGTTCGCTCGTTCGTGCGCTGGGCATCCGTCAAGCTGGGAGTGTCGGGTGTGGCAGTTTTGCCGTCCCTTCCTTCCACCCCTTTCGCCGTTTGACGCCTTCCCCCTGTCTCTTTACACTCAAGATTAACGGCGTGTAAATGGGCCCAGTGCGGCCGCGAACGGATCGCAGAAGAGCGCGGTTCCGGGCCTGCAGATTTCAGACGTAAAGCGCGCGCCGAGAAGGAAATTGTGAGTCCTACTGAAACGACCGAAACTAAACAAGACGGTGTGAAACGCGAGATTTCGGTTGAAATCCCGGCCGAAGATGTCACCCGCGAAACCGAAACTCTGATCGCGAAGTATCAGAAGGTGGCGCGTCTCCCTGGATTCCGCGCCGGACACGTGCCGGCCTCGATCATCCGGCAGCGCTTTAAAGAAGATCTGAAGAGCGATGTGGTCGAGGCGCTCGTGCCGCGCTACTTCCGCAAGGAAGCCGAGAAGCTCGGCATGGTTCCGGTGTCGCAGCCGTGCGTCACCGACCTGCACATTCATGATGGCGAGCCGCTGCGCTTTAAGGCCAGCTTCGAAATCATGCCCGAGATCAAGGTCGAGGGCTACAAGGAACTGCGTGCCGACCATCCGCAGATTGAGGTCAAGGACGAGGAAGTCGCAGACGCGCTGAACAACGTCCGCGAGCAGCACGCGACGTTCACCACGATTGAGGGCAGCCCGCTCGGCGAGGGCGACTTTGCCCAGGCTTCCATGAACGGGCGTCCGAAAGACGCGGGCGACAAGACTCAGCCCGTCCACATGGATGAAGTGCTGATCGAAATCGGCGGCAAGAATACCGTGCCCGAGTTCTCGGCGAACCTGCGCGGCGCCAATGCCGGAGAGACCCGCGAGTTTGAAGTCACATATCCCGAAGATACCCATGACAAGCGCCTTGCGGGAAAGACGTTCGTCTATACCGTGAAGGTTCAGGCGGTGAAGCAGAAGAGTTTGCCCGAGCTGAATGATGACTTCGCGAAAGAGCTTGGCGACTTCACTGAGCTCGATCAGGTGCGCAAACAGATTCGCGAGAATATGTTGGCCGAGCGCAAGCACACTGCCGAGCGCGAGGCCAAAGACAAGCTCGTTGCCGAACTCGTAAAGCGCAACGACTTCGAAGTTCCCGAGTCGCTGGTAGACCGGCAGATCGATCTCCGTCTCGAACGCGGTCTTCGCGCCCTCGCAGCCCAGGGCATGAAGATGGAAGACATGAAGAAGATGGACCTGCCGCGGCTGCGCGCCGGGCAAAGAGATCAGGCGCTGCAGGATGTGAAGTCGTCGTTGTTACTGGAACGCATTGCGGAGATGGAAAAAATTGACGTCGGTGATGACGAGGTGAATCACGAACTCGAAGCGCTGGCGCATCAGTCGAAACAGACTCCGGAAGCGATCCGCACTCGTTTGACACAGGATGGGGGCCTCGATAGAATCCGGAACAGAATCCGCAGCGAAAAGACCCTCGAATTTCTGTATCATCAGTCTGCGTAGTCCCAAGGCGCAGGCCTTATCGAATCCTCCCCATTCCAGTAAGACGATAGGTTGGGGCGGAGTGTGGCAGGTGAACGTGAAACCGAACGATCCTCACATGATGCTGGTTCCGATGGTCATCGAGCAGACCGGGCGAGGCGAACGCGCCTACGACATCTATTCCCGGCTGCTCCGCGACAACATCATCTTCATTGGCACGCCGATTGACGACAACATCGCCAACCTGGTGATCGCCCAGATGTTGTTTCTGGCTCAGGAAGATCCGGAGAAAGACATACAGCT
>Ga0307477_10004323_pt1 | contig 10375 bp, 13 predicted proteins | sample atmos_gasesECM2C_FD_203316 | JGI IMG/M metagenome (GOLD analysis project Ga0307477, IMG submission 203316) | Hardwood forest soil microbial communities from Morgan-Monroe State Forest, Indiana, United States - atmos_gasesECM2C_515 | ecosystem: Environmental > Terrestrial > Soil > Temperate... | reverse complement strand
GCATGCTCATGACTTCTTGGCTCCTCGGGCGGGAGCCGGCGCGACGGGTACCGGGCTCTTTTGGGCCAGGAGAGCGGTGAACCGTTGCGCGACCGTGGCCTCGGGAACCTCGGCGAACCCGGACTCGGTGATGTTGGCGACCATCGGGTAGATGCCCCGGATCGGGTCCGGCCCGCCCGTCGCCGAGTCCTCGTCGGCTGCCTCCCACAGCGCGGCGATGGCCAGGTCGATGGTCTGGTCGGCGGTCATGCCCTCGCGCCATCCGAGCTTGATGGTCGTCCGGGCGTCGCGACCGCCCGAGCCCTCGGCCTGGTGATCGGACTCCTCGTAGCGCCCACCCGACACGTCGAAAGTGAAGATGCGGCCCCGCTTGCGGCGCAGGTCGTAGCCGGCGAACAGCGGCACGACCACGAGGCCCATCTGCATGGCCGCAGGCAGGTTCTGGCGCACCATCTGGGCCAAGAAGTTGGCCTTGCCCTCGAAGGACAAGGTCACCCCCTCGAGCTTCTCGTAGTGCTCGAGCTGGAGCTGGAAGAGCTTGACCATCTCCATGGCCGCGCCGGCGGCGCCGGCGATAGCCACCCCGGAGTAGCGGTCGGCCGGATAGATCTTCTCCATGGACCGGTGGGCGATGATGTTGCCGGCCGTGGCGCGCCGATCACCGGCCATGATCACGCCTTCAGCGTGTCGAATGGCACAGATGGTGGTGCCGTGGGGCACCTTGGGCGTAGGACCGGAGCCCGGGTCACCCGCGACAAGTCCCGGCGACGTGATCCCCAGCGCTCGCAACAAGGCGGTGAAGTCGGGGCCGGGGTCAGCACCCCGGCCAAAGACGGGCAGCGTCACTCGCCGCCCTTCTGGACGTAGGAGCGCACGAACTCTTCGGCGTTCTCGTCGAGCACTTCGTCGATCTCGTCAAGCAGGTCGTCGAGCTCAGCCTTGATCTTGTCGGCCTTCTCCGTCCCAGCAGGGGCGGCCTCTTCAACGACCTCGTCTTCTCTCGTGGTGGTGGTCCGGCGTTTTTGTTCTCGTTCAGGCATGGCAATCCGTCTCCTAGGAGCCCAGTCGTTCCAACAACTCGGCTGGGCTCGTACATCCCTCAAACAACCTATCGACAATCGAGGCCGTTCCTCTGAGCGGCTCCATCATGGGTACCCGCTGCAACGTTTCCTTGGACGGGCTGAGGTCAAAGACCATGGAATCCCAATTGGCCGCGGCAATGGCAGGGGCGAAGCGTTGGAGGCATTTCCCCCGAAAGTAGGCACGGGTGGTGCGTGGTGGCTCGGTGACAGCCGAGACCACGTCACGTTCCTCGACCAATCTCTCCATGTTCAGCTTGGCGAACAGCGACTTGGCCGGTCGTAGGTCGTGATACTGCAGGTCGAGCTGGGCCAGCCGGGCGTCGTCCCAGCTCAGGCCGTGCCGATCCCGGTACCCCTCGACCAGTTGGCGCTTGGCCACCCAGTCCAGCTGCGTGGCCAGGCTGGACGGATCGGACTCCAGGCCGCCCAGAACCTGCTCCCATCGGTTGAGGACGTCCCGGCCGATCTCTTCGGGGCCGATGCTCTCCAGGCCCCGGTCGTCGGCGTACTTCTTGGCCAGGCCGAACAGCTCCCACTGAATCTCTAGCGCCGTCATGGAACGCCCTGTCGCCAGGTCGAGCGGCCGGGCCAGGGTCAGGTCGTACGAGACCCGCCGCATGGCTTGCACCGGCGCGTTGAGGGTGAAGTCGTGCGCCGGTCCCGGACCCCCGTCGCCGAACCAGTCGTCTTCGATCATCGACAGCAACAGCGCGGTGACGCCCACCTTGAGGAAGGTCGACACCTCGCTCAGGTTGGCGTCGCCCACTATCACGTGCAGGCGCCGGTACTTCTGCGCGTCGGCGTGCGGCTCGTCTCGGGTGTTGACGATGGGACGCTTGAGCGTCGTCTCCAGGCCGACCTCCTCTTCGAAGAAGTCCGCCCGCTGGGTGAGCTGGAAGGTCACGTCGATGCCGCCGGTCGACGCGGCCTCGGTGCCAACCTTGCCCGCACCCGTATAGATCTGGCGGGTCACGAAATGCGGCATCACGTGCTGCACGATGCGGGCGAACGGGACTTGGCGGTCCATGAGGTAGTTCTCATGGCAGCCATAGGAGTTGCCTTTGCGGTCGGAGTTGTTCTTGTAGACGACGATGTGCTGGCCCGGAGGCAGGATTCGGTCGGCCGCCTCCATGGATCGTCCGAGGATGCGCTCGCCGGCTTTGTCCCAGCGAACCATGTCGAGCGGGTTGGAGCACTCCGGCGTCGAAAACTCCGGATGGGCGTGGTCGACGTAATAGCGAGCGCCGTTGGTCAGCACCGCGTTGACGAGATGCGTTTCGACCTCGGGAGGCATCGAGCCCTCTCGGGCGAACCCACGGGCATCGTTGCCGGGCGACTCGTCCTCGAAATCCCAGTCGACCTTGCGCGCCAGGTCGGCGATGTAGGCGTTGATGAGCACCGAGGAGGCCGCGATCGGGTTGGGGTCGGCCACCCCCGTATGGAGGATGCCGTATTCCGTTTCGACGCCCAGCACCTTCGGTATGGCCACGATGGGACCCTACCGTCTCCTGTGCGCGGTAGCGCCGGCCCCGCTAGAGGTATTGGCCGGTGCCCACACGCTCGATGGCGCGGCCACCCTTGACCTCTTTGTCGTCGTCGGTGAGCAGCACCCGCAGGTACACGATGCGCTCGCCCTTCTTGCCCGACACCTTGGCCCAGTCGTCCGGGTTGGTGGAGTTGGGCAGGTCCTCGTGCTCCTTGTACTCCTGGTGGATCGCGGTGGCGAGATCCTCGATGCGGATGCCTCGACTCTCCCCCGCGATCACCCGCTTGATGGCCAGCTTCTTGGCCCGGCGCACGATGTTCTCGATCATGGCGCCCGACGAGAAGTCCTTGAAGTACAGGACCTCTTTGTCGCCGTTCTGATAGGTGACCTCGATGAACCGGTTGGCGTCGTCCGTGCGGTACATCTCGTCGACCGTGCGCTCGATCATGCCCTGCACGCACTTGTCGCGATCACCGCCCCCTATGGTCCGGACCGTCTCCTCGTCGAGGGGCAGATCCGGGGTGAGGTAGCGGGCGAAGATCTGCGCCGCCGCGGTCTCGTCCGGGCGCTCGATCTTGATCTTCACGTCGAGGCGGCCCGGGCGCAGGATGGCCGGGTCGATGAGATCCTCGCGGTTGGAGGCGCCGATGACGATGACGTTCTTGAGGGTCTCGACACCGTCGATTTCGGCCAGCAGCTGCGGCACGATGGTCGACTCCATGTCGCTCGAGATGCCCGTGCCTCGGGTGCGGAACAGTGAGTCCATCTCGTCGAAGAAGACGATGACGGGCATGCCCTCCTCGGCCTTCTCCCGGGCCCGCTGGAAGACCAGCCGGATCTGGCGCTCGGTCTCCCCGACGTACTTGTTGAGCAGCTCGGGACCCTTGATGTTGAGGAAGTAGCTGGTCGCCTTGGCCCCCGAGACGTCGGCCACCTTCTTGGCCAGGCTGTTGGCTACCGCCTTGGCGATGAGGGTCTTGCCACACCCAGGCGGGCCATAGAGCAGGATGCCCTTCGGCGCGGGCAGCTTGTGCTCGACGAACAGCTCGCGGTAGAGGAACGGCAGCTCCACCGCGTCGGTGATGGCCTCGATCTGGTCGTCGAGGCCGCCGACATCGGCGTAGGAGATGTCGGGGACCTCCTCGAGGATGAGCATCTCGACCTCAGGCCGATCGAGCTTCTCGAGGAGCAGGCCGCTGCGGCTGTCCATGAGGAGGGAGTCGCCGGCGCGCAGCTTGGTGCCGATGAGCGAGTCGGCCAGCTCGACCACGCGCTCCTCGTCGGCCCGGCCGGTGATCATCGCCCGCTTGCCGTCCTCGAGGACGTCCTGGAGCACGACCACCTCGCCGGCGATCTCGCGACCGCGCGCCATCACCACGTTGAGGCTCTCGTTGAGCACGACCTCCTGGCCGCGCTCGAGCGCCTCGTCCTCCAGGTCAGGGTGCAGTGCCACCCGCATCTTGCGCCCGGCGCTGAACACGTCGACGGTGCCGTCGTCGTTGACGCCGAGCAGGGTGCCGTAGGCGCTCGGGGGCTGGGTCAGCTTCTCGACCTCTTCGCGCAGGGCGGCGATGTGCTCGCGGGCCTCACGCAGGGTGTAGGTCAGCTTCTCGTTCTGCGAGACGGCCTGGGCGAGCTGGCCCTTGGTCTCCAGCAGCTTCTCCTCGAGGGTGCGCACCCGCTTGGGGGCGTCCTGGAGGCGCCGACGCAGGGTGATGACCTCTTCTTCCAGGACTTTGGCCTGCTCCTGAAGCTCGGCCATCTCCCGCTCATAGGCGGCCAGCCTGCGCTGCGATTCGGAGTCGGCCGTGGGGACCACCTGCCCTTTTGCTCTTGCCTCTCATCGGTTGGGCGCACCGTGCCCTGAGGGGGAACATACACCTGTGGTGTCGGCAAAGGATGGACATAGAGGGTGCCGTCTGTCACGTTTCCCTGCGGATTGCCGTGGAAATGGACAGAGGTGCGCTAGGGTGGGTACGTTCCATCGAGGCACGACCCCCCACGAGAGGCAAAGGCACGTCATGAAGGTCTGGATCGACCAAGATCTCTGCACGGGGGATGGGCTGTGCGAGGAGATCGCGCCGGCCGTGTTCACGTTGCTGGACGACGGGCTCGCCTACGTCAAAGAGGGTGACAAGGTCTTTTCCGAGCCGGGTGGGCCCGAGGGCCTGGCCAACATCCCCGAAGGCATGCTCGACGCCGTAGTGGAATCGGCCGAGGAATGCCCCGGGGAGTGCATCTTCATCGAGCCATAGCTCGAGCCGGAGCTCGAGCCGTCTCTCGCCGGGCTCTTCGGGCCTGCTCTTCGCGGGCTGCCAAGACGGTCTCCACCACCTCTGCGCGGCTGTGGTGGTCGGCAAACTCCAGGATCAACCAGCCGACCATCCCCATGCGGTTGCGCCGGGACAGATCGGGCTCGAACGCCGACCGTTTCCCGTGCTCGTACCAGCCGTGGGCTTCGATGCCGATGCGCAGGTCCGGATAGGCCAGGTCGAACCGGTATCGCCGGTTGGAGCCGACCCGTATCCGGTATTGCGTAGCCGGAGGCGGGAGCCCGGCATCGTGGAGCCAGCCGAGGATCCGGGCTTCGAGAGCTGAATCACCCACACCCGCCCCGCTTCTCCGTTCGGCCACGAGGTCGATCATCGGGTGGGTCAGGCCCCTGCGGTCACTGATGCGGCTCAAGCAGCGGCCGAGGGCGTTGAGGGTGAGCTGGTCGCTCCGCAACGCTTCATCCAGCGCCCGCGCCAGCGCCGTCGACGGCACCAACCCGCCGAGGTCGCAAAGGGTCCGCGCGACGGTCGTCACAGGTAGGCCGAGGCGTGTGGTGACATCCGCTGAGGGCAGCGGCACCACATGAGCCAGGACTCCGGCAAGGCGACTTCGTCGGGGCGACGTGATCTCGAGGCAGTCCGCGTCGAGGCCCCGCAGGCCCCAGACCCTGGCCGCGGACCGGTGCGAGGCCACCGAGCCCTCGGGACCGGCAAGGACGGCAGCGAAAAGGGCCTGCTCCCAGGTGCGCGGCGCCCCGACGACGCGGTAGACACCCCGCCGCACCGGTATCAGCCGCCCGGTCTGGGACGAATACAGGATCTGGGAGCGCGTCAACCCGGCCCGCCCAAGGTCGGCGGTGGTCACCAGGCCGTGCTGGCGAGATGCGACCTGATCGAGCACGCATCCACTCTGCCGCCAGGGGCGGACAGTTTGAGCGGGTTGCTCGTCCTGCCCCTGGCTGTTGGCCGGCGGTTGGCCGCCTGTGGTTGGGCGCCCGCCCTCCGATGGCAGAACGATCGAAATATTGCCACCCTTCTGCCACCTGACGGCTGCCAGCACGCTCGGGCCACCTGACGGCTGCCAGCACGGGCTGCTACCTGACGGCTGCCAGCACGCTCGGGCCACCTGACGGCTGCCGGCACGGGCTGCCACCTGACAGCCGCCAGCACGGGCTGGCAGGTGGCCCCCGACCATCCGCCGGCTCGGGCCTACCCGCCGGCCAGGCACGGCCCGGTCGACACCCCCCGGCTGCCGGCCGCCCCCAAGATCGTGCGGATCTCCTTGGCCGTGAGCGCGTAGGACGTCCCGGGCCGGTCCGGGGCGATGGCAAAAGCGACCCCGAGCACCGTCCCCGTCTGGTCGACCAGCGCCCCGCCTGAGTCACCCGGCATCAGATCCGACGCCAGGATGAACACGTCGCGCTCCGTGTCATGGGAGTCGTACAGGTCCCGCCCGAGGGCGGACACGTCCTGGCGGACCAACGCCGGCGCGATACGCAGCGGCACCTGCCCACCCGGATGCCCGAACACCGCGCCCCGCGTCCCCACGAACGACGTGCTCCGTGCCGACGGCGGGCTCAACGCCAAGGGCTGCTCCCCCAGGCTCGGCACGGCGAGCAGGGCGAGGTCCCGATTGGGGTCGAAGCCGATCACCGTCGCCCCCGCCTCTCGCCCTGACGGCAGCAGCACCGACGTGCGCCGCTCGCCGGCGACGACGTGCGCATTGGTCACCACCAACCCCGCGCCGACGGCAAACCCGCTTCCCTCCTGGATGCGCCGGCAGGCTTCGCCCTCGACCCGCACCGTCGACGCCTGCACGCGGGCCTGCACGGCCAACGACAGCCCCGAGTCGGCCGGCGCCGGCCCCGTGTTGATGGCCGGCTGAAGGGCGCTGAACACCTCCGGGAAGGTGCTGTTGCCGACCAGCCGGCGGAGAGCCTGAAGCGTGTCGGGCGGCGCGGGCAGATCGCGGGAGACGAACCGGGCGATCAGCGAGTGGCGGGTCTGCACCGCGGGCCAGCCCGTCACGCCCGCCATCGACGGCAGCAGCAACCACACGGCCGACATGACGCCAAGCAGGCCCACGCCCGCGCCGGCAACGCGATCGGTGAGGCGAAGCGGTCCGAGAGGGATCGTGCCGTGCAGGCGCGCCCCGAGCACCAAGCCGAGGGCCTGCCCGAGAAAGGCCCCACCCAGGAGCACCACCGTTGCCAGCAAGAGTCGGCTGACCGGATCCGCGTTCTGGACCCGCTCGAGCCTGATGATCCCCGGGAGCAGCCGAGCGGCGACGATCAGGCCGCCCGCCATCCCGAGCCAGGAGACAGCACGGGCCAGGAGGCCCAGCCGGTAGCCGCCGATAGCGGCCGTGACGGCCACCAGGACCACCACCACATCGAGGGCATCCAGGGCTCAGCCCGCCAGCAATCGAGCGTGCGTCAGAAAGCCGGTATGAGCAACCATGCGGTGGTCGGGCCGCACCGATTGGCCATCGATGTGCCAGCCGCGGTGCAGGACTTCGAACGTCTCGGCCAGTGCGAAGCGGGAGTCGTCGAGCGATGCCCGCAGCTGCGCGGACTGGGTGATAGTCGGCAGGTAGGCGAGCAGCAACCCGCCCGCGTGCAACGCCTCCTCCGCGTGCTTGACCACCCGCCACGGCTCCGGGAGGTCCAGCACCACTCGGTCGAGATCGCGAAGCTCGATCCCGTCGTAGACGTCTCGGATCTGAACGTCATAGGGAGCGCTGCTCGATACGAAGGCGTCAACGTTGGCCCGAGCCTTGGCCGCGAAGTCCTCCCGCAGCTCGTAGCCGGTCACCGCGGCCCCCGCCCGCAGCATCGTCATCGACAGCGCCCCCGATCCGACGCCTGCTTCGAGCACGCGTGCCCCGGGAAAGATGTCCGCCGCCATCAAGATGGCGCCGAGGTCCTTGGGGTAGATGACCTGAGCGCCGCGGGGCATCTTCAGGATGAACTCGGCCAACGTCGGGCGCACGGCCGTGTAGCGGGCGCCCGTCGATGAGCGCACGACCGTGCCTTCGGGCTGGCCAAGGACTTCGGCGTGGCGGACGAAGCCGGCATGTGTGTGGAACTCGCCGTGGTCGGCCAGGGTCACCAGATAGCGCCGGCCCCGGGAATCGAACAGCAGGGCCCGTTCGCCGACGGCGAACGGACGGCTCACCGAACCCGCCGGGGTCCGGGGACCGCCACCTCGGTCACCTCGGCCTCCGCCCCCGCCACCCCCATCTCGGCCCCCGCCCCCGCCACCCCCATCTCGGCCCCCGCCCCCGCCACCCCCACCTCGGCCCCCGCCCCCGCCCCCGCCTCGGCCCCGCCGGCCCTAGCCCGTGACACCAGCGAGCAAAAGGCGCACTGGGCAGCGGTGGTGGGCGACCCACACGACGGGCAGGGGTGCAGGCCCTCCTGGGCCGTCGTCGCGGCCGGGCGGAAATGGGCCGACGCCCGCTCCAGGAAACCGAAGTAGAACACCTGCTTGGTCCCGGGAGAACGATCCTCGATGGCGTTGAGCGCTTCTTTGTACCCCAGATGCCGGTTGCCGATGGCCATGGGACACTCCTCGACGATGTAGTCGATGCCCCGCACCACGCAGTACGCCGCCATCTCGCGCTCCCCCAGCCGAACGAGCGGCTTGACCTTGCGGACGAACCCGTCGGCCGCGGGAAGCACCGGAAGCTGGCGGCCGAGATACTCGGTGTTCCACCGCAGCACATTCCCGAACAGGACTGCGGCTTCGTCGTCGAGGTTGTGCCCGGTGGCAACAACGTCGAAGCCCCCGTCGAGCGCGGCCCGATTGAACAGGTGGCGCTTGGAAAGCCCGCAGGCCGAGCAGGGGGCCCGGCGGGCGGCGGCCGCCCCACCGGGGATGTCGTAGCCGTAGTCAGCAGGAAGATCGACGGTGATGAGCGGGGCGTCGCGCCGGGAGGCGAACGCGTGCGTAAACGCCGCCGACTGATCGCTGTAGCCACCTGCACCCTCGATGCCGAGGCCGAGATAGAGCCCCTCGGCCGCATACCCGAGGTCGAGCAGGAGATCCCACAGCCCGAGCGAGTCCTTTCCTCCCGACACGGCGATCAGCACCCTCTGGCCCGGCTCGAACATGGCGAAGTCGTGCACAGCTCGGGCGACTTGCTCGCGGCAGTGGTGCTCGAGACAGGGAGCGCAGAAGGCGGCGTTGTGACGGCGGATCTCGATGACGGCCGGCTTCCGGCACCGCCGGCACCTCATGGCGACGACCCTCCGGAGATGACCGGGCGGATCTCCACGACGTCGCTGTCCTCCAGCACTGCGTCGCCGGGCACAAGCGTGTCGCCCCGGATGACCAGCACGGATTCGCGGTTGAGCCCGAGATGCTCGATCAGCCTGTGCACCCGGACCGGACCGTTGATGTCGAGCTCGCGGCGCGGGTTGCGCAGCAGAACCTTCACCGCTCCATCATGACGGTTCGCCCAGGTGGGCCACCACCAGCGTCTGCCCCGGCGCAAGCTCCTCGCGGATGACCGTCGGCGAGACCCATCCGGCCGCTCGATGCCACAGGCGGTACCCCACGGCGGCCGCGCCGAGCGCCAACCACACGCGGCTGCCCCCGACCAGGCCATCCTTGATGCCGCGGCGCAGCGCCGTGCGGACGGCGCGCTCGAGCACGGCTCAGATCCGGCGGATCTCGACGACGGTCGAACGCTTGCGGCCCCGGCGCCGGCCCAGCAGGTAGGCGGCGCCGATCACGACCACGGCCGCCGCCACCCCGGCCGCGAGCATGACGGGCGCAGCCGAGCTGGCCGTCTCGCGGACCTCACCGTTGATCTCCCGCAGCTTGGCTTCGATGTCGGCTCGGCTCACCGTCTTGGGCACAGCCACGTCACGCTCCCTTCCGGGCGGCAGCGCGGCGCCGCCGATCCGCTTTGCGCTTGTCGGCCGTGATGCGAAACCCGAGCAGGACGGCCACGAGGAGCGAGCCGGCCAGCGTGATCGCGTACGGCACCCAGGACCAGTTGCCCGTCCAGTGCGGCAACGTCTCCTGCTGGAGGAGACGCAGGCCGCCTAAGCCGAGGAGCAGGAAGCCGATCCCGAGGAACAGCGAGCCGGCGAAGCCGAACTTGGCGAAGCGACCGAGGCGTTTGAGGGGGTCGACCGTCTCCTGTTTGGCGTAGGCGACCACCAGATCGCGCAACTCCGCTAGGAGCGCCGGCACGCTCTTGTCGCTGCCCGTCGTCTCGATGTCCGCCACTTTGTCCCCTCCTCGCGCCCCAGACTCTTAGTTCCCGGCCAGGCGTTGCGCAAACACGCTTACCTCTTCGGCCACCAGATCGCGCAGCAGCGCCAGCATCTCCCGCGGCGCTTCGCAGGCAAGCACTCGCTGCTGATCCACGGCTGAGATCGGTGCGATGGCCGCCAGTTGGAACAGGGCGCGACTCGGATCGTCGTCGAGGGCCATGGTGGCGCTCGGCCCTGGTTCGTTGAGCTCGGACCTCATCACGAGCGCCCGGCGGACTAGCGCTTCCGTCTCGCGCCAGAGCGAGG
>Ga0307477_10004322_pt1 | contig 10375 bp, 8 predicted proteins | sample atmos_gasesECM2C_FD_203316 | JGI IMG/M metagenome (GOLD analysis project Ga0307477, IMG submission 203316) | Hardwood forest soil microbial communities from Morgan-Monroe State Forest, Indiana, United States - atmos_gasesECM2C_515 | ecosystem: Environmental > Terrestrial > Soil > Temperate... | reverse complement strand
GCGAGTTGGCCCGCGAGCGAGTCGGCCGCGCCGCTCACTCCTGGGCGGCGCGACCGCCGTGGACAAGCCGGAGAAACTCGTCCCGGGTCTTGCCGTCCTGCAGCAGAGCGCCGCGCAGCGCGCTCGTCACCGTCTTCGAGTTCTGCTTTTCGACGCCGCGCATCATCATGCACAAATGATAGGCTTCGATCACCACGCCGACCCCGCGGGGATCGAGGACTTCCATCAGCGCGTCGGCCACCTGGTCGGTCAACCGTTCCTGGAGTTGCAGTCGGCGCGCGAACACCTCGATCACGCGAGGAATCTTCGAGAGCCCCACGAGCTGGCCGTTCGGCAGGTAGGCGACGTGCGCGCGCCCGAAGAACGGCAGCATGTGGTGCTCGCACAAGGAGTAGATCTCGATGTCGCGCACACAGACCAGGTTGTCGTGCCGCTCGGCGTACAGCGCATCGCCGATCACGTCGGCAACGGACATCCCGTAGCCGCGCGTCAGCCAGCGCAGCGAGGCTTCGACGCGCGCCGGTGTCTGGCGGAGGCCGTCCCGGGTCGGGTCTTCGCCGAGCTGCACCAACTGCTCGCGCACGAGCGTCTGGAACGGTGAGGGCTCGTCGGAGGACCGCGGCGGGAGGGGCGGCGCGGGCTCCTCGTGTAAGCGGGGAAGGCCCGCCGCTTTGGTCTTGTCACGTCCCATCGTAGTCCACGTAGTTCCGCTCCGTCTCCCAAAGACGAATCCGCTTGAGGGTGGCGGGCTTGACGGCCGGGGCGAGGACCCGCCAGCAGATGACGGCGATGTTCTCGGCGGTCGGATTGAGGTCGGCGAACCAGGGCACATCGACGTTCAGGTTCTTGTGATCAAGGTGGCACACCAGGCAGTCGGTGGCGATCGCTTTGAGGCGCTGGACGTCCATCACATACCCCGTCTGCGGATCGATCTCACCTTCCACCGAGATGTCCAGGTCATAGTTGTGCCCGTGGTAGTTGGGGTTATTGCAGATGCCGAACGTCGCTGCGTTTTCCGCGTCGGAGAAGCGCGGATTCCACAGGCGGTGGGCGGCGCTGAAGTGCACACGGCGGGTGATGACGCAGCGGGGCATGCTTGTAGGCCCTCCCGGGCTGGACTATCTTCGGCGCTCGTGCGCCTAAAGGTACTCGCTTCCCTGTGGGTGGCGGGAGGCTCGGCGGCCGCGGCGTGGTGGGCCTCCCCGGCCCTGCTCGCGTCTGCCTTTCTCGTGGCGTGGGCGGCGGAAGCGGCGCAATTCCTCATGCCGCAAGGGCTCGCCCTGGCCCTCCTCGCCTGGCTCCAGACGAGCCCCGAGTTTGCGGTCGAGGCCGTGATCGCCTGGGATGCGGGCACCCAACCCGCGCGCGCCCAGCTGGCGATCGCGAACCTGACCGGCGCGATCCGGCTGCTCCTCGGCCTCGGGTGGCCGCTCGTCTACGGCGTCTATGCGCTGGCCCAGCGCCGCCGCGGCCGCGACGGGTTCCCGCCCCTCCTCCTCGAGCGCGACCATGCGGTCGCGCTCGCTGCGCTCGTCGCGGCACTGGCCTACTTCGCCATCATCGTCGCGAAGGGCGCGTTCGGGGCCGGGGACGCGGGCGTCCTCCTCGCCGTGTACGGGGCATACCTCTGGCTCCTCGCGCGCCAGCCGACGCGTCCGATGGAGAGCGCCCACGACGCGCCGGCGGCAGCCCGCTGGGCGCTCAAGCACCAGGGGTGGCGCCGCGGGGCCGCGATTGGCGCGTTGTTCGCAAGCGGCGGCCTCCTCCTCATCGGCAGCGTTCGACCGTTCCTCGAGGCACTCCTCGCCCTAGCCACGCTCGCCGGGCTCAGCCAGTTCTTCGTGGTGCAGTGGGTGGCCCCCGTGCTGTCGGAGTTCCCGGAGATGGTCTCGACGGTCACCTGGGCGCGGCGCGTCACGCCCGCGCCCATGGCCCTGATGAACCTCGTCTCGAGCAATCTGAACCAGTGGACGGTGCTTGCCGCCATGATCCCGCTCGTCTTCGGGTATGCGCATTGGCGTCACGACGGGACCTGGGCGGCGTTCCATTTCGACCGGGCCCAGCAGCTCGAGTTGGGGCTCGCGCTGCTGCAGACGGGGCTTGGCGTGCTCTTGCTCGCGACGATGGAATTCGGCGCGCGCGCCGCGGCGCTGCTGTTCCTGCTCTGGCTCGTCCAGTTCCTGATGCCGGGGTGGCGCCTCGCGGTCGGGGCGGCGTACGCCGCGTGGATCGCCGTGCTGATCCTGCTGTTCGCCACGGGCCGCCTGCCGCTGCGGGCGGCCGCCTGGCTCCCGGGCGCGATGCGGTTGAAACGCGACCGGCCGGACCCGCGTATAGGGGCCCGGCCGGCCAAAAAGAGGAACGGAGAGGATTATTGAAGCCCGAAAGGAAGCACTGGTCCCTCACCATAGCGTTTGTCTTCCCCGCGAGGGGGCATGACATTGGTTACAGTATCTGGGTCCACGATCGAGCTTGTTGGCTCAATAATTGAGCTCTCCGTCCCGTACCCGGCGTACAATACATCGGGGAACGGCGACGTCAAGGTGAGTCCTCACGAAAAAGGACGGCTCATGAATCTGACGCTCCTCGTCGCGATAACTTGCCTGGTGCTTTGGGTCGGGCTGCTGTTCGGGGCACACCAGGGGAGCGGCTCGGTGCAAGTGCTCTGGGCCGCGGCCGTGATCCTGTTCGCTCGACGCGTGCTCACCGGCGCGCCCAAGTTTCTCTCGTGAGGAGGAACGGTCCGTGATCACCCATCGCGCCTGCCGCGCTGCGGTGTTCGTCTGCGGCGCGCTCGCATGGTCGGCCCCGCTCCGGGCACAGGGCGGCGTGAGCCGATCGTACCTCGACACCACCTGCGCGCCCTGCAAGGATTTCTTTCAGTTTGCCAACGGGCGCTGGCTCGCGAGCGCCACGATTCCCGCTGCGTACGCAAGCACCGGGGTGGGTCGCGAGTTGGACGACCGCAACGAGGACGCACTCCGTCAGGTCCTCGAGGGCTCCGTCGCCGCCGCCGATACGGCGCGCGACCCGACGGTCCGGAAGCTCGGCGCGTTCTATGGAAGCTGTATGGATTCACTCGAAGCGGACCGCGTCGGGATCGCCCCGATCGCCGAGGAGCTCGGGCACATCGACGCGATTCGGACCACGGCGGACCTGCAGGGCGAGGTGGCCCGCTTGGTAGAGCTCCAGATCTTCGCGCCCTTCTATTTCGCCGCCGAGGCGGACCCCAAAGAGAGTTCGCGCAACATCGGGCAACTCTACCAAGCGGGGCTCGGGCTCCCCGACCGCGACTATTACCTGAAGACCGACCCGGCGTCCGATTCCCTGCGGCAGACCTACGTTGCCCATGTCGCGCGCACGCTCGTCCTGCTCGGCACCCCGACCGCGCGGGCTCGCAGCGACGCCCAGCACGTCATGCAGCTCGAGACGGCGCTCGCCGAGTCCTCCATGACGCTCGTCGCCCAGCGTGATCCGAACGCCGTCTATCACAAGATGTCGGTGCACGAGCTCCAGGTGCTTGCGCCGGGCCTCGACTGGGCGGCGTTCTTCACGGCGCTGGGCGTGCCTGCGTTGGGCACGCCGGGAGCGACCCTCGACGTCTCGCAGCCCGCGTTCCTGCACCTCGTGTCCGCCGCGACCGCGAGCGTCTCGCTCGACGACTGGCGCGCCTATCTCCGCTGGCAGCTCGCGGACGCAATGGCGCCGACCCTGGGCCGCGCCTTCTTCAACGAAGCCTTCCAGTTCCAGCGGGTGTTGCGGGGCGTCGAGGAACCGCTACCCCGCTGGAAGCGCTGCGCGCAAGCGGCGGACGATGCCATGGGCCAGGCGCTGGGCAAGGTCTACGTGGCGCGCGAGTTTCCGCCCGCAGCGAAGGCTCGGGTCTTGGACATGGTGAACCACCTGCAGGCGGCCTTGGCGGACCGGATTCGGCGGCTCACCTGGATGAGCGACTCGACCAAGGCGCAGGCGTTCATCAAGCTGCAGGCCGTGCTCAAGAAGATCGGCTATCCCGATACGTGGCGCGATTACTCGGCGCTCGAGACGCGACGCGCCTGGCCCTACGCCGTGAACGCGCTGCACGCGCGGACATTCGAGCAGCGCCGCCAGCTCGCCAAGATCGGCCACCCAGTGGACCGGACCGAATGGCAGATGACGCCCCCGACCGTGAATGCGTACTACGGGCCACCGTTCAACGAGATCGTGTTTCCCGCAGGCATTCTGCAGCCGCCCTTCTTCGACCCCGCGGCCGACGACGCGACCAATTACGGCGCGATCGGGGCCGTGATCGGCCACGAGATGACCCACGGGTTTGACGATTCCGGGCGGCAGTTCGACGCCCAGGGGAACCTGCGTGATTGGTGGACTGCGGAGGACGCTCGACGGTTCACCGAACGGGCCCACCGGGTCGTCGTGCAGTTCGACAGTTACGTGGCGATCGACACGTTCCACGTGAACGGTGCGCTGACGCTAGGGGAGAACATCGCGGACCTGGGCGGTCTCACGATCGCCTACTACGCCTTCGAGCAGACGCTGGCAGGGAAGTCCCGGCCGCCGGACATCGATGGCTTCACGCCGGAGCAGCGATTTTTCGTGGCCTTCGCGCAGAGCTGGCGCAGCCTGACGCGCCCGGAGACCGTGCGTCTGCGGGTGCTCACGGACCCGCACTCTCCGCCGCGGTGGCGCGTCAACGGGCCGGTGTCCGACATGCCGGAATTTGCGAGCGCGTTCGGGTGTCCACAGGGGGACCCGATGCGACGACCCGACAGCGTCCGCGCCGAGGTGTGGTGAGCGAGAGGGTCGGCTCCCCGGGCGCGGCGTCCCCTGGGCCCGCCGATCAGCGGGTCAGCACCAGGACGACCGTGCCCCAGACGACCGTCAGCAGGGTCACCGGTACGCCGACGCGCGCATGCTCCCAGAAGCCGATTCGCGCGCCGCGTTTTTCGGCGCGCTCGGCTACGATAAGGTTCGCCATCGACCCGACCAGGAGCAGGTTCCCCGCGAACGTCGCGCTCATCGCTACGACCCGCCACATGAGATCGGGGGCCGGGAGGTTCGGCACCGTGTGGCGCCAGAGAATGACCGCGGGCACGTTGGAGATGAGGTTCGAGAGCGCGGTGAGTGCCACGCTCGCGACCGTCGCGGCGCGCCACGCGCTGCCCTGGCCCACGAAGGCGATCGCGTGCCGGTCGATCCAGGCCACGGCTCCGGTGTCCTCGAACCCGCGCATCACCACGAACAGCGACGCGAAAAACAAGAGCAGCGACCACTCGACTCGGTCGATCGCGTAGGCGGGGTCGCGGTGCGCCAGGGCCACCATGGCGGCGCCCGCGGCGATCGCCACGAGCGGGAGGGGTCCCCCCGCGAGCCACGCCACCACGGCGAGGCCGAACATCGCGAGCCCTTTCGCGACGAGCGGTCGGTCGAGGACCACCGGGACTGGCTCGAGCGGCTCGCGGAATGGCTCGGCCAGCTCGCCCGCATAGGCCCAGCGGAGGTAGCCGTAGGTGAGGGCCAAGGCCCCCGTCCCAACGGGGAGCATGTGCATCAGGAATCCGCCGAACGTGGCGCCGCTCCAAATTCCCACCAGCATGTTCTGCGGGTTCCCCGTGACGGACAGGACCGAGCCGACGTTCGAGCCCATGGCGAGACCGACGAGGTAGGGATGGGGCCGGACGCGCAGCGGCCCGAGCGCGGCCAGCAAGACGGGCGTCAGGACGAGGCAGATCGTGTCGTTCACGAAGAAGGCCGAGAGCAGCCCACCTCCCAGCACCACGCCCGCCAAGAGCCGTTGGGGTGTGACGGCGCGGCGGAGGATTCCTTCGGCCGCCCACTCGAAGAACTTCCCCACCTCCAGGTAGCCGACGATGAGCATGAGACCAAGGAGGAAGACGAGCACGTCGAAATCGATGGCGGCGTAGGCGTCGGGGAGCGAGAGCACGCCGAACGCGACCATCGCGACGGCGCCGAGGAGGCTCGCGGCCGGCCGGTTCAGGTGGACGAACGGCAGCCGTTGCGCCGCGATGAGCACGTAGGTCGCGGCGAAGATTACCAGGCCGAGCGTGGGGTGGGTCAGATTTCCCAGTTCGAGAACAGCACGCCCGTGCTGGGGTGTGGCTCGGCGTACCCGTCGAGCGTCATGCGCAGATCGGTCCAGCGGACGCGATAGCCCCGTTCGATGAGGTGGCGGAACGCGATGTCGTAGCGCGTCTGGCAGCGGATCGCCACCCGGCGGATCCCGGCGCGGGCCGCCGCCGCCTCCGTCGCCGCCAGCGCGGCGGCGAACGCGCGGTCGTCGCGCGCGGCGAGTTTCAGAATGCGGAGTTCTTCCCTGGGCCTGCCTTCGGCGAGTGGGGCCGAGTGCCACAGCACCAGGGCGTCGAGCCCTGACGGGCCGTCGACGAGCGTCGTGTCGCCGAGACCGAGGTCGGCGGTGAGCAGGATCTCTCGCGTGAAATCGGGGCCGGCCACGAGCGCGGTGACGAGCTGCGCCGCCGCCGTCACCGTCGCGTCCCGCGCGGCCGGCGGCCGCTGCGACAAGAGCGACGGCGCCGCGTGCCCTCGCGTGGCGAGGTCGCGGGTCATCGTCACCGTGAGAAATCCCGGCGCAAACCCCAGACGCGCGTAGAACCCGATATTCTCGACCGTGCGCGGCATCGTTTCCAATCCGATCGTCGCCACGCGCCGCTCGAGTAGCCAGTCCGTGGCTGCGCGCACGATCGCTTTGCCGATCCCCGCACCCTGCCGATCGGGCCGGACGGCGAGCGGGCCCATCCACCCTTCGGCCCCGGAGCGGTGGGCGACGTTGAACGCCGCTACCTCTCCCGCCTCGTCACGCCACACCATGGCACCTTCCCCGGCGTCGAACAGGGCGTAGCGCCAGACCTCCGGGTTGAGGTGTGGGACCCGCACCCCGACGAGCCCGTCGCGACGATAGCGATCGGTGAACGCGTCAGCGAACACGCGATTGAGGCTGTCGATGTCGCGCTCCTCGGCGCGCTCCGGACCCGAGATCTGCCGGTCAGGCAGCCACGCCCGCATCGGCGGCTCCCGGCGTCGGGGTGTCGTCCCGGACCATGGTGGTCCCGCGGGCGGGATCGAACTCCACGCGGATCACCCGGTCCAAGCCGTCCCGCACCTGCTCGATATGGGTAATCAGAATCACCTGCGGGAAGCGGTCCGCGAGCCGGCGCAGCAGGCTCACGACTTGCTGGCGGCGGGCGTCGTCCAGCGACCCGAAGATCTCGTCGAGAACGAGGAGCGTCAGCGGGTGACCCGCGCGCTCCGCGATCATTTGCGAGATCGCCAGGCGGAGGACGAGGTTCGCGAGGTCCTCTTCGCCTCCCGAGATGACCGGCTTCGGGACACCGCCGTCGAGGATCGCGATCTCGTAGTCATCGGTCAGATCGAGTTCCTGGTAGCGCCCGTCGGTCAGGTCGCCGAGGAAGCTCGATGCGAGCTCGGCGATCTCGGGGCGCATCGCCGCATTGAGCTCGGCGCGCAGGTCCGAGAATGCACGATCGAGCTCGTTGTGCAGCCGCTGGCGGGTCTTGCGCCCGGCGATGTCGCGCTCCCGGGCGGCCCGCTCCTCCTCGCGGCGCCGCGCTTCCTGCAGGTCGCCCTCGGCGCGCGTGAGGTCCCCGCGGGCCTCGACGAGCGCGAGCTCCGCCTCGCGGAGCGTGCCCAGGGCGCGGTCGTAGCGGTCCTTGGCGAGGCGGAAGAGCTCGTCGGAGAACCCTTCGCCCGCCACGGCGTCCGCCAGCGCGCGGACGCGACGTTCGGCCTCGGAGAGACCCTGCTCGGCAACCTCCGCCTCGCGCACGAGGCCTTCGGCACGCTGGGCCCGATCCTCGAGGGCCGCAGCCTCGAGCGCCACGGGCTCGAGCTTGAGGAGCTCGGCACGCACCGTATCGTGGCGCGCCGCGTCGTACTCCGGGCGCCGGGTCACGAGCCGTCGCGCGAGGGTCGCCTCGCGTCGCCGAGCGGCGGCGAGCTCGACGCCGGCGCGCGCCCGCTCTTCGGCCTGCGCCCGCAGCTCGCCCGCCCGCTCGCTCGCCCGTCGGCTTGCGTCGCGCAGGGTGTCGCGCTCCGCCTCGGCCACAACGATCGCGGCCGGGGGGTCGGTCAGCTGCTCGAGGCGTTGGCGGAAGTACTTCCCGTCATCGACGATCGCCTGCAACTGGCGATCGAGTATGCCCAGCACCGCGGGGTGCTCCGCGCCAAGCGGCCGGCGGCACGTCGGGCACTCGCCCTGGGGACCGAGCTCGGCGATCCGATCGCGCTGCTCCCGCACCTCATCGTACTGCTTGAGCAACTCGGTCCGCTTCGTCGCCGTGTACTCCTTCTCGCGTACCCAGCCCGCCCGCTGCTCGCTCGCCGCCGTCTCGGTCGCCTGGAGCCGGTCCGCGAGGTGACGGGCGTCCTGCTCGGCGCGCTCCAGGGCGCCCTCCGCATCTGCTAGGGCCGCGATGCGCTGCTCGAGAACCCCGGTCGCCCGTGCCAGTTCGTCGAGTTGGGCCTGCTCCGCACGCCGAGCGGCCTCCTCGCCCTGCAAGCGCTCGAGCTTGCCGAGCTCGCTCTTGAGGCGCGCGACCGGCGCGAGTTCTGCGGCCAGCTGCTTGAGCTGCTCGCGGGCCCGCAGGGCCTCGGCGAGCTCCCGATCGAGGCGCTGGAACTCCTGGCGCCGTCCCTCGACAACCTGTTGCGCCATGCGGCGCTCACCGTCGAGCGAGAGGGTGCGCTCGCGCCGCGCGACCCAGTCCTGCCAGCGAGGCTCCTCGCGCCCGAGCAGCCGTTGCGCCTCGCTGCGCGCGCCCTCCGCCGCCTCGGCGGCGTGGCGAGCCGCGAGCAATCGCGTGTCGGCGCCGCCCCGCTGCTCCGCGAGGGCTCGGGGGTCGGGCAGCGCGGCCTCGAGTCCCCGCAGCTCGGCGGCGAGGCCGTTGCGCACTTCGCGGACCCGCTCCTGAGCGATGCGCAGCCGCTCATACCCGAGGACTTGCGAGAGGAAGGCCGCCCGGTCCGCCTTGCCCAAGGACGCCATGACCTTGAGCTCCTTCTGTCCCGTGAAGTAGGTGTTGAAGAATTCTTCATGGGTCATGCCCAGGGCGCCTGCGAGCCGGTCGGTCACCGCCTTGAGGGAGTTGGCGACGAGCTGCCCGTCCTGATGCAGCGTCGCCGCGGAGAGGCCGCGCGTGACGCGGTACTCGTGCGGCCCGAGGCGGAAGTCGAGCTCCACCTCCACGCCGGCGCGCCCCTTGGCCCCGATGCGCCGGATCGACTCCTTGTCGCCGCGGACCGCCTGCGCCCCATACAACGCCCAGGCGATCGCTTCGAGGATGGTGGTCTTGCCGGACCCGTTCGGGCCGAGAATGCCCGTGAGGCCGGCCCCGAACTCGAGTTCGGTCTCCGCGTGCTGCCGGAAGTTCACGAGCCGCAGCCGATGGAGCTCCATCAGCCCCGTTCTCCGCGGCCGGCCTGGTCCACGTACTCCACGCCCAGCCGCACGAGGTCCGCGCGATCTAGATCGGCGTCGAGGGGGCGTCGCTCCAGGAACTCCCGCACGGTCTCCGGAATGGTCTGGCGCCGGCCCGGCGTGCCTGGGGCCTGGACGCGGGGCGCCGTGGGGCGTCGCACATCGAGCTGAAAATGGAGTGCCCGAGCCTTGTACGACCGGACCGCGGCGTGATCCAGGGCGCGGGCCGTCCCCCGGGACACATCGAACAGGACGAGGCGCGCGACTTGCTCGTCAATCGGCGGCTTCGCTCCGGCGACCACCGCCGCAATCCGTTCGTCGAGCTCCCGCGCCGTGAGGCCCTCTCCCTCGATCGGGGGGAGGTCGACGTGCTGTCGCGCCAGGGGTGCGCGTCGGAACTCCACGCGCGCGCCAGGCATGTGCACGAGCAGGTACCCCTTGCCGCGGAGGCCGTACTCCTCCTCGTCCTGCAACTGCCCCCACGGATTGGGGGACACATACTCGATGCTGCCAGCGTACCAGGTGTTGGGCGCCACGCTGTGCGCGACGTGGTAGTGGCCCAGGGCGATGTAGTCCCATTGTGCCGGAGCGAGGTCGGGCAGCGGGATGGGCGCGCCGCCGTACTCTAACGTGCCGCGGCGCTCCCCGACGCCCGGCACTTCGCCGTGCAGCGCCAATACATTGAACGTGGTCCCGCGCTGCGGCCGCAGGGCGGGACGCTCGGGCTGGAGCAGCGCCTGGTGAGGAACGGCGAGGACAGAGCAGTCGAGACTCGAGTAGGTGAGGCGCCGCGCTTGCTCGAGCACCACGTCGACCCCCAGCGCCTCGTACAGTCGCAGGATGGTGCTCGTCTCCACCGACCGCGGCGTGTCGTGCTCGCCCGCGATCATGATCACGGGCGCG
>Ga0307477_10004321_pt1 | contig 10375 bp, 12 predicted proteins | sample atmos_gasesECM2C_FD_203316 | JGI IMG/M metagenome (GOLD analysis project Ga0307477, IMG submission 203316) | Hardwood forest soil microbial communities from Morgan-Monroe State Forest, Indiana, United States - atmos_gasesECM2C_515 | ecosystem: Environmental > Terrestrial > Soil > Temperate... | reverse complement strand
TATGGTGTCTAGCATCCCGCGAACGCGCCCACCGCGCGCCGCTATTTCCGATCGACGACTCGCGGCGACCGTAAACAATTCCGACAATTTAATATGACAGCGGTTCGCTGGCCGCTAATTGCGGCAATAATATGTCCCATCGCTAACCGCTCCAGGCGGTTATGAGCAAGGCGCCGATCGGCGCCTTGCTCATGCGGGTGCGCGCGTAGCTCGGCGCCTTGCTCATGCGGTGCGCATGCCGCAGCCATGCTTTTTGCGTTGAGATTGAGAGGGGGCAGCCCCCCGCTGTAGAAGACGGCGGGTTTGGTACGGGTACGCGCCTGATGCGTCGGTGCTTAATGCTTTTCACGACTCGCTGTTAACATATTATACGCGCCATAAAAAGCACGTTACGCGCCACAACGGGCTTTACGCGCCACAAACGTGCGAAGATTGACGCGCTTGACGGTAGTGCCTGACGGGCACTACGCTCCCCAAATGAGCACCAGCGACTTCGGCGCGCGAGCGCTACTCGGCCCAGGCTTCGAGATGCCCAGTGAGGAACGCATCGAGCGCTCCCTGAACGGCACGCTGCCGGCGCACATCCCCGCGCTGAGCGTTGGCAAGATCGACAACGTGAGCCGCGCGCGAATCCGCCGCGCCTTCGCCGAGCTGGCGCAAGGCAACATCGAAAATGTCGAAGCGTGGATTCACCAGGTTGCCTGCGGAGTGTTCGACTCCGAGGGTAAGATGCTGCGCGCCCCGAACCCGGCCGGAGCCGTGGAACTGTTCATCGAGTTGGCGAAGTTCACTGTGCCGCAGGTAAAGGCAATCGCGGTGGACATCACGGAGAAGGGCGGAACGAAGCGCTACTCCATGGCGGAATTGCAGACTATAGTGAGCGAACAATGAGCCCAGCCTACATCGTCGCAATCGCACTCGTGGTGGGCGGAGCGCTGACGACCAATCTGGCGAAAGACCCGCCGACAGCTAACATCGGCCTGACTGCACTGCTGCTAGGGCTGGCGATAGTGCTGGCGAAGGTGGCGCTAGCGGTTTCAACAATCGTGACGGAGATGTAACCATGATCGTGCTGAAGTACATCGTCTACTTCTCGGCGCAGCTCCTCGGCTTCATCGTGTTGCCGTGGTTCTGTCTCGCACAGGCGTGGGAGCCATGCGAGTCCACGATCAATCCGTTCGGACGTGAGCCGCGCACCATAAGCAGATGGAAGTATGCATCTCTTAACACACTGTTCGGTAACTTCGAGGACGGCGTGAGCGGTGCGGAGGCGCTGATATGGGGCGGCGGTGCTGACGCCGGCAAGCGCGTGCTATACATGCCGGGGCGCAACCCGATCTGGCGCGCGATGTGCTGGAGCGTCGGGCGCAACCGGGCCAACGCGGTTGAGCGGTATCTAGGGCTGTGAACGGCTACCGGCAATGGCCATGGCGCGATCACGAGGACGCGGAAGACGACGCCGAGGAACTGTGCTGCACCTTTGCGGCCTGATCCTGCTCGGCATCGGCATCGACCGGGTGCGAACCGCGCAGACCGGGTTCACGATTATAACGGGCTTCTACTGCATCCTGACAGGAATCGTCGCAGCGATGATCGGCTTCCTGGTGCCGTGATGGACGGCCCACTGCGACTCGCGCACATCAAGGGCGCGATTGCGGTAGAACTCCTGGTCCGGTATGGTGGCACCTGTTTGTTCATCGACAGCGATGGCGTCCTGAAAATACTAGACGAGCGCCACATCACCCCGAGAGTCCGCCAGCTTGCAACGAAATACTACCACGCCCTCGTATGGCTACTGAAAGCGCGAGCGAGCTGACGAAGCGCGCCGCCGCCCGTGAGATCATCCGCCGCCAACGCGCGCAGGAGAGCTTGCACAGCTTCGCGCTCAGCGTGCCGATCCCACTCGCCCCAACGCCTCCGATGGAGCTGGACGAAGACCTGATGGGGCCGGCGCGGTTCTACATGCCGGCGCACATCGCGCTCATACTCGACGTGCTGCAACGGACGGCTAACAGGCCATTCGGGCGCTGTATGATTTACGCGCCGCCGGGAGCCGCGAAGTCGAGCTACACGTCCGTCGTGCTGCCGACTTGGGAGATGGGGCGGAAGCCCAAGTCGCGTATCATCCTCACGAGCTACGCCGCGGGACTCGCCGAGCGCCAAGCGAAGCGGTGCATGCAGATCGCGCGCTCGCCGGAGTACGTCGACATTTGGGACACGCCACTCGCGCTCACACGCGACGCGGCGGCGGACTGGGGGTTGAGCAACGAGTCAGAGATGCTGTCCGCCGGCCTGCTCGCCGGCATCACGGGAAACCGCGCCAGCGGGGCGATCGTGGATGACCCGGTGGCCGGGCGCCAGGAGGCGGACTCGCCCGCGACGCAGAAGGCGACCATCGAGGCGTACCAGGACGACTTGCTGACCCGCATGATGCCCGGCGCGTGGTTAAGTTTTATTATGACGCGCTGGTCGGAGAATGACTTGGCCGGCGCGATCCTGCCGGCAGACTATGCCGGGGAATCCGGGATGATCCTGTGTCGCGACGGGCTCTACTGGGAAGTGCTCAACCTGCCGGCGAAGTGCGAGCGCTCGGACGATCCGCTCGGCCGGCAGATTGGCGAGTACCTGTGGCCCGAGTGGTTCCCCGCGGAGCACTGGGGAATCTTCGAGCGCAACGAGAGCAAGGCCGGACAGCGCACGTGGTCGAGCCTATACCAACAGCGTCCGACGCCAATGGGTAACACAACACTGGACCGCAGCAAGATCGTGTGGAGCGACCCGAAGCACTGGCCGCCTATTCAGATGATGCGCGTGGCAGGATACTCGGACTTAGCAGTCACGGAGACGGTTAGGTCGGACTGGACGGAACACGCGGTATTCGGCATGGACGCGGAAGGGAAAATCTACCTGCTCGACACGTGGAGCGGGCAGGTGACATCGGACAAGGGAATTGATAGCCTCCTGGCGATGGCGAAGCGGTTGCGTGTGCGCACCTGGTTCGACGAGAAGGGGGTGATCCACAACGCGGTGGGGCCGGCGCTGAACAAAGCCATGCGCGAGAAGCGCATCTACCTCGACGTGCGGCCCCAGCCGTCCAACGCAGACAAGGTGGCGAAGGTGCAAGGCTTCGTCGCCGTCGCCAATACCGGCATTGTCCACGCGCCGAACCGCGGCCCACACAGAATCTGGATGGAGCAGGCGCTGAGCCAAGTCGAGGCCATGCCCGCAGGAAAGCTCGACGACAAGGCCGACGTGCTGGGGTTGCTGGGCCGCACAGTTGACCAGATCATGAATGCCCCGCAGCCGGCTCCGCCGCGCGAGGAGGGGATTAAGCCGTTCTCCGCGGCCTGGATCGAGTGGAAGGACAAGTTGCCAAACCAGCCCCGCTACAGGTAGACTCGCCGCGAACCTATCCCGTTCTACCTGGGAGTCAAGCATGCTGTCATTCACGTTTTCCACGGGCGTCGTAGTCGGCGCAGTTGTCGGCGCGGTCGTTTGCGTCGGCGTTCCGGCGGCCTTCGCGTTCGTAGCCAAGCAACTCGGCTGGGTCAAGAGCAAAGTCTAATGGCCGGTCCCAAGTTCGTCGACATGGGGCGCAAGCCCCTGAAAGAGTCGCTCTCGCCGACGACTGTTGGCGCACAGAAGCCGAGCCCGTATACCTACGAGCACAAGATCACGCTGAATTCCGAGGACATGGGTAAACTCGGAGTCTCCGAGCCTCAAGTCGGTGACGTGTTCCACGTGATGAGCGAGGGCCACGTGCAGTCGGTCGATCAGACCGAGCTGGAGAACGGCGAGAAGTCGCACACCGTCGGCGTGCAGCTCAAGCGGATGGCTATCAAGCACCAGAAGGGCGGCGAAGGGTCCATGCTCGGCGCGGTCGACAAGGGGCTCAAGGACTCCGCCGCGGACGAGGGCGAGTGAATTTCGAGGAAGTCGCTGCCGACATCGCAAAGACGGCGGAGCGACTCGACGAGGTACTAACGCCGAAGGGGCAGAAGCCAATCTTCACCCCGGTAGCGCCCGACCACAAGAAGATCATCGTGGGGAAGCCGAGCGACTCGCCGGCCCCGCACATAATCGAGCGAGGCAATGGACGATAATTCAGACCTGCTAGGCAACGTGAGCGTCGCGGATCAAGCGGGCGCCGTCGGCGCGCAGGCCGCGTCCACGCCGACCGACAAACTGGGGCAGGACGCTGCGGGCGTCGCCGCCGAGGAAGCCATCGTCGCGAAGTTGATGCGCGACTACCTCGCCGCGCGAGATTTCGACCGCGACGCGCGGATTCAATACTCGCGTGACCGTCGCTACGCCGCCGGACTCGCAGACCCGAACTGGGCCAGCGACGCCAACCTCATCGGATCGTTCATTGACATCCTCGTCAGCTTCCTCTACGCGCAGAACCCGGACCCCGGTGTGCGCGCCGCGGCGCAGGTTGACGAGCAACCGAACCAGAATGCTTCGCGCTTCGCCGAGACACTAGAGCTAGTCATCGACAAGCTCTGGCGCGACGGCAAGCTCAAGAAAGCGGGCAAGAAGTGGGTCCGCTCCGCGCTGACCGTCGGTCCAGGTTGGGTCAAGGGCACGATGCTGACACAGAAGGTGCCGGCGCCGCAGCTCGAAGCGAGCCTGAATACGCTGCAGGACAAGGCCGCGGCGATCAAGGCGAAGATCACGCAGATTCAGTCGGGCGAGGATGCTGTAGGCAATCAATCCGACGACCTGGAAGTGCAGAAGACCGAGCTCGATTTCCAGATCGAGGGCGTGAAGGCGAAATTGCTGAAAAAGCAGCGCTTCGGCATGGTCGCCGACTTCGTGCGCGCCGAGGACATTCAGGTCGCGCTTAACGTGTCGGATCTAGCCGACTATATCGAGGCGGACTGGATCTCGACTGACATCTACGTCGTCAAAGAGACGCTGAAAGAGCGTTTCCCCGACCTGACGGACGACGATCTGAAGGGCGTCACGTCCTACTACCAGCGCAACGCCCCGACGCACGACGAGGCCGCGGAATCACAGCTCGGCGATAACATGGCGGGCGAGGGACAGTTCTCGCGCACCGCGCCGGGCAGCACCGCGGTCGGCGGCACGCAGGGCAAGCCAATAGAATTCGCGAAGATCATCGAGATATGGGACCGCCGCGACTTCGTGGTGAAGACACTCATCGAAGGCGTCAAGAAGTTCGCCGTACAGCCGTATCCGCCGCCGCAGGCGTCGACGCGGTTCTACCCGTTCTTCTACCTGGCGTTCTACCCGGTCGACGGGAAGCGCCACCCACAGTCGCTCGCGTGGCGCCTGCGCAAGCTACAGGACGAATTCTCGTCCGCGCGTAGCAACCAGCGTCTCGCGCGCGAGCGCTCTGTAACGGGCGTCATATTCAACTCTGCGGCCGTAGACCCGACGGATGCGAAGAAGATAGTTCAGGCGAACCAGCAGGAGCTGATTCCGGTTCGCACGGTTGCGGACCAGCCGCTCGCAAATGTCTTTATCGCGAAGCCGGTCGGCACCTACAACCCGCAGCTCTACGACACCGCGCCGATTCGTTCTGACATGGAGTCGATTTCAGGCGTGCAGGAAGCCTTGCAGCAGAACGCCGGACAGGGCAGCAACCAGCCGAAGACCGCCACCGAGGCGCAGATCCAACAGCAGGGCTTCGCCTCGCGCACCGGGTCGGATCGCGACACGCTTGAGGAAGTGCTGACGGAATTCGCGCAGTACACCGCCGAAGTCTCGACGCAAGAATGCGACGTGCAGTGGGTACAGCGCGTATGCGGCGCCAACGCTTTCTGGCTTGGGCCGGATCTAGGCACCCCCGCGCAGCCGCCGTCTCCGCAGAACCCGATGGGCGTGCCCGAATCCCCGCCGAAGCCCGGCATGGATGTCGAAGACGTGCTCACAATGACCGAGGTATCCATCAGTGCCGGTACGACTGGTAAGCCGAACTTCGCAGCCGATAAAGCCAACTGGACGACAATTCTGCCGCTTCTGGAAAAGTCACTCATGCAGATTCGCCAGATGCAGCTTACCGATCCGGGATTGGCTGACTCGCTCATTCACGTTATGCGTGAAACCCTGCATCGAATGGATGACCGATTGGACATCGACGACTTCATCCCGCAGGGTATGCCGACCCCGCCGCCGCCGGTTCCCCCTCAACTGAAGGTGAACGTCAACCTGACGGGCGCACTGCCGCCGGACCAAGAGGCGATGCTGATGGGCGCCGAGGCGACACTGCACCACATCCCAACACCGGGGAATCCGACCGGCTTGATGCCCGGAGCGCCCGGCGCGGCGCCCGGCGGCACCCCCGGCGGCGCGCTGCCGATCCCAAGTCACATCCCGGGTACGCAAGTGCCGATGCCACCACTTTCCATGAAACCTGCCGCGCGTCCCGCGGCGCCACCCTCGAAATAACACAGAGAGATCGACATGGCCGAGAACGAAGAACAGGTGGTTGAAACCACCCAAAACGACACTGAACAGGGGGTCGAAGCCACTCAGACGGAGCCCGTAACGCTTGCCGATAAGGTACAGGGATCAGACCCAGGCCCCGGTGGCGCGGGCGGCGAAGGTGCGAAGTCGCTTGCCGACGCGCTCGGAGCCGGGATCGACTCAGCCCCGAAGAAGGGCGAGAAGCCAATCGTCAAGACCGACGACAAGACCGAGAAGGACGGCGAGAAGAAAGACGACGCGACAGAAACCCCGGAGGCCAAGGCGGCGCGCGAGAAGGCAGAGGCAGATGCCGCCAAGAAGGAACCGGACCATATCAACGACCCGATCGACGAGCGGCTCAGCGAGCGCGCTCAAGATCGTATACGCGGGCTGGTAGCCTTCGTCAAGGAGCGCGACGAAGCCTTGCAGGTGCAGGGCGCGCTCATCACGTCGATCCAGGACACCGGCGCGTCGCCCGAGCAGTTCGCCGAGATGATCGGCTTCATGCGCGCCGCGAATAGCGGCACGCCGGAAGGGCTGGAGCATGCGTACCAGATGCTGCGCACGTCGTTGCGCACGATATCCGTGCAGCTCGGCAAGCCGCTGCCGGAAGTAGACCTGATGTCCGATCCAGCGAATGCGGATCTCGCACAAGCTGTGAAGTACGGGCAGATCACGAAGGGGCACGCTGACGAGCTTGCAGTCGCGCGCGAGCAGAAAAAGTTTAGCGACGCACAGCGCACGAGCGCCGCGGCGAAGACCAAGACGGACACGGACGCGAAGACGGAGAAAGACGCGGCCATCAGTGACCTGAACACGCTGGGCCAGCAGCTCTCGAAGGACGACAAGGACTACCAGCGCAAGTTCGATCTCATCGTGCCGTCGCTCAAGGCGGCGTTCGCAAACATTCGCCCGAACCAGTGGAAGGCCACATTCGAGGCCGCGTACAAAGCGGTCAAGCTGCCGGCTGTCGCGGCGCCCGCCGCAGCCGCCGCGGTAGTGCCGGCCGTGAAAAAGCCGCAGCCGATCAGGCCGGTACAGCCGGCCGGCGGCGCGGGAGCCAAAACCGGCCCCAAGTCGATGCTCGAAGCGTTATCCTCGGGTATGGAGCAGGCACGATGATGGGGTGCGCGTCATGCGAGAAAAGGCGAAAGCGCTTGGGGGCAACGATCCGCAGTGTGACCCGGCGTATGCTTGGGAAGCCGGCTTCGATCACTTCAACGTCTGCGTCCTCACCATCGACCAGTGCCAGCACATTATCGACAGTGCGCTCGACGCCGCAGGCTGCCAGCCTGTAACGGTATACCAGGGGCCGTCGTGCCGGTATAGCTGGTGCATGCCGGTCCTACGGCGTATCTGCATGCAGGGGCCGAGTCGCAAAGGTCGCGGCGGGATGAACGTCGCGACGGTCCTGCACGAAGTCGCGCATCAGATCACCTACGACGCATACGGCAACAGCGTGCAGGATCATGGGCCAACCTGGCTCGCGGTGTTTCGCAAGCTGCTCATCGAGCACGGCGTCATGACCGAAAAGGAATTTCGGCTAACTGCGCGGCCGTTCGGGCTCAAGTGGCGAAACTTGACAAAGACGCCCCGCTTGCCGTAGATTCGCGCCTGAGCGTATCAGACGTTAAATCTCGCCGCGCAGAACTTGCGCGCTGCCCAACGCTCGGGGCTACAGCACAGGCACCGTCGGCCTGAAAGCAAAGTGGTAAAAACCATTTTCTTTCAGGAGTCTCACATGCCTTTTACCCCGGAACAGTTGTCGTACGGCGCCCGCGCCGCTATCGACTACTTCCTTCGCAACGATCCAATCGACTCGTACAACGTCGCGCATCCTCTTTTCAACAAGCTCGTTGAGGGCAAGAAAGAGTACACCGGCGCATTGCAGTACGTGGTCGAGCAGCTCCGCTTCCAGAACGACAGCAACTTCCAGTCGTACTTCGGTGACTCGCAGGTCACGTACAACCGGAAGCGCACACTCAACCAGGCCAAGTTCACCTGGGGCGCCTTCCATGACGGCTTCGGTCTGAACGAAGACGAACTGGCGCAGAACGGCATCGTCATGACTGACGACCGTTCGAGCACCCCGACTGAAGCCGAAAAGGTTCAGTTGACCAACCTCCTGTCGGAGAACCTCGAAACTCTGAAGCTCGGCTTCGTCGAGAACTTCGACTACATGCTGCACCTGGACGGCACACAGTCCCCGACCAACATCCCCGGCCTTGACCTTCTGGTCAGCACGACTCCTACAGTCGGAATCGTGGGCGGCATCGACGCCTCGCAGGCGGCGAACGCTTGGTGGAGGAACTACGCTTCAACCGGCATCGCGGTCGCATCCCTTATCCAGACGATGGAACAGGCGTGGCGTGCGACGATCCGTGTCGGCGGCCAGCCCCCGGATTACCTGCTCGCAGGTGAGACGTTCATCGACAACTACCGCGTGCAGGCTCAGACGGCCGGCAACGGCGGCATCGCGCGTCAGGTCATTCTCGGAGACGGCTCAGGCGTCAAGAGCGGGACCAAGCTGGACCCGAGCATCGGCAACCGCATCTCGACTGGCCTGTACTTCAAGGGTATCGAGATCATATGGGACCCGAACTTCTCGGTTCTGGACACCACGTATGCCCCCACGGTTCCGTGGGTGAAGCGGTGCTACATGCTGAACACGTCGCATCTGAAGCTGCGGCCGATCGGCGGACACTGGATGATTGCGCGTCGCCCGCCTCGGGTGTACGACCGCTACGTCCATTACACCGGCCTGACCGCGAAGGCAGCGTTCACCACCAACAAGCGCAACGCGCACGCCGTTCTGTCGACCGTGTGATGCGGTCCCAGTAACGAGCAATAGGAGATATTGAAATGACGATCATGCTTCCCGGTGTACAGTCCAGTTTGCAGCCCGCTCTCGACACGCTGCCGATAGGCGTAGGTGGCCCGGCCACCGGCGTCGGCCGCTCGCCTTCCGAGCGAATTCGCAACTTCTCTGTCACCGCACAGACCCCAGCCGCAGCCACGCGCACGTACCTGACGGGTTCCGCTCTCGCCATTCCGGCGGACGGACTCAAGGTCGGCACGAAGCTGAGCTGGACGTTCAACATGACGAAGACGGCGGCCGGCTCGGCTGCCAGCACCTTCGACATCGCCTTCGGCACCGCCGGCACAACCGCGGACACCGCGCAGGTTTCATTCGTGAAACCGGCAGGCACTGCGGCGGCCGATGAGGCGTGGGTGGACATCGAGGCGCGCGTGCAGTCAGTCAGCGCAACAGGTGTGGTCGTGGGCGAATTCGCCATGACTCACAACCTGAGCGCGACGGGCCACGCGACGATCCCCTCGGTGAACGTCAACACGGTATCCGCCGGTTTCGACAACCGTGCGGTCACGCTGAATCCGGGCTTCGTGGGCATCTGCCTCACGAGCGGCGCGGCGGACGCGATCACCGTGTCGTTCATGGATGCGGAGATGAACTACGTCTAAGGCGACCAACAACCCCGGCGGCTACGGCCGCCGGGGCTCTCTTTCTCACAACAACCCTCGGAGAAGATAATGGCGATCAAGATTTTGACGATTAAAGTGCATCGCTCGGAAGTGACGGAGATTCCCACGACGATTCGCGCCTGGGAGCTGCCGATTCTCGAAGCGATGCATCAGACGGTGGAAGTGATCGACGAAGTGCCGTACACGCTCATCATCCGCAATGTGGAAGACGAGTATCAGCGGCTACAGACGGTCTACGGACGCACCACGAACGAAGACGGCAGCCGCGGGTTGCCCTACGTCGCGGCGGTCTACGGGCAGTTCCAGCTCGGGCGCCAGAAGCTCGCGGAAGCGATCAAGGCGGCCACGGTGGACGAGCCGAGTGCACCCAAGGGGCCGGTACCGTACTCCAATCTGCCGAGCGCGGACGGACAGCCGACCGACGGGACGCCGACCGGCCCCG
>Ga0307477_10004318_pt1 | contig 10377 bp, 6 predicted proteins | sample atmos_gasesECM2C_FD_203316 | JGI IMG/M metagenome (GOLD analysis project Ga0307477, IMG submission 203316) | Hardwood forest soil microbial communities from Morgan-Monroe State Forest, Indiana, United States - atmos_gasesECM2C_515 | ecosystem: Environmental > Terrestrial > Soil > Temperate... | reverse complement strand
ATTTTTGCCGCAGCAAGGACGAGGTCCTTGTTGCTCATGATCTTGGCTAGGGCAGCCGCAATTTCTGGAATAATCGCTCGTTGAATGTGCTTGAGCGCCGCCTCATCTGTTGAATCCTCAAGAATGTACTCGCGAAACTCGCCAATGGTAGTGCTTTTGAAGGGCTGAAAGGCTGCTTGGTCGAAGCTGTCGAGGTGTAAGCGGCTGACTTCGTCATGGTCAGGGTCGATCAGCGGCTGCTGCACAATTTCTCCGAGCGTGAGGTCAGCGAGCTTGCGTTTGGCCGCGACTCGTTCACGCTCCGACCGTGCCGCGATTCCCGCCAATTGGTCGCCGGACTTCTCTTCATTGGCTTTGGCGAACAGCTCTCGCAGGTCGGAGAAAACAAATTGCTCGGGCATAGAGCCTTCGCAGTGGATTCAAAAACCGACTACGCTCTGAAATTAGCATCAATTTCAGACCAAAGAAAGCTGCTCTCCTGATCGTAGGTGGGTCTCGATTTTTCCAAAGGGAATAGGACTAGGTTGACTGAAACGCCGTACTCACTGATTCCAGACTGTCTTAATGTTGGTGAATTCGCGGATTCCGTAAACTCCGAGCTCGCGTCCGATGCCTGAGCGTTTCGTGCCGCCGAAGGGAACTCGCGGATCGGATGCCACCATGCGGTTGATAAACACCATGCCGGCATCAAGCCTGTTAATGAACTGTTCCTGCTCGCCCTTGTCGGCTGTCCATGCGCTGGCGCCCAATCCGAATGGCGTGGCGTTGGCGATGCGAATCGCGTCGTTGATATCCTTGGCGCGGAACAGGGAAGCCACCGGCCCGAAAAGCTCGTCGCAAGCCGCAGGCGAACCATCCGGAATATTGCTGAGCACGGTTGGCGCATAGAAATTTCCGGGACGCTTGAGAGGCTTGCCGCCGGTCAGCAGCTTCGCGCCGGCTGTAATGGTTTTTTGCACGTCCGCATGGAGGGTAGTTACTCCATCCGCGGTAGCCAGCGGTCCCAACTCCGTGCTTTCTTCAAATGGATCGCCGATTCTCAGCGCTTCCATCTTCTCGACGAAAAGCTTTTCGAATTCATCCGCGATACGCTGATCCACGATAAAGCGCTTTGCGGCGATGCACGACTGCCCATTATTCTGCACCCGCGCCTTCACCGCTACGGCCACTGCTTCTTTCAGATTCGCGCTCGGCATCACAATAAAGGGATCGCTTCCCCCAAGTTCCAGCACCACTTTCTTTACCTGTTTTGACGCGGCGACCGCTACTTGAATCCCCGCGCCTTCACTTCCGGTCAGCGTGGCGGCTGCGATCCGCGGGTCGGCAATAATCCCGGCGACTTTATCGGATCCGATGAGCAAAGTTTGAAATGCTCCTTCCGGAAAACCAGCGCGCAACAAAATCTCTTCAATCAAGAGAGCGGACTGCGGCACGTTCGAGGCGTGCTTGAGCAGTCCCATGTTGCCCGCCATCATGGCCGGCGCGGCAAACCGAAAAACCTGCCAGAAAGGAAAATTCCAAGGCATCACTGCGAGTACCACGCCCAGCGGCTGGTAACGTATGAAACTTTTCGTGGCGGCGGTTTGAACTTCTTCATCAGCCAGAAAGTGCGCGCCATGCTCGGCGTAGTAGCGGCAGCCAACCGCGCATTTCGCAGCTTCTTCCACCGCGGCGCGAAGCGGTTTGCCCATCTCCAGCGTCATAATCCGGCCAAATTCTTCTTTTTCCTTCTCGAGGATTTCAGCGGCTCGCACGAGCATTTCCGCTCGCTTCGAATGCGGAACCTTTTTGTAAGACTGAAACGTTTCAGTCGCGAGCTGGATTTTTTTCTCGATTTGCGCGTCGGTCAAGGCCTCGAAAGACTTTACAAGCTCGCCGGTCGCGGGATTGATGGTTGCAATGGCCATTCTGTAGTTCCTTTTATGGAGTCTGCAATAGGGCTCGGAAAGCGGCCTTACTTGGCCGGAAACCAAGATTCATTTCGTTCCATCAGCCTATCACATCGTCATTTGAAGTGCAGTTCTCTCATCGATTGGATGCGCGGCGCGGGAATTTGATTGTTGCGTTGAGTTTCCGACGGATGGTTTACTTTTGATGGCCGTCCCGACTCCTGAAGCCGTCGGTGTGCTTGCTCCCAAGAGGGAGGTTCAGGCGAGTCTTGGGTCCAATGGGCGACGGCAGCCTCGTCGCACCATTCCATTAGGCGCCTCATTACCCGTCCATGAGACCCGGAAAGCATAAAGTTCTTCATGGCTTGTTCGTTGATCCAAACGGTGCGTGTCCAAAACGTGTTCCGGGCCTCGCGCAGAACCGAAACCGAAACAGCACCTTCGGCGAACTTGGCTTGCCGAGCCGAGCGAAACGCTTGCACGAAGAAAAAAGGGACATAGCGCCAGGATCGTACGCGAAGCCTGGTCATCGAAACAAAGAAAGTAACCATACAGTCGGTTCGGGAGTATTATGACTCCGCGGTGAGCTCAAACATCAACTATAGTAGGTACCTTCCATACGAGGCATATTTTTCAAAAATGCAGCAATTTTTCTACGCGACTCAAGTCGCGATCCTATGGAACTAGCTCATTTAAATCGGCTTAGGCGGCTGGAGTTTGGCATGGTTTCTGCTGTTAGGTTAAATTGCGTGGTCGAGCCTAGCACTGGCGCGTTTTTCAGGAACTTCGCCTCCTATTCCTTAATTCAGTGAATTAACAAAAATAATTTCGACTGAGGGAGCGCAGTGAGATTAAGCCTTCGTTTAATCTTATTTCTCGTTGCCGGAATCACCCTGGTCACGTTCCTGGTTGCAAGAAATCAGGTACGCGGGGAGAAGCGCGGCCTTCGCGCCGATCTCGAGCGTCGGGCGGAAATTCTGGCTGAAAGCCTTCAGGAAATCATAGAGCCCGCCGTGGAGAGAGGCTCGCGCGATCAGCTACGCCACATCGTCGAAAGGTACGGAAACCGAGAACGCCTTGCCGGTGTGGTTGTTTATGACCCGCAGGGCAATGTCATCACCGAAACACCAAGCCTTACGGCACGGTTTAGCTCTCCGCCGGTTCCGGTAAAAGAGCTCGACGCCGGACAGGAGGGCGCAAGCAAGTTCTACGACAACGGCGGTAAGTCGATGGCGATTCACGGCTACTTCCTGCCATTGCACAGTAAGTCTTCTTCGGTAATCGGTTATCTGGGAATTTTTCACGACGCAAGTTACATCGAAGCCCAAAGTCTGCGCATCTGGCGTGACACCCTGTGGCACGTAGTCGCGCAGGTGCTTCTCATTGTATTGATCACCGTACTGATTATTCGTTGGACGATCATCCTCCCGATCTCTCGAACCGCTCAATGGATGAAAGACGTTCGCGCCGGCCGCACCGCGTCGCGTCCATCGCTGCCAAAAGGTGATTTCCTCGAACCCTTCACGCGCGAAGTACAAAACCTCACTGACAGCCTAGTCGAAGCTAGGGCCGCGGCCGAAGAGGAAGCGCGCCTGCGCGAAACCGGTGAATCGCTTTGGACTCCCGAGCGCCTGCGCGTCAGCATCCAAAAGAAAGCGCTGCAGAATACACTGTTCGTGGTTTCAAACCGCGAACCGTACATGCACGTGCACAAAGGCAAAGCCGTCGAGATGATCATTCCCGCGAGCGGCTTGGTCACCGCTCTTGAACCAATTCTTCGCGCTTGTGACGGCGAGTGGATTGCCTCAGGTTCCGGAGACGCCGATCGTGAGACAGTGGACGAAAACGACCGACTCCGGGTGCCGCCCGATAAACCCGAATACACGCTGAAGCGAGTGTTCCTGACGAAAGAGGAAGAAGAAGGCTACTACTACGGTTTTTCGAACGAAGGCCTCTGGCCCCTTTGCCACATCGCGCACACCCGTCCGATCTTTCGCACTTCCGATTGGCAAGCGTATCAGGACGCCAATCGCAAATTCGCCGACGCTGTCCTGGCCGAAATGGAAGGCGTTGAAAAGCCACTGGCCCTGGTGCAGGACTATCACTTTGCACTGCTGCCGCGCATGCTGAAAGATGCGCGGCCCGACGCCCGCATCGCAATTTTCTGGCACATTCCGTGGCCCAATCCGCAGGCCTTCGGCATTTGTCCCTGGCAGCGCGAGCTCATTGACGGCCTCTTGGGAGCCGACCTGGTCGGCTTCCATATTCAGGCGCACTGCAACAATTTTCTCGAGACCGTGGACAGCGCAGTCGAGTCGCGCGTTGAATGGGAGAGATTTGCAGTGAAGCGGAACGGCCACATCACGCTGGTCCGTCCATTTCCGATTAGCGTCGATTTTCGTGAGAAGCATCCGGAGCCGCAAGTTTCAGTTTCGCCCTACGTTCTTCGCGCCTCGCTGCTAAGAAACCTGGGCATCGAAGCGAATTTCCTCGGAATCGGCGTGGATCGTATCGATTACACAAAAGGAATTGTCGAACGCTTTCGCGGGATCGAACGTTTCCTGCAGAAGTATCCAGACTACGTTGGCAAGTTCGCATTCGTCCAAATCGGAGCGCCTAGCCGGACGCACATCCCGCGCTATCATGAATTTCTGGCGGAAGTGGAAGCCGAAGCCGCCCGGGTGAATTCGGTTTTCCAGACGGCGAACTGGAAACCCATCGCGATGCTTACTCGTCACCACGGCCACGACGAGATCCGGCCGTACTATCAAGCTGCTGATTTCTGTATGGTGACGTCGCTGCACGACGGCATGAACCTGGTCGCGAAGGAATATATCGCAGCTCGAGATGATGAACAGGGCGCGCTCATTCTGAGCCAGTTCACCGGTGCCAGCCGCGAACTGCGCGATGCTATTATCGTGAACCCGTATGACGTCGAGCAAATGGGCGAAGCGATTCGATCCGCTTTGGAAATGGAACCGGAAGAACGCCATAATCGAATGGTGCAGATGCGGCGTACCGTGAAGGAAAATAATATTTACCGTTGGGCCGGGAACTTGATCACGGAGCTTTCCGAAATCAGAGTCGGCGATAACGAATCGAGCATCGAGCCTTCCGACTTGCTCAAGTCTCCGGACCCGACGCCGAACCTCCGCGCCGTTCATCTCAGTGTGGTGCCGCCTAGAACAAACTTTGGGGGATAAGATTACTGCTTCCAGAAATTTCGCCCATCCATCCGTGCAAAGCGCTTCGTCGGGCCAACGAGGTCCGAACGCAAATCACTTTCCAACTCATCTATTTCGCAGCTGGCAGCAACTGAGGTCGCGCCTGGACTCCGCGCAAGGGTGCGCGCTTTTTCTCGATCTGGACGGCACGCTTGTGCCGTTGCGTCCGCGTCCCGCCGATGTCCATCTCTCTCGACAGACCAGGAAAATCCTGACACTTCTTGAGCGCCACAAGAATCTGCACTTGTCATTCGTGAGCGGCCGCCAACTCAAGGTCCTGCGACATATTATCGGCATGGATCAGGTTCATTACGTCGGATTGCACGGCGCCGAGCGCGAGGACGAATCTCTGTGCGTGAGCGAAGAAAGCGCACGCGCCCTTTTGCGCGCGAAACGTTTCGCGCAAAAACAGCTTCGTGGACTCCCGGGAATTTGGATGGAAGACAAGGGCCTGAGTTTTGCCTTGCATTATTGGAAGGCCCGGCCCGCCGCAATCCGGGCTGCAGATTTGGCATTGCGAGGGATCTTGTCGCCCGCGCGCGGCGTCCTGCACGTGCTGAAAGGAAATAGAGTGTGGGAAGTGATGCCCAAGGAAATCCCAGGAAAAGGCGTGGCTGTCCGGGCGTTGCTGGCTACGCTGCCCGAAAATACCTTGGGAATATACGTGGGCGACGACGTCACCGACGAAACTGCGTTCGCCGCTTTAAACGATCAGATCACCGTGAAAGTTGGCAGGACGCGCGGCACTCTGGCTCATTTTTACGTGCGCAACCCAGCCGAAGTTTTCCGATTTCTGTCCCGCCTGGAAACATTGCTGCCGTGAGTTCGGTCTTTCGGTGATTCTGCCACCTCGAAGATTAAGCGAAGAGTTCGCGCAACCCCCTGGCCATATGGCTTTCTTGGCTTTCTTGCAACCCATGTAATTCCATCGGACTTCGCGTATGATAGTCAGCGAAATCCCCGTGTTTCGGACCGGAAAGGCCTCCATGAATCACCGGTTCACCATAGGTGTCGAGGAAGAGTTTCAAATCGTTGACCCCGCCACGGGTGAATTGCGCTCGCACGTAAGCGAACTGGTTGCCGCCACTTCGTCGGGCTTGGGCGAGCAGGTCAAGTCTGAGATGCACCAATCGATCGTCGAAATCGGTACCAAAATATGCGGCGACGTTGACGAGTTAGCCGCCGATATGCGACGCACCCGCGGCGAATTGGTACGAGCTGCCGAACGAGTAGGTTTGCAAGTGGCCGCCGCCGGCACCCACCCGTTCTCCAGTTGGATCGATCAGGTGATCTCGCCCGGAGATCGCTATAAGAATATTGTGGAAGAGCTGCAGCAACTGGCTCGCTCGCTTTTGATTTTCGGCATGCATGTTCACGTGGCCGTCCCCGACCGCACCACCATGATCGACTTGATGAACATGGCGCGATATTTTCTGCCGCATCTTCTGGCGCTTTCCACCAGTTCGCCTTTTTGGATGGGCCGCGATACGGGCTTGAAATCATTCCGCACCACCGTCTTCCGGCGCTTCCCGCGCACCGGCATCCCGGATCACTTCAGCTCCTGGAGCGAGTACGAGGACTACGTCAACTTGCTTGTTCGTTTGCACTGCATCGACAACGCCAAGAAAATCTGGTGGGACGTTCGGCCGCATCCGACCTTCGGTACCCTCGAATTCCGCGTGTTCGATGTAGCCACGCGACTGGACGAAGCCATCGCTATCGCGGCCCTCACGCAAGCAATCGTCGTCAAGCTGCATCGCCTTTACACGCGCAACATAGGTTTTCGCATGTATCCGCGCGCGCTGATCGAGGAAAATAAATGGCGCGCCTCGCGTTGGGGCGTGGAAGGCAAGCTCATTGATTTTGGCAAACAAGCCGAAGTTCCCATGCAGGAATTGGGCCAGGAACTTTTGGAATTCACCTATGATGTCGCCGGCGACCTCGGCAGCCGCTCGGCGCTCGAACCCATTCACAGAATCCTGCGCGAGGGCACCAGTGCGGAGCGACAGCTTCGCGTATTCAAAGAAACCGGCGATCTAAAAGAAGTAGTGAAGCATATAGTCGCGGAGACCAGCGCCGGACTGACGCAGCAAGCTTCCTCCGCGTGAGAATTCAGCGGCATACGGAAATGGATTGGAAAAAGACAATTTTGCCGAGCACTAGGACATCCGAAGAGCGGCCGCCTATGTCAGAATCGACGCGTCCGGCTCCCGGGAAAGGAACCGCCACCATGAAAATCGGACTGCTCTGCGGCCGTGAATATAGCTTCCCGCCGGCCTTTCTGCAAAAAGTAAATGAGCTCGGGAAGCGCGACAATATCACCGCCGAATTCGTGCATCTGGGCGGAGTGCGCATGGGCGAGCGGGCGGAATATCGTGTCATCGTGGACCGCATTTCCCACGAAGTGGAGTTTTATCGCGGCTATCTGAAGCACGCCGTATTGCAAGGCACCTACGTGATCAACAACCCCTTCTGGTGGACCGCGGACGACAAATTCTTCAACTACGCAGTTGCATCGAAGCTCGGCATTGCCATTCCAAAAACGATTCTGCTGCCCCAGAAATCCTATCCTTCGGATGTGGACATTAATTCCGAATCGCTGCGCAACCTGGAATACCCCATCGATTGGGACGCTCTGCTCGACGCTGTTGGACGCCCAGCGATCCTGAAACCGTTTTCCGGCGGAGGATGGAAGCACGTTTACAAAGTTAATAATCGCGAAGAGCTTCTGGCGGCTTACGACGCCACAGGCCCCTACTGCATGACTCTCCAGGAATTTATCGATTTTGATAAATATGTGCGCTGCTTCACCTTCGGCAAAATGGATATTCTGCCGGTGGCCTACGATCCCCAGGAACGGCGCTATCGAGTGGACCATAATTATCTTTCGCCGGAGCTGGGCGAGCGAGTCGTGCGCGACGCGCAGACCATCAATCAAGCCCTGGGATACGAGATGAACACCATCGAATTTGCCATTAAGCAAGGGGTCCCTTACGCCATAGATTTTTTGAACCCCGCGCCTGATTTCGAGCGCGACCGCATCACGGAATTCTACTTCGAGCATGTCGTAGATCGCATGGCTCGCCTGGTAATCGATCGCGCCTTGCGCGGCTCTCCCGCGAATTCCTGGCCCAAGTGGGAGGAAATGCTGGGGATCGGTGGCGCCAGTGGTTTTACGGGCGCCCCGGAAAGAGGTCGCGCGGGTGCGAGATCAGCGTGAGCGGCGCCGCTCGAGTTTCGCATACACAATATTCGCCCGCACAGTTGTGGCACGGCTTGTTACGTCCCGAAGTCGAGTTCACTCCGGAATTCTCCGCCGAACTGAACGCGCGGATGCGCGCGAACAAGCTTACATTCGGAGACCGGGTGCATTGCCCGTTTCTCCGGCCGTTTTTCCTCACCTCGCATGACGAAAACCGCGTGCGCGAGGTAGCCGAGCTTATCGCGCAAGTTGGCGAACGCGTCGTGCAACAAGCGCTGGCCGATCCGGCTTTGCTGGCGCAGGTTGCGCTAACGCCGGAAGAAGAACGCCTCGTGCGCATCTCGTCGCGCTACAACACTGCCAGCACGGCTTCGCGGCTTGACGCTTTTCTGCTCCCCGAATCCTTACAATTTGCCGAATACAATGCCGAATCGCCCGCCGGCCTGGGTTACGCCGAAACTTTGGCCGGGGTGTTTCGCACCTTGCCGGTGATGGAGCGCTTCGCCGAGCACTACACCGTTCGCCAGTTTCCATTGATCGAGAGTTTGCTCGCCGCCTTGCTCGAAAGCTACCGTGAGTGGGGCGGCGCTGCTTCTCCTCCGGTCATTGCGATTGTGGACTGGCGCGAAGTCCCCACCTGGAGCGAATTCGAAATTTTGCAGGAGCGCTTTGAAAAATCGGGAGTGCCGGCGATGATCTGCACTCCTTCCGAGCTTGAATTCCACAGCACGAAACTCATGTGCCGCGGTCGGCGCATCGACCTGGTTTATCGCCGGGTCTTGCTCAACGACATTCTCGCTCATCCCGCCGAGTGCGAAGCGTTGGTAAAAGCTTACCAAGCGGGCGCGGTCTGTGTCGCCAACGCGCTCAGTTGCAAAATTCCCCACAAGAAAGCGTTTTTTGCCGTTCTCACCGATGAACAGAATTCGGCGCTGTTTAGCGACGCCGAGCGCACGACCATCCGTCGTCATATCCCCTGGACGCGTTTGCTCGCTGACGTGAGGACTACGCGTAACGGCGAATCGTTTGGCCTGCTCGATTACGTTCTCAAGAACAGGGACAATTTTGTGCTAAAGCCGAATGACGAATACGGCGGCACCGGCGTAACTCTTGGTTGGGAAATCAATAATAGCCAGTGGGACGCCGCACTCCGGCAGGCGCTAGCCGAAACCGACCGCGCATGGGTAGTGCAGGAACGCATTGCCGTGCGGCGCGAAATTTTCCCAATGCAAACCCCTGAGGGGGTCGAAATGTGCAACATGCTTGTGGACTTTGCGCCTTATTTATTCCGGGGAAAGATGGCCGGATGCCTCACCCGGCTCAGCGCAACGGGCCTGGCGAACGTCACCTCCGGCGGCGGCCAGGTTCCTTCGTTTGTGGTCGACCCTCGCTGATGGATGCCCGTCCTGTTTGAGTCACATAGATTCATGCTCGTGGCAAAAAATGGGCGGCAAATTTACAATAACTAGATGACCTTCGGATCCCTAAAACCTGAGCTGATGCCCGGCGCCCGTAACGCGGTGGATACCTGCCTCGCCATCCAGCCAAACGAGCGCGTCACGTTGATTGCCGATCGCGCGAGTGCAGCCGTAGCGGCCAGTCTCGCTACCGCCATCGCTGAGCGCGGCGCAATTTGCGAACCGTTCCTACTTGAGGATCTGGCGGCGCGCCCTTTAGCTCGCGCCCCGCAGCAAATTTTGGATTCACTGGGCCGGAATGACGCTGGAATTCTCTGCATGCAGCCGATGCCGGGAGAACTGGCCGCTCGCAAAGATATCGTGGGAGTCGTCGAACGCCGCCACATCCGCTACGCCCACATGGTGGGCGTCACGCCCGAAATCATGCAGCAGGGCATGCGGGCCGATTACACCATGGTGGACAAACTGAGCGAGCGTCTGCTGCAGAGAATGCACTCCGCGCGTTCGCTTACGGTGCGTACCGCTGCCGGTACGTCGCTCGTTGCCAGCTTCGACGCAGCGCTCGAGTGGGTGAAGACCAGCGGCTTGATCAACCGCCGTTACTGGTCCAATCTTCCAGCTGGTGAAGTTTTCACTACGCCCGC
>Ga0307477_10004317_pt1 | contig 10377 bp, 8 predicted proteins | sample atmos_gasesECM2C_FD_203316 | JGI IMG/M metagenome (GOLD analysis project Ga0307477, IMG submission 203316) | Hardwood forest soil microbial communities from Morgan-Monroe State Forest, Indiana, United States - atmos_gasesECM2C_515 | ecosystem: Environmental > Terrestrial > Soil > Temperate... | reverse complement strand
GGATGCGGATCTTGTCGGCCATCGGACCGACTTTGGCGTCGTTGCCGCCGACGGTGATGTCGACGCGGTACTGGTTCTGTCCGGCCTTGCCGACGTTCGGAACGCGGTCAGCGTCATCGAGCTTGTGATACGCCACTGTGACCCAGCCGACGGGTTTGTTCGTCGTAGGATCGATCGGAACCTGAACATCCTTGATCTCGAACGGCTCGTCCTCTTCCGAGTAGAGCGTCACGCTCTGCGTGGCCACGTCGCCCTGAAGCTGCATGAAGCGGACAAATCCGGCCGGGAACGCCTCAACGTACGGCTTGACGATCGCGTGGATCGTCAGCGTCGAGCTCGGGCTGGTCGGATCGTTGGTCTCGAGAGACACGGTCTTGGCGATCGGACCGGTGAAGTTCGTCGTGTCGACGTGCGCGGTGACTTTTCCAGTCTGTCCCGGCTTGACGACCTTGTCGAAGTCGGCCACAGTGCAGCCGCAACCCGGCCGTGCAGCGATCACCTGCAGATCGGCATTGCCGGTGTTCTTGATGACGAACGTCCAGTCGAGTTTGTCGCCTTTGGCGACCTCGCCGTATTCCTTGACCGGCTCGACGATCGTGAGCCGAGGGGCTTTGTCGTCCGCGGCGTCAGCTTTTTTGGCCGGTGGGGTCTGCGCGCTGACGAGCGACGCCAGCAGCGCAACAAAAAAGGCCGTCGTGACGACGAGACTTCGCTTCGATGACATGCGCAACTTCCTCCTGTGTTGAGTGGCTGATGAGTGGATACAGAACGCTGTTTCGAACACCATGCGGGGAGGGACGATTCCCGAACTGATTCTACTGAAAAGCATGCTTCTTGCTCAGTGGCCGGACAATGCCTCACGTTAAACATCTACCGGAGCTCAAACGGGTCTATCTGATCGGAATCGGCGGCACCGCGATGGCCTCGCTCGCCGGCATGCTGCAGCAGCGCGGTTACCAGGTCGGCGGTTCGGATGAGCACGTCTACCCGCCGATGTCGACCTACCTCGAAAGCCTCCGCATTCCGGTGCTCGAAGGGTATACGCGCGACCATCTGGAGACGTTTCGGCCCGATCTGGTGGTCATCGGCAACGTGGCGGCCCGTACCAACCCGGAGGCCGACGCGACGCTGCAGATGGACTTGCCCTACACCTCGATGCCGGAGGCGATCTACGAGCTGTTCATCAAGGGAAAGTACTCGATCGTCGTCGCCGGCACGCACGGAAAGACGACCACCACGTCGCTGATGGCCTGGGTGCTCGAAGCGGCGGGGCGCGATCCGAGCATGGTCGTGGGCGGCATCCCGCTCAACTTCAATCAAAACTTCAAGCTCGGCGCCGGGCCGGAGTTCGTGATCGAAGGCGACGAGTACAACACGTCGTTCTTCGACAAGGGTCCGAAGTTCCTGCACTACGCCGCGAACGCGCTGATCGTCAACAACATCGAGTTCGATCACGCCGACATCTACGCGGACCTCGACGCGATCATCGAGGCGTTCCGGAACGGCGTGCGACAGGTCGCGCCGGGCGACACGATCATCGCCAATGGTGACGACGCGAACGTCGCGAAGATTCGCAACGACGCGCGCGGACGCTGGATCACGTTCGGTTCCGATCGCCGCCACACGATCTCGTTCGAGAAAACCGAGTTCACCCCCGAGGCGACGTCGTTCACCGCGTTCTGGGAGGGGAAGGAGTGGTTTCGGTTCCGCACCACGCTTTCGGGGCAGCACAACGTGCTCAACGCGCTTGCGGTCGTCGCCACGGCGCGGCTGCGAGGTCTCGAGGCTGAGGCGATTCAAAAAGGACTCGAGACGTTCCGCGGAATCAAGCGAAGGATGGAAGTGCGCGGCGTGGAGCGCGATGTGACCGTGATCGACGACTTCGCGCATCACCCGACCGCGATTGCCACGACGCTCAACGGCGCGCGGCGGCGGTATCCGGGCCAGCGGCTCTGGGCGCTGTTCGAGCCGCGCTCCATCTCCTCGAGCCGCAAGGAATTCGAGCCGGGCTACATCGACGCGTTCCACGAAGCGGATCGCGTGGTCATCGGTCCGATCTATTACCGCGATCGCTACGAGACGCGCTACGGCCTGGACAAGATGATGTCCGTCCCGACGATCGTGCAGCGGCTCAACGGTGACGGCATCCCCACGACGCAGATCGACGACATCGACGCGATCGCCGGCCTAGTCGCTCGAGAAGCGAAGCCGAACGACGTTGTGGTCGTCATGTCCTCGGGGGCCTTCGGTGGCGTACACGGGAAGATCCTCGAGCAGCTTCGCGCCGGCTAACGGCCCCGGCGGCGCGGAAGCGATGCCGGTCAGGCTGTAGTAGTCGCTGATGCAGCGATTCGACCATCGATCGCGATCGTGCGTGATGAAGCTGAGTGTGCCGGCGGAGCCGGGAACACCTGCGACGATCACCTCGCGTCCGCGATTCTGACGCAGTTGTCCATCGAGCTTGTCCCACGCGCGCGCGAATGCGGCGGCTTCCGGGATCGCTCGTGCACGCTGCACGGCCGCACCGAGCGGGCCGCCGATTGCCAGCACGATGAGAAGCGGGATCGCGAAGCGCTCGGGAATCGGTACTGTGGCTCCCGCGATCGCGATTGCCGCGACAACGAGAACGTGCGGAACGATCAGCGTTCGCGCGGGTGGTCCGACCGCGAGTGTGATCGACGACGCCAGGTAGATCGCGAGCGTGCTGACGATTGCGATTGCCGCCGCTGACGCGGCCAGCCGGGCTGAAGCCCGGCCCACAAACAGCGTCGCGGCGACGAAAACGACGAGCAAGGCAATGCCTGACTGTGTGATCTCAGAGGCGAAGAATGACACCGCCCCCGATAAGGTCGTGCTCGCAATCCACGTCAGCGAGTGCCGCGGATAAAGCGACATCCGCACCGCGTTTCCCGGTGAAAGAGCGACCAACGCGAGCGCGGCAACTGTCGCGATCAGCGCGGTGGCGAAGATTTTTGGAGTGCGGCGCACTCCAAAATGAAGCGTCAGCACGGCGAGCAGGATGACCTGCGCGATCGTGTTGCTCTCCGAAAAACCTGCGAGCACAAACGGGACGATGGCGTCGTACCAGCGCACGTTCGGGCGATCGATCGTGGTCGCTAGCCAGGCCGTGATCCCCGCGATCGGGACGACGTATGTCAACAGTCCCGTCTGCCAGAGGATCGATTGCGGAACGTCCGGCGCGCCCTCTGCGGCCGCGTAGACCAACGCCATGGCGAGCGCGGCCGGATATTCGATGCGCAGGCGCTTGAAAAGCGCGTACGTCGCCGCGAACCAGCCGGCGATCGCACCGGCCGCGAGCGCCGGCACAATGCGCGGTCCGATTGCCTCGACGATGCCGATCAAAAACGTGTACGCGAAGCGGCCGCTCCATCGCTCGTACCAGAACGATTGCGATTTCCAAAATCCGAGGCGGGCGACGATCGACGCTGTCCAGTAGTCGTCGGCGTTGTATCGGACGTAGATGCCGCGCGCGCACAAAACGGCGAGGGCGACGCCGCTCGCGGCCAGCAACACCATCGCCCCGGCGCGACGCGCATTCATCGTCGGCTACAATACGCCGCTCCATGGGCTTCGCCGAAGACGCGAATGCGCTGATTCAGGAAAAGAAGTTCGACGACCTCGAATCGCTCTGGATGAATCAAATCGACAGCGATCCGAGCGACGTCGACGCGTTTCTTCGCATCGCCAAAGCGCTGCGCAAGGCGGAGCAGCGCACACAATCCGACACGCTCCTCGGCCTCCTCGGCGACACGCTGCTGGAGAAGAAGATGTGGTCCGAGCGGCTGCAGGTGCTGAAGGAGATGGGCAGGCTGTCGAAACATCCGGCGACGCTGCGCCAGCCGATCGAGCAGGCGCTGCGCAACGCATTCGGCGGCCGCAGGAGCTTCCAGCGGGCGTTCGATTTCGCCGGCTTCTCCGAGCCGACGAGCAATCCCGTCGAGCGCGCCGAGAAAATCGAGATATGGCTGCAATACGACGAGGGCGAGACGTTCTTCATGGCCGGCCGCGGCGCGGGCGTCGTCGTCGAGCTGAATCCCGAGCTGGGCATCGCCCGGCTCGATTTCGAGAGAGACAAGCGCGTCTCGGTTCCGCTCGGCGCGGCGGGCAAGTTCCTGACGCCCGTCACGCGCGGTCATGTGCTGCACGAGAAGTTCACCGACGCGGGAAGGCTTCGCAGCGAAGCGACGAAGGCGCCCGCCGATTTCTTCGCGCGTATCCTGCAGAGTTTCGGCCGCCCGATGATGATGGCCGAGGTGCGCGACGCGGTGATCGGGATCGTGCCGGAAGAGAAGTGGAGCTCGTGGTGGACGAGCGCGCGAAAGAATCCGCAGATCGTCGTCAGCGGCACCGGCGCGAAAGCGACGTACTCGTGGAATGTCTCGACGGGAGAGGCGGAGAAGACCATCCGCCGCGATTTCGAGCGCGCCGACCCGAAGGGGAAGCTCGATCTCGCGCGCAAGCACAGCACACGCAGCAAGGAGATCGCCGACTTCTTCTCGTCGTCGCTTGCGAGCGAAGCGGGCCGGCTGGCGCGAATCGATCCGGCGATGGCGTGGCAGATTCTGACGACGCTCGAGTCATTGCCCGGGGTCTACACGCCGCCGTTCGATCCGGCATCGCTGCTCAGCGGACCGGTCGCGTCGCGCACGGTCGCGGCGATCGGCGACAAAGCTCTTCGCGAGCGCGCGCTCGCCGCGGTCCGCAGCGCGCATCCCGACTGGCCGAGGGTGTACAGCGAGATCTTCTTTCTGGATGAGGAGCCGCGGGTTCTGTCGCTGGTGATGTCCGCGCTCGAGAAGGAAGGGCACAACGACATCCGCGACCGCCTGATCGACGAAACGCTGCGCTATCCGCGGAGACATCCGAGGGCGTTCTACTGGTACGCGAAGCAGTTGGATGAGCAGGATCCGCTTCCGGAGCGCGCGAACTACGGACTGATCCTCCAGATCCTCGAGGCGATTGCATCCGATGAATTCGCTGCGGTCCGGCCGCGGCTCAAGGATTTCTTCGACAAAGGCGGCCTGGTGATCCGAATCATCATGTCCGTCGACAACGAAGAGCAGGCGAGGAAGCTCGTCGAGAGCCTCGAGCGCTACGGAGCTCTCGAGGAGTACCGCCGCGAGGACGTCAAGCACGCCGCGCTGATGAAATACCCATCGCTGCGCGAGCCGCAGAGCGAGCCGATCTACGCGACCGCGGAATCGTTCGCGCAAAAGCGCGCGGAGCTCGAGCATCTTCTCAGAGTCGAAATCCCAGCGAACAAGAAAGCGATTCAGGTCGCGCGCGAGATGGGCGATCTCAGCGAGAACTTCGAATACAAGTCGGCGCGTCAGCGCGATGAGTATCTGTCCGCGCGCGTCGGGAAATTGCAGACCGAGCTCTCCAACGTCCGCGTGGTCGATCCGGCGACGGTCGATACGACGGCAGTGCGCGTCGGAACGAAGATCGCCCTCTCCAACGGCGATGTCCGCCGCGAGATCACCATCCTCGGTCCCTGGGAATCCGCGCCCGAACATGGCGTGTATTCGAACCAATCGGATGTGGCCAAGGCCCTGATCGGACACGCCGCCGGCGACATCGTCACGTTCATGGGAAACGACTATGAGATCGAGTCGATCCGCCGCTATAACAGTAGCGAGTGAAAAGGACTGGGGACTGAGGACTGAGTCCCGCCTCCCATCTTTGGGTGGGTGTGACTTAGTCCTCAGCCCTCAGTCCTCAGTCCTTCTTCGGCTACAATGACCCGGCCATGACCTATATCATTGCTGAGCCGTGCATCGGAACGAAGGACACCGCATGCGTGGACGTCTGCCCCGTCGATTGCATTCATCCGCGTAAGGATGAGGCGACATTCGCCACCGACACCATGCTCTACATTGACCCCGAAGTCTGCATTGATTGTGGAGCTTGCGAGCCGGCCTGCCCCGTGCAGGCGATTTTTCCCGCGGATCTTACGCCTGAAAAATGGAAACAGTACATTCAGATCAACGCCGATTGGTACAAGAGTCGAAGTTGAAATTTGTGACTTAAGTCACTACAGTAGGCATCGCTGATGAATTAGATTTCTAAAAGACAGCAATCGCCGGCAACGGCTACAAAGGGGCGTAACGCCCCTTTTTTGTTCTCTGAAAACTCTTGACGGATCACTCGAGACCCTTCAGCTACGCGCCCACCTCGGACCCAGCCACGGGGAGCGGGCGAATGGGCGTGCCCCCTGTGGACCAATTGCTGAAGCTACCTCTCTCTCTGCAACGCGAGCCGGAGGGTCTCGAGGGATCCGTGTCGAAGGTAAGAGGTTCAAGGTTCAAATTAAGAGGTAAGAGTTGCAGCCAATTCTTACCTCTTATTTTTTTTGAACCTCGAACCTCGAACCTCGAACCTCATCTTCACATTAGAATCCGCCCCCATGAAGATCGGTTTCATCGGACTCGGCGCCATGGGCTTTCCGATGGCGCGGCACCTCTCAAAACAGCACGAAGTCACGGTCTGGAATCGCACGCGCGAGAAGGCCGAGCGCCATGCGCGCGAGAACGGCAGCCGTCTCGCGAAAGATCTCGCCGACACGGCAAAGTCAGAAGTCATCATCACCATGCTGCCGACGAGCAAGGAAGTCGACGAGATCGTCGACAAGCTCCTGCCGAGCCTAACGCGCGGCACGTTGTGGATCGATGCGACCAGCGGCGACCCGAATGTCAGCAAGCAAACCGCGCAGCGTCTGGCAGACAAAGGCGTCGGATTCGTCGACGCTCCGGTGACCGGCGCGACGGTCGGAGCTGAGAATGCGACGCTCACGATCATGGTCGGCGGCAGCGCGGAGGATTTCGCGCGCGCCGAACCGATTCTGAAGATCGTGGGCAAGACGATCATTCACGTCGGTCCGGTCGGAGCAGGGCACGCCATCAAAGTGCTCACGAACTCGATCATGGGCGCCACCGTCTGGATCACGTCCGAGTGTCTGTTGCTCGCGAAGCAGTACGGAATCGATTTGAAAACGGCGCTCGCGGTGACGAACGCGGGAAGCGGCCGGTCCAACGCATCCGAGAATCTCCTGCCGATACGTCTCGTCGAGCACAAGTGGCCGCTGATCTTCAAGCTCGTGCACCACGACAAGGACATCCGCATCGCGACGTCGATCGCCCACCAGCAGCACGCGTCGACGCCGCTGCTGGCGCTGACCCAGAGTCTGTTCAGCGCGGCGCTGCACCAGCTTGGCGACCAGGCCGACTACATCGAGGTCGCCAAAGTTATCGCAAGGATGAATGGTACGAGCTGGGATTGATCTAGAATAGCGGCCTCGTCAGGGGGAGAAGGAGATCCGGATGAATCGTCGATCGATTCTCCTCCCTGGACTATTCATTCTTCTGCTCATCTTCGGATACCTCGCCGGATGCGCAACCGGCGGCGGCCAGCCTCACATGCAGGCGGCCATGGACAATCTCCGGACCGCGCGCGACGAGCTCAAAGCCGCCGAAGGGAACAAGGGCGGACATCGCGAGCGCGCAATCACACTCGTCAACGACGCAATGGATCAGGTCCAACGGGGCATTGACTTCGCCCGCTCACATTGAAAAGGAGTGAAAGATGACAAAGAAATTCTTCGCAATCGCCCTGCTCACGGTCGCCCTCGCCACCGGGTTTGTCGCCGGCCGCGCTTATGCCGCGCAGAACCACATGTGGAACGCGATGAAGGCGCTGAAGAATGCAAGGACCCAGCTTAACGACGCCGAGGAGGACAAAGGTGGTCATCGCGTAGCCGCGCTGAAGCTGGTCAACGATGCCATCGGCGAGGTGCAGGCCGGCATCGATTACGCGCGAGCTCACTAAACCGCGTTCGCGGCCGGTTGTAACGGCTTAACGTCCACTCGTTCGCATAGAATTCGCCGCCGGAGGGCGATTCGATGCGCAAAGTGTTCTTGTCGGTTCTCGCGGTGTGCGTCGCCGTGAGTCTCGGTGCGGACGAGGGGATGTGGCTGTTCAACCGGCCGCCGCGGACGCTCCTCAAGCAGCGGTACAACTTCGATCCTTCGCAGGCATGGCTCGACCACTTGCAAAAGGCCTCGATCCGATTCAATAACGGCGGATCGGGATCGTTCGTCTCGCCGGACGGATTGATCCTGACGAACCACCACGTCGGTCTCGACTGCCTGGCTAAGATCAGCACGGCCTCACTCGATTACGTCACCACCGGCTATCACGCGAAGACGCATGCCGACGAAGTGAAGTGCGTCGATCTCGAGCTGAACGTGCTTCAGGGCATCGAAGACGTCACCCAGCGCGTGAACGGCGCGGTGACGGCCGGGATGAGCGCGGCCGACGCGCAGCAGGCCCGTCGCGCGGTCATGAACACGATCGAGAAGGAATCGGCGGACAAGACGGGGCTGCGCAGCGACGTCGTCACGCTCTATCAGGGCGCCGAGTACCACCTCTATCGATACAAGCGATACACCGACGTGCGCCTGGTGTTCGCGCCGGAGGTGGCCATCGCGTTCTTCGGCGGCGATCCCGACAACTTCGAGTATCCGCGATACGACCTGGACATCTGCGTCTTTCGCGCGTACGAAAACGGCAAACCGGCGAAGGTAGCCGACTATCTTCGCTTCAGCCCGACCGGGCCGAATGACGGCGATCTGATTTTTGTCTCCGGCCATCCGGGGCGTACCGACCGGCTCAACACGGTCGATCACCTCGATTTCTTCCGCGATGTGACCTATCCATTCAATCTGAATCTCCTGCGCCGCCGCGAAGTTCTCCTGGACACGTATGCGGAGCGCAGCGCGGAGAACGATCGGCGCGCGCACGATGACCTGTTCAGCATCAAGAACTCGCGCAAGGCCTACATCGGCCTCCTGGCCGGGCTTCAGGATCCGGCGATCATGCAGAAGAAGGCCAATGCCGAGGCGGCGCTGCGGCAGAAGGTGTCGGCGGATCCGCAACTGAGCGCTGCATACGGCGACGCGTGGGACATGGTGCACAACGCGTTCGCCGCGTATCGTCCGTTCATGACCGAGTACCGCTTCCTCGAAGCCGGCACGGCGTTCAACAGCCACCTGTTCGGTTACGCGCGTACGCTGCTGCGTCTCGCGGATGAGTCACAGAAGGCGAACGCCGACCGGCTTCGCGAGTATCGCGAGTCGAACATGCCCTCACTCAAGCTTCAGCTCTATTCCGAAGCGCCGATCTTCCAGGACCTCGAGACGGTGGAGCTCGCCGACTCGCTCTCGAACTGGCTCGAAGCGGTCGGCGCCGACAATCCGCTCGTGAAGCAGGTCCTCAACGGCGAGTCGCCGAATGAGCGCGCGTCGGAGCTCGTCCGCACGACGAAGCTCACCGACCCCGCCGAGCGCAAACGCCTCGGCGAGGGCGGCAAAGCGGCCGTCGATGCGTCGAACGACCCGATGATTCAGGTCGCCCGGATCGTCGATCCGCACGCGCGCGAGCTTCGAAAAATGTATGAGACGCAGGTCGACGAGCCCCTCACGCAGGCCTATTCGAAGATCGCCAACGCGACGTTCAGGGCGCTGGGCGGCGAGACCTATCCCGATGCCACGTTCACGCTGCGTCTCTCGTACGGGACGGTGAAGGGCTACGACGAGAACGGCAAGCACATTCCCTGGTCGACGGCGATGGCCGGCACATTCGAGCACTCGGCGGAGCACAAGAATCAGGAGCCGTTCAATCTGCCGAAGTCGTGGCTCACGAAGAAAGCGGCGATCAAAGGTTCGACACCGTTCAACTTCGTCAGCACGCCGGACATCATCGGCGGCAACTCCGGAAGTCCGGTGGTGAACCGCGCCGGCGAATTCGTCGGCATCATCTTCGACGGCAACCTCGAGTCGCTGCCCTGGGACTACCAATTTGACGATCGCGTCGGCCGCGCGGTCGCCGTCGATTCGGCGGCGATCCTCGAAGCCCTGCGTCATGTCTACGCGGCGGACAACGTGGTCTCGGAATTGACGGCGAAATGAGTGTGCGGGCCGGCTTCAGACGGCCGGCTAAAGCCGGCCCTCACACATGATCGCCCGCCCCGCCACCCCCGCGGACGCGGCGGCGATCGCCCGTATCTACAACGAAGGCATCGAAGAGCGCATCGCCACGTTCGAGACGCGGCCGCGCGCGGCCGCCGACATCGAGGAGTGGTTCGACGGCACGCATCCGACCGTGGTCATCGAAGACGGCGGCAACGTCGTCGCGTTCGCGTCGACGTCGCTGTACCGGCCGCGCGAGTGCTATGCCGGCATCGCCGAGTTTTCGGTCTACGCCGCGCGCTCGGTGCGCGGGCGGGGGGCGGGGCGGGCGGCGATGCTGGCGTTGATGGATGCCGCGCGGGAAGCGGGGTTCTGGAAATTAGTTTCGCGC
>Ga0307477_10004316_pt1 | contig 10377 bp, 6 predicted proteins | sample atmos_gasesECM2C_FD_203316 | JGI IMG/M metagenome (GOLD analysis project Ga0307477, IMG submission 203316) | Hardwood forest soil microbial communities from Morgan-Monroe State Forest, Indiana, United States - atmos_gasesECM2C_515 | ecosystem: Environmental > Terrestrial > Soil > Temperate... | reverse complement strand
ACCTGCCCGCTGAATGGGGCCGATGAATTCTATCCCGGTCGCTTCCATGGTGGTTCGTGCTGAATCGACATCGTCTACCTGGAAGGCGACCACAGGACCAGTGGTGAAAAACGTGTGAAATTCCTCTTCCAGGCGATAGAGTTCCAGTTGCGTGTCCTGGTTCAACTGGAATCCCGCAAGCTCCGGTTCTTCTCGAATGAGCTGCAGGCTCATTACATCACGAAAGAACTTCATCTTCAAACTGCGAGGTTCGCAATCCCAACCAGACCAGTCCTTTCACATGCATAGAATTGGATTAGAACGGCTTTCGCGAGAGTACCTGTTACTTGATTACCCTTTTCGGCTATTCAGTCAAAATTCTGGAGGATGGCTTCTTCGCCGAAAGTCTTCCAAAGCGGCCGGTTATCGGAGTCCAATCTCCAATGAATTACAGCAGAGAAATCTGAAAACGGGAGAACCGGCAGAGAAGAACGACAGCAGTTCGCTATAAGCGGTCTCAGAACAGAATGTCCTGTATCAGCGAGGGAGTGCGAAAAAACCAATGATCACCCGTAGGGTAATAACCCGCAAGAGGAGTGTTGTGACGACCGCTAAATATGTCGTACCGAGCCCTGAAATTCAATGGGGCGACACTAAGACTAGGAGGAACATGGTGAACTTTAGCTAACACTTAGCGGAACTCGGATCGTGATAATTTACATGTTAGGACAGTTCCTTAACAATCTGAATGTACTGCTTCAACCTCGTTTTCGATCGCCGCCTACAGAAGCTTTCGCGTTCCTCTTGCAGCAATGGTTCAGGAAATGGCTTTTCTTCATCTTCAGCTCGCTTACCAAGCGAGATCACTTAATTTTCTCTCAGTGGCGTATCGGTTCTTTTTCGGCGCCTTGCGTGAGGCCGCCGGGGTTTATTTTCCTTACTGAGCGGTTGCGCGTTTCTCATCTCTTCATCGACAACTTTCGATTATACCTTCTGCAGGCGCCGAGGCTGCGCTCCAGGGGTGATTCGTCACTGGACTAAAGATTCGAAGATCGTGTACAAGGACGATCAACGCGCGGGTTGAAACTGTTGATACCGCGCCATCTTATCGGCAGGCTCAAGAAACGCGTTACCTGAACTCCGCGGATGCGTTCGAACGAGAAAATCGGAACAAAGCAAATGAAGAGAAAAGCGATCGCCATCGTGGGTAGCATTGACCCACATCGTCAACCTCCATATCAACCGCCCCTGCAGAACATCGAGGAGGCGAAGAAGGTCGCGGAGCTTTTAGGAACCACGTTAGGGGCGCGTGGGTATCGCATTATCGTATATTCGGCAGAGCCAGGGTTCATCGAATGCCACGTGGTCAGAGGGTTTATAAAAGCTTCGAAGGCACAAAAGAAATCCATTGTCGTCCACTATCCCACGAATCAGTTCGGACCCGAAGATTTCCCAGAATACGCAGATCATAAAGAGATGTTTGAACCACATCAATACTCGGGCGACTCCTGGGAGAATGCTTTCTATCGCTCGCTCAGCGAAGCGGACGGTCTTGTATTGTTTGGAGGCGGGTACTCAACTCTGATCACGGGTTTGGTTGCACTGACTTATCGCGTGCCGCTCGTTACGCTGTCCCGATACGGCGGAAGTGCCCAGCCCGTGTGGACAGCTATTAAGCGAGGGCAAGACTTGCCAACTGAAGAGGACATTCAGAATATGGCCCGACAAGGGACACCGGAAATGGTCCAAGCCTGGGTCAAGTCACTTGGGACCCAGTTTGAGGCCAACGAAAAAGAGAGAAACCAAACACGGTTGGCGTGGCCTGCAATCGCTACCATGCTGCTACTCTTAGCCTTGGTTACTGTAGCTACGCTCGGTTATTCGCTCCGCCCGCCACAGACGAAGCCCGATGTCCCTGTGCCGCTGCTCTTTACCATCCTTCTTTTTCTCGGCCCGATGCTCTCAGGAGCTGCTGGGGCGAGGGTCCAGTCACTCTGGTCGGAAGGTGGTCAGACGAGCCTTAAAACAACGGTTTTGGGGACGGCCGCGGGGATATTCTCCGGGTACGTTTATTTAGTGGCACAACTGGTCGCCAATCCGCCTAATTTTTTTGTTTTCATTTTTACCTTGCTATTCGGGTTCACCGCCGGCTTCACGCTTGATAGGGTGTTTAAGAAGCTCGCAGCCACCGAGGCCCTGCCGACACAGGTTCTGCCGAAACCCGGACGAGAGAAGAATGACTGAAATCTCGCCGACTGATCCCGCCGGCGGCTGCTCTCGCCGTGACAATCGGCAGGCGCGCGCGGCGTAAAGAGAAGGTAACACTAAGGGCCGCCGCGTCAAAGTAGGCGTCAATGAACCAGCAGGCGATGTCGTCGGTGGGGGCGCTACGAATCTGACCAGTGGTCGGGTCATAAACATCCATACCCTTAACTTTGACGACGGGCTGCGACGGCCTGCCGGCCAACGAAGCGCCTTTAAAGATCCTGCAGTAGAACTGGGGGAATTGCCCCGCGCGGCAGACCGCTCTCGGAAAGGGAGAGGCGTTTTTTGCTCAGCCCGGATACCCTAGCTGACGGGCTCGTGTTGCTGTTTTAGCGGTCAGCGTATACGTCAAAATGCGTATATACAGGTTTCCTCTAGAGGATAATATTACGCTAGGAGCTTTACTCATCCGATTTCCTTCTCACTCCGGTGCCGGTGTTTTTAGGCGTCGCTCGGTCTAGGTCTCGGCAGAGAAACGCGTGATACAGATTTGCCAACGGCAGCGTCAAGAGTGCACAAAGCCGCGCGGCTCCGAAGAGCGGAAGTACGGCTTAGTAATCGGGACGTGCGATGTGAGATCACCCGGAAATCTCGCAACCGTCCTGCGTCGCTCGAGAAAATGCTCGCCAGCGGGAAGTCAAAAGTTTAAGATTAAAGTTTGTCCGCGCACGAAAGGCCACTCTTCAAGTCGAGGCTGCGGACGGCAGTTCAAAAAGAGTTGCCGACCTGACAGTTTGGCTCAAGGACGAGATTTCGGCGGCTGCCGGTCGAATCAGCGCCGTACGTACGGCCGTATTAAGACCTGATTTTCAAAATTTCGCGTTTCAAGAAGATGACGGAAGTGCGCAGCCAGATCTTTATCAGTTACAGCCACGAGGACACACAGTGGCTGGATATGCTTCAGACCAATTTGAAACCGCTGATCCGGGGCGGAGAGATTAAACTTTGGGATGATACCCGTATCAAGCCGGGCTCCCTATGGAGAGAGGAGATCGAAAAGGCCCTCGCCACGGCGAAGGCAGCTGTGCTGCTGGTTTCGCCGGATTTTCTCGCCTCTGAATTTATCTCTGCGCATGAACTTCCGCGTTTGTTGGAAGCTGCCAAAAATGAAGGTCTAAAAATCCTGTGGTTCGCGGTACGCCCGAGCATGTACCAAAGAACTGAGATCGAACGTTACCAAGCGCTCAATGATCCCGGGAGGCCTCTGTCCGAGTTTCCAGACGCACTGAGGGACAGAGAGTTGGTTGAAATCTGCAAGAAAATCGAGGAGGCGTGCGCATCGGATGAGTTGCTGCGGGAAGCTGCAGTAGCGCAGGAAGCCAAGCCCGGCGGGCTTCCGGGAGCCGCCGAAGTTGCGGAAACCAGTCGTTCGGCTCAAAAGGGACTCGAGGCTCTGATCAAATTGATGAGCGACGCTGCAGTACGAGAGGATGTAGGAAAATTCGAGGCTCTTTTCCATTCCTCCGCGAAACAGATCGGCGTCCTCGGCTACTACAAGGAGTTGCATGATCAACTTCACACGTTGCAGCTCCAATCCTACCAACGCCTCGTTGGTCTCCTTCAGGATGTGAAAAAGTCGCCAGATGATTCATCGGCTTGGGAGAATGGATTCGAACACGAAATGGTTATTCAAGAAATAAAATGCGGTCTAGAGCAACTTGCCGATCCGGAAATTGTTTCCCAGAGAGGTGTTTCTTGGGTACCAAGGCTCATAGACACCTTAAAGCGATTGTCACAGGCTTTGAAGACTTGCGACGCCGGGCAGATGGAAAAAGAGCTCGGAAACGTGCGTCGAGCTCTTGGCGTCGAGCCCGACCGGCTCAATTTGAGGCTTATAGAGGCGGCCCGCGCGTTACCACTTACCGAACTTGTGAATAGTCTCTCTCGCGTTTGTGACCGGCTGGATCGCGGCCGGGCGGCTTCCGGCGCCGTAGGCTGCTTCAAGGAGGGCGTCGGCGCGCTAGGCAAGCTGGCGAGCGGGCTAGACTATTTAATAGGGCAGCACGATAAATTGCAGAGGCTGGATGTGGAACTTATGCGAGCAGAAGCCGAAGGCCTAGCGGAACTTGCAGGCTCGTGGCCGGATCTGAAAAAGGAAGCCCAATGCGAGGGACTAACTGAAGAATGGGTACCGTTGCTGGCGGAGGATGCCGAAAAGCTGACGCAGGCGATCGCAGCCCAGGAGCCAAACCAAATCAGACAATATTTCCGACGTTTTCGCACGCGGGTGAGCCGTCACTTTTATCAGGCGGATTTGATGCTCAAGAAACTGTGCGAAGAGTTGTCAAGAGCGGGTGAGCCCATCGCCACGGTGCTGGAGATGATTAAATGAATGACATTGAGGGAGTGATAACTGAACCACAGACTCTCTATACATCCCTGGCTTCTCTTAAGGAAGTTCATCTCCAGCTTTTCAAGCGCTATCGCGCGGAGGAGAGCGACGCAGTCCTTGAAGACGTCGAGGCTTTTTTGAGGAAAGGGGCTGCAAGTGGGGCCCTTCTGGACTCCGACCAGGACCGGTCTGACGCCCAAAGCCTTCTCGATTACTGGGTGACAGTTCTCTACCGCGCCGAACGCATTCCTCCCGACGCTACTCTTGCGGAGTTCGATCCCGCCATGGCTCCGGAACTTTCCGACTCCCTGTGCCCGTATGTAGGCCTAAACCCTTTCCAGGAAGGCGACAAAGACAAGTTCTTCGGCCGCCAGCGTTTGCTGGAGAACATGCTCAACGACCTCAAAGAAAAGCGTTTACTCGCTGTAATCGGGCCCTCGGGAAGCGGAAAGTCATCGCTAGTCTTGGCCGGGTTGGTCCCGGCGCTAAAGAATGGTGGGTTGGACGGCAGCAGCGCCTGGCGTTACTTTCCGCGCCTCGTGCCAGGCTCGGATCCCCTCAAGAGCTTGGCCCGGGTGATCAAGCCCGCCGATCGAGACCTTGACGAATGGATCGAGCAACAGGCTGCCCTCCTCAGGCAAGATCCAGGACACCTGGTAAAGGTGATCGCCAAGATGGGAGAGGCTCCAGCGGTCTTCGTGCTGGATCAGTTCGAGGAAGTCTATACGCTCTGCTGCGACGAGACAACGCAGCAATCCTTCGCCGAGAATCTCGCTAGTTTGGTCAAAACGCCTGACTGCGCGCACAGAGTCATATTGACGATGCGTACCGACTTCGAGCAAAAAATCGCTCTGCTCCCCGCTCTTTTGCCCCTTTTCCAGGAACAGGGTGTAAAAGTGGGCGGAGCCGACTTGCTGATCAGCGCCGCCGATCTTCGAGAAGCCATTGAAGAACCTGCCAAGCGCATCGGTCTAAAATTCGAGGACGGTGTCATAGACCAACTGGTGAAAGACTTTCTCGGCGAGGCGGCGGGCTTACCGCTCCTTCAATTTACTTTACTTAGACTTTGGCAGGCGCGGGAGCATAACCGAATTACTTGGAAGGCATACAGAAGCCTTGGCAGCGCGAGGCAGGCCCTCACCATCGCGGCGGACGAGTTTTACAGTGGTCTGATCCCACAAGATCAACAGACCGCGAGAAGGATCCTGCTTCAACTCGCTCGCCCCAGTGCTGGGGTGGAAATTACCAGCAATCGAGTAAATCGGGAGGTATTGTACCAGGGGGGCGAAGCTCGCGATCAGCTGGATCGTGTCCTTATCAAGCTGGTAGACGCAGGCCTCCTCCATTTGACCAAAGGCGATACGCCGGCGGACGACCAAATTGAGGTCTCACATGAAGCCCTGATCCGCAACTGGGGCACGTTGGTGAGATGGCTTGAAGAGGAAAGAGAAACCCTGCGCAAAAGATTCCGCCTCACCGAAGCTGCCGAGCAGTGGCGAATCCACGGCAAGGAGACAGAAGAGTTACTGCGCGGATCCATGCTCGAAGAAGCTCAGCGCTACGAAGATCTCAATCCACTGGAAATCGAATTTGTCGAGGCAAGTCTTGCTGAAGCGGAGGCGGCGCGACTGCGGGAACTGGAGGCGGACCGGAGCAGGCTGCGCGCCGACCTGGAAGCCAAAAACGCACGTAAGGAGGCCGAAAACGCGCGAAAGTTCCGATACATTTCGCTGGGCTTATCTGTGGCTATTTTGATGGCAATCGTGGCCTTTTTTTTCGGGTGGTGGAACTTGGACGCCGCAAAAAAAGCAACCCATCAGGCCAGCGATGCGCGGGACCGGGCAGACGGCATCATCAACTTCATGGTTTACGACCTGAGAGACAAGTTGCGGCCGGTCGGCCAGCTTCAACTGATGGAGGATGTCGACGAACAGGTGCTTGATTATTACGATCACCTCAATGACGCCGATCAGACAGAGACGGAGCGATATGGAAAGGCCGTCGCGCTCCAAACACGCGGTGTTATTGAGTCGGAGGCAGGCAGGGTAGGCGAGGCCCTCAAGGCGCACACCGAAAGCCTCGACATAGCCCGCGCGCTTTTAAAACGCGCACCGGCCGATGCTAACAATGCGCAACTCGTTTTGGCACAATGCGAAGGGGTCGCGATGGCAAAGTGGAGAGAGGCCGATCTGCAGGCAGCGGTTGCGCTCCTGGACGAGGCTCTCAAAGCCGCAAAGCAGGCGGTGCCGGAAAAGGATCCGGACCCGCATTTGATCGCCACCCTGGCAGTATGCCGCGACAGCTTTGCCGATGCAATCAAGGCGCAGGGGAAATTCGACGAGGCGCTCGCGCTCTACCGCGAAAGCCTGGAGGAAAGAAAAAACCTCGCGACCCGAGAGGGCGCGACCGAGGACGACAAGGCCCCCCTGTTCTCCAGTTACATCGATCTCGGCGACGCCCTCGCGGAGGTGGGCGATCTTTCAGGCGCGCTGAAATATTTTCAAGACGGGCTGGCGATCGCCAAAGATTTGAAGGAGGCGAAGCCGTCGGACGGTGATCGGCTGCACAATCTTTCGCAAGCCTATGACCGCGTAGGCGCAGCGCTCCAGGCATCCGGAAAGCTCAGTGAAGCGGTCGATGCATTTACGGAGAGCAACTCCCTGTTCAAAAAGCTCACAGACCAGGATCCGGATAATGCAGACTGGCAGCGCAATTACTCGGTCACCCTGCTGCGGCTTTTGGATGTGAAAGAAATGTGCGAGGGCTATCCGGACACCGAAAACTGGTTTGCAACGGTGCTGCGGATTCGCATCAATCTTGACACGGTCGATGAGACCGACGCGGATGTGCAGGACGATCTATCCGAGGCCGACGCCTCTATGAGCAGGCATTTGTTGGCGCACGGGGATTTGAACGGAGCGCTCGCCTATTGCGAGCTGGCGCTCGAACTCTGTTCGAGGACCGCTAACAAAGACTCCACCAATCTCGACCGTCAGGAGAAGCTGGCCGATGCTCACGACGAGCTGGGCGCCCTCTGGCGTGTGCGGGGCGCATTCGAGCGCGCGCTGGCCGACTGTAATAAGTCCTGTGAGATTCGGCAAAAACTGGCTGGATTGGATCCGGGCAACATCGTTCGCCAAGCAAATCTCGCGACCAGCCAGGAGCATCTCGCTGACGCCTTTAAAGATCAAGGCGACGCGGTTTCGGCGCGCCCGGCTTATGAGCGAGCCTTGGCGATTCGGCAAGCGCTGGCAGCCAAGGACGCTACCAACGCCCAGTGGCAGGATGACCTTGCGGTGGTTTGCCGCAAGCTAGGCCAGATATTCGCGGCGGAGAAGAAATTCCCGGAAGCTTCCGAGCATTTTCAGACGAGCGTGGCCATCCTCGATAAGCTTGTCGAGCTGGCTCCAACCAACGCAAAATGGCAGGCTCATTTCGCCGACGCCGTGACCGCCAGCGCGGAGGCCGCTTGGGAACAAGGAGACAAACAACGCGCCAGCCAGTTGCTTCGAATGGGCCTGAAAGCGCGCGAGCACTTGGCGGCGCTTGACGCCTCCAACACGCAGCGACAAGCCGAATACGCCCACGCGCTTTATATTACCGCGACCCACATAGAGCGCACCGAGCCGAAATCGGAAGCCGAAGCGCAGCAAATGCTAAACAAGGCGCGCGACTTGATGCGGAATCTCGAAGATAAGGCGGAGATTACGCGGGAGCAGCAGCAGTGGCTCGCCGAAATCAACCGAGGCGGATGACGGCCCGCCTCTCCTCCTTTGCGGTTCCAATCTTGTGCACCATGACAAGTTAGGAGTTTAACAAACTTCGAGCCTCGCAAGGATCATTCGACTTCATTCATAGCCGACCGGCATCAGCCTGCGCATCACGTCCCGGTTTAATATCATCACCACCGAGAGGATGTCTTTGCCGTCGGCCTTGACTGTCACTTCCCACGATATTTGAGGCGAAGTTTTCCACGGTATTTGATGTATTGGTGAGGAAAGGTGTTTCCGAAACGCAGAAATTGGTCTCGCACTGGTTGAATAGACCCGAAAGCCCGTCAGTGCCGGTTCCACGGCAGCTCATGTAAATTGCAAAAAATCCACTTTAAATAATTTGGAAGAACCACAATCAAAGTCACAATCGAATCAGCCCTGTCCTGACCTTTACCACCTATAACCCCTTTTATGAGCCAGAACCTGGACTGTGCGATTGTGTTAGTTAGTTTCGTCGTTTCGTCGGGCAAATGAACCGGACTTAGGGAATTAGAGCTTTGATTTCGTGTCCGTTTTTTCCGAGGGAAGTACAGGTCGAGAAGAGGTGCCTTTTCTATCCACTGAATTCTCCAAGGACCAATTATTTGGGCACTTGAATCGTCCCTGACTGGATGCCGCAACCGTTTCAAGGATCTTTGCATAACGATAGAACCCGGCAAAGCGCCGGCACAGCTCGTCCATGGTGCCACGTCCGGAGTCCAGCAGTTCCTTGAAGCCCGACACGCAGTCAACCATCTCGCCCAAAATAGTAATGTCATCGTTGCCGTCTCGCACAAGCCTTTGCACTTTGGCGTCGATCATTTCAGCAATCCGGAGCTGTTCTTTGCTGAGATCCATGACAAGCTAGTTTTAGCGGCTCCTATGAAGCCGACAGGCAGCCACATCCGCTGCTACGGTGTCGCGCTGTCGGCTGCATGAATGGAAAGAAAGGAAGAAACATAGCCACGCTAGTGAGGGTGATGCAAAAGCCAAGCCGGAAGTGATCAAATGATCAAATTGGGGTTGCGATAGCAAATGGACAAAAAACAACGCAAACTGACGCAGATCTACGTCCATTGCATATACACCTGAGATTTGAGTTCTAGAGTGTTTTCTTTTCGTTGAACAATCCTTGGAAGCTTCATCTGTTGGGCCGGTTCTTAACCAACAAGTGCCCGCCGTAGCTTGGATCGCTAGAGCCAGTCAGTTCCTGACTCACTGGATCCGAAGCCTCGCTGGCTGATTGTCGAGCGAAGTCGGCCATGTAGAGGAACCCCATTAGCACAGCGAACAAAGCGGCCGCTGAAGTGAGCGAATAAAGAAAAAGCTCGACGGGATCAAAACGTTCCATCGCGCGTATCCATCTGGCCGCAGCCCTACCGGTTTCAAATTCGATGTCGAGCTGGTTAGCGTTCTTCTCGGGTTCGGTAAACCGGCGGTCACGCCTTGACACGAAATCGGTCACGCAAAGGGAGGAACCCACTCGTGGCTCTTTCCAATGCGCCTTACGACCAACAAATAGCCCTGATCTGGTCGTTGCGGTGTTGGCGCTTTGCAGCGGTTCCTCGCCGATGAAGTGGCCGTGGTTCCGCAATACATCGTCGTAATTGAAAATGTCGTCCAACAGGGCGTTGCGTTCGCTTTCGGACATAGTTTCAAACTTGTCCGGTTCCATGTATCCAAGGCAGATATACTTCATAGTATTCGTAAGTTCCTTTTTTGTGCGGTCGTTTTTATTGACCCTTCAAGAGGTAGCCGTTCAGGACTTCCGAATTTCGACAAGCATCTTGACTTTTTTAGTTTGGGGCATCGGCAATGCCCGTTTGGCGGCAGCTGTTCCGGGGGCGTGTGCAGCTTGCCCGCAGGCCAGGTCGAGAGCAATGGCATCTTGCTGCCCGGGGAAAAATCCCCTTCCCGATGCCCGATTATGTGTGATAACTTACTTTATCACAGGCTAATGAACACAGCAGGGGATGGCGAAAACGGGCTGATTATCGCGCCTTCATAAGAGCTCCAACCGGCACCGCTCTTTGCGCCGACGCGAAAAGC
>Ga0307477_10004315_pt1 | contig 10377 bp, 7 predicted proteins | sample atmos_gasesECM2C_FD_203316 | JGI IMG/M metagenome (GOLD analysis project Ga0307477, IMG submission 203316) | Hardwood forest soil microbial communities from Morgan-Monroe State Forest, Indiana, United States - atmos_gasesECM2C_515 | ecosystem: Environmental > Terrestrial > Soil > Temperate... | reverse complement strand
GGGTCAGTCTTGAAATAAATGCCGCTCCATTGTCGACATCCCAGAAGGCCCACCAAGCGGCGACCGTAGCCAAGAGAATGATCTGAATCCAGCGACGATAAACTATCCACCTCGATGTTCTTACCGATTGGTCGGCCTGCATTGCCCAAAGATTGTAGCCCAAGCCCCTTATTCGCTTGGATGTTGTAACCAGGCCGACTGCACTCAAAACCTCGTCAGCTAGTTCAAATGAGCGCAGTTCTCAGCCGTCGCTAGAGACTCGCGACTCTTTCCTGCAACTCCGCCGCAATCGCAGCAGCATTCATACCCGCGGGAAATTTGACTGGGCCCCCAATGCGCACCGAAATCTTCCACGGGGGCGCGAACTTCTTTCCCGCTTTCTTATACTCAAAGAGTCCATCGATCCGCATCGGCAAAACCTGAATTCCCAAATTCTCCGCCAACAACCCGACTCCCGTGCGAAATGGACACAACTTCCCGTCGGTCGTATGCCTACCCTCCGGGAAAACCAGGATGTTGTAGTCGCGATCCACCGCCTCACCTGCATAAGCAAAACTCCGCCGGAATCCAGCCTCCCGCGGCAGCGGGAACAAGTTCAGCAGCGACACTCCGAGAATCCACTGCACCCGGTCATAGACGCGCAGAAACCAGTTGCGTTCAGCCGAAGGCGAGCGCAACGCCTCCAGCGTCTCGCCGCCAGTAGCAATCGCGAGGCGATGCCGAAAACGCGGGGGCAGAGCCGTGAGAATGAATCCGGGATCGACATCGCCCAGATGATTCGATACCACGAGCAGCGGCCCCTTGACCCCGCGCAAGTTTTCGCGCCCCAGAATCCGAGGCCATCCCAGCAGCACAATCGCCGGCCGCATCAGGAGATAATGCGCGAGCAAACGGATCCACCTTACTGGCCACCGCAACACCCATCCCGGATAGTGATACGCCTCACCCGGCGTGGCTTCCCCGCGCAACATTCGTTCCACATCGCCGACCGTCCGCACGGAACTGAATCGGGTTTCGCTGAGGTCCACCTGATAGCGATCCTCGAGCGCGCTCAGCAATTCGACGCGATCGAGCGAACTCAGTCCGAGATCCGAATCGAGACTCACATCCGTCCGCAGATTCGGCACGCTACGACCCGCAACCCGCGAGATCAGTTGGCCCAACGGGCTGCTCTCAGCCTGACCCGCACTTGGCGAACCTGCCTGTCCCATTCGGGTTCGCACGAAATCGGCAATCGCCTGCCGCTTCGGCTTCTGTGTATTCGTTCTCGGAAAATCCTTCTCCGGCCATTCCACCCACATTCGCATGCGCTGATATTCCGACAGGGATTCATTCGCCCGTCGCACCACAGATTCCAAATCGCTGACGTCGCGCAGAATCGCTACGGCGCAGGGTTCGGCATTGCCGTCCCTTTCGACTCCCACGACAACGCAGTCCTTCACCTCCGGTTGGCGGAGCAGCGCCGCCTCCAGATCGCCGGGGTGTACTTTGGTTCCGCCCGGTGTAACGATGACTTCCTTCTTGCGTCCCCTGAAGTACAGATTGCCGGTCGCATCCAGCGCTCCAACGTCACCCGTGCGATACCAGCCCTGCTCGTCGGACACGCCATGAGATCCGTCCGAATTCCAATATCCCGACGCAACCCCGCCGCCCCTAACGAGAATCTCGCCATCCTCCGCCAGCTTCACCTCGCGGCCCGGCAGCACTTTCCCGATTGACCCCTTCCCCAATCGAAATGGATGATTGACGCTGATCAGTGACGTCGTTTCGGTAAGTCCGTAGCCCTGAATCACCGCGTATCCCAACCGTCCCCAGAACTCTTCTGTGTCGCTGTCGAGCGCTGCGCCCCCTGAGATAAACGCCAGGAACTTCCACCCGAACTGCCTCCGTATCGCGCGGAAAATCCACCAGCGTCGCAAAAAGTGTTTGTCCTTTGCCTTCACAAAACGCTGCCGGAACTTTTCCGACTGTCCACGGTCTTCAATGTCGCGTTCTATTTTATGTTTTAGCGATTGCAACACGCGTGGCACGCTCACCAGCACTGACACGCGCTGGCGGCGAATCGTGCTCATCACCTCCGAGGGCTTCAGTTCGTTCTGAAAGATCACGGTGCCACCCATCAAAGGCGGCAAGAACATTCCCAGAAACTGCCCAAAGACGTGACTAAGCGGCAGCAGATTCAGAAACCGCACCGGATGCACGAAGCGCTCATAACTCAAATACGCCCGGATCTCTTTCTCGAGTGGATCAATATTCGCCAACACGTTCCCGTGAGTAATGACGACGCCCTTGGGATCAGCCGTTGTGCCCGAGGTAAAAACAATCTGCAGAACGTCATCGCGCCCCGGCATCTCACCGCCGCCGAACGTTGCGGAATCATGGCACGAGCCCGGCAATTCTTCGAGAGATAGAATGGGGACCGAGAGATCGCCAACTTCCTCTCGACGCCTCCCCGACGCGACAACAAGTTTCGCGCCGACCTGCCCACACACTCGGCGCGCGAAGTCCACCGATGCCCCATCGTCCATGGGGACGACAACCACGCCACGGAGCGCACACCCGAAAAACACTGCCGTCCACTCAGCCGAATTCTCGCCCCAGAGCATGACGCGATCGCCCTTCGCCACGGAGCGGCGCTCAAGCTCCTGAGCGAAGCCAAATGCCCATTCCACGACCTGCCCGTACGTGACTCTTTCCGTGCGGTACCCGCGGCGCTGGATGTAGGCACATTCCTTCGCATGTGCCCGAAAATGCTCCAGGAAGAATTCGGCTATCGATTCAGCCATGTTCCAGTCCGCAATTCGCCTCGACGATGATGTACCGCCATCAGCATCAGTCTAGTGGAATCGCGGTCATTCGAAGGGTCGCACAAAGTACAGTTTCGCAACTGTACGAAGAAAAGCTCCATCCTCAGGCTGCGGCTTGATGTTGATAAGCGGGCACGAAGACTTCGGCTACGAAAGTTTCGAAGCTCGTTGGAGTAGAGTTCTGCGTTGCCCGCGGTTCCAGGGCACGCATCTTTCCGGAGTTGAGTGCGGCAGTCATCTCCAGCAGCAGGCGGGCGAATTCCTCGGACATTCCCATCTGAACCAGGACGCTCCGAAACTGATCGTCCGGCGCCTGGACATACTTGAGGTCGGGCCTGCCGATTGCCTTGCCAATAATCGTGGCCACGTCGCTATAGGTGAGATCGCTTTGCCCCAGCAGTTCGCGCGTTTGTTTGCCGCGAATCACCGGGTGCAACAGGTTGTCGGCCGCCACGTTTCCGATGTCCCGCGTCGCAATCATAGCCAGCTTCAGATCCGGACGCAGCGGTCCGGCGACCGCCCCCATCTGGCGGATCGCGTTCACCTGGGGAAGCGTGTTTTCCATGAAGTATACGGCGCGCAGATAGAGCACATTCGCGCTGTCGATCCGGTTGAGTTTTTGTTCAAGATTATGAAGTCCGACCACGGGCCCCGTTCCGCTTGGTTGTTCGGCTCCGATGCTGCTGAGAGCAACTACATTTTTAGTCCCCACACTTTGCACCGCGGCCGCGATCGCGTCGCTCACCCGATTCGCATAGCCCAGCGGGTCTGTGGTGGAAGTGTTCGGTGGGATCATGACGTAGGCTGAATCTGCCCGCTGGAAGGCTTTGGCGAGAGCGTTAGCGTCGGTCACATCGGCGATGAACGCCTCCGCGCCTTTCGCCGTTAATGGTTGTAAACGAGCTGCGTTTCGACCGACGGCCCGAACTTCCTTGCCGCGGGCAAGAAGGTTCCTGGCCACAACATGTCCGGTGTTTCCGCTTGCTCCCAGTACGACGTACATAGATTTACCTCCATGCCTCGCTTGGATGCCGGAGGCGGCGTTTTGGACTCGGCATCGGGACGAACCCTCTGGCCTGGTCTTAGCCAGCATCGTGATCCCTGTGACACTGTGGAGCCGGCATTCTGTTAACATTTGGACCCCGGGGGACGTTCAGCATGCCGTCCTTGGCGCAAAAGATAGCTTCCGTTCTCGTATCCGCCGTTCTCGCCTTCCTCATTTTGATGGCCGGACAAATTCCCTGGAGCGTGCTGCTCGCTCTCAATTTCCGAAACCGCACGTCGGCCGTGCCGTGGTCGGTTGCAGTGATGGCGGTCGTGCTGTGGCTGATGTGGCAGTATCTCGGCGGCAAGGGATGGCCACGCAGCACATCCGAGAAGCGCCGTCGCCTCCTGCGCGCCAACCCGGTTCCGCCGAAGACGTTCGCTCTTTCATTTCTCTGCGGAGTGCTCGCAGTCGTCGCGCTGGCGGGATATTGGATTGTCTTCTTTCAGCTCGTAAAGACACCGCCGAATGTCCTCGCTGATATATCCAAGTATCCTCTGCTGACCGTGGTGCTGGTGATTGCGATGTCGTCGCTGGTCTCGCCCATCTGCGAGGAGATCGCCTTTCGGGGATACGCCCAAGAGATCTTGGAGAGCCGGTTTTCCGAAGGCGTGGCGATCATTCTGTCATCGCTGCTGTTTATGCTGGCGCACGCCAATCACGGACTGTACTGGCCCAAACTTACGGTGTACTTTCTTGTCGGAGTTGTCTTCGGCGCGATCGCGCTGATGACAAACTCTATCCTGACTACGCTGCCCGTGCACGTCGTCGGCGATGTCACGTTCTTTGTCCTGATCTGGCCTCGCGACGCAGCCCGCGTGCTGGTGACAGAGGGCGGCGTAGATAAATGGTTTTGGGTGCATGCGATGCAGGCGATTGTTTTCACGCTGCTCGCACTGGTGGGATTCTGGTACTTGAAAAAACAGGGCGAGCGCGTGCTGGCTTTGGAAAGGGCACGGCTTTAGTCCCCGAGGACGCCGGAGTGTCATTGCCATTTCGGCCTGCCCATCCTTTCGCGTTTTCTGTGGGGACTGCACCCCACATTTTGCGAACTGGAACGAAGTCTGGTGGAGGAGTAGCATGATCGGTATCTGCAGGGCGTGTTCGACCACTTCGAGAAATCATTTTCTAGGAGGCAAGATGTCGAACTCTCGTTGGTCAATTCTCACCATCCTCGTTTTTTTGGCTGCAGCTCTAACGTTTGCGCAGCCTTCCCAGGAATCGCAAGCTCCAACTCCAGACAAACATGCCGGAATGCACCACGAAGAGAGCGCGGATCAGCATCTGGCGATGCTCTCCGAGAAGCTCAACCTTACCGACGATCAGAAAGAAAAAATTAAACCTATCTTGCAAGATCAGATGCGGCAGATGAAAGCAGTCCACGAGGACAGTTCTCTTTCCGAGGAGCAAAAGCGGGCTAAAATGAAATCAGTTCACGAATCCTTACATGACCAGATCAACGCCGTCCTCACGCCCGAGCAGCAGGCTAAGTTTAAGCAAATGAGGCAAGAGCAGATGCAGAAACACAAAGGGATGGAGGAGGGCAAGGAGCACGAATAGTTCTGGTCTTCTGGGCCAGCCTCAGTTTTAGTTTTCCTCTCATTAACACAACTGAGAATGGCCCAGGATTGCAGATTTTTTTGGTCAATCCCGCCAAAATATTCATTCCGTTGTGGTTGCGAGCAACTGACCTGCAATACTCTGTGCAAAATCTTGCGAACAAAGAACTTACACGCAAAATATTCCGGAATAAGGACTTAGCAGGCTCGCGTTGCCAGGCGAGTCTGGCTGCCTTTTGACCGGTTATTTGCTGTGCGACCGGGCACGATTCCATTGGGAACCGTCTGCAGGCTCAGTCAAGGTCGTTCGTCACAAGAAATCAAGTTTTTTGCTGTGGAAAAGTACAGCGTCAGGCCCAAAAGCGGCCGGGGTGCGACCGGCTCTCTACCGCACGCATGGTGAACGTCCCGTCTGGAAGCTGTGAAGAAATTGATTTTTCGTTTTTGCAGGTGATCGAAAATGGAATCGAGTGCGGCACTCGAAGTTGCCCACTCAAGCCAAAACCGGGCTTGAATGGGCCACCCGCCATTTCTTCACTGCTTCCTGCCCCCAGGTTTCTCTGTCTCTCAGCTTCGCCTGCGCAAAATTGCGCGATCACTCGCGGGTTGCGTCGACCGTGTAGTACCGCAATTACTGCGAGAGGCTTTTCATCCGGCGCGTAGACGATCACATACTCGCGCAGGGATTGGAACCGCAAGGGTTTCGAGGTGAGATCGGGGGCTGTGGCCTAGGTAAGGAAATGGGACAAGGGACTGGATCGTTTCATAGATTTCTTCAATCGTTCGGTCGGCTGCATCCAGGCTGTCGGCGGCTTCGTATTCCCAGATTTCGTCCAGATCCTTGACAGGCTCTGGATGAAGGACAAATTCGCTCATGAACGAGCACGGCGCTCTTTGCTCTCTTGGCGAAGTTTGGCGAAAGCCGCTTCCCCGTCCGCGGGCTTCATGTGGCCGCTCTTGAGATCGTCGTAACGGCCATCCAGCATCTCGCGAACCTGGGCTACTTCCTGTAGATACCCAGCCATCGCGTCTTCGATCAAGTCGCTCGGCGGACGTCCGCTCTTGCTGGCGAGTTCCTGCAGGCGGGACTCGGTTTCAGGCCGAAAGTTCACTTCCATATTCGTCAGTCTAGAGCGGAGGGCGGGCAGTGTCAAAGCTTGCCCGCTGACCATGCGAAGGGAAAATCGTCACTGCAAGGAGCATCGTGCCCACCCTTCGAAAACCGCGAAGGATGGGCCACCCTCAGTTGTGTTAAGGAGAGGAAAACTAAAGCTAAGGCTGGGCCACCCGCGCCTTCATTGACTTGGCCATTTGGCCGACGTAAGATTTGCGCCGATGATCGGCCAGACTATCTCACACTACCGCATTGTCGAGAAACTCGGCGGGGGCGGGATGGGTGTCGTCTACAAGGCGGAGGATGTTAAGCTCGGACGCTTCGTCGCACTCAAGTTCCTACCGGACGACGTAGCGAAGGATCCGCAAGCTCTGAGCCGCTTTCAACGCGAGGCGAAGGCGGCCTCGGCACTGAATCACCCCAATATCTGTACGATTCACGAAATTGATGAACAGAACGGCCAGACCTTCATTGTGCTGGAGTTTCTGGATGGCGTGACGCTGAAGCACCGCATAACGGGCAAGCCGTTGGACACGGAACTACTGCTGTCACTTGGGATCGAAATCGCGGATGCGCTGGACGCCGCGCATGCTGAAGGGATTGTTCACCGGGATATCAAGCCGGCCAACCTTTTCGTGACTAAGCGCGGCCATGCCAAGATTCTGGATTTCGGGTTGGCGAAGATCAATCCCGCCAGTTCTGCGGTCCAGGCGGACGGCGCGGCCACGCAGACCGGGTCGCTGGATGAAGAGCATCTGACCAGTCCGGGCTCTGCATTGGGCACAGTGGCATACATGTCGCCAGAACAGGCGCGCGGCAAAGAGCTGGATACGCGGACGGACCTGTTTTCGTTTGGCGCCGTGGTTTACGAGATGGCCACGGGGCTGCTTCCTTTCCGCGGCGACACCACCGCTAACCTATTTGACTCGATTCTGCACAAAGCGCCGCTGGCTCCGGTGCGTTTGAATCCCGACCTGCCGGTAGACTTGGAGAGGATCATCAACAAGGCTCTGGAGAAAGATCGGGAATTACGCTATCAGCATGCGGCGGACATGCGCGCCGACCTAAAGCGTCTGAAGCGCGAGACGGAGAGCGGCAGCACGGTTCCGGCGCGTTCCGAAAGCGGGGCCGTGGCGCAGGAGCCGCCGGTTGCGGCGATGCCACCAGCGCCAGGTTCTGGTCCAGCGGTTCCCGCGACAGCGTCTAGAGTTTCCGAAGCAGTCAAGATTGCACCCCGTCCCGGTCGCATGAGGTTGCTGATTGTAGCCGGGTCTTTACTGGCGGTGATGGGTGCTGGCATTTACTACCTCCGCTACCGCTCGGCGGCGCGGCTCACCGAGCAGGACAGCGTAGTGTTATCCGACTTTACCAACACCACCGGGGACAGCGTTTTTGATGGAACCCTCAAGGAGGCCTTGGCTATCGATCTGGGCCAGTCTCCGTTCCTGAACATAGTGCCTGACACCAAGGTGCGCGAGACGTTGAAATACATGAATCAAGCACCTGAGACACGGATCACGTCCGATCTTGCGCGAGAAATCTGCCAGCGCCTCGGAAGCAAAGCGGTGATCGGCGGTTCGATCTCCAGTCTGGGCGGGCAGTTTGCGGTAACCCTCAATGCGACCAGCTGTTCGACGGGCGATTCTCTGGCTCGCGTGGGAACTGAAGCCCGGGGGAAGGAAGAGGTGCTGGCCGCGGTGGGCAAGGCTGCATCGAACCTGCGCGACAAATTGGGGGAATCGCGCGCCTCGATGCAGACTTTTGACAAGCCGCTCCAGCAGGTCACCACGTCCTCCCTGGAGGCCTTGCAGAGTTTTACGCGGGGGGAGCAACTCCGGGCACAGGGCAAGGACCCGGAGGCCATCCCTCTTTATAGGCACGCCGTGGAACTGGATCCCAATTTCGCGATGGCGTACGCGAAATTAGGAATCCTATTCGAAGAGTCGGGGGAACCCGATACCGGGCGCGAATATACCAAGAAGGCCTTTGCCCTGGCCGATCGGGTAAGCCAACGGGAGAAGTTCTACATTATTTGGCGGTATTACGAGTCCGTTAGCGGCGAAGCAGACAAGGTTATCGAGTCGAACCAAGTGTGGGCACAGACCTACCCGCGTGACTGGGTTCCGCACAACTCCCTGGCCTATGACTACCGGCAGGTCGGGCTGTTCGATAACGCGATCCGAGAGGGGCAAGAGGCCATGCGCCTGGAACCCAACTACGTCATGCCATACAGTAATTTGGCATACGCTTTCACTGACTTGAATCGCTTCGATGAAGCGAAGGCCATGATCGCCCAGGAAATCTGCCGTGGCATGGAGCCGGAATACCTGCATTGGATTCTCTACCAGATCGCTTTTATCGAAAACGATTCGGCTGACACGAAAAAACAAGTGGAATGGGCGCGGGGCCGCCCAGAAGAATTCTCGATGCGCAACTACGAATGTACGGCTGCGGGAGCGATGGGCCAGATGCGCAGGGCGCGCGAGTTGTCGCAGCAAGCGGTGGACCTCGCACAAAGTCGTGGTCTCAAGGAAGCGGCGGCAGGCTACTTAGCCGGTGAGTCGGGACTGGAGGCAATCGTAGGCAACGAGTTGCAGGCGCGCTTGAAAGCCAAACAAGCGCTGGTTCTGTCCCCGGGTCCAGAGATGCAAGGCTCCGTTGCGTTCACTCTGGCGCGTGTCGGCGAGCTCGCGCAGGCCCGGAATGGGGCCGACGCGTTGGCTAAACAGTTCCCCGCGGGCACATTCGTTCAGAAGATCACAGTGCCTTCCCTTCTCGCTTTGATCGAAATGCGGCGCGGCAACCCGGGACGGGCTATCGAGTTGCTTGAGGCTCCTTTGCCTTACGAGCTGGGCGAAACCGCCGGCTTGACTCCCGCTTACGAGCGCGGTGAAGCCTACTTGCAGATGCACGATGGGACAAGAGCAGCAGTGGAGTTTCAAAAGATCGTGGACCACCGTGGTCTCGACCCGTTCGACTTTCCCCTAGCGACCCTGGGCCTGGCTCGTGCCTACGCCCTGCAGGGCGACACCGCGAAAGCTCGCGCCAAGTACCAGGATTTCTTGGCGCTCTGGAAAAATGCCGATCCCGACGTCCCCATCCTGAAAGAAGCCAAGGCAGAGTACGCGAGGTTGTAGTTGTAAGCGATCCCGCAGCCGACCACGCCTGGAATCCGCCCTAAGCTCAGAAATTTCCTAACTTCTGCTATCAGGCGTTCGCACAAGTTTGCGCCGTCTGTTCGTCTTGGCTTGGGATCTTGAGCGTAATCGGCGGGTGGTCCATCCTTTGCGTTCTCTGCAAAGGGTGGGGATCTCTGCTGCCGACTCCTTTGGCTTTCGACTTCTTCTTTCTCCTGATTACCTTCTCTTCGGCACAAACAAATCCCCTTCCGTAATCCCGCACTTCTGCACCATCTGGTTGCAGTAATACAAATGCGCCGCATGTTCGTTCCGCGAATCCGTCCCGAAGGTGAATTTCAAGCCGGCCCGTTTGGCTCGCCTGATGAAATTCTCGTCGGGGACCTGGGCCACCTCGTTGATCTCGATGGCGATCTTGCGGGCGCGGGCCCGCTCGATGATGCGGTCGACGCGCTGCGGCGTCCAGAGCTGCCCGTACTGGCGCGCGATGGGCACGGGCAGGAACGTGGGCCAGCCGAAGATGTCGATGGGTTCGGTGGTCAGCACGTGCTCGATGAATGGCGTGTAGCGCGTCATGAATTCTTCGCTGTCGTCGACCATGGTGTCGATCTGCCAGATCGCGAGCCATCCGCCGCCGGGGCGCGGCAGCGTGTTCGCGTCCATCAGGATGTAGTCGAGCTGGTCGAGGACGGGCTTCGAGAAACTCTTCGACCAT
>Ga0307477_10004314_pt1 | contig 10380 bp, 8 predicted proteins | sample atmos_gasesECM2C_FD_203316 | JGI IMG/M metagenome (GOLD analysis project Ga0307477, IMG submission 203316) | Hardwood forest soil microbial communities from Morgan-Monroe State Forest, Indiana, United States - atmos_gasesECM2C_515 | ecosystem: Environmental > Terrestrial > Soil > Temperate... | reverse complement strand
TGACTGCGCTGTTTTACGAGGTGCGCTACGGCGGCGCCGAACTGACGCCGCCGCGGCAGCGCCGGCTGGCCAACGTCCTGGTCCGGCTTGCGCATGACCTCGCGGGCTCGTTTGAGGGCCGCCGACCGCATGAACGCCATTATTCTCTCCATCGGTGACGAGTTGGTCCTCGGACAGACGCTCGACACCAACTCGGCCTGGCTCAGCGCCCGCCTGGCCGAAGTCGGATGCGGCGTGCTGGCCCACATTACCGTCGCCGACGACCAGCCCGTCATCGAGCAGGCGATCCGCCAATCTGCTCCACGTTGTGATGTGTTACTGATTTCGGGCGGCCTGGGGCCGACCGAAGATGATCTCACCCGCCAGTCCCTGGCCGAGGTGATGGGCCAGCCACTCGAAATGGATCAACAATGGCTGGCGGAGCTGGAAAAGTTTTTTGCCGCGCGAAACCGGCCGATGCCGCCGGCCAACCGCATTCAGGCGATGATCCCGCGCGGCGCACGGATGATTGCCAATACGGCCGGGACCGCCGCGGGGATTCATGCCTCACTTCGGACTGACGGCCGCGAATGCCGGGTCTTTGTAATGCCCGGCGTGCCGAAGGAAATGAAGATCATGTTCGATCGCGACGTGCTGCCGCACGTCCGCGAGGCTTCGGGCGGGGCCGTGATCCTGTCGCGCACGCTGCACACCTTCGGCCTGGGAGAAAGCGCCGTCGCCCAGATGCTCGGGGATTTGATGCGCCGCGACCGCAGCCCGTCGGTCGGCACGACCGTTTCCGGCGGAATCGTGTCGCTCCGCGTCAACGCGCGCTTCGGCGCCATGGCCGAAGCACGGGATAAGCTCGAAGAAACGTCGGCCGCGTGCCGGCGGGCGCTGGGATCGCTGATCTTCGGCGAAGACGAACAGACGCTTCAGCAGGTGGTGGGCCGGATGCTCAAATCCGCGCCATCCTCTTCCACCATCGCAACCGCCGAATCGTGTACCGGCGGCCTGCTGGCCAAAATGCTCACCGACGTCCCCGGCTCGTCAACGTACTTTTCGTACGGCTGGGTCACCTACGCCAACGCGGCAAAGGAACAACTGCTGGGCGTTTCACGGGAGCTGTTGGAAGCTCACGGCGCGGTAAGTGAACCGGTCGTGCTGGCGATGGCCGCCGCGGCCCGGTCTCGCGCCGCCAGCACCTACGCCCAGGCGATCAGCGGCGTGGCCGGTCCGGACGGCGGCACGCCGGCCAAGCCGGTCGGCACCGTTTGCATCGCCCTGGCTCATCCCGGCGGCGCGTTTGCACGTACCTTTTTATTTCCGGGAGACCGTGAATTTATTCGCGATCGCTCGGCAAAAATGGCCCTTTCGCTGCTTCGCTATCACCTGCTCGGCGAGCAACCGCCGTTCTGAGTTCCAGGCTGCACTCTGCGACTCCTGCGCAAGTTGTGGTATTTTCCCAGGCCGGTGAGCGATCTTCTGATCGATGTCCGCGACCTTACCAAATCGTTCGGAGGCGCTCGTGCGCTGGACGCCGTGAGCCTGCAAATCCGCCCGGGCGAAGTTCACGCCCTTTGCGGCGAAAACGGGGCGGGCAAATCCACCCTCATTAAGATCCTCGCCGGCTCCTATCGGCCCGATTCCGGTCAGGTGCTTGTTGACGGTCGCCCGCTGCCGTCCGACGACGTGCGGGCTTCCGAAGCCGCGGGGATTGCCGTGATCTACCAGGAATCCCTCGCGTTTGGGCACCTCGACGCGGTGGATAATATCTTCGTCGGCCGCGAAGCGCGCAAATTCTGCGGGCTGTTCCTCGATCGCACGGCGATGCGGCGCCAAACTCGTGAATTGCTGGCACGCCTGGGCGAATCGATCGACATCACTGTGCCAATCGGCCGGCTTCCGATGGCCCAGCGGCAAATGGTCGGCATCGCGCGGGCTTTGTCGCAGCGGGCCAGGCTCCTGGTCATGGACGAGCCGACCGCCTCGCTCTCGGCTCGCGAAACCCAGGTACTCTTCCGCATCATCCGCCAGCTTCGTAGCGAAGGCGTCAGCATTTTGTACGTGAGCCATCGGATGGAAGAGATTTTCGATCTGTCCGACCGCGTTACGGTGTTGCGGGATGGAAGATGGGTGCTGACCAGCCAGATCAAGGAGGTGTCATCCACGAGTCTGATTCGGGGGATGGTGGGGAGAGAAATTGAACTCATTGCCGGAACATCTTCCCCCGAAACGGACTTCTCCCCTCTCCCGCAGGGAGAGGGGAGAGAACCGGTCTTGCGCGTGGAAGATTTATCACGGCAGGGGGTCTTTCATGAGATTTCACTGTCGGTTCATGCCGGCGAAATTGTCGCTTTGGCGGGGCTGGTTGGGGCCGGGCGGTCGGAGGTGGCGCAAGCGATCTTCGGGGCCGACCGTTATGACCGCGGACGTGTATGGATCGGCGGCCGACCGCTGCGCCGCGGGTCGATCCGTGCATCAATGCGCCTCGGCTTATCGCTGGTCCCCGAAGATCGACAACACCTAGGCCTGGTGTTGCCCATGCCGGTTCGGGTGAATCTCACGCTCACCGTGCTGCGATCGCTAACCCGATTCGGCCTGATTTCGCGCAAGCGTGAGCGTGACATGGTGAGCCGTTTGATCGGCGAGCTTCACGTCAAAGCTGCAAACATATCGATGCCGGCCGAATCCCTTTCCGGCGGAAACCAGCAAAAGCTTGTCCTGGGCAAGTGGCTGGCGACGCGGCCGCGCGTGCTGATTCTCGATGAGCCGACCCGCGGCGTCGATGTCGGCGCCAAGGCCGAAGTCCACCGTCTGATCCGCGAGTTGGCCTCCCGAGGCATGGCGACGCTGCTCATATCCTCCGAGTTGCCGGAAGTCCTCACTCTGAGCGACCGAATCCTGGTGATGAGGCAGGGCCGTATCGCCGGAGAAGTTCTCCGCGAGCATGCGACCGAAGAAAATGTCCTGGCGTTAGCTTTGCCCGTCGAATCTGCCCCGGGGGTCGAAGTGGTGCCCGCATGACGACGATCGGTACGAACGCTCGGCTACCGCCGCGGTTTGCTTTGGCAAGGCATGTGATGCGGCGTGAAATTTGGGTGGCGATGCTTTTACTGATCACCGCCATCGTGGCGGGTTCCCGAAATTCAAACTTCTTTTCATGGCAAAACGCCCGCGACATTCTCCACGACGCCGCCCCGACGGTGATTGTTGCCTGTCCGATGACGCTGGTGATCGTGACCGGCGAGATCGACATTTCCGTCGGATCGCTACTGGGCCTGATGGCGGCGGCGATGGGCATTTTGGCTTCGATCGACCATCTGAATTGGGGAGCCGCGCCGGCGGCGGCAGCCGTGCTGGCGTTGGGGACGCTGATTGGGTTGACCAATGGGCTGCTCGTGACCGTCGGGCGCGTGCCATCCATTATCGTGACGCTCGGCATGTTGACGGCGCTGCGGGGCCTGACACAACTTATCATGCAGGGCCGCTCGATCCGCGGCATTCCGCTGTCGCTGCGGTGGTTTGGGCAGGCAGCGCCCCTTGGCATTCCGTTGGCGGTATGGGCGGCGATGGTCGTCACCGCCTTTTGCATTCTCCTCGCCCACCGTACGCCGCTCGGCAGGCGGATTTACGCGGCAGGCAGCAACCCCAAGGCCGCCCCACTGGCCGGACTATCGCTTACGCGGATCAAGCTGTTCGTCTTCTTCCTTAACGGCCTGCTGACCGGGGTCGCGGCAATCGTTTCCGTTCCGCGCTCCGCGGTCATCGAGAACAATGTCGGCGACGGCTTTGAACTGCTGGTGGTCACCTGTGCCGTTGTCGGGGGCACCTCGATCAGCGGCGGCGCCGGAACCATCATCGGCTCGGCCATTGCCGCCGTTCTGCTGACCATGATTGGCACGGTTTTGATCTACCTGGATGTCAATCCCCACTGGAACCAGGCAATTCAGGGCGCTTTCATACTGGCCGCGGTGCTGGCGGATCATCTTCTGCGCCATGGCGGGGGGGGAGGCGCTTCATGACCGCGCCGGCCGTAAAATATCGCGTCCCCGCGCGGCACCGGCTGAGCGCATTTCGATTCTGGCACGAAGTCGTGCTGTTCGGGCTGCTGATGGGCCTGTTCATGTACGCGGCTGTTTTCGTTCCGTCGTTTGTAGACTTCGGGAGCCAACTTGGTTTGTCGTTGAAAATCTGGGAACTGGCGCTGGTGACGCTTCCGATGACAATGATCATCATCACCGCCGGCATCGACCTGTCGGTGGGCTCGACGGTTGGCTTGGCCGCGGTGGTACTGGGCAAATGCTTCACAACTCACGCGCCGATGTCGATTTGCATCGCCGCGGCGCTGGCAACCGGCGCCGCCGCCGGCGCGCTCAACGGACTGTTCATCACGAAAGTTCGCGTGCATCCGCTGATCGTGACGCTGGCCACGTTGGCCGCCTACCGCGGCATCGCGATCGGCGTCACCGGCGGCTACCCTGTCTCCGGCTTTCCCGCATCGTTTCTGAACATCGCAACGGCCGCGCCTCTGGGTTTTACCGCGCCCGGATTGGTGGTGATTGGCGCAACGATCTTCACCGCCATCGTTCTGGCTCTCACCCCGTTCGGACGCTCGTTATATGCCATGGGCTTCAACGAAACCGCGGCTCGCTTCAGCGGAATTCCGACGGGCGGCATCAAGCTCTTCCTCTACACGCTATCGGGATTCGTTTCCGCGCTGGCGGCGGTGATTTACGTTGCGCGCTTCAATACCGCCAAGGCGGACCTGGGGACCGGCCTGGAGCTTGGGGTGATCACGGCGGTGGTCCTGGGCGGCGTGAGCATCTTCGGCGGCCGCGGGACCGTCGTCGGCGTCGCCCTGGGGGTCCTGCTCATCCACGAGGTCCAACAACTGATTCCTTGGCAGACCAACCACAGCGAACTAAACTCGCTGGCCGTGGGCGCGTTGCTGATCGGATCGGTCCTGATCAACTCCGTGCTGACGGCCCGGCGCCGTTGACCGACTCGCCTCGCGTCCCATCCGGCCACGGGAGTTTTCGCATGATGAATCGGTCCGCGCTGGCGCCACTGCTCATTGCGCTCATTTCCATCGCGGCTGGGTGTGACCGCCACACCCAAAGCAGCGAGAGTCACAAGATCCGCATCGGCTTGCTGCCCAAGAGCAAGCAGCTCGAGTATTTCACGAGTTGCTCGAAAGGCGCCGAAGAGGCCGCCGAAAAGCTCGGCGATGTCGATCTGGTCTACGACGGCCCCAGCAGCGACGATCCTACCGCCGCGGCCGACCTGATGAACCAGTGGATCGCCAAGCGTTTTGACGTAATCGCGGTTGCGCCCAACGATCCCGACGTTCTGGCGCCCGTGATGATTCGCGCCCGAGGACAAGGCATCCACACGCTTACCTGGGACACGGACGCGCCCGCCGCGGCCCGCGAGTTCTTCGTCAATCAGGCGACGGGCGAGCAGATCGCCAACGCCCTGGTCGATCAGATGGCCCGCGACCTGCACGAGGAAGGCGATGTTGCCATCATCATGGCCAGCGCCACCTCCGCCAACATGCAGGAGTGGGTCAAGTACATGACGCTTCGTCTGATCAAATACCCCAAGCTGCACCTGGTGACCGCGCCACAGCCGTCCGGCGAAAGCCATGACCGGGCTCGTCAGATCGCCACCGACTTGTTGAAGGCTTATCCCACCCTCAAGGGCATCTGGGGCATCTCCTCCGAATCGTTCCCCGGCGCCGCCGACGCCGTGCGGGACGCGGGCAAGCGCGGGCAGGTGCTGGTTTGCGGTCTCTCGACTCCCAACGTCATGAAGGAATATGTGCATGATGGCACGGTCAGGTCCGTCATCCTGTGGGACACGCACGCCCTGGGCGCGCTGACCATCTATGCCGCCGAGGCCGTGGCCAAAGGAACTCTCAAGCCCGGCGCAACCAGTTTCACGTGCCCGCTGGGCACAAAGAAAATCGAAGGCGACAGCATCCTTCTGGGTGACATCCTCGTGTTCACCAAGGACAACATCGATCAATACAACTTCTAAGAACGGGAGCTTTCAATGGCCAAAGCCGCCGTGGATCCCGCCGAACTGCGTCGATTCGCCCAGGACCTGAGCCGATTCAACAATGACTTACAGGGTCTGGTCTCGGGGCTTCACGGGCGGCTGCGGGGATTGGAAAACACCTGGAAAGACCAGGAGCAGCGCAAATTCACCGAGGCTTTCGAGCAGACCGTCAAGGTGCTGTCCAATTTCCTGGAAGCTTCCCACGAGCACGTGAAGTTCCTGGCCAAGAAGGCCCAGCACGTTGAGGACTATCTCAAGCAGCGCTAAAGTCCGTGGGCAAGTGCGATCATGGCCGAAGGCGCCCGTGTCGATTCCGTCGACGCCCTCCAGCTTTTCAAGGTAGCTCTCTGGAAATTCCAGGAAACGGCGGCCGTCGCGCTGGGGGACGCCGAATCCGATATGCACCGCACCCTTCTTTGGCTTGAAACCGAGCAGGACTCGCACTGGCAGGGGCAGGTCCGCAAGCGTCAGGAACTGGTCGCGCGGGCGAAGGAAGCCGTGCGAATGAAGAAGATTTTCAAGGACTCTTCCGGCCGCCAGCAATCGGCGGTGGAGGAGGAGAAGGCATTGCAATTGGCGCTGCGGCGGTTGAGCGAAGCCGAGCAGAAGCTGGCCAACACCCGCCGCTGGTCCCGCGTGCTGCAAAAGGAGATCGAGTTGTATAAGGGTTCGGTCCAGCGGTTTGCCACCACGGTCCAGGTGGACATCCCCGCGGCGGCCGCCCATCTGGACAGCCTGTCGTCCAAACTTGATGCGTATCTTGCCGTTCAACCCGCCGGGTTTGGGCAAGCCGGCGGAGGCGAAACCGCCGCAATAACTGCACAACCCTCCATGGCTCGCGGCGGTGAAGGCGCTACCATTCGGGCCGATCAAGCGGCCGACGCTTCCCTGATTGACGAGCTTCGGCTGGTCCTCCCGACTGTTCCGGACGATCATCGCTCGGCCTTCGCCGGCATCGCGTTGGAGCGGCGAATGCCGCCGGAGGATGCAAAAGTGTTGGTTGCTCGCGAAGCTTTGCAGGCGGGCTCGCTTTCGCTGGCGCACGAGCGTGACGGCTGGTCGTTGGCCCCGGCCGATTCCGCCGGCCCCTTGACCTGGGACGCGATCCGCGTGACGGATTTCGCTCGCTGGCGGCCCGATCTGGAGGAATTCCTGACGCTGCCGGAGGGCTTTTCGGTTATGATCGATTTTGGCGGTATTGCAGCCATCCTCGATCCGAGCCGCCGCGCCCTGTGGACGCGCGCGACGCAGCCGTAACCTGCAAGCCACGATCGAACACCGCGCGGGGCTTCTCATGGGCGTCTTCGAAGGTCGCGGAACACTGTCCAAAGCCCTCAAGCAGCTCCTGCTCCGCTGGCAGGAGGCCAGGACAAGCTGGAATGACGCCGCCAGCGTCCACTTTGAGAAGAAGTTTCTCGATCCCCTGGAAGCTGACCTTCGCCAGGCCGTCTCTGCCATGGACCACATGGCCGCGGTCCTGGCCCAGGCCCGACGCGATTGCGAGTGAAGCGCACCGAAGATCCCACTCCCGATGAGCACCGTGCGGCAGCATCTCGAGATCGAAACGCCACAGATATCCCTTCCGCATGCCCCTTCGCCGCGGGACGTGCAGCGGGATGCGCTGCGCGACCTGGTTTCGCTGGCCACCGAATGCGCCGCCACCGAGACCCAGATCGAGCAGCAGTACGCGACGTCGATCGAGCAGGCGGAAAAGGAATTCGAGAAGTCAAAGCGGTCGATCGCGCAGCGCCGCGCGGCCACGGAAGAATCGACCGCACAAACGCATCGCCAGCGGTCAGCGCAAATTGACGCCGAGTTCGAGGCGGGAGCCGCCGCGATAAAGGAGTCTCACGTCCAGGCCCGCCACGGGATCGACCGCGACCACGAGCCGGCCGAGCGAAAGACGAAGCTCGAGCTCGAGCAGGCGATCTGGCTGGCCGACAGCGTGCTGGAAGTGGCCCAGAACCAGGTGCGTCAGGAAGCCAAGAGGGTACACGAAGCGATCAAAACGCACGGTGAAGCGCTGGACGGAATCGAGCAACAGGCGGCCAAGCTTTTGCAGAAGTACCGCCAGTTGCCGCCGCCCGCGGCAGATAAGGTCGAGCCGGCCGTTGGTCCCGATCCGCAAGCCGCGATGATCGCGCAGCTTGACGCCGCCCAGCAATACCTGACGCGTCTTCGGAAGTTGTTCCTTCCGGGATTGTTCGTCGGATCGCTGCCGTGGCTGGTGTTGATCGTCCTGTGCGGCGTAGCCGCCGTGGCGGCGCAACTGGCGCAGCAGACCGCGGTGTTGAATCTCCGGGCAATCGGTATTGCGTCCGGAGCCACTCTTGGCGGGGCGCTGATCGTTGGCGTGGTCCTGCGAATCATCGGGCGCGCTCAGGTCAATGAAACGTTCAAGCCCCTCCAACGGGCGCTGGAAGCGGGCCGTCACGCGGCCAAACAACACGCCCATCGCTCCGCCAAGCAGCAGGAGGCTTTCTATGCGGCCGCTTCGCGCATGCGTGACTCGGAGGTGCGGCGGCTCAAGGAGAAGGCCGCGCCGGTGTTCAGCGCCGTCGAACAGAAACGCAACGACGAAATTAGAGCGGCGGATGCCGACTGCGCCCGCCGGCTCACCGAGATCGCCGCCCGCCGCGATCGCCAGCATCAGGAAACCGATGCCGCCTTCGCCGCTGAAAAGCAATCCCTGGCCCGCCAGCAGGCCGCCGATCTCCAATCGTCCGCCCAGAAGCATGACACGCTGATCCATGACAGCCGCAAGCGCTACGACGACGCGCGCGTAGCCCTGGCCCGGCGGCTGCGGGAAGGTTTAGCCCACATTCAATCGCCCCTGGGTGAGAAATCCGGCGGCAACGGACAAGCTCCGCATGACGACCCGGCGTCAGATTGGTCAGCGAACTGGTCGCCGCCAAAAAAGTTTCCTTCGCTCCTTGCCTTCGGCCGCATGCGCGTCGATCTCAAGCAAATCGCCGATCGCCCCAAGCACAATGGCCAGGTGCGCCTCGAGCTCCCCGAACCGTTCGTCGTTCCGGCCAGCCTCGCCTTCCCGCGCGGGGCCTCGCTGTTGATCCAGCACGACCGCTCCGGCCGCGAATCGGCGATGCGCCTGTTGCAAACGGTGATGACCCGCCTGCTTACGGCGCTGCCGCCCGGGCGGGCGCGCTTCACCATCATCGACCCTATCGGCCTGGGGCAGAACTTCGCCGGCTTCATGCACCTGGCCGATCACGACGAGGCCCTGGTCGGCACCCGCATCTGGACCGAAACCGACCAGATCGAGCAGCGCCTGGCCGACATGACCGAGCACATGGAGACGGTCATCCAGAAATATCTGCGCAACGAGTTCGCCACGATCGACGATTACAACGCCCAGGCCGGCGAATTGGCCGAGCCGTACCGGTTCGTCGTCGTCGCCGATTTCCCAACCGGCTTTGCCGGCGACGCGTTCCGCCGCCTGGCCAGCATCGCCGCCACCGGCGCGCGCTGCGGCGTCTACGTTCTGGTCGCCCGCGACCTGCGCACGCAACTTTCCTCCGAGGTCCAGCTCGACGACCTCGAAGCCCACTGCGTCAACCTCGTGCAGCAGGGCGACAAGTTCATGTGGAAGGACGAGGTTTTCGCCCAGTTTCCTCTCGTGCTGGACCCGCCGCCGCCCGAGGCCCTTCTCACGCAACTGCTCGAGCGCGTCGGAAAGGCGGCCAAGGAGAGCAAGCGGGTTGAAGTCTCGTTCGACACGATCGCCCCCGAGCCGCAGCAGTTCTGGACCGCCGACAGCACCGAAGAATTGGGAGTTCCCATCGGCCGCATGGGCGCCACGCGGTTGCAGACGCTGCGGCTGGGCCGCGGCGTCGCCCAGCACGCGCTGATCGCCGGCAAGACCGGCTCGGGGAAATCGACCCTTCTACACGCGCTGGTGACCAATCTTTCCATGTGGTATTCGCCCGATCAGGTCGAGCTCTATCTGATCGACTTCAAGAAGGGCGTGGAGTTCAAGACCTATGCCACGCACAACCTGCCGCACGCCCGCGCCATCGCGGTCGAAAGCGACCGCGAGTTCGGCGTGAGCGTGCTTCAGCGGCTGGACACCGAGCTGGCTCGCCGCGGCGAGCTGTTCCGTAAAGCCGGCGTCCAGGACCTGGCCTCCTATCGCAGATCGGCCGGTCCAGCAGCGCCGCCGATGCCGCGCTCGCTGCTGGTCATCGACGAATTCCAGGAATTCTTCTCCGAGGACGACAAGCTGGCACAGGATGCGGGATTGCTGCTGGACCGGCTGGTCCGCCAGGGCCGCGCCTTCGGCATCCACGTATTGTTGGGATCGCAGACAATTGGCGGCAC
>Ga0307477_10004313_pt1 | contig 10381 bp, 8 predicted proteins | sample atmos_gasesECM2C_FD_203316 | JGI IMG/M metagenome (GOLD analysis project Ga0307477, IMG submission 203316) | Hardwood forest soil microbial communities from Morgan-Monroe State Forest, Indiana, United States - atmos_gasesECM2C_515 | ecosystem: Environmental > Terrestrial > Soil > Temperate... | reverse complement strand
ATCTCCATCGCGTCGACGGCATGCTCGACGCGCTTGCGGATGACGTAGAGCTTCCGCTCGAAGGCGGCGCGCGATCCGGGCGCACGGAGAGACGGGCCCGCCGCGATGAAGACCTGCTCGAACACCGGTTGCGCCGCCTTGGCGCTATCGCCGATCAGGCTGTCGTCGGTTGGAACAGCCCGCCATCCGAGGACCTGCTGACCTTCCTCAGCGGCGATCTTCTTGAGGAGCGCCTTGACCGCGTCGTGGCTCCGCGCGTCGCGCGGCAGGAACACAAGGCCCGCGCCGTATTGCCCGAGGGGCGGTAACTCGAAGGGGAGCACCGCCCGCAGGAAGCCGTCCGGGATCTGCAGGAGAATGCCCGCGCCGTCGCCGGTGTTCGCCTCACAACCGCAGGCGCCCCGATGCTCCAGGTTGATGAGGACCTGCAGCGCCTTCACGACGATCTCGTGGGACTGTTTCCCCTTCGTGTTGACGACGAAACCGACGCCGCAGGCATCGTGCTCGTCACCGGGGACGTACAGTCCCTGCGGTTGGGGCTGATCGTGCGCGGACATGGTCGGCTGTCCGGCTTCAGGCATCATGGCTCCTCGTGTTCCGCTCGAAAAAGAAAGCCCGCTCCGTCGGGAGCGGGCCGGGGTCCTTCGGTACTCTGCTGCACGCTACGCCACCCGGTCGCTCCCACGCGTGGGACAATCCGGCTTCGGGGTAATCGTGACGACCTTCGAGGCTCGAATGCCCATCGCACCCAGAGGTTAATCGTTGTGTTGTATGAATATGCAATCGACCGAATAAACATACCCACGGCCAGCGAATCCCGTCAAGGGCGCCCATTGGCCCCTATCGAGACGCCGGCGCCGAGCGCCCCTAGCAGCCGCATGCTCGAGCGTAGAAGTGCGGGTTCGAGACCCTGCGGCGGGGGCGACAGATTAGTGAGGATGTGACAGTCGTGGATGGCTCGATGTCGGCCCGCAGCGGCATATTCTCGCGGCGGGGAGCCACACCACTGAGGTCGTATGCCCAACCCTGGGTCGAGGCCGAGTTTCTCTGCTTCTTCGCGCCTTATGGCAGCCTTCGAGTATGCCTGCCGACTCCACGCGGACCAGGCTAGGAAGGGGACGACGATCCCCTACATCTCCCACCTGATGGCAGTCGCCGCGCTGGTGATCGAGCACGGTGGCGGTGAGGATGAGGCAATTGGGGCGCTGCTGCATGATGCGATCGAAGATCAGAACTACGACGGATCGGTTCCGGCAGAGATCGGCGCGCGCTTCGGGCCGAAGGTGCTCGCTCTCGTGGAGGCATGCTCCGACGCAGTCGGCCCGGACAAACCACCCTGGCGGACTCGCAAGGAGACCTACCTGGCCCACCTACGGGGCGCGCCGCCGAACGTGCGGCTCATCTCGGCGGCCGACAAGCTGCACAACGCTCGCGCGATTCTTGGGGACTACCGCAGGCTTGGGGACGATTTGTGGGAGCGGTTCAATGCAAGTCGCGAGGATCAGCTGTGGTACTACCGCGGCCTGGTCACTGCTCTCCGCCACGCCGACTACGGCGGCCAGTTCCGGGCGTTGGTGGACCAGCTTGATGAAGTCGTGACGGCACTGGAGCACGAAGTCGGCTGAGGGAGCGGCGGACGAGCACATGCTCTCGAGCAGCGGATCACAAATCCGGTGCGCCACGCCAGCTTTCGACGCCCGAAGCTAGAAGCAGGAATGATCACAAGAGGAATGTGTTCACATTTTCCTCCTCCCCCATCTTTCTTATTTGGTTAAGCGCTCTTGCTCTAACCTCCCCGCAGGGCAATCGGCAGCGTGGGTGAATCGGCTCATGATGTTGCCCTCCTCCTTGCAGAAAACGCATTCCATGCGGTAACTCTCGCCGCCATCGTCCGTGGGCAGCATGCGGAAGGGATTCTCAAGCTCGACGCGCCTTAGCGCCTTGTTCTTTCGCCACGCGCGCAGCCGCGCGAAGGCATTCAGTATGTTCATTGGCATGCTCAAGTGATTCGCGAATCGCGGTCCGCGGTCCGCCTCCGATAGGGTCGTTCCGGCTCCCAAGCTCTCCCGATCTGGGGTCTAGTAAGTCCGGTGTTCAAGCAGCCGATGCAACCAGCGCATGGACCTGACGGACCGAATCAGGGGCGCTTGCCCTGACTGAATCCATACTGGGTGCCGCCAACTCGGCCATCCGCAGCGCCATCCTCGTCGGTGACCCCCGGAAGCCGCAGCTTAGCCGGGATGTGTTAGGTCGGCACGAATGGTAAGAGGACTCCCGAGCGCTTCAATGGGGTTGTCCCTTCACTGAGTCGGTCTGCCCTTTTTGGTCGGGCATCTGGTCATCCGTCAGCCCTTGGGAAGCTAGCCATGCGCGAGATTAAGCTCTTCGACCGGCAAACCGATACCGACCACCAGGTGCTGACGGCCCGGATCACCGACGCTGGTGACCTGATTCTCGAAGGCCAAGACCTCGGGCCGATCGCCAAAGAGTTCTGGGGCGATGACGAGTACGAGTACTCGCGAACAGTAACGGCCGCACATGTGCCGGCCGTGCTGCTCCATCTCATTAGCGAGCGCTTCCAGAGCGATACCGATTTCAAGGCATGGCTCGACGCCAAGGGCATCGCCAGCACGTTCTTCAATTGGCCATAGGTGCTGGCTTGGTGAAATCTTGACGCCTTCGCGAGGTTTGGACGAGCGTAGTGCTCGAGGGTGGCCCCGTTCCCCCCCGTCATTATTCCGCCGTAGAGCTGCAAGTTGCTGAGATTTGAAGGGGGTTAACTGGCCCCCTCTGGACCAGGAGAGTCCGAGTGAGAGCTCAGGAGAGACAACCCGAAGCGCGATAGGATGACAGCAGCGCTAACACTACACCAAGACGAATGCGCGGACGGGGAAGCTCCCGACACCCTTGATCCCAACGGGCACCGCGAAGAAGCGCCCGCCTCGCACGGGTACGTCTTCCAGGCCACGAAGGTGCTCAGCAATCGGTATTCCGTGACGCAGCAGGATGCTGTGAACGGGTCGCTCACCGGTGTCTGTGCTGTCGATGTTCAAGGAATCGATCCCGACGAGGGCCGCCCCAGCCTGGACCAACCAATCCGCTAACGCTCCAGTCAAGTACGGATGCCCCTCAAAGTACTTGTCAGTACGCCAGTGGCGGTCCCAACCGGTATGCACGAGGACCGCGCGTCCCCGCACATCCCCTGCGGGGAATGGTAGGTGATCGACGCTACGAGTTGTCTGGGGCACCCTCGCGACCAGGCATTCAAGGTTCGCGAGACGGTCTAGGGGAAGGCTCGACAGATCTTGGCCATCAGCATAACGATGAAACGGGCTGTCCAGATAGGTCCCGGTGTTACCGACGAGTTCGACTCTGTCGATTTGAAAGGTGGTCCCGGGCGCGTAGCGCGCTGCCGAGGCCGCACGCGTCAAAAATTGGGAGATTGCGGGCGGCGGGAATCCCTTGTAGGTGACCATACCGTGCTCGACCGTATGGCTAACGTCGATAAGACGCGCTGAGGGAATCGACGTCATGCGGGCCTCGTGGTTTCATGCCACTGCTGCTGGCGGTGCCGAACATGCAATTTCGGGCACCTTCGCCGAGCAGTGTATTGTAGCGCGATGGCACCTGGAGCGGCGTGATCGAAGCCCCGCAACGCCTCTCCCCAACGACCATGACGTCGGGCGCGGAGCCCCGAGCACCTCGACGTCCAGACCCTAGACTGGTTGTAAGATTCCTCGCATGCCGCTCGCCCAATCTCTGCTCGCCACCATCGACGCCAACCGGACCGTCAAGGACGAGCTCACTGCCGCGCTGACGCGCCAAGGTCGCCGCCGCCGCATCTCGGTGACCGACCTCGTCAACCCCCGCCAGGCGTTCTTCCAGCGCGCCCGGCCCGATATCCAGCCCGATCCCGAGCGCAAACAGGCCATGCTTGCGGGGACCGGGTTTCACGATGTGTTTGGGCGAGCTGTTTCAACCGAGGAGTTCGTAGAGCAGTTCGTCGAGTTCCGCGGGATCGTGGGCAAGATCGACATTTACGAGGACATCCCCGTAGAGCTCAAGACCACCGCGTCCCTAGCGGCGGGCACCGCGGCCGCCCGGCCGAGCTATGTCGACCAACTCGGCATGTATTGCACCATGACCGGCCGGGAAGAGGGGCGGCTGTTTGTCTACAAGCGGGCGCTGTATGGCCGTCCCGGCGCTCTCAAGGCGTTCGACGTGCACTTCAGGGACCTGCGGGCGGTCGAGCGGGAGATGCTGCGTCGCCGTGACCTCTTCCGCGAGGCGCTCGGGAAGAACGACCCCACCTCCTTGCCGCGCTGCGAATGGTTTGAGCTGCGTTGCGACTATCGCGCAGTCTGCGGCTGCGCCACGGCGGAGCCGCTCGAGCGCGTCGTGCGCGCGGACGCCGTGCAAATCAGCGAAAGTGACAAGCTGGTCGCGGCCGTGACGACCCTCCTCACCGACCCGCCGAAGCAGACCCTCCAATTTCGCCTCAACGACCTCGTGTTTCCGAGACGGGCGGCGATCGAACGCCAGCCCGTCGACGCGCCGCGGCTCGACGAGGAAGAGCCCGACCTTGACGCTACCCTCGCCGGCCTCGAGCGGCTGGGATTCGGTGACGCAGTGAAGGACGCCCTGTGGTACGGTGTGCCGGGTGCATTCGCCAGGATCCCCGTATCGCTCCGGAGCCTCAAGGGGAAGGTGGGAACGTTCCGGGGCGTGCCCACGATCTTCCGATCCACGCGCAAAACGAAGTTGGTCGACCGAGGGCGGCTCGTGGAGGAGTTTCCCTATTATTTCGACCGCATCGCCTTCGAGTGTGCCCTGAGCGGTCACCAGACGGGACGGATTGTCATTTACTACGAGGCCGTGAAGGGCGACAAGTTCATGGTGTACGACGTGTATTTTCGGGACCTCGAGGCCATCACCGCCGAGGCGGACCGCCGCGTCGCCCTCCTCGAGGGCGGCGCCGCGCCCGAGCAACTTCCTCCCTGTGAGCCGGCGTGGATGCCAGAGTACTGCCCGCTCGGCCCACGATGCGGGTGTCGGTCCGCCTAGCGGCTGGGCGTTCGGGGGCGGCGGGGAGGCGGGCGAGCCAGAACCGGGGACCGTACGGGCGCAGGATGGGTGCGGCCCCGTGGCGATGGGGGTCGAGTGCACACGGCTTCGTGGGGAGCGCCTCAACCGACTACCGCTCAAGAGCTTATCAGCCCCCGGGGATGCCGGGACTCGCCTCTGGGCCTGTCCTGAGGTGAGGGGGCTTCGCACCCCCGGACGCCCTATATTGCGACCCCACTCGCGAGGCACCGCGTGACGCTCGCCACTTCAGCGCCCGATGACACTTGGGCGGTCGACGACCGCTCCCTGCAGCTCTTTGTCGAGCAGCTCAAGGCACCCCCGGCCGACCGTGCGTGGTACGAGCTCCGGCGCGACGCCGAACGCCTCGCGCTCGTCCCCGGCTTTGACCGGCTGGTCACCCTCGATGCGAACGCGATCAAAGAGCTCCCCCACCAGATCGACGTCGCGCAGCGCGTCCTGCGCGACATGGGCGGCCGCGCCATCCTCGCCGACGAAGTCGGCCTTGGAAAGACCATCGAGGCGAGCATCATCTACAAGGAGCTCGCGGTCCGGGGGCTCGCCCGGCGGGCTCTGATTCTGACGCCTGCCTCGCTCGTGGGCCAGTGGCAGGGAGAGCTCGAGGAGAAGTTCTTCGAGCGTTTCGACACGCCATCCGAGCCCGAAGACTGGCTGCACGTCACCAAGGCAATCGTGTCGCACGATCGCGCGCGCTCGCCCCGGCATGCCGAGGAAATCCTGCGACACCGCTGGGATGTCGTGATCGTGGACGAGGCGCACAAGGTAAAGAGCCACCGCGGGGCGACCTACCAATTCATCGAGAAGATCGAGCGCGATTTCATCTTGCTCCTCACAGCCACGCCGCTCCAAAACGACCTGCGGGAGCTCTACAACCTCGTGACCCTACTCCGCCCAGGGCAGCTCGGCACCTGGCAGGAGTTCAAGGCCCAACACCTGGTCTCGGGCGACGCGCGCCAGCCCAAGGACCCCGAAGGCCTACGGGCGCTTACGCACGAAGTGATGATCCGCACCCGGCGCTCGAGCGTGGTCGATGACCTCGACCTGCCGCCGCGCCGGCCCCGCCACCCCGAGGTACGCTTGACGCGCGCCGAGTCGGATCTGTATGCGCGCACCACCGAGTTCCTGCGGCAGCTCTATCGGGAGGGTTTTATTCAGCCGACGGGGCCCGAAGAGGGGGACGACGGCGCGCCGCCCCGTCGGGCTACGAAGAAGGGCATCCTCCAGCTCGCGGTCATCCACCTGCGCCAGCGGCTGTGCTCCTCCTCGCGGGCGCTCGCCGAGTCGCTCGCGCACCTCGCGGAGAGCGACCGCATCAGCCCCGAGTACCGCGGGATCGCGAAGCGGCTCGCCAAGCGGGCGCTGGGCATCAAGACGCACGCCAAGCTGGACGTGCTGACAGCGCTGCTGCGGGAGACGCCGGACCGCCTCGTGGTCTTCAGCGACCATCGCCCGACGATTTCGCTGATTGAAGAGCGGGTGCGCAAGATGGGCCGCCAGCCCATCGTCTATTGGGGCGCGCTCTCGACGCCCGAACGGGACAAGCGCATCCGGGCCTTTCACGACGACGAGACGAGTGTCTTGATCGCGACCCGCGCCGGCAGCGAAGGGCGTAACCTGCAGTTCTGCAACGTGCTCGTGAATTACGACCTGCCGTGGAACCCCATGGTGGTCGAACAGCGCATCGGGCGCCTGCACCGCATCGGGCAAAAGCGCGAGGTGCACATTGTGAACCTCGCCGCGGCGGGCACCATCGAGTCGCACATCCTCCAACTGCTCGACCGCAAGATCAAGCTGTTCGAGCTCGTCGTGGGCGAGCTGGACCTGATCCTCGGCGACTTTGGCGGCGCGCAGCTGTTCGAGACCCGACTCGCCAAGGAGTGGCTCGCCGCGGACAGCGAAGCGGACTTCGCGCGTCGGGTGGAAGCGATCGGGACCGACATCGAGAAGAGCAGCGCGGCGGGTCGGGAACTGGAGCACCTGAACTCGCTCATCGCGCCGGACGACAACGCCATGCGCCTTGGCCGCCGGTTCGAAACCCTGTCGGTGCCCGGCCGCCTGCGACTCGGGCTCGGCACGAGCCAGGTCGTCAAAGCCCCTGGCTGGGACGCCAAGCGCCAACGTCTCGGCGTGCGCGTGCAGGAAGTGCTCGAAGCGCTCGAGTCGATCGAGCCCATCGGGGGCGCCACAACCCCCGAGCCCGCCGGCCAGCATCCGGAGTACGGAGCCCTGGTGCGACTCGCCGGGATGAGCAGCACCGGACGCGTCATTGCACTCGTGGCGCAGGTGGACCGCCTTCCCCTGGTGCTGACGGACATCGAGGTCGACGCGGCGGCATGAAACGCCGAGCCACCCCGTCGCGCAAGCGTCGCGCCCGCGCGCGTCGGGCCGCGCCTCCTCCGCCGGCGCCGCCCGAGGTAGGCGAAGCCGATCCGCTTGCCGAGGCGCGCCTCCGCCCGCTGGTCGAGCGCTACTGCCAGCTCGCTGGCGTAAAGGGCGCGGCCACTAGGGCCGATCACGCCGAGCTGCGGCTGCCCGCGGGTGAGCGTGCGTTCTTCCGGGACCGCGCGTCCCTGCGGGTCGCCTTCTCGCTCGACGCGCTGGCACGGGATCCGGACGCGGAGATCGCCGTGCTCGGCAGCCCGTTTCTCTCCCAGGTGACCGAGGCGATTCGTGCCCGCGGCGCACGGTTGTCACTGGGTCTGATCGCCCCGCCCGGCGCGGGCGGCGCGGGGAGCGCCGAGCTACCGATTCCTGTACGGGACGCCACGGTCACGGGGGGCGCGACTCGGGTGGCCGTACATCCCGTCGGGCGGCTCCTCGCGCGTGTCGTGATCCGTGCAGGGGCCGGGGTCGAGGAAGCGGTGGTGGAAAGCGATATCTACGACCTGTCGGCCGGCGCCAGGGTGGGTGACGAGGTCGCGGGCTTGTTTCGGGACTTGGAAGCGGGCCGGCTCGCACCCAGCGAGCCCTCCGTCGCGGCTCGGGCACCGCGGATCCCCGCGCGGGAGCCGGCCGATTTGCTCCGTCTCCTCCTCGGGCATCTTCGTGAAAAATCGGCGGAGCGCGTCGTCGCCTGCCGGGCCGCGGCGGAGCAGGAGCTCGGGGTCGCGCTCGGGCGGCTCGATCGGTATTTCGAGTCCATCCTCGCCGAACACGGCGACCCGGAGTCGATTGGTGCCGTCACCGCGCTCGCCGAGCGTCGCCGGACCGAAGAGATCCGCCGCAGCCAGGTGAAGGCAGTCGTGCACCCGTTGCAGCTCGTCGAGGCCGCCGTCCTGATCGAGCGGGCCGAGTGGCAACTCGAGTCACCCCAGGGGCGCCGCGCCACCTTGAGCGCGCAGCGGCCTCTCAGCGGCACCGGGGCCTGGAGCGTGACGTGTCCGCATTGCGGGCGCCCGCCCGAAACCCTCGTCGTTTGCAGGCACGACCACGGCGCCTGCGAGGTCTGCGCGTCGCGCTGCTCGGTGTGTGCCGAAGACTTCTGCAGCGACCACGGCATCGCGCAGTGTCGCGTCGACGCGCAGCCGGTGTGCGACGAGCACGTCCGCGTCTGCCCGTCGTGCCGACTCGAGCACTGCACCGTGCACGAGGGCGTCTGCGCCGCGGACGGGCAGCCCGCGTGCTCGGCATGTCTCGCGCCGTGCGGCAGCTGCGGCCAGGTCGTCTGCAACCGGCACGCGGAGCGGAGCCATGTGAGCGCGCCGAAGGGGAGCCGCCGGCTGTGCGCGACGTGCATGCGCCAGTGCGAGGGGGGGACCAATGAGGCGGTGGGCGTGGACGAGATCACGGAGTGCGCCACCTGCGGCAAGACGGTCTGCACGGCGCATCAACGGGTATGCGCGGTCGACGGCCACGGGCATTGCTCACACCATCTGCGCGGTACCGATCAGTCGCGGCGCCTCGTCTGCGGCCGGCACTGGGCCACCTGCGCGCTCGAGCCCATGGTGATCTTTGCCTCCGACGAAGTCGCGGCGTGCGGCTCGTGCGGGAAGCGCGTGTGCGCGAGCCATTCGGGCACGTGCGTCGCGGACGGCCTCCGGCATTGCGTCGATCATCTCGAGCCCCTACAGGATGCCAGCGGCTCCTACGGCTGCCCCGAGCACCGAGGGCAGTGCCATGTGGACGGCCAAGCATTCTCGCTCGCGGGTGTGAGTGAATGTCCCGTGTGCGGTCGGGGCGCCTGCGCGCGCCATCGGGCGCGATGCGCGTATTGTGGCCGGCAGGTCTGCACGGCGGACGTGCGCCCCGGGGCGCGGCGCTGCGTCACGTGCGCGCAGCTCGCTTCCGTCCGCGAGCCTCCGCCCGCGGTGGTGGCCGCGGCGCGGGCCGCGACGGGCGGTGAGCTCAAGTCGGCCGCGAGCTGGCGGACGGCCAGCGACCGGACTCACACGGTTGTCGAAGTGGGCTTGGGACTCACCCGGAAAGTAGTGTTCACCGTGCGGCACGGGGAAAGCGTGCCGGACACCACTGTGAAACGCTCGTTGCTCGGGCCCGAGCGGAGAAACCCAACGCGCCACTCCCGCTGAGCGCGAACGCCGCGCCCGGCTCCCGAGGCGTGGACGTCAGCGCATGTTCCTCTGTCAGTTAGGCAGGCATGCTGCGACCGGGAGGCGCATGCCTTGAGAGACGCCGGTCGGTGAAACTGTAGCGAGCCTCCGCCTCACCAGTTGAGGCTGAGCGGCCAGGGCCCCGTAATCAGCAAGGACATCCACGCGGCGCCGAGCAGCCCGACGTTCTTCTTGAAGTTGGTCATCTCCTGTAGACGCCCAGTTGGGTCGGTGACTGCCCAATAGTTGTGCATGAGGAGTGACACGGGCACGAGGAAGAGCGTGACGAAAAGGGCTCCCCACGTCGGGCGGACCCCCAAAAGAAAGCTCAGGCCACCCAACACGAGGAGCGCACCGGAGCCGAGGACGCTCAGGCGCGGCGCCGGGATCCCTTTGGATCCCGCATAGGGGGCCATCATGCTCACGTAGCGAAAATGGTCGATCCCCGCGAGGAGGAAGAAGCCGCCATAGAGAATACGGCCGGCGAGGAACAGATACTGCATGGGCGCCTCCGGGATGGCTCGAGCGGCCGTTGAGAACGGCGCTCAGGTGAATACGCACACGACGTGAGACACGCCACGACACACCTACGCTCCATAAACTGCGGTCAAGTCGGTGACGGCGATAGCCTACGCGAGGGTGCGATCGCACCGCAGTTGCCGGTCCCAACCGATGCCCCTATTTCCTACATGCTCTCGGAGGACACATCCTCGAGGGATTGAGGGCACGCA
>Ga0307477_10004312_pt1 | contig 10381 bp, 6 predicted proteins | sample atmos_gasesECM2C_FD_203316 | JGI IMG/M metagenome (GOLD analysis project Ga0307477, IMG submission 203316) | Hardwood forest soil microbial communities from Morgan-Monroe State Forest, Indiana, United States - atmos_gasesECM2C_515 | ecosystem: Environmental > Terrestrial > Soil > Temperate... | reverse complement strand
AAAAAGCGAAAACAAATCGCCTCCGCAAGCTCCGTCGCGGCGTTCCCTGAAATCCCTTGAGGTACTTTTATGTCTTCCGCAGTGCTTTCCACTTCGGCGGCCCTGGGCCGCCCTTTTCTTTTTGATGCCGATTCCGAGCCCGAAGTGCGTTGTCATCCTGAGCGGAGCGGGAAAGGCGCGAAGCGCATTTCCCGCGGAGTCGAAGGATCCCTACCTTATTCTGACCCCAGATTGGCAAGCGTCACCCCCGCCTCGCGCCTGGAAATCCGCCCCGCGCCAGAAATGGTCACCAGCGGCATCCCCGCGCTCGACGCACTGACCGGCGGCCTCCCCCGCGGATGCCTCACCGAAATCTGCGGCCCTGCGTCTTCCGGCCGCACCACGGTTCTCCTCGCAGCTCTGGCCGCCGCCACCCGCCGGGGGGAATACTGCGCCGTAATCGACGCCAGCGACGCGCTCGATCCCCACTCGCTAGCAGCCGCCGGAATTGATTTGGATCACCTGCTCTGGGTCCGCTGCGGAGACGACATCCAACAAAAGGTGCCGAAATCGACAAAAGAATCAGCGGGTGCCCCACCCTTGTCGCGCACTTTGCGACAGGGTGGGGGTTTTGACTTTCCATCCCAAGACCCTATGGGTTTTCAGCAGCGCGAAGCCGGCTCTAGTCCCCGATGCGAGGGAAACTCGTCCCTGGAGAAATTCGCACGCAACACGCGCCTCCCCGAACACCGCCTCGAGCAAGTCCTCCGCGCCACCGACCTGCTGCTAGAAAGCGGAGGCTTTGGCCTCATCATCCTCGAGCTCGCCGACCTTCCTCCCCAATCCGCACGCCGAATCCCGCTGACCACCTGGTTCCGCTTCCGCCGGGCCGTCGAACACAAGCCCACAATCCTGCTCGCCATCGAGCAACAGCCGATTGCAGGCAGTTGCTCCGCGCTTCTGTTGCAATTGGGAATGCCAAGTACTTCCGACGCAATCAGATTGAAATCGCAAACAATGAAGTGGACAAAGACGATGAACTACACCCAAGCCGACTCCAGCCGCGAAGCGGCGGCAAGGGAAAGCCCGGCACGGCAGTGCCGGGTAAGCCCAGAAAAAGGAACTCAGTCCCATAGGGACGGCACCGATTTTGGCGGCATCACCGCTGATGACGCACTGAATGTCATGCACATCGCCCATCCCACACACGCGCACTTACTAACCGAACTCCAAATCCACGCCGAATTAATCCGTTCGCGCCTGGATCGCAAACCTTCTCGCTCCGTGATGTTCGAAACCAAAACCGCCTGGGCCGGATGAAACCGAACTGGGTACTGACAACTGGACACTGGGTACTGTTTCATGTTCGCCTGCATCTACGTTCCGAACTTTCCCGTCGCTGCCGCGCTTCGCGCCGAGCCGGAACTGCTGGCGCACGCCATCGCCATCTTCGAAGGCAAACCTCCGTTGGAACAAATTCTTGCGGTGAATGAAACAGCCCGTGAGCTAGGCATCTCTCCAGGAATGAGCAAGGCCCAGGCCGAACTTTGCTCTGACATTCTCTTGCGTCCGCGCTCTCCGTTGCAGGAATCGTCCGCTCACTCCGCCCTGCTTGATTGTGCCCAGTCTTTCTCTCCCACGGTGGAAGACACCGCCCGCGACACGGTTCTGCTCGATCTCGCTGGCATGGAATCTCTCTTCGGCTCGCTGACGAAAATCTCCCACGCTATCTCCGATCGCGCCATTGCTCTCGGCCTCGCAGCCACTGTCGCCTCAGCCTCCAACCCCGATGCGGCAGTGCTAGCCGCCCGCGGCTTTTCCGCAGCGCCGGCATCTTGCCGGCTGTCGCGGGGGCATCCTGCCCCCGCACCGGATAGCGCACCAAATCCCAGGATCATTGTGATCCCCGCTGGAAAAGAAGCTGAAAGACTGGGCCCGTTGCCGGTGGAAGTGTTGTTTGACGACCATCTTCAAGGCGATCCCAAACAAGCAGCCGAGCGCCTGCTCGAAACCCTCGCCAGATGGGGCATCCGCAACCTGCGCGCACTAGCAGCATTGCCTGAAATTGCACTAAGTGAACGCCTCGGACAACAAGGCCTGCACCTGCAGAAACTAGCGTGTGGCACCGCTTCACGCACACTGGTCCCGGTGGAAGCGCCGCTGGTGTTTGAAGAGGCGATCGAGTTAGAGCACCCCATCGTCCTACTTGAGCCATTGGCTTTCCTCCTGAACCGCCTGCTCGAACAACTCTGTGCCCGCCTCGCCTCCCGCGCGCTCGCCACCCAGGAACTGTGCCTCACCTTGGAACTCTCGAACCTGACAGGTGTTGATGATGAACTTGAAAATCCAGGCATCCCCAGCGAGAGCGATGAAGCCGAGAGTAGTAGGGTTATGTGGGGACAGCCGCCCTCGGCTGTCCGGCGGAGCGAAGCTCCGCTGCATCACCACCGACAACCAAAATTCACTCGCAAACTAAGCCTCCCCTTACCCATGCTTGACGCCAAAGTTTTCCTGAAACTGCTGCAGTTGGATTTAAACGCACACCCTCCCGGCGCACCCATCGTAAAAATTCATCTCTCCGCCGAACCCGCCCGCCCGCGCTCTGCCCAAGGAGGCCTGTTCCTCCCTCCCTCTCCGGAACCCGAAAAGTTGGAACTGACACTCGCGCGCATTGCCGGCATCGTCGGCGAACAAAAAGTCGGCGCGGTTGAACTACTCGACACGCATCACCCCGAAGGATTCCGCATGCGCCGCTTCGTCGCCGAGGTCGCACGCAAAGCACCACAGAAAAAAACTCCCGACGCGGCGGAGGCACAGGCTGCAGTCACAGCCCTGCGCCGTTTCCGCCCGCCATTGCTCGCAAATGTCACGCTGGAAAATGGCCAGCCTACGTATTTGGTTTGTCGAAGGAAAGAAGTGCAGGGAGAAGTCCTCTGGAAGGCTGGCCCCTGGCGCTTCTCCGGCGATTGGTGGGAGCGCGAAGCCTGGTCCCGCGACGAATGGGACTTAGCCCTGCGCAACGACGAAGCCGTCGCCTTCTACCGCCTCGTACACGACCTGCTCAACGGCGGATGGTTTGTGGAAGGAACGTATGACTGAAGAATTGTGCCATTGTGCGATTGCGTCATTGAGTCATTAAACCAATCACTCAACGACTCAATCGCTAAATGACTCAATGTACATCGAACTTCACGCCCGCTCCGCATTCAGCTTCCTCGAAGGCGCTTCTCTGCCCGAGGAGTTGATCGGAGTGTGCCAGCACTTCCACATGCCCGCCATGGCGCTGCTCGACACTGACGGAGTCTACGGCGCCCCGCGCTTCCACCTCGCCGCAAATAAAGCCAAGATCAAGGCGCACATCGGCGCGGAAGTCACCTGCGAACTTCTAACCCATGTCATCCTGAGTGACCCTCATTCATCTGTCATCCTGAGCGGAGCAGGCGCTTCACGAAGTGAAGTGCCTGCGGAGTCGAAGGATCCCTACACCCTGCACTCCTCTAAGAAGCAAGAGATTCCTCGCTCCGCTCGGAATGACAAATTTTTTCGACTTCCGTTATTGGTTCAATCCCGTCCCGGTTACCAGAACCTCTGCCGCCTCATCACCAAAATGAAGCTACGCGCCAAGAAAGGCGAAGGCGCCGTCACGACGCAAGAACTCGAAGAACACGCCGAAGGATTAATCTGCCTCACCGGCGGTGACGAAGGCCCGCTCGCCGCAGCCCTGCAACAAGGCAGCATCGATGAAGCTCGGAAGCAGCTCGATCAACTCATCGCCATCTTCGGGCCCAAGAATGTTTACATCGAACTCCAGCGCCACTTCCACCGCGAAGAAGAATCCCGCAACCGTATTGCGATCGATCTGGCCCAGGCATTCCATCTTCCGATGCTAGCCACCAACGGCGTGAACTACACCACCCCCAAAGCCCGCGAACTCGCGGACGCTTTCACCGCCATCCGCAACCACCGCACGCTCTCCACTGCCGGACGCCTGCTCTCCCGCAACTCCGAGCGCCACCTGAAATCTCCGCAGGAGATGCAACAACTCTTCGCTGATCTGCCCGAAGCCATTGCCAACACACAAGAACTTTCCAATCGTCTCGAGTTCACCCTCAACGACCTCGGCTACGAGTTCCCTCTCTATCCCGTGCCCGAAGGCGAAACCATGAATTCCTACCTCCGCGAGCAAGCCTGGATCGGTTTCCGCAGCCGCTACGGCCGCGCGTCCCAAGACATGCAGGCCAAAGCCCGGCGCCAGATCGAAAAAGAACTCGCCCTGATCGAAAAGCTCAAACTCGCCGGATACTTCCTCATCGTCTGGGATTTAGTCCGCTACTGCCGCGAGCAAAACATTCTCGTACAAGGCCGAGGATCCGCCGCCAACAGCGCCGTCTGCTACTCGCTCGGCATCACCGCCGTCGATGCCGTCGGCATGGAGCTCCTTTTCGAGCGCTTTCTCTCCGAAGAGCGAGGTGAATGGCCTGACATCGATCTCGATCTCCCCAGCGGCGACGAGCGCGAAAAAGTCATTCAATACGTCTATAAGCGATATGGCGAGCGCGGCGCCGCCATGACCGCCAACGTCATCACCTATCGCAACCGCATGGCCGCCCGCGAAATGGGCAAAGCTCTCGGATTCGATCCCGAAACCCTCGCCAAGATTTCCGCCGCCGTTGCCACCTGGGAATTCCGCGACGAGAACGACGCGCTCGACCGCCGCTTCCGCGACGCCGGACTCGACCTCAACCATCCCCGCCTGCGCAAATACTACGAACTATGCCTCGCCGTGCAGGACATGCCCCGCCACCTCGGCCAGCACTCCGGCGGCATGGTCATCTGCCAGGGACAACTCGATTCCGTCGTCCCCCTCGAGCCCGCGAGCATGCCCGGCCGCGTCGTCGTGCAATGGGACAAGGAAGACTGCGCCGACATGGGCATCATCAAAGTCGACTTGCTCGGCCTCGGCATGATGGCCGTCCTCAAAGATTCCATCGAACTGATCCGCGATCACTATCACGACGAAGTCGATCTCGCGCATCTCCCGCAAGACGACAAGCAGGTCTACTCCACGCTGCAACAAGCCGACACCATAGGAATGTTCCAGGTCGAAAGCCGTGCGCAAATGTCGTGCCTGCCGCGTCTGCGCCCACTGCGCTTTTACGACATCGTCGTGCAAGTCGCAATCATCCGCCCCGGCCCCATCGTCGGTCAGATGGTGAATCCATTTTTAGAGCGCCGTCAGGGACGCCAGGAAGTCACCTACGCCCACCCGTCGCTCGAACCAATCCTGAAACGAACGTTAGGAGTCCCACTCTTCCAGGAACAACTGCTGCGCATCGCCATGATCGCCGCCAATTTCACCGGAGGCGAAGCCGAAGACCTCCGCCGCGCCATGGGATTCAAACGCTCCCAAGCCCGCATGCGCGAAATCGAAGCCAAACTCCGCGCCGGCATGACTGCCAACGGAATCTCCCCAAAAGCTCAGGAAGAAATCATTCTCTCCATCACGTCATTCGCGCTCTACGGATTCCCAGAATCCCATGCTGCCAGCTTCGCCCTGATCGCCTACGCCAGCGCCTATCTGAAATGCCACTACCTCGCCGCCTTCACGGCCGCGTTACTCAACAATCAGCCGATGGGCTTCTACTCCCCCGCAACCATCGTCAAAGACGCCCAACGTCACGGCCTGAGACTGCTGCCGGTCGATGTCACAAAGTCAGAGTGGAATTGCACGTTGGAAACAGTTCTCAGTTCTCAGTTCCCGGTTCTCAGTCAAAAAGCCGTCAGCCCTCAGCCCTCAGCCCTCAGCCAAACCCTTGTCATTCCGACCCCCGAGCGAACGCGAGGGGGGGAGGAATCTCACCCCTTCCCGCAACTCGGCGCAAGCGGTTCGCAACTAGACCAGGCCTACAAGGGACGCAATGTGAGAGCCCAGGACGGAAGTCCTGGGAAAGCGCCTGAAGACTGGACTGAGTCCCATAGGGACGACACCAACTCTGCCGGCACCATCGCCCTCCGCATGGGCCTGCGCTATGTCCGCGGCCTGCGCGAAGAGGTCGTCCGTTCACTCCTCCTCGAACGCATCCACGCCCCCTTCATCTCCATCCACGACCTGACGCGCCGCGTCCCCGAACTCCGCCGGGACGAACTCACCACCCTCGCCGAAATCGGCGCACTAAATGCAATCGGATCTCAGATTGAAGATTTCAGATTGCAGATTGCAAAATCCGATCAATCTGAAATCTGCAATCTAAAATCTAAAATTTCTTCCCACTCGGCACCCGCTACTCGGTACTCGAATCTCCATCGCCGCGACGCCCTCTGGCAGGTCGAACGCGCCGTCCGCCCACCCGGCCCATTACTCGAACAGCACGCCGAGCCCGACGAGCGCTCTCCACTCGCCCCCATGAATCAGGAAGAGCGCCTGGTTGCCGACTTCCACGGCACAGGCCTGACCGTCGGCCCACATCCCATGGCCTACAAGCGTGACTGGCTGAACGCCATGGGCATCCGCCGCGCCAGCGAATTACGAGACCTGCCCACAGGAAAACGCCTCCGCATCGGAGGCTGCGTCATCACCCGCCAGCGTCCCGGCACCGCCAAGGGATTTGTATTTTTAAGCCTGGAAGACGAGACCGGGGTCGCGAACGCGATCGTTCGCCCCGATTTGTTTCACGAAAATCGCCTTCTGCTGACCAGCGAGCGCTTCCTCGCTATCGAAGGTATCCTGCAGAATCAGGACAACGTGATCTCCGTCCGCGCCGAACTCGTGCAACCGCTCTTCGTCACAAAAGCAGAAACTGCTTCCCACGACTTCCACTAAAACACGCGGACTGCTTACACGTAGGGACAGCCGCCTCGGCTGTCCCGCGAAAGCGAAGCTGAGCGCAGCTATTCCGATTGTCGAAGAGCGGCGCTTTAGCGCCGCGTCAAACGCACTATTCAGTGGCTTTAGCCCCGGCGGTCCATTTGCGTCGAGCCGAACTGACTTGCATCCTACCGCAACGGGCATAGGAAACCCGTCGCATCACAACTCGAACACCCTGTACACTCTCGACGGATTCTGCGCCTGCAGCAGCGAGATCGCCACATTGTGCACCGGCACCCCACCCCGCGTATGGCCATCCAGCCTTCCGTGATGCGCATGCCCGTGCAGCACCAGATCCGCCCCATGCCGGTCGATCACTTCCGCCAACCGCGACGTCCCGAGAAATGGAAATATCTCCGGAGCCTCTCCCTCCACCGTCTCCGCAATCGGCGAGTAATGCACCACGACCACCCGCTTCGGTGCGCGCAGCTGCGAAATTCCACGCTCCAGCTTCATCGTCTCGTCGATCGACGCGCGGACAAAATCTTTGACCTCGCGTTCCCCGAATGCAGTCAGCACCCCTCGCCCAAAACCACCAATGAAACCTTTAGCCCCCGCAAAGCCCACGCCATCGCGTTCATACCCGCTGCCATCCAGAACTTTCACGCCCCCTGCGATCAACATCCTGCGCAGCTCTTCTTCTTTCCCGCTTTCGTAGTCGTGGTTTCCCAGCACGACGATCGTCGGCAGTCGGAGTCGCACCAGCACATTCAGCAGCGGTTCCATCTCGTCGGGCTGCCCGTAGTTGGTCAGATCACCAGCCAGCACCAACACGTCTGCGTCGTCCCGCACCCGCTCGAACTGATCCTTCAATTTCGCGTAGCTCTGCGGCGTGAAATGCAGATCGGCGCTGGCTGCGATTCTCATGCGCTCTTCTTCGTCCAAGCCGGCACATCGCAAGAGGGCTGAGTTCCATCCACTTGAGCGAGCCGCTGCGCCCGACGCTCCGCCAGCAGGTTCGGCAACCTCCATTCATTGACATCGATGGCGAACATGTTGTCGTCCACCAGGCTGCCTCGAAATGTCGCTTCCGAATCGGTATTTCGAATCTCGGCCTCAAACCGCCTCAGCAGTTCACACCAGATCTCGGCGGGAACATAGTGGCTTTGTGCGGGATAGACATACCGGAACAGCACCAGCGACCACAACAGCATCTCCCAATGCTCTCCTACCAGTTCCATCTCGCGCCGCCAATCGAACGCTCCGTAGGTCCCGTGGATGACATGCGCGATATCGGCTCCGTCAAAGCGCTCGCGCCGCGCCACAAAGATTTTTGACGCCACCAATTCTTCTGGAGCAAGCACGCGGGTCGTCACCCCGTGCACCACCGCAGGTTGTGCGCGCTCAATCCACGAATCCTCCACCACGATCAAACCATTGCTCATGCCGGTAATGAGATCCACGAAGTACTCTCCCCGCCTCGCCTTCGCCAGCCAAACCGGATCGGTCACCTCACATTCCATCCCTTCTTCCCGCAGACACTGCAGCGCGGCCGCACAATTCGCGGCGGTTACGAACAAATCCAGATCTTTGGTCTGACGGCATATCCCGGTATGCTGACGAAGCGCAAAAGCGCCCGACACCGCGTAGGGCACGCCGCGGCGCTCGAGCGCTTCCAGAACATCGCGGAACAATCCGACTTGCTCTTCCGGCGATTCGGCCGGCAGCGAGGACGTCTTCGGTAGCTCTTCCGGATTGAGCGGTTCAGGCACCCACCTTGGATGTGGAGCCTTCACCCGTGGTTGTTAACCGGTTTGTTATAAAGGCGTTCGATTTGGCGATTTACTTGCCGGTGTAACTCACTCTCCAAATCGAATTCGATCCATCATCGCTCACCAGCAGCGATCCATCCGGCGCCAGCGTGATCCCGACCGGACGCCCCCACACCTGTCCATTCGGCAAAACAAAGCCCGTCAAGAAGTCTTCATACTCGCCACTAGCGTGCCCGGTGTGATGCAGCGGAACCCGAATCACTTCATATCCCACGCGGGTGGCCTTGTTCCACGACCCATGTTCCGATGCAAAAATATCGCCTTTATATTCCGCCGGAAACTTATCCGCCTCGTAGAACGCAAATTCCAGCGAAGCATTGTGCGGCTGCAGCAGCACGTCGGGAACGATCGCCTTATCTTTCAACTCCGGATGCTTCCCCTCATGCCGCGGATCTTGATGCGCCCCTATGTACCACCACGGCCATCCATAGAATCCCCCCTCCTGCACGTGGGTGATGTAGTCGGGCACCAGGTTGTCGCCTAGCGCGTCACGTTCATTCACCGAGCACCACAATTCCCCTGTCTGCGGATTGACCCGGATTCCGCCACCCGCATTGCGGATCCCATAGGCATACACGCTCAGCGTGCAGTTCGCGGGATCGCAAACCAGGATGTCAGCACGATCCTTCTCTCCCGGATGCGCGTCCGGATCGTCCACGTTCGACGCCGAACCAACCGCCACGAAAAGCTTCTTGCCGTCCTTGGAAAAATCCAGCGCGCGCGTCCAGTGCCCTTCACCACTTGGCAAATCGGCAACGTGCTCTGGCCCTCCGCTCGCCTTCAAATCGCCGTTGTGATAGGCGAAGCGGACCACCTCATTGGTATTGCCGATATAGACCCATTGCGGATCAGGTCCCGCAGGATAGAACGCGATGCCGTAAGGCCGTTTCAATCCGCTCAAAAAAATGGCTGACTGCTCCGCCTTCCCATCCGAGGTCACGCCGCGGAACACGCGAATTCGCCCAGCCTCGCTCTCTGCCAGAAAAATATCGCCATTCGGAGCGGTGCGCAAAAGTCTCGGATTCTCCAGGCCGGTAGCAAACAGTTCGACTTTGAATCCCGCTGGCGCGACCGGCCACGCATTCTCCGGCCGCGACACAACATCCGCGCCGTTCTGCGCCGACTGCGTTGCGAACGGCTTGGGCAAATCGCTCACGCTGATCTTGCGGACGGTCCCGGGCTTCTCATATCGGTAATCGGTGAACGGCGCGTTCGGCGACGCATCCTTCAATTCACTTTTGCTGGAAGCTGCTGCCGGAGCCGCACTCGATCCCGCGACCGTTGCTTTGCCCGACAAGACCGCCTCCAAATAACTCACTACCTGCCAGCGCTTCTCTTCCGGCATGAATGCCCACGATGGCATTCCATTGTCCTTATCGCCCTTGGTGACGAACCAGAAAATCTCGCCCTCCGTCACGCCTTTCAGCTTCCCGTCGATAAGTGAGGGCACATTCCCAGTCCCTTTCAACGTCTTCCCGTGGCACGAGAGACAATTTCGTGCGTACACGGTCTTGCCCGCATCAATCGCGGCCTGCTGACCTGCAAGTGGATTCTTTGTAGTTTTCGCCGACGCTGGCGCGCCATGAAATGGATTGTCGGCGGCCTCCAAAATCACAAACGGAAGAACGGAAACAATAACTGCCAGGCACCACTGGGTGACGCTAAGACGCATAGGTATCCTCGCGGTAAGGTTTATTTATTGCTCAGATTTAGATTATGCCTGAGCGAAAAGGGAAGCGTCCTTTTCTCAACCTATGAAAAGCGA
>Ga0307477_10004311_pt1 | contig 10382 bp, 10 predicted proteins | sample atmos_gasesECM2C_FD_203316 | JGI IMG/M metagenome (GOLD analysis project Ga0307477, IMG submission 203316) | Hardwood forest soil microbial communities from Morgan-Monroe State Forest, Indiana, United States - atmos_gasesECM2C_515 | ecosystem: Environmental > Terrestrial > Soil > Temperate... | reverse complement strand
AGCCGGCCTCGGTGAGGAAGGCGGCCAGCTCGGCGTCGTCGTCGTTGGGACCGAAGTGGTGGTCGAGCGGGCTGGATGGGAACGTGACCGATCCCGCGACATGGGCGGCGCGCTGGTCCAGGACCGACCGGAGCAGCACCCACCAGTCGAGGAAGTCGTCGAGGCGGCCGCGGGGCATCGTGAGGTCGCCGCCGGTGAAGAACCCGACCGGTGTGCGCACGTCGTGCACGAGGTCGGTCAGGCCTTCGGTGTCGAGCACCACAACCGCGGACGCATCCGTGTCGCCAGACGTCACGTTGATGTGTTGTCCGAGAGTGAGGGTCCACGTTCGGCCGTCGACCTCGAAGGCCAGCGGCCTCGGGTTGAGCTCGCGCCCGCCGGGGAGGGCGAGGTCCTCGCGCTCTCGGAAGAGCTTGGGCAGGTCGTGGCCGAAGAACTGCTCGGCGCCGACGTCGGTCACGCCGCTCTCGGTGCGGGTGCGCAAATCCACCGAGACCATTGTGGTGAGCCTAGGTCGCCAGCCTCACGACAGCCCGCCGGTCGCGCAGCAACGGCACGGCCCCGCCGGCCGCGGCCAGCAAGCTGGCCACCGCCCCGACGGCCAGGCTCCAGCGGGCGCCGGCGTGCGCTCCGATCCAGCCCACGATCGGGCCGCCGATGGGCGTCGATCCCAGGAACAGCACCATGTACAGCGCCATCACGCGGCCTCGCATGTCCGGCCGGGACTCCAACTGGAGCGTGGAGTTGCTCGTGGACATGTAGGTGATAGCGGCCACGCCGGTAAGGGCCAGGGCCGCGTACTCCCAGCCGCGGGTCGGAGCCAGCGCGGCCGCCCCCATCAACATGCCGAGGGCGGCTGCGGCACCGACCAACAGGCCCGGTGTGGGGCGGGCCCGGCCGGCGACGAACAGCGCTCCGGCCAGCGATCCGATGCCCATGACCGCCGACATCAACCCGTACGTGGCGGCCGAGCCGTGGAAGGTGTTCTTGGCGACGAGCGGGATGACGACGGTGAAGTTCATGGCGAAGGTTCCGATGAGAGCCATCATGGCCAGCGTCAGCTTGAGCTCGGGCACGCTCATCGCGTACCGGAGGCCTTCCCGGACCTGGCCCCTGGCCCGAACGACGGGCGTCGGGGCGTAGAGCTCGCCCGGGCGCATCATGGCCAGGCCCGCCAGCACCGCCGCGAACGACACCGCGTTGAGGGCGAAACACAAGCCGGTTCCGACGGTGAGGATCGTGAGTCCGGCCAGCGCCGGCCCGACGATACGGGCCGAGTTGAAGGCCGCGCTGTTGAGGCCCACAGCGTTGGCCAGATCACCAGGACCGACCATGTCGGTGACGAAGGCCTGACGGGTGGGATTGTCGAAGGCGCCGACGGTCCCGATGGCCAGCGCCACGACGAAGACCATGGCCAGGTTGACCACGCCGGTCAGTGTGAGGGCGGCGAGCACGGCGGCCAGCGCCGCGAGGGCGCTCTGGGTGGTCATGAGGATGTGTCGCTTGTCGAACCGGTCGGCGATCAGGCCACCCCACGAACCGGCCACAAGCGTGGGTAGAAACTGGGTGGCGATGACGAGCCCGAGGACCGTGCCGCTGGCGTGCAGATCCTTGAGCACGAGCCAGCCGATGGCGACCGTCTGCATCCACGAGCCACAGAGCGACACGAGCTGGCCGGTCCAGAACAGCCGGTAGTTGCGCACCCGCAGCGACCGGAACGTTCCGGTGACGATCTGCCTCATCGCAGGCCGTCCTGGGCCAGGCGCTCGAGCAGGGGTAGGGCGGCGTCGATGGCGGCGCGCTCGTCGTTGGTGAGCGTGCGCAGCTTCTGGGCCAGCAGGGCGTTCTTGCGGGTGCGGCTGCGCTGCAGGAGGCGTCGGCCCTCCGGGGTGATGTGGACGCGGACTACCCGCCGATCCTGGGTGTCGACCTCGCGCCGGACCAGGCCACGGCCCTCGAGCTTGCCTACGGCGCGCGTCATGGAGGGCGGCTGCACCCGCTCGGCCGAGGCCAGCTCGCCCAGGGTGATAGGGCCGCACCGTTCCACCGTGGCCAGTGCCGACACGAGGCTGGTCGAAAGATCGTTGGGGGCATCCACGTTCTGACGGAGCTGGCGGGCGATGCGGGCGATCACCAGCCGGAGACGGGGAGCGGTCTGTTCTTCGACGGAGGGCAGTGTCACGGTCATCGTTTGCACAACTAATTAGCGCGGCAAACTATTCCCTGTCAAGCCGTTAGGGGTTCACGCTGGCGGCCGCCCCCTCGATGATGCGCCCGAGGGCCAGCAGGCGCTCTTCGGCTCCGTCCGGTCCGACCAGCTGCATGCTGGCCGGGAGGGCCTGGCCGCTGGGGATCGGTAGGGCCAGCGAGGGATGGCCGGCGAAGTTGACAGGCACGTTGCTCACCACCGTCTCGTCGCCACTTTCGCCAATGCGGGGAGGGAACATGACCAGAGTGGGCAGCGCGATCGCCTCGACGCGCGTGAAGGCGGTGGCCAGCTCGGCTCGCCATTCGTCGCGCCGCGCTTTCGTCTGGGCCAGCACCCCGTCGTCGACGTCACGACCGAAGCCGAGCCGGGCCCGGACGTCATCCCCGAGGCCTTCAGGATGGTCGTCGAGCAGGTGGTGGTCGTTGCGCCACGCTTCGGCGATGAGCACCGTCACCCCGGCCTGGATGGCGCCGGGCCAGCCCGGGAGCTCGACGTCCACGACCTCGAGCTCGCTGGTCTCGAGCACCCGGTCGAGGGCGGCCTCCAGGGCCGGATCGGCGGCCAGTCCACGAAACCGACCTACGACCTGCGGGGTGGACGCGGAGACGGTGAAACCGGGCTCCAGCAGCTGCATGCCGACGACCAACCCGGCGACATCGCGCGCCATGGGCCCGACGGTGTCGAGGCTCTGGGAGAGCGGCCACACCCCTTCGAGCGACACGCGGCCCCATGTCGTCTTGAGCCCGGCCGTGCCGCAGCACGCCGACGGCGTACGCACCGATCCGCCGGTGTCGCTGCCGTAGGCCACGTCGGCCTCGTCGGTGGCCACCGCCACGGCGGAGCCGCTCGACGACCCGCCCGGGATGCGCGATGGATCGAGGGGGTTGACCGGATTGCCAAACCACGGGTTGAGGCCCGTGCCGCCGAAAGCCAGCTCGTGCAGGTTGACCTTGCCGACGATGCGGGCGCCCGCGGCCCGCGCCCCGGCCAGGCAGGGTGCGTCGATGGTCGCCGGTTGGGCCCGATCAGCGACGGCCTTGCATCCCGCGGTCGTAGGGAGCCCGGCCATGTCGATGAGGTCCTTGACGGCCAGCCGCGGGCCCGATCCCTTGCTCTCGAGCCGGATGATGAACGTGCTCATGGACCAGACGCTAGGGGAACAGCCCGCGGGCGACGATGGCCTCGGCCACCTTTTCGAGGGCCACGGCAAAGGCGGCGCGGCGAAGCGTCACCCCCAGCGCGTCGGCTCGAGCCCATACCGCGGTAAAGCCGGTCTCCATCGTGCGCCGCAGTCGAGTCGCCACCAGATCCTCGTCCCAGGCGTAGCCCTGGCGGCTCTGCGCCCACTCGAAGTACGACGCGGTCACGCCGCCGGCGTTGGCGAGAATGTCGGGGACCACTCGGATACCTCGCCGCTCCAGCACCGGGTCGGCGTCGGTCGTGGTCGGGCCGTTGGCCGCTTCGACCAGCAACCGCGCGCCGAACCGTTCCGCGACCTCCGCGGTGATGGCTCCGTCCAGGGCGGCGGGAACGGCCAGCTCGCAATCGAGCGCCCACATCTCGCCCTCGGTGATGGGCTCGCTGGTCTCGAAGCCCGCCACCGTTCCTGCCTTGGCGACGTGCTGTGACAACTCGGCGACCTGCAAGCCCGCGGGGTTGTATACCGCCCCGCCAACATCGCTGATCGCGATCACCCTCATGCCCGCGGAAGAGAGGAGGAAGGCGAGGGGCCCTCCCACCTTGCCGAAGCCCTGGATCACGGCTCGGGCTCCCTCCACGTCCATTCCCATCTCGGCGAACGCAGCCCGGACGCAGACCACCACCCCCGTCGACGTCGCCCCGGAGTGGGCGCGGGTCCCGCCGAGCGCCAGCGGCTTCCCTGTCACCGAGGCCGGAAGCGCCTCGTTGCGGATCATCGAGAGCGTGTCCATGAGCCAGGCCATCACCCGCCCGTCGGTGTTGACATCCGGCGCAGGGATGTCACGGTCCGGGCCGAGCATGGGTGAGATCTCCCACGTGTAACGCCGAGTGAGACGTTCGAGCTCACCCAGCGACAACTTGGTCGGGTCGCACCGGACACCGCCCTTGGCCCCGCCGAAGGGAAGGTCGACGACCGCGGTCTTGAACGTCATGCCCGCGGCCAGCGCCGTCACCTCGTCGGCATCAACGTCCGGGTGGAACCTGATCCCGCCCTTGCCCGGGCCGCGGGTGGTGTCGTGATGGACGCGCCAGCCGGCGAAGACCTCCACCCGCCCGTCGTCCATGCGCACCGGGATGGAGACCTCGAGCACGACGCGGGGCCGGCGCAGCAGGGTGTGGACATCGGGGTCGAGCCCGATGAGGGTGGCGGCGTCGTCCATGCGGACGAGCATCGCTGCCCACGCCGCCGCTCCTGGGGTGGCCACGGGTTCCATTGTGGCCGACGCTGCCGCCGCACTACACGATGGCGGGCTGCACGCCTTCGCGGTAGTAGATGTACAGGCCCTCGATGACCTCGGTCAGACCGGAGTTGCTACCGCCCCGGGCCAGCTCGACGGTGACGACGTTGGAGTAGATGTGGACGGCGGCGATGCCGCCGTGGGCGAACAGCCGTCGGGCGAGCTCGTCGGGTGGGCGGTCGCCGGTGATCTCCTGACCGGCCACATAGCGCTCGTGGGCCATGCCCGTGAGCGCCCGGTTGAGCTCGTAACGGAAAGTCCCGGGCCGCGCGGTGGGCTTCTCGGTGACGACGATGGGCTGGCCCATGGCCGGCCACCGTAGTGGCCGAGTTTGCGGCTGGCCCAACCGGGCCACCCCCGGTCGGCTGGTTGGGCCTGGGTACGCTGAAGCCATGACGGACCCCGCGCCGCCGACCGGCCGGCAGGCGGTGCCGTGGCGCATCATCCTGGCCGTCGTCGGTGTGGTGCTGGCGACCTATCTCGGTGTGCTGCTCGTTCAGGCGCTGCAAAGGATCATCACCTGGATCGTGGTGGCCGGGTTCTTCGCCGTGGTGCTCAACCCAGCCGTCGACTTCTTCGTCTACCGGCTTCGGTTCCGCCGCACCCTCGCGGCCCTCGTGGTGTTCCTGATCGGGTTGGCCTCCGTGGCCGGGCTGCTGTACCTGTTCATCCGCCCGATCGTCGATCAGGCCACCACCTTCGCCAACAACTTTTCGACCTACGTCGACGACGCCAAAACGGGCAAAGGTGAGGTGGGCCACCTCGTCAAGCGCTTCCACATCGACACCTGGGTGCAGAAGAACCAGGCCAAGCTCAAGAGCGCAATCTCCAACAGCGGCAAGCGGGCGCTGGGGCTGGCCCGCAAGGTCGGCAGCACCGTGGCCGCGCTGGCCACCATCCTCGTGCTCACCTACCTGCTCCTCGTCGAAGGCCCCCGGGTCATGGCCGGCGGAGTCGGGATGTTGAGCCCACCCCGCCAGGCACGGGCCCGGCGCATCGGGCGGGACGCGGCGCGGGCTGTCACCGGGTACATGGCCGGCAACCTGCTGATCAGCGTGATCGCCGGCATCGTCACGTACTGCGGCCTGTGGGCCTTCGGCGTGCCGTTCCGAACGGTGATGGCGTTGTGGGTCGGCTTCGCCGACCTCATTCCGCTGGTCGGAGCCACCCTGGGGGCGGTACCCACCGTGCTGGTGGCGCTCCTGCACAGCCCCACGGCGGCCATCGGGATGGTGATCATCTACGTGGTGTACCAGCAGTTCGAGAACCACGTGCTCCAGGTGTCGATCATGGCCAAGACGGTGCGTCTGTCGCCGTTGGCCGTGTTGGTCAGCCTGCTGTGCGGCGTGCAGCTGTTCGGCCTGCTCGGCGCGCTGCTCGCCATCCCCGCGGCGGGCGTCATCCAGGTGGTGGCGAGGGATCTGTATCAAGAACGCCAGCGGGTCAAGGCCGAACGGCAGGCCGCGTCCGGGGATGGGGTGTCGTCCGGGGACGGGGTCGCGTCCTCGGGCCCGGTCGAACCTGAGGACGGGGTCGAGCCGGTGCGGCTGGCCGCGGTCGAGCCGGAGCGCTGAATGGCGAGTGAGGTCGTCGAGGTCGAAGGCCACATCATCGACTCCCTCATCCTGGCCAAGGTTCTCGACGCCATCATCGCTGCCGACGCCGACTACCAGCTGCTCGACGTCGACATCGGCCGTACCAGCACAGACACGAGTCGCACCCGCCTCGAGGTCACGGCGCGCGACGAGGAGGCGCTCGCCCTGCTCCTCAACGACCTCCAGATCCACGGCGTCAACCGCATCGAGTCCGGCGATGCCCGATGCGAACCGGCGCCCCGCGACGGGGTGCTGCCGTCTGGGTTCTATGCCACCACCAACCTCCCGACGTCGGTGCGGATTGCCGGGCAATGGCATGACGTCGTCAATCCCGAGATGGATTGCGCGCTCGTCGTCGCCGCCGAAGTCGTCAAGACAGTACCGATGCACCGCATCTGCCAACATGATCAGGTCGTGGTCGGCCATATCGGTGTCCGGGTGCGCGCTCCGTCCCGCCCCCGCGGCATGGCCGGCTTTGAGTTCATGGGCTCCGAGGTGTCGTCGGAGAAGCCGAAGGGCGTGCTCGTGGCTGACGTCGCCGGCCGCATCGCCCGGGCCAAGGCAGCCGGCGGCAAGATGCTCGCCGTCCTCGGTCCAGCCGTGATCCACACGGGCGCCGGTCCCGATGTGGCCCGCCTCGTGCACCACGGCTGGATCGACGTCCTGTTCGCCGGCAACGGGTTCGCGACCCATGACATCGAGTCCAACGTCCTGGGCACGTCCCTGGGGGTGTCGATCAAGGAAGGGGCTCCGACCGAGGGCGGTCACGCCAACCACCTCCGCGTGATCAACGAGATTCGACGTCACGGGTCGATCGCCGCGGCCGTGGCGTCTGGCTACCTCACCAGCGGAGTCATGCGCGAATGCGTGCTGCGCGACGTTCCCTTTGTTCTCGGGGGCTCGTTGCGTGATGACGGCCCCCTGCCGGACGTGATGACCAACGTGGTCGAAGCGGCCGACGCCATGCGCGCATCTCTGGACGGCGTGACCGTCGCCCTGATGCTGGCGACGACCCTGCACGCCATCGCCACCGGCAACCTGTTGCCGGCGTGGGTGGAGACCTACTGCGTCGACATCAACCAGGCGGTGGTCACCAAGCTGGCTGACCGCGGCAGCCATCAGGCGCTGGGGATCGTCACCGACGTGGGCTTGTTCGTGCGGGACTTGGCCGACCATCTCTGTGCCGAGTGACGCTCGCCTGGGGGCGGCGCTACCTGATGTGCCCGCCGGACTTCTTCGGCGTGCTGTACGAGATCAACCCCTGGATGCACGCCGAGGTCCGGGTCGATCCTGAGCGGGCCCGGGCTCAGTGGGAGCGCCTGGTGGCCGCGCTGACGGAGGCCGGAGCCGCGGTCGAGTTGATGGAACCGGTCGACGGGCTGCCGGATCTGGTGTTCACCGCCAACGCCGGCGTGATCAACGGGCGACAGTTCGTACCGGCCCGGTTCCGCCACCTCGAGCGCCAGGGCGAGACACCCATCGATGCCGCCTGGTTTGCGGCGGACGGCTATGTGGTGGACGAACTTCCACCCGAAGTGGCGCATGAAGGAGCCGGTGACGCGCTCCCGTTTGGCGATCTCCTCGTGTCGGGGTATCGCTTCCGGTCCGACGCCGCCGCCCACGCCCATCTGTCGCGGCTCACCGGGGCGGCCGTGCGCTCGGTCGAGCTGGTCGATCCGCGGCTGTATCACCTCGACCTGACGTTCTGCCCTCTGGACGAGCGGAGAGCGATCGTCGTCCCGCTCGGGTGGGATCGGTATGCCCTACGCGTGCTCGAGAGCCTGGTGCCCGAGCCACTGGCCCTCGAAGACGACGAAGCGATGTCGTTCTGCGCCAACTCGGTTGTCGTCGGAACGACCGTGATCATGCCGGCCTGCCCGCCTCGGGTTGGGCGTCAGCTCGAGGCCTGGGGCTACGACGTCGTCGTGTGCGAGGTGGGCGAGTTCCTCAAGGCCGGTGGCGGGTGCCGGTGCCTGACCCTGGCGCTCGACGTGACCCTCGGGCCGAGCGCCGATCGCCGGAACCCGCCGGCCGGTCTCCTGAGTCCGCCAGCCGATCGCCGGAACCCGCCAGCCGGTCCGCCCGCAGGCTGAACAGCATCGGGAGCTCGCCTTCGGGCATCACCCAGGTGCCCGGTTCGCGTTCGACCAGGAAGCCGGTTTGGTTGTAGACGCTCTCCACCCGCTCGTGCAGAAACCGCAACCGCAGACCGGCGTCGATGAGCGCGGTGATGATCTCGCCCAGTCCGTGGTTCCACTCGTAGCTCACCGGCGCGTCGAGCTTGACATCGGAGACGGCGTAGTCCCCTGGCTCCTCGTCAACGTAGGGTTCGGCCCGCTCCAGGTAGTTGGCGCACACGTGCTCCTCGCCCCACGCGAAGGTCCACATGACCGGGTGGAACTCGACCAGGTACAAGAAGCCGCCCGGGCGCACGAGCGGCGCCACCACATTGGCCCAGGTCCGGATGTCCGGGAGCCAGCACAGCGCGCCCAGGCCGGTGAACACGATGTCGAACTGCCGTCCATCGAGCGCGGCAACCGCGTCATGGACGTCAGCCTGCACGAACTCGGCGTCGACCCCGATCTCGCCGGCCAAGCGCCGGGCCGCCTCCACCGCTGGGCGGGAGAAGTCGAGCCCGGTGACCCGAGCTCCCTGGCGAGCGAGACTGAGCGTGTCCATGCCGAAATGGCATTGCAGGTGAACCAGGTCTCGACCTTGCACCGATCCAAGCTCGGAGAGGATCCACGGCGGAAGGAAACGGTTGGTTCCCGCCTTGAATCCCTCCACGTCGTAGAAGGCGGAGCCGACATGAACCGGCACAAGCTCGTCCCAGCGCCGGCGGTTCGCCTCCAGATGGTCGTCCCGCACGGCGGTCGAACCTAATCCTCGCTGGGCCGTCGCGTTCCCGGAGGCCCGGCCGGTGGTCGGGGCCGGCAGGGGCGGTCAGACTGACCAGCCGTGATCACCGTGCGCAAGGCAGCCGCGATCGACCTCGGGGCGGTGACCGATGTGCTGCAGCAGGCCTTTTATGAAGACCCGGTCATCGGCTACCTCTTCCCTTCGGAGCGCAGCCGCAGATGGCGACTGGCCAAGCTCTGGCAGACAGAGCTCACCACCCACTACCTGCCCCTCCATTCCGTCTGGACAACGGAGGACTTCTCCGGCGCCGCGCTTTGGGCCCCGCCCAAGCACTGGTCCGTGCCGTTGGGCGACGTGATCCGCCACATCCCGGCATGGAGCCGCACGTTCGGACGGCGGGTCCCACGGGCGCTGCGCTTCTTGTCGACCGTCGAGCGCGTGCATCCGGCCGAGCCCCATTGGTACCTGCATGCCGTCGGCACCGCGCCGAGGATGCAGGGCAAGGGCGTGGCCACCGCCCTGCTGGAGCCGGTGCTGGCCCGCTGTGACGACGAGGGCGTCCCCGCCTATCTCGAATCCAGCAACGAGCGCAACATCCCCCTGTACGCCCGCCACGGATTCAAGGTCACGGGGGAGATCCGCTTGGCCAACGGTCCGCTGATGTGGCCGATGTGGCGAGAGCCTCGAGGCTGACCGGCTCCTCACCGGGCCCGCGCCGGCTGGCCGCTCGCCTGGGCAACCCCGGCCGCCCCACCTAAGGTGACGATCCATGGCCCAGCAGATCAGCGAGGACGAGTTCACCACCGAGTCCCTGGCCTTCCTTGACGCCAACGCCGCCCTCCGGACCGAGGAAAAGGCGCTGGCGTGGGGCGAAGGGTCCGACAAGGTCGGAGTGTTCGCCGAGAACACGCCGGAGCAGGACCGGGCCGAGGTCGAGGCGGCCAAGACGTGGCGCGGCAGAGTCTTCGACGCCGGCTTCGGCTGGATCACGGGGCCGGCGACCTACGGGGGCCGCGAGCTTCCCGCGGCGTTCGAACGCCTCTATCAGACGCTCGAGGCCCGGTACACGACACCGGCCCAGACCCCGTTCGGAATCGGCCTCGGCATGGTGGCACCGACGATCCTTGCCCACGCGACCGATTTGGCGCGAGACCGTTACCTGCGGGCCATGCACCGCGGCGACATCGTCGGGTGCCAGCTCTTCAGCGAACCGGCGGCCGGCAGCGATCTCGCCGGCCTTCAGACCAGGGCGGTTCGCGACGGCGACGAATGGCTGGTCAC
>Ga0307477_10004309_pt1 | contig 10385 bp, 8 predicted proteins | sample atmos_gasesECM2C_FD_203316 | JGI IMG/M metagenome (GOLD analysis project Ga0307477, IMG submission 203316) | Hardwood forest soil microbial communities from Morgan-Monroe State Forest, Indiana, United States - atmos_gasesECM2C_515 | ecosystem: Environmental > Terrestrial > Soil > Temperate... | reverse complement strand
GCCCGGCCGCTCCGCGTTGGCGCTTGCGCAAAGGCAGAGCGGCCGACGCGGAAGCGTCGTTGCGGGTGAGTGCCGGCACTGCCACAGAGACCTACGGGTTGCTGGTCAGCAGGCTCTCGACCGCGGTGGTGTAGGCGCCCTTGGTGGCTTGGTTGGTCTGCAGGGCCCCGCAGTAGGCTTCGCGTTCGGTCGAGCTGCCGGTGGCCTGCTGATCGCGTGCCTGGAACAGATACACGTCACGCAGACGGCTCCCGTATTTGGCACGCATCGCGGAGATACTCGATTCCAGCGTGCTCGCGGCTTCACTGTAGGTCATGCACTTGTTGAAGCCGAAGTTTTCCTGCAGGCAGCGGCCGTTGTCGCTGGAGATGCCGAACTCGGTCGCGTAGATCGGGATCGTCGACGGCGCGCCGGCGGCTTTCGTGCTCGACACGAGCCGGTTGATCGTCGCTTCCCACTGCGGACCGTAGGGATGCACGGTCCAGCCCGCGACGCGGCTGGCGAGATCGGGCACGGCCGCGAACATATTGTTGACCCAGGTCGGGGTGCCGCTGCCGCCGTCGTCGGCCTGGGCGAGCAGCCCGACGTTCGGGTTGCTCGCCTGGATCGCCGTCTCGGCGTCCTTGAAGCGCAGCGCGTAGTTCTGAGCACGAGCGACGTAGGAGGGGAGGGCGTACCAGTTCGAGGCGCTACTGGTGTCGGAGAACTGGTAGGAGTAGCTCGTCTCGTTGCCGAACTCGATGTCGGTCACGGCGGCGCTCGCCGGGTAGTTCTTGCCCTGCCAGAACGTTCCACCGGGGCCGAACGCGGCCGCCCAGCTCGCCAGGTTCTGCGCTTCGGGGGTGCTCGGGATGCGACCCTCGAAGCCCGCCAGCAAGAGCGGCCGGACGCCGGCCTGGGCGTAGGCGCCGACGATCGATTCCATCTGCGAGACGGGCGTGTTGATCGAGAACTCCATGCGGGCTGTGTGCGCTCCCAGCTCCTGGATGTAGGGGAGCTCATATTCGATCGCCGAGCCGGCGACGACGCCCATCTCGAACGGCCCGCTGCTCAGCGGGGCAGGCGGCGGCGTCGGCTGGGTGACCGTGGCGGGGTAGGAGATCTTGACTTCCGGCGACCACGCGCTGCCGTCCACGGCCGTGCGGACGCTGTAGGCGACGGTGACGCCAGGCACGGCCGCGGGCGTTACCGATGTACCGCTGACCTCGGTGTACTGATCGGCGTGGCCGGGCACTTTGGTCGCCAGCACATACGTGCTCACGTTCGTGATTCGCTGCCACGTGAGCGTATCCCCGGAGACGCTCAGCGCCGGGGCCGACTGCGTGTTGGACGTCGACGCCGCGGGGTAGGTGATCGCCTGTTCGCTCGACCACGCGCTGCCGTCGACCGACGTGCGGACGCTGTAGTGAACGGTGACGCCCGGTACCGGCGGCGGTGTGACCGACGTGCCGGTGATGACCGAGTACTGGTCGGCCTGGCCGGGGACCTTGCGCACGAGCACGTAGCTGTTGACGCCGGCGACAGGCGCCCAGCGCAGCGTCTGTCCGGAGACGGTGAGCTGAGGAGCCTGCAACATCGCTGTGTTGGCGCCGTTGACCGGCGCGTTAGTTTTGCCGCCTCGGCGGGCGACTTTCGCCAGCTTCGACTCTGCGCTGGCGAGCTGGCTGCCCGCCCGTTGGACGGCGCGGCGGATGGCGTTACACCGCTTGGGGTGGTGGCGGTTGACGCTCAGGCAGCGCTTCAGCGCGCGCGCCTCGGATACGAGTCGCCGGTCCGCCCGGGTGGTGCGCTTGGCCGAGACCCTCAGCGTGTGCGGGAGCACCCTGGATGCCGTGGCGATCACGCGGGTGGGGTGGGTACGAACCTGAGCATGATGGACGCGCCGTGCGCCCCCGGCGGCGGTGGCCGCGCTGCTCGCCAGGATCGACATGCAGAGAGCTGCCACCAGGGCCGTGAGTCCACGCACTGCAAGTGTGGGGCGGGTATGTGAGGAAAACATCGCCTGCTCCTTCGGTGGCCGGGCTGCCTGCTTGAGGTCCTTGGCTTTGCGGACCCGCCTCGCGGCGGGGGTGCCTTTGTCGGGATGGGCGGAACATCTGCCGGATGTGTTGCCGGGGTCGTTTGCTGCAGTACCCTGGTTCCGGGCCGATCCGCCCTGTGCTATGTCTGTGCACGAGAGCTTTCGGACCGCCGGCGGGTGCCTTTGAGCGCTTGTCCAGCGCCTGGACATATGTCCGCCATGCAGGGAAAATCCCGGTAGTAGGCCGCCGGGACGATCCGTGCACCGGCTCAGGAGCCATCAGTAGTGAGCCGTCGCACACAAACGCCGCTAGAGGCCTACCAGGGGCGTGCGCGCGGGGCGGAAGCTACACGGCGAGGATGCGGCCGAGCGCCTCGATCGAGTAGCGCTTGGCGGCCAGCTCGCGCCCGCGCCAGCCCAGCTCGGGCGGGCCGTCCCCGCGCAGCACGGTGACGATCGCGGCGGCGAACTCACCGCTGCCCTCGGCGACGAGACAGTGCTCGCCGTCGCGGACCTCAAGCCCAGCCACCGCGCGTGGCGTGGCGATCACGGGCAGGCCGTAGGCGAGCGCCTCGATCAGCTTCAGCGGGGTGCCGCCGCCCTGCAGCAGCGGCGCCAGCGCACACGATGCGTGTGCGTAAGCGTCGTGCGCGAGATCTGCGACGAAACCGAGCGTTTCGACGCGAGCATCCTCGCTCGCGGGCCGATCCAGCCCGCCTCCTACGAGCGCCAGCCGTGCGTCCGGCAGCTCACGCCATACCAGCGGGAACACGTCGTCGAGCAGGAAGCGCAGCCCGTTGCGATTGGGCTCATACGCGAAGTTGGCCACGAACACCGCGCGCCGCTGCCCGGCGGACGGCGACACGGGCGTGATCGCCGCGACGTCCACCACGTTGGGGACGTACCGCAGGTGCGCCTGCGGACATAGCTCGCGTGCCGCAAGGATGTCGGTCTCGCTCACCATCCACGACTCGGCGGCGCGCGCGAGCAAGCGGCGCTCGAACGCGCGCAGCACGCGCGGGCTGCCGAGGCCGCTCGCGTCGAGATCGTGACGGAAGCTCGACTCGAGGTTATGCGCGTTGTAGATGATCGGACGCGTACGCGTGAGGCCAGCGAGCGCCGCGGCCGCCGTGGGGCCGTCGGCGATGACTCGTCCACGCTCCGGAGCGCCGGCCAGCCGCCGCGCGGCTCGCGCCAGCTCGGGTGAGACCCCTCGCGCAAACGCGTCCGGCACGCCCGACGCTCGCGCCGCGCCGTAGGCGAGCAGGCGCCTGGCGCCGCGCGAGGGCAGCACCTCGTGCAGTTCGATGCCCGGGATCGCCCTGAATGCCGCGTCGGGTTCGTCCGCTCCGAAGCGGGCATACAACAACGCAAGCCTCCCGTTCAGCGCGAGCGCGCGAGCGACGCCATACGTGCGCAGCGCCCGGCCCGATCCCAGCGCTGGGGTGTGGGTGGCGACGAGCAGATCCTTCACAGCGCTCCGATTGCGGCTTCGATCTCCTGCAGGCGCCGCTCCCAGGAGTGCGACGCCGCCACGCGCGAGCGCTCGGCGCGACGCTGCTCATCGTCGTCTGCCAGCGCCTCGTCCAGCAGCGCGGCGATCCCCTCGGCATCCGGGGCGCTGGCGATCTCAGCGATGGCCTGCAGGGCAGGCAGCGGCGTGGAGACGACCGGCCGTCCGGCGGCGAGGTACTCGTAGACCTTCATCGGGAAGATGCTCTCAGTCAGCTCGTTGCGCGCGTAGGGGATCAACCCGGCGTCGGCCGCCCGCAGGACATTGGGCAGCTCAAAGTAGGTGCGAGGCCCCAGCAGATGGATGTTCGGCTCGGCCGCCAGCCCGGAGACGTCGGTACGAGGATCCCCCGGTCCGACCGGTCCGACGAGCGCGAACGACCAGTCCCGGCGCGCGCGCGCCAGCGCGATCAGCAGCTCGAAGTCGAGCTTGGTTGCGACGATCGCGCCTGTGAAGACGATCCTGGGCGGCGGCAGCGCGGCGAGCGCCGGGTCGAGCGGTCCCGGCGCAAGCGCGGTCGCGAACAGCTCCGTGTCGGCGACGTTGGGCGCATACAACACGTTGCTCGACAGCGTCCGCAGCCGGCTCTCAAGCGCCGGCGCGCTCGCCAGAACGAGGTCGGCGCGGGCGGCGAAGCGCCGCTCGGCGGCACGGAATCCGGCCGCGTCGATGCCGGCCTGAGCGGCCATGTCATCGACGCAGTGATAAATCACGAGCTCGGGTGCCAGTGCGTCGATGAGTGCCTCGGCCTGGGGGACATATGCCCACAGGATCGGGCCGGCTCCGAACCCGAGCCGACGGGTCGCCCGGCGCACGAGCGTCGGCAGCAGGCGCCCGTTCAGCGCGCGCACCGCGCGATAGCGGTGGAACGGCAGCACCAGCGGTGAGAGCACGTGCAACCCATCGACGGCCCGCGGCGGCGCGAGGCCGCGCCGCAGTCGGCGCACGATCCGGGCGAGGTCGCGGCGGGCGAACTGCGGCTGGCGCAGACCGAGCGACTCGATAAACAACACTCTGTTCGCGCGTGCCAGACGCGACATCAGGTGGTGCTGGTTGGTCCATAGCTCGGTGTCCCAGTCGGCGAATCCGACACACACGATGTCGCGGCCGTGCAGGGGTCGAGGGTCTGGCATCGGCGGCATGATCCCAGGTCCAGCGGGCGCGACCGGCTCACGGTGCGGGCCGGAGTGCAACCGCCCGTAGGACACCGGTGGCATGCGGGTTGCAAGCCCGGGCGCCCGCAGACCGACCGCTACCCTCGCGCTGTGCCCCCTGCCCTGAGAACCGCCGTCCGAGCCGTCCCCCCGCGTCCAGTGCGAGTGGGCGAGCAGGTGCTCTACAAGCTGGCCCGCCGCTATCGAGCGCAGACGCTCACCGATCGGCTGCTCGCCGCCCGCCTCCCCGGTGTGGACCCCGACATGGCCTCGCCGCGGATGCTCGTGCGGGTCGATGAGTTTCCCCACTACCAGGCCTGGGACGAGTCCGATCGCTTCGGCGTCTCGCAGTACGAGCACTTCCACGAGATCATGGCCGGCGCGGGCGCCCACTACCTCGTCGCGGTGCTGCCGCGAGTCAGCCGCTCGCCGCTGTCGCCTACGGGCGCCGCTTCCCGCTCCCTCGAGGCCGAGGAGATCGCGCTGCTGAGGCGACTCGCCGACGCGAATGTGTGCTTCGCATTGCACGGCCGCGACCACCGCACCCGCCATGGCTCCCCCCGGCGTCACTCCGAGCTGTGCGGTCTCGATCGCGTCGAGACCGAGACTCTGCTCGAGGAGGCGCTCGCCGAGTTGGCGCGACATGGCATTTGTCCTGAGGTATTCGTGCCGCCGTTCAACCGCTTTGATGCCCGTCAGTTCGAGTGGCTCGCCGCTCGCTTCGCGGTCATCTGCGGAGGCCCCGAGTCGATCGGACAAATGGGCCTGCAACGGACGCCCCAGTGGCGCGAGGAGACCGTATACATGCCCTCCTACGCGCCCTACTACGGCCGCGCCGCCGAGTTGCTGCAGGCGTTGCCGCGCGCGCTCGAGCGGGCGCGAGGACAGTGGATCCCGGTCGTCCTGCACTGGGGCTGGGAGGCCGAGGCCGGCTGGGGCGAGCTCGAGCGGTTGGCCGATCTGATCGCGCCCCACACCGCCGACTGGCGAGACTTCCTGGCGGCGGTCGCGCGCGCCCGCACCACCCCTGAGGTACCCGTGGCTGGCGGGGTAGTCGAGCCATGACCGTGCTGGAGCGGCTGCGCGAACGCTTTCCGCGCGTGGCGGTGGTCCACGAGTGGCTTACCAACCCAGGAGGTTCCGAGCACGTGGTGCTGGAGCTGCTGAAGATGTTCCCGCAGGCGGAGCTGTTCACTTCGATCTACGGCCCCGGACCCTGGCCCGAGCCGATCGCGGAACGCGATGTTCACACCTCCTATCTGAACCGCGTCCCGGGAGCGGCCCGCCAGTACCAGAAGCTGCTGCCATTCGTGAGCCGCGCTTACCGCTCGTTCGACCTGTCGGGCTTCGATCTGATCCTCTCCAGCAATCACGCATGCGCCAAGAACGTGCGCACGCCTACCGGGGTGCTGCACGTCTGCTACTGCCATACCCCGATGCGCTACGCGTGGGAGAAACGTTTTCTGGAGGGGGAGGAGATCGGGACGGTCGGGCGGCTGGCACTGCCGCTGCTGCTGCCGCTCCTGCGCCGGCAGGATCGCATCGGCGCCGCCTCGCCGGACGTGTTCGTGGCCAACTCACGCCATGTCGCCGAGCGCATCGAGCGCTACTACGGACGCGCGTCCGTGGTCGTCAATCCGCCCGTGGACGTGGACCACTTTCTCGGGCTATCGCGCGTGCCCGAGGACTACTTCCTGGTGTTCGGGCGGGTTGTGCCCTACAAGCGCGTGGACCTCGCCGTCGCCGCATGTGCCCGTCTGGGGCTGGCGTTGAAGGTGGCCGGCGATGGGCGGGCTCTTGCGGGAGTGCGCGCCGACACTCCTGCCGGCGCCGACGTGCAGTTCCTCGGTAAGGTCTCAGACGACGAGCGCGACCGGCTGCTGAGCGGCGCGCGCGCGCTGCTGTTCCCCGGCGAGGAGGACTTCGGGATCGTGCCCGTCGAGGCGCAGGCGGCGGGCGTCCCAGTGATCGCCTACGGGGTGGGCGGGGCAGGGGAGACGGTGCTCGACGGGCGTACCGGGGCGCTGTTTGCCGAGCAGAGCGCCGAGGGGCTGGCGGCGGCGATCGGCCGCTTCGACGGGCTCGCGCTCAACGCCGGCGCTGCTCGTGAGAACGCCAGGCGCTTCGGCCGGGGGCGCTTTCGCGCGGAGATGGCCGATGTCATCGATCACGCGGCGTCCAAACGCGCCACTTGACTACACCGGGCGCCACGCCAGTCCTAGGACTTGTGTTACGTCTTGGTCCCCAACTCCGCACGAGACGCGCTCTCGACGAGGTCGGCGACTAGCGTGTGTATCACCTGCTGCTCGCGCACCGCGCGCAGGTTGTGATCGGAGGACTCGAAACCGTGCACTCGCAACACGGGCCATCGCTCGAGGTGCTGTGCAATACCTTCCACCTCGAGCTGACGGTAGCCCGGCTCTTGCGCTGCATAGCCAAGGATCATCTGTACGCCTCGCTCCTGCAGTCGGTCGAGCACGGTGCCCAAGTCGGGTGCGTCATTGACCTCTGACTCCACCTCGCTGCGGCGCAATCTCAGCCGCGCTCGCAAACGAGCGCGGACCCCCCTGGCGACGGTCACGAGTCCTTTGATGCTCACCTCGCCATGAGCGACCTTACGCCACCAGCCTGGCTGGAATACCAGCAGCGCTCTGCGCGCCGCGTCTGCTTGGAGCAGCGCCTTGGAAGTGGGTGAGGGAACCGTGTTCAGACCGAGCACACCGACCACCCGCGGGTCGGCCACGGCTGTCTGCTGGGCCCAGTACGCCCCAGAGCACAATCCGATCAGCAGAAATCGTGAACCGTGCCCGTGCTCCTGCAGCGCGTCCATCACCTTACGGACTTGCACGATGCGATCGGGATCCCAGTTGTTGGGTATCCGCATCCCGTCCCGTGGCCCATCGCTGTCACCGATCGAATTCAGATCCATACGCAAGGCCGGCAGTCCGCGAGCGGCATGGCGACGCGCGATCTCCACCCACAGGCGGCTGGGGCCGCTGCAGCGTTCGGCCCAAGCCGGCAGGCAGATCAGGCAAAGGTCCTCGCGTGGTGTCTGCATCGGCTCCGCTAGCACTCCGAACATGGCGCCCGCTGCGTACTCGACCGTAAAGGCGCGCTCGCGCACTCTGGCGCTCTCGATCTCAAGCCGCATCTGCTCGCTAGCTGGCGGTGGCGCCTCGGTGGGCGGCGGGGTCGGGGCATTCTCCCGCTTGAGCCATGCCGCGACCGTGGCGATCGTCGTATCGGGCACGATCGACAGCTCGGGGCTGTCAAGCATGGCCGTATAGCCCGGCCCGGGCGAGGTATCCACCGCTACGCCGGCTTGCGTCAAATTTGCTGCCAGCGTCGCGTCAACGGGCGCTCCATCCTGCTCGAGCAGCAGCGCGCGGCGTAGACGACCGACCTGGGTGCCATGCGCTCGCAGCGTACTGAGATCGGCGATGGTGTTTGCACTGAGGACATAGCCACCGCACTGCAGCCAGCCGTCCGGCAACGTGGGGTCTTCGCCGTCCGCTGCCGCTGTCTGCAGTTTCGCAAACGCTCGCAACCGTCTCGTCTCCGCGCGGCCGTTCGGCGGCATGCCCCACAGGATGAGATCGTCGATCGCCGCGCCGTCGGCGGTCGCTTGCAGCGCCAGTAGGCCCCCGAGCCCGATTCCAATCGCCGCGATCCGCGAGCCACTGGAGTGACGCAACCAGTTCGCCGCCTCCGCGATCGCCGTGAGCCAGCTGCGCAGCTGTTCGGAATCTCCGGGCGTCCCGGCGCTCTGCCCGGAGCCCGGCAGGTCGAAGCGGAGCACCGGGTGGCCAGTTGTCGCCAGCCGGCGCGCCCAGGTCCGGCGGATCGGATAAGAGCCCATGTCTTCCCATCCGAACGGGGCACAGAAGAGCACCGCAGCATGGTCTCCTGCTCCTGCTCCTGCTCCGGCTGCGGGTGCGTGGTACATCGCGAACGTGGGCTTTGTGTCACCGATCCACAGCGGGCGCGCCTGCGGCGAGTCGCTCACTGCTCTCGATCCCACGCGTAACATTCCGGTCAGAATGCAGGCGTCGATAGCTTCGCGCGGACCGTTGCCGGCCAGGTCTCGACATCGAGGCCATGCGTGCGCAACAGCGCGAGCGTGATTCGCTCGAGACCGAAGCCCAGACAGGCAGTGTGTGCTCCGCTGCCGTCTGCCAGCTCAATGCCATAGGCCGATGCAAAATGGTCCTGGTGGTAGTTGAATGAGGCAACCGCCGTCGGCTCGGGACCGGCGATCTGCACGACGACCTCGAACTTGAGCTTTTGTTCGCGCTGACTGGCTGCGAGCATCCGTCCCGAGCGACCGAAGAACGGGTCCGTGGCGACGTCGAAGCGGGCATCCAAGTCGATCTCGCGAAGCAGAGTCACTGCGCGGTCACGCCACACATCGCGCCAGGCAGCCACGGCCTCGGGCTCGCCGATCCGCACGATCTCGCGCTGGTGGAACATCTGCATGCGCGCCGGGTCGCCCGAGGGCTCGTGGCGGAACACGTAGGCACTGCCCGCGTCGATAGTCACACCGCCGACCGGCAGCCTGCCGCGGGCGGCGATCGCCGGATAGACGGGATAGCAGGCCGCGGGGGTGAGCACCAACTCGGTCATCGACTGGAACTCACTCCAATCTTCGTGCTGGCTAGCCCGGCCGTATTGCTCAGCTGCCTGCGCCTCATTCCCGGTGAACCCGAAAATGCTACCCGCAAGATGGGGAAAGGATTGAAGGTATCCGACCGTCTCCAGATCGCGACGGGGAATGACCGGCGGGAAGCGCAACTGCTCAGGGTCCTCGGCGGCGCCGGCATGACTGATCATTCCTGCCACACCCACGCGTACCCTCTCGAAATCCTCACCACGGCCGTACACTCCCGGGACGCCGGTCTCGACCAGCAGGCGACCCTCCAGCAGTTCGCCGAGAAACGCCGCTTGATCCGGTGCGCCGGGACGAAAGTCGGCCATCAGAGTTTCCCGGCGGTCATCATACGCTCGCCCCCATCTGCATCTGAGCGATCGCGGCGGCGAGGGCGCCGATGCTCTCGAAGGTGCTTCTCGTGAGCATGGCGTCGGGAAATTCGACGTCGAAATGGTCCTCCAACGCGATCATCACGTTAACGCTCGCGTGCGAAGTCATGCCGGCCAGATAGAGGTCATCATCGTCGGAAATCTCCTCCACGTCCACCGACAGGCGGGCATGGTCCTTGATGATCTGGCGAATCTCGTCGGTCACGGCGTCTCGTCAGCTGACTGCATGGCTTCACAGGGGTGATCGGCGGGCACGGCGTCGTTTCATTATGTGAGCCTCCTTATCCTCGCAGACCGGCGGATGCTCGCAGGTCGGGCAGACCTCTCCATCTGAGGAAGAGCGGGATGGTGGCTATGGTGGTGCTCGCGCAAGCATGAGTTCCACCGTGCACACCAGCGGTCGCTGGATCGGCCCCGACGGGCGCCCTCTCATGACCTGGCTGAGCGTCGCCGAGGGCTCTGCCGGGCAGAGCGGCGTGCTCGTCCTCGCCCCCGTCGGTTACGCCTACTGGAGCAGCCACCGAACGCTGCGCGTGCTGGCCGAAGGTCTCGCCATGGACGGGCATCTCGCATTGCGGTTCGACTACGACGCGACCGGAGATTCGGCCGGCGAACAGTGGGATGCCGACCGGGTCACCGCCTGGAGGAACAGCGTGCGCAC
>Ga0307477_10004308_pt1 | contig 10385 bp, 9 predicted proteins | sample atmos_gasesECM2C_FD_203316 | JGI IMG/M metagenome (GOLD analysis project Ga0307477, IMG submission 203316) | Hardwood forest soil microbial communities from Morgan-Monroe State Forest, Indiana, United States - atmos_gasesECM2C_515 | ecosystem: Environmental > Terrestrial > Soil > Temperate... | reverse complement strand
CGGAATTTCACCGCGTTGTTGACTTTTGCATTCATTTCCGGATCGCGGGGATCGGCGAGGATCGAACGGGCCCCGAGGGCCCGTGGGCCAAATTCCATCCGTCCCTGGACCCAACCGAGGATTTTCCCGTTGGCCAGCATCTCCGCAGCTGCGGCGGCGGGATCTGCCACGCGCGTGGCGCGAAGTTTGTAAGTGGTGAGAGCCTTTTCGATTTCTTCGTCGGAGTTTTCCGCGCCGAGGTACGCATGGCGCATCTTGTGCATGGGCAGCTTGCCGCCGTTGTCGAGGTAAGGAGCGAGTGCTGCGCCCAGGCACACGCCATCGTCGCCCGCGGCAGGCTGCACAAAAATCCGATCGACGATTCCGGAGGATAGAATCTTGCCGTTCGCCTTTGAATTCAGCGCCACGCCTCCGGCCAAGCAAATATTTCGCGAACCGGTCTTTGCGACGGCCGCGCGCGCGAGGGTCATCATCGCTTCCTCGCAGGCGTCTTGCACGGCGAACGCTACGTTCTTGTGCTTTGGGTCGATCTCAGATTCGGCTTCGCGCTGAGGCCCAAGGCGGGCGGTGATGCCGGCAAGCGGGGCCGGTTTATCATCGAGCAGGAGGCGGGTGGACACCTTGTAAGGATTATCGTCGGGGATGATGAAATCACGCAGATTGATACCGGGTTCGCCGTAAGGAGCGAGTCCCATCACTTTCCACTCGTCGCTGTAAGGCTGAAAACCGAGGTATTGAGTGAACTGCGCGTAGAAAAGGCCGAGCGAATTCGGCCACGGAATCGTCCACACGTGTTCGAGGCGGCCGTCTCGTCCATGCCAGAGCGACGACGCTTCCCACGCGCCGCGTCCATCCAGGACAAGCACGGCCGCATCGTCGAATCCTGAAAACGAATAGGCGCTGATTGCGTGCGCGAGGTGATGCTCGACAAATCTGAATTGAGCTTTCGTAGGGAATCGCGCGAGGAATTGCTTTTTGCCGTTTTGTTTGCGGGTGTGGTTGAGATTTCGCCGGACGGTGCTTACGAGATCGATGTAGGTTAACGGAAGCGCGCCGGTGGCCATGCATTTCAAATCATGCTTCATAGCTTCGATTGCGGGCGGCCACCCGAAGCAGACAAAATCGAGCTGATCGGCTCGAATGCCGGCTGCAGCAAGGCAGGCTTCGATCGAGAGCGACGGGAATCGCGCGTCATGTTTCAAGCGGCTCAAGCGTTCTTCCGCTACCGCGAAAAGAATGTGGCCATCGCGGGCGATGCAGGCAGCGGAATCGTGCATTTCCGAATAGTTGATACCCAAGCTGATCAAGCTGATTTCCTCTGACCGGTTTTTAGCAGCGCCAGAACTTCTTCGAGCCGCTGTCCTTGAGCTTCCGTTGAGTGCGCTCGCGCTACATCCATGCGAAGCGGGCGTTTCGGGCTGTCTGGCGGTTCTTCGAGAGCGCGCGCGACGGCTGCGGAGAGTTCCTCCGCGCTCGAACCTACGTAAACGAGATCCTTGAATTCAGAAATCTCAAGGATCGGAGTAGAAACTACCGGCAACCCCTTCAGAAAATAGTCGTACAGCTTTAACGGCGAGCAGTACAGATTCTTCTTACCTGAACAATCATACGGCATTAGCCCGGCGTCGAGCGACTCGACGTAGCGCGGCAATTCGTCGGGGCGGTGCCAGCCCATCGCGTGGGCATTGGGGGGCAAAGTGTCGTCGGGGGCGCCGAAGTAGACGAAGTGCGTGTCCGGATTCTTAGCGAGAACTGCGCGCAAAAGCGGCAGATCCAGGCGCGCGAAGACTGGGCCTAGATAGCCGAGTCGCGGCCGAGGAATGCGAGCGATCTCGGCAGGTTCAAAGGGCGATCCGTTAGTCTCGAGCGCCGCAACCGGTAGATGAATCGATTGCGGAATCCACTGAATCTTTTCGCCGTATGTGGGGCGAAGCTCGCTGAAAACGTGCTTCGGAATCACGACGGTCTGATCAGAAACCTCGATTAATTCGTGTTGATACGGTTCCGGGTAGTCCATGCAGATATGGACGAGCGGGTAGCCTGCGGCTCGAATGTCCTCGCAAAGCGGCGTCATGTTCTCGAAGTGCGAGTAGAAGAACACCGGATCTTTCAGTTTCAAGGATTCCGCGCGCTCGACGATTTGTTTCGCGACCGCTTTCCATTGGAGATGGCCGAGCACGGGCAGAGAATTCAGCTTCGCGCCGAGATATTCGGGGCCGAAACGATAAACTCGTTCGCTTATTTCGGTGAGGGGTTGGCCTTTGCGACGAACACGAGAGACGGGAATCTCGCAATACAGAACGCGGGCTCCGCGAGATGCGAGGGCGAGCGAGATTCGTTCCGGGACGTTGAACATATCCCAGGACCAGGTCGAAAATACGATGGCATCGCGCAGCGGTTGGTCTCTTTTAGTGGGCCGCTTTTCGTTCCGAATTCAGCGGTTTTGTCACCGCGACGTTTCCGATTTCAGCGTTGGGAACCGGCTCGCCGAGCAGCCCTCGGACTCGGCGCCACTCGCTGTGACTATACCAGTCCCTCAATTTGTAGAAATTCTTGGGAGGCATCACGAGCGTACAGGCGAGCACGAATCCTTTGAAAAGCCGGTAGCCAGCGCTTCCTTTTCTGTAAGAAATTTGAAACTCGTCTCGCTCGGTTTGGAACGTTTCCCAAGGCTTGCCACCGTCGAGCATCAGGCGCATACGTTTGCTGCCCACATCGAGCGGTTTGACGATTGCGTCGATGACGTCTGGTGCTATTCCTGCGGAAGCAAGGCGGATGCGAAGCTCGTCGGCTAGTGCTGCGAGGGCTTTCTGAATTCGCCGCTGCTTCACTTCGTCTTTCGTTCTGATCTGGAAGAGGTTTCCAGAATGCAGCCGGTAAAATGTGAGTGGTTCCTGTATCAAGCCGGCTGCCGAGTAGGCGGCACTCATGATGGATACAAACTCATCTGCTTCGATCACGATCCGCTCGGGAACGGGAAGGACTCGCGACAATATATTTCGGCGTACCGTCACTCGGCTCGTGCCGAAAAAGCACATCATCTGCCTAAAAAAACGGCCGTTTTCAACGCTATCGAAAGTGACTTCTTGAGTGCGCTGCGGAATCGTAGCCTTCATATTTCCAGTATCGGAATCGACCTCGTAAATGCCGTGGCCGACGAGCCCGATATGTGGCCGGGAGCCTAAATAGTTCGCAACAACCGTGAGCTTCTCTTTCGCCCACCAGTCGTCTCCGTCGAGAAATGCGACAATGTCGCCCGTTGCCTCATGGATGCCCGCATTGAAAGCGGATGCCTGGCCGCCATTTGGTTTTTGGATCAAACGCACGTCCGGAGCGAATTTGCGGACGATTTCGGGCGTGCGATCGGTTGAGCCATCGTCCAAGACGAGGATTTCCATTTCTGCTCGCGGGAAGTCCTGCCCCAAGACGCTGAGAATGGCTTCCTCGATATAACGCTCGTGGTTGTATGTGTCGATCAGGACCGTGACCGCCGGTGTGCCCATGTCAGCTTGTCGCCTTCGAGACGCCATCTCGCTTGCGTGCGAGACAGTATAAATACAATCCAGTGAATCCGCGAATTCGCAGGAACGGAAGCAGCACTGTGGCGGCTGGAATCATCGCCAAAGTTTTCCACGCGGCGAGGCGAGCGGCCAGCCGGTGTCCCGGTTCATCGTTCATCCTGTCCATAGCTTTTTCCATTTCCGCTGGCGGCAACACAGCCAGATCGGATGGAGATGGCGGCTTCTCGCCTGCAATTTTTGTCACGAGGCCCGTTCGGAGGGCCATGCTTAAGACTTGAGCGACGCGGCCAATATTCAGAGGCTCTTGATTCATGGACAGAACCTCAAATCCATTCCTCTCGAGAAAGTTTCGGAGCGCCAGTGGACTCCAGCGCGTAAGGTGATTGGGGGGATAGTCAAGCGTTTCGACGCCTTTCTGCCATCGGGTGCGGTTCGGCACGCTCAGGGCGATGTATCCGCCACCCGCGAGAAATTCCTGAGCAACTTTGAGAAATCCCTGCGGATCGTCCTGGTGTTCCAGCACTTCAAAGAACGTGACAACGTCAAACGTCTTATCCGGATTGGCGGCGCGAAACTCTTCGGGACGCATCGCAAAAATTTCGCGCAGGCCGTAGGTTTCGCGCGCAAAGCGAACCGCACTTTGATTGAGTTCCACGCCCGCAACTTCGAACCCGGAATCACGAGCGGCGGCGAGAAAATTTCCCACACCGCAACCGAGATCGAGCAATCTCCCGTTCTTAGGTGCTTTAGGGTCCGACAGGAAAAATCGGTGGCCGGGTTCAAGGGGCAACGCGGTTTGATCGCGGGTTTGATAGGTCTGTTCGTGCCAGCCTGCGTCGGGCATGGCCGCCGGGTGCCAGAAGTGAAGATCACATCCAGGGCACTCGTACAGTGATGTCGAGTGGTAGGTCTCGAGCGCAGGACGAATGGGCGACTGGGAGCAAGCGGGACACTGGATGGCCTGTATCCCACCCTGGCTTATGCTCGAAGCAAGCGGATTCATACCGCTCACCTGATTCAAGAAGAAGTCCTCATAGGATATCGGAGCGCATGCCTCGAAGAAGGCAGTCGAATGTGGCAAATCATCTCCCAGCTTCCCGCAAATTGCCGCCGATTGGTCACATATTCATTCTACCGTCGGAGGCGCTCGCAGCACGCTTGAAAAACGTGGAGGCGATTTCGGGGGCATGGGGCAGGGCGACGCTCAAGGCCATACGCGTAGTAGCGTTGGGGGCAGCAAGCAAGGCAGCGCGCGGTCCGGCGCAATAGAAAAATATCGGCTGGACCGCGGCGCGTAACGACGATGCGGGCTACTTCGGGAAGCTGGCGACGGCGGCGGCTTCGCTGTCGTAGGTGTCGAAGACGGTCATGAGCTTCGTCACCTGCAGCACTTCCTTGAACTTGGAGCCCAGGTTGGCGAGCTTCAGGACGGCGCCCTGCGAGCGGGCGCTGTGGAAGGTGGCTACGAGGGTGCCAAGTCCGGCGCTGTCGATGTAGCCGACGTTGGCAAGATTAAGTACGATTTTCTTTTTGCCGGCTGCGAGAAGGCTTTTCACTTTTTCGCGGAACGCATTGCTTTCTTCGCCGAGCACGATGCGTCCTTCGATCTCAAGCACGGTAACGCCATCCATTTCTCGATCCGTCATTCTAAGTGCCACGTTCGCGCCTCCTGGAATCTGTCAGCTGGTATTTGAATTTGGTGCCCGGAGAAATCGCCGCTGAGGGCAGCGAGGGTTCTCGTTAAATCTTCCTCGGCAAAACTCAGTAAAAATCCGAACAGGACATGTAGTACCCGCAAGAGCAGATCAGCTTGCAGCTCCGTGGCTCAAGCCGGGCCGAGCAACGCGGGCAGAAAGCGGAAGGAAGCTCCGAATGCTGAACCTCGCGATACGCGTCTGCCACCGGTTTTGCGTTTGCTGCGCTGGCCGCTTGCGGCTGCGGCCCCGCTAATGTTGCCAGATCACCTGGCAACGGCAAAACCGCTTGTTTGTGAGCCATATCCGGACACCCTTCGGACGGACGTTTATAGCACATCCAGCGTATCGGGAAAAGCAACGTAAATCGCCATTCTGGGGAAGCGATTGCTTTCGCTGGACGCGAGGCTGGGCTCTGGTGTAGACACCGGAGGCACGGATTTTGTGCCTGGACGCGCCAGGCGGGCTGCAATAGAGTTGCACTAAAATCGTGCAACCGGGGCAGTGGTGGTCGCGTCTCATATTGTGGAAGAAGGGAAGGCAGCCATGAAAATGCAAGGCAGATTCGGGCTGGCCGCCGCGGTCCTGCTGGTCCTACCCACCTTTTCTCAGGCCCAACACGCGACAGGTAGCTTTCGAGCGGCGCCGAGTGCGCCTGCGAGCGCTCCGGCAGCGCGTAGCACAGCGGTGCGAGCGCATGCTGTAAATCGTGCGAGCAGCGGTCGAAGTGTGAAATCTGCATCGTCGGTAGGAGCGAACGCGAGTGCAGGTGCGAATGCGCCTGCCGGTTTTGCAGGGAGTGACGGACTAACGGTGCAGCAGATTTTGAACCCCTTCCCGAGTGACGGATTCGATTTTGCACATCTGGCTGCGATACACAAAGATGACGATATCAAGGCGCTGATCGACCCGGCGACGCAGGTGAAGCTGGCGCTTGCCGAACGACGCATGCGGAGGAAGCCGAAGACGGCCAACGGGTTCATCTTTCTGGACGGCGGCGGGGCGTATGTGTTGCCAGTCGAGCCAGGCGCTGACTTGAATGCGGACGCGGATGCGCAGGCGGCTCGGCAGCAAGGACAGGACCAAGGCCAGAGCCAGGGTCAAAACGGGCAGGTCTCTTCGCAGGAACGTGCGCCGCGAGAGTCGCAACAAGTGGAGCAGTTGGAAGCCAACAACGAGCGAATTGCGCTGGAACAATCTGAATCCTTGCCGGATGAGGGCGAGTTCACGCTGATCTTGCGAAGTGGGCAGGAGATTGAGGCGGTGGCGTTTACGCGCGTTGACGACAGGATTGTGTATATCACCGTGGGAGGCGGGCGGCGGACGGTTGCTCTGCGCGAATTGGACGTGGATGCGACTGTGCGTTTGAATCAGGAGCGCGGGACGCCGCTGCAGATTCCTCTTTAAGTTCGAGGTAGCACGGATCTCCAGAAACGAATTCACCGCTTGAAGTTCGCTTGTTTGGGCACGCTGTGCCATGCCCTTGCGGCAGAAGAGACATGCGGTGTTTCCGGTAACCAAAAAGAACGTGAGCGCGCCCTCGCCAAGCAATGGATTTTCTAAGCATCTAGCCAACGTGGCGCAGGCTGAAGCCTACGCTACTTGAGGGCAAGCTAATCGGCGCGGCGGGCTGGGGCGGGCTCGGGCATTAATGGGCCGGCTTCGGCTGGGAGGCCGGCGCGTTCGAGTTGAACCGTGGTGTGCGAGATTTGGAAATCGCGGGCTAGCACTTCGCAGATGCGATTGAGGATCTTCTCGCTGTCTTCCATGTGCATATCCGGGATGCGCGCGTGGCAGGAAAGTGCGTGGAGATCGGTGCCCAGCGTCCAGATGTGGATGTCGTGGACTTCCTGTACGCCATCGACCTTCAAGATGGCCCCGGCCACATTTTTCAAATCGACATTGCGCGGTAATCCTTCGAGCAGAATGTGAGTGCTCTCGCGAAGTATCCCGGCACCCGTCCAGAGAACCATCGCGCCGATCGCCATGCCGATGAAGGGATCGATCCAGTTCGCGCCGGTGCGGCGAATTACGAGCGCGCCCGCGATGATGGCGATGTTGGAGAGCGCGTCGCCCAGATTGTGAATCCAGACGGCACGAATGTTCAGGTCGCGACGGCCGCTATGGAGGGAGAACGTAATGCCGCTATTCACCACCAGGGCGAGAATCGAAACCCAGAGCATCACGCCGGACTCGACCTCGACAGGAACGCGCAGGCGTTGGATCGATTCGTAAATCAGAAAGAGAGCCACGATCGCCAGCAGCATCGAATTGATGAAGGCCGCGAGTATGCCGGCGCGGTGATAACCATAGGTTTTTTCGGGGGTGGGAGGACGCATAGCCCAGCGCGCGGCCAGCCACGAAATCACCATCGTGGGCACGTCCGTCAGATTGTGAAGGGCATCGCTGACGAGCGCGATTGAATGCGCCGCGTATCCGGCGATTAATTCGACGGCAACAAGGGCGAATGTGGCGACGACGGCGGTGCCGAGAATGAGGGTCATTCCCTGGCTCGGATCAATAGGCGGGTGCGAGTGGTTATGAGCAGCGCCGTGTGAATGGACGTGCATCTCCTGAATTCTACTCGCTCAGCAGTCATGGGAACCACCTTTCGGTGTCTACGATGTCGCGAAGGTTCCGCTGGCATGGAATGGTCACGGCTGTGCGATTCGGGGTCAAAGTCCTGGGAACGAACCAGCGGTGGGAAACCCAATTGACTTGGCGCGCTGCCACCGCCTACCATGAGCATCATCCTCAAGGCTTTGGGACTCTCAGGGGGCGCGGGCGGCGCGCGGGAAGCTTCGCCCAGCGATGACGCACAACGCAGCCAAGCTGGTTTTCTGGGGAGTGCGCGGCTCTACGCCTACGCTCGAGCGCGATACCTGGCGCTACGGCGGAAACACGCCCTGCCTGGAGCTGACGACACCGGAAGGCACCCGGTTCATCCTCGATTGCGGTACGGGTATGAGGATGTTGGGGAATCTTTGGACAGAGACGCAGGGGGAGCGCGGCGTGCATGCGCACGTTCTCGTGACGCACTATCACTGGGATCACATTCAGGGCCTCCCTTTCTTTCGACCTCTTTTTGAATCGCAGAACAAATTCAACTTCTACAGCTTTCAATCGGAATATCTGGGGCCGGACAGCCTTCGGAAAGTGCTGGAGGCGCAACTTGCGAGCCCTTATTTCCCCGTGGACGTGAGCACGATGACGGCGGGGCGTACGTTTCACCAAGTAACTTCGGGACAAAAGTGGGAAATTGGCGGAACGAAGATCACCTCCGCGTGGCTGAACCATCCCCAGGGATGCTTGGGCTACCGCATTGAAACTTCAGGCGGGTCGGTCGTGTATGCGACTGACAATGAACCTGGCGTCGCTGAATTCGACAAGAATCTGAGGGAACTGGTGCATGGCGCGGACGTCTTCGTCTACGACGCGCAGTATTCCCCGGAGCAGCTGGCCACGGAACGGCGAGGATGGGGGCATTCGAGTTGGCTCGAAGGAGTGAAGATTGCGCGGGAGGGTAAAGTACGGAATCTGATTCTCTTCCATCACGATCCGGACTCGACGGACAAAGTGATCGACGGTTTCCTTTCCGCTGCGCGTCACGAGTTTCCCGCTACCTGGGCCGCGACGGAGGGAATGACCGTGTCGCTCAGCGAGCGCGGAATTCATGTGGCTCTGCCGAAATCGCGCGTAGGACAGCGGCGTCGGATTCGTTTCGCGGCAACGGTAAGCGGCCAGGGAGAGGATGGCTCGAATTTCCAAGAGAAGGCCACCGTGCGCGACATCAGTTTGCAGGGCGCTTATTTGACTCTGAAGAGCCGACCGAAGCTACAGTCGGAATTGCGCGTGGTGATTGAAGCGGCGGGCGATGACAAACGGTCGAGTGTGCTATCGCTGCGCGGCACTGTGATTCATTTCGATGCGGGGCGCGAGAAAGGCAGCAATGGAGTGGGTGTTGTGTTTATCGAAGAGCCCGAATCGACTCATCCGAATGATTAGAATTTCCGTTGGCCCGGCAAAACGCTCAGGATTTTTCTGTCAAAGCGGCAATCTGCGAATCCAGATCGGCTAGCGCGCTATTGAGTTGATCTCGATGGCGGGGATTCTGGCTTGCCTGCAGGTCTTTTTGCACTCGCGAGCGGGAGAGCAACAGCACTTCCCGTTTGCGGCGCGATTCCAATTGTTCAGCGGTCAGTTGCTTTTTCGTGCTTTCTTCTTTCTTTTGCTGATGTTCCTGGACTTGTTCCTCGACGGACTTGCTTTCCCATCCTCTGGCCATGCGTGCATTCTATGACGGCTGCGCTATCTGAGGTTGATTTTTATTGTGGGTGTTTCGTTGGGCCGGGCGCGCTAGCCTGCCTGGGCAATTGACTCGATTTCGATTGAGCGGTGGCTGGGTACTTCCACTGCCACGCCGTCGCTGAAAGCAACGAAACGGCCGGAAATCGCCGGCACGCGTTCGCCGGGGACGATAATTCCGACGAGATTGAGTGGGTCGGCAGCCGAGATTGTTATCGTGTCGCCCGATGATTGTTGGTCTCGCGTGGCGCGCAGCGATTCCACAGCGACAGGCAGCGCGAATTGTTCGCCGAGAAAGCCGCTTACGAATCTGCCGCCTCGAATTTCTCCTCGATCTTCCAGACGGCGAAGGGCTAGCAAAACTTCGCGCCAGCGAGGAAGAATGGCTTCGCGCGTGAGCACCTCGCGGAACACCACGCCATAGCGGTTGAGCAGCATCTTGCAGGTGGCTTCGAGCGCGGAGGTGCGGTCGTCGGATTCGACTGGATAGAGAAGCGACCAGCGGCCGGCGCTGTGACGCGGGCGCGTGGTGCGGCCATGGCCGTGCCCGCTGCGGCGCTTGGGGTCGATAAGAGCGCGAAGATTGTCGAAGCCGTCAGCCGTGATGATTCCGGCGGCGACGAGCTCCCATAGCGCTGATTCGACTTCGGATTTCAGTTTTCCTGCGCCGCGCACGATGTCGGGGAAGAACGACGCGCCGCGCTGCTTCAGGAATTGCAGAACTTCTGCTGCGCCCGGGCTTAGCCCTTTCGCGGCGTCCGCGCCATCTTCCGTGCGGCGCGGCATCATCCATTCGGATTCCTCGCGGATGAAAAATGTGATCGGAGCGACGCTGGTCGGAATCACGCGTCGAGTGCCTTCGCGC
>Ga0307477_10004306_pt1 | contig 10391 bp, 9 predicted proteins | sample atmos_gasesECM2C_FD_203316 | JGI IMG/M metagenome (GOLD analysis project Ga0307477, IMG submission 203316) | Hardwood forest soil microbial communities from Morgan-Monroe State Forest, Indiana, United States - atmos_gasesECM2C_515 | ecosystem: Environmental > Terrestrial > Soil > Temperate... | reverse complement strand
ACCCCTTTGGCTCACCGCGCGTCGGCAATTTCTATTTCGATCTATGGGTGAAGGTGCCGAGCTCTCGGGTGATGAATTACGCGGATATTGTTCCGCAAGTTCCGTTGCCTCTGGTTTATCGCCATTCAGGTGATCCGCGTTACATGCCTGATCACATGACGCCGTCGCCCTATCGATTCGAGCCGAATTTGCTGGAGCGCGGCTGGCAAATGATCCGTGGCCTAATTCAGCTCGTCAGGGCGGGCTCGATCCTTGGCATCGAGGATCACGCGATCGCGGCTTATTGCGAGAAACTCAACGCCATCGCAGAGGCAAGGGATCAATCTCGATGAGCGCCCGCACTGCTGCAGCGCGACACGTCCGAGAGACGCAGTCGTGCCGCACCGTTCGTCGGCTCGCGCCGTAGTATCTACTTGATAATCCAGGAAGTGCCGTGCGAGCGTTTACGTTCCACGAAACAAATCCGCCGAGATCACCGCTCGGGCCGACATAGGTGAGACAGCCGCCGCCGGAAAGGCCGGGATCGGTATGAAGGATAATCTTCTGCCCGGCTTTGATCGATTTGTTGGCCTCAATTGTCAAAGCATCCACTGTGCGTTCCAGCGCATCCACTTTTTTATCGAGCGTATCGATCTGCCTTAGCAGGCATTCGAAGTTGCAGCTCCTGCTGGGTTCCTGCGCGTGCGCTTCGGAATCGATTGCAGAAAGGGCGATTGCACAGCAGGCGCCGGTTGCGACCAGCGCGTGCAGAAGCCGTTTTTTCATGGCCATAAGCGTGATCATGGCTTTCCCCTTATCGACCGCCGGAATGGAGGTCGGCCGGGCGTTTCAAGGAAAATATTCGGGATGAGGCGGCTTATTCCCGCGCACCCGGCAATCGCCCATTTGGTTGAAACCGATGCAAAGATCGGCGTACCTTACGGGAATAAATTTCTCCCTGTGGCGATCATGCTGCAGTGCAGCTCACAGCCGGGCTGGTACAATCTCTTGAAAATGAATCGCCGCTCGGCAAAACGCCGGCAATCGATCCGGAATTTGCGGTCGCACGTCCCGGCTGCACCGCCACCCAATGACGCCTCGTTGCTGATCCGATGAAACGAGTTGACGCCACGCCAACACCGCCGATACGAGCGCTCAGACTTGCGGCGCTCGTTGCCGGTTCCCTGGCCGGTATCGGCTCCGCCGCGGCGGTGGAATGCCCGCAGCCAGATAGTCACATCGAAACCGACCGGCCCGACGTGACCAATTCGGCCATCGTGGTGCCGGCCGGCAGTCTGCAAAATGAGAACGGCGTCGATACCAGCCGCGACCATGGCGCTGACATATTGAGCGGCACCAACAGCAGATGGCGATTAGGCATCGCGCCATGCCTGGAGGTCCTGGTCGACCTGCCGAACTATGTCGCCACGTTACATGGCAGCGGTCCGTCCGGGTTCGGCGATGTGGTTCCGGCAGTGAAGTGGCAGATTAGCCCGCTGCCCGGCAAATTCGATTTATCGATCACGGCGGGCGCCGCGCTGCCGAGCGGCGCAAACGGTATCGCGGGGCCGGGCGTGCAACCCTACCTGCAGATCCCCTGGTCGATCGCGCTCGGCGATGGCTGGGAGCTCAACGGCATGGAAACAAATTTTTTCATGCCGGCCTCAGACTCGAAGTTTACCTATCAATCGACCCTGGTCATCGAAAAGGAATTCGCCGAACGATCATTTCTGTTCGTGGAATATGTGGGCGACTTTCCGAGCGTCGGCCGCAACAGCCAGCTGATCAATTCCGGCGGGGGTTATCGCATCGACGATCATCACCAGATCGACTTTCACGTCGGCGTCGGGCTGGATCGCAACGCGCCGAATTATATTTTCGGCGTCGGCTATTCGTTCCGTATCGACGGCTTCCTGCAGCAGCGCGATCGATGGCTCGGAGCCGCGCCGCGGGCTAATTTTACGGCGCGGTGATGGGAGCTTTGTAGCCGCTTATTTCTTAGCGGGCGCGTGCAGCGCCGCTTCCGCGGTATGGGCGCGGTTTGGGCTGTGCGACATCGGTCCCCACCAGTTGGAGGGCGTATCGTCGTCCCAGACCTTCGGACGCTGTGGCCGGTCCTGATGCCAGGGCCGCGGCTCGAAAAAGCCGAGCTCTTCGTCGTGCATCTGATCCATTTCGCAGAAAAATTCGATGACGACCCCGTCGGGGCTCCGGTGATAGATCGCGATATTGTGCCCGATGATGTGGCGAAGCGGTCCCCAGGTCAGCGTGATCTTGTTCTTGGCCAACAGATCGCTGGCGCGCTTGATATCGGACCAGTCGCGCACTTCAAACGCGATATGATGGATCGCGGTCTTCGCGTCACGGAGAAAATTCACGGTGTGATGGTCGCGGCTACAACGCAAAAATGCGAAGAAGTCACTGCGCCAGTCGGAAACGCGGAAGCCTAAGAGATCGCAATAGAACTTCACCAAGCCGGCGACGTCGGGGCAGGTATAGGCGATGTGGCCGAGTTTGAGCGGCATTACGCCGGTGAAGGTGTCATCGTCCGCGGCAAAGGCGCATTCGGGAAAGATTTCGAGCGTGGTGCCTTTGGGATCCTTGAACGCCAGCGCTTCGCGAATACCGGGCGTTATGTCATGGCGCCGCTCGCTCTTAAGTCCCGCTTGCGTGAGCCGTGCAGCGATCGCGTCAAGGTCGCTGTCGGGGGCGATCTGGAAAGACAGGCGCGGTGCGTCGCCGGTGTCGCCGCGTTCGAGCGCGATTGCCTCCAGCCCCGATTTGGTGGCGAGGATGGCGCGGTCCTTGTCGCGCGCCACCAGGCTCAAGCCCACGATGCGAGTGAAATAATCGACCATTCGTCCGATGTCCGGCGTGGTCAGGGTCGAATGGCCGGCGCGTTTGACTTGCAGCATTGCCAACCTCTGCGACTAGGCTTTCGCGCCTACGCGAACAGTATCCCGCACTCCGCCCGCGTCATGCGCGCGCACCGCGACTTTCAGTTCGCCCAGTACCGGGCTCGAGCGGCAAACAATAATGTCGCCGGGCTTGACCGGGCCAACGCCTTCCGGCGTTCCGGTATAGATCAGATCGCCCGGGTAAAGCGTGTAGAACGACGAGGCAAATTCGATCAGACGCCGGCAGTCGTAGATCAGCATGTTGGTATTGCTGTCTTGCCGCGTCTCGCCGTTGACCGTGAGCGACAGCGGTAGCGCGTCGGGATCGGCAATCTCATCCGCGGTGACCATCCACGGGCCGAGCACGGCGTAGCCGTCGACGGACTTGCGAAAACTGCGGTCCTCGCGGCCGCGCACCGTCATATCGAGGCCGAGACAATAGCCGGCAACATAGTCGAGGGCGCGTGCGCGCGGAATGTCGCTTCCGGCTTTTCCAATCACCATCACGATCTCAGCCTCGTGATCGTTGCGGCGTTCGGGAAAGCGAGTGGCAATGCCTTCGGCCGGGCCGATCAGCGCCGAATTTGCTTTGAGAAACATGCCCGCTTCGCCGATCTTGACCGATTGCGTCGTGACCACTTGCGAGCCGGGCTGCGCCGCGGCGACCGTCATTTCGTTAATGTGGGCCTGATAATTGGTCGGCGCGCAGGACAACTTCGTGGGCCGTGCTACCGGCGCCAGGAGTTTCACCTGCGCCAAAGCTTTGCCTGGCGTTTTGTCGGCAAGCCGCTCGAGTCGCTCGCGCCACTGTGGCAGCGCCGCGACCACGGCATCGCCCTTCATTGCGTAGGGCGCGGCGTTTCGGATTTCGGTTTGCGCCGTTGTCACATCGTGCACGATGTCGCCGCGCACAATCCCGAGCCGGTCATCATCGTAGCGGCAAAGCTTCATAAGGGATCCCCAGACACTTCTCAGGCGACTATCGCGCCATCGATAACATTGTCTCGCCGCATTGTCTCACCGCATTGTCTCGCGCTTGCAAATTGCTGGCAAGCGCATCGGCGCGAACCGAAATTCATACCGCCTGGCGGCGTGAAAATCCAAACGTCACGGTCGAGACGCAAACCAGGCTGACTGCAGCAGACAAAAAGAAAATTGCACGTGGCTGCCCGTGATCCATCAGCATGCCATAGACGATCGGTGCAATGCTCGCGCCAATATTGAATCCGGTCGAGACGAAGCCGAATACCGTGCCGAAAGCGCCGGGCGGGGTGACCGCGCGCACCAGCATGTCGCGCGACGGATAGGTTAGGCCGACGGAAAAGCCGCTTAATCCGGTCAAGCCAATAAGGGCGGCCGATGGAAGATTAAATAAGCCGATCAGCGCGGTCACTACGCCGGCAACGGCGAGGCCCGTAGCGGCGATCAGAGCATGCTGGCGGATGCGGCCCGCCAGCGCGCCACCGGCGAGGACGCCGATGGCGTTCATGGCGAGCAGACTCGTGAGCGCGATATTGGCGATTGCAGTGGGCGTGCTGTGCAGCGCGCCGAGCGCGACTACGAGATATGTGTTGAGCCCGTTGCCCATCAGCGAAGTCAAAACGAAAAACGCGAGGTTGAGCAGGATCGGGGGCGAGAGCAGAAACTGCCAGCCTACCACGGCCGACGAAGCGCCTTTGCCGCTTCTGTGGGCGCGGCGCTGCTCGGCAATGGGCTCCGGTTGCGCGAGCAGTACCGCAAGAACGATAAGCCCAAACATCGCTGCGCCGAGATAGGCGCCGCGCCAGCCAAAGTAACTCTGCATTGCCAGGAGCGTCACCGGCGCGATGGCGGAGCCGAGCATGCCGGCAAACGTGTGGAAAGCAAAAATCTGACCCAATCGCTCGGGCGGAGAGTGATGCGAAAGCAGCGAATAGTCCGAGGGGTGATAAACTGTGTTGCCGAGCCCGGCAACCCCGTACATGGCGATGAAGACCCAATATGAATTGACCAGGCCGGCGATCGCGAAGGCCACGCTGCTCAGCGCCAGGCCGACAATCAGGACAAGGCGCGCGCCGATCCGATCGACCAAAAAACCGACCGGTGTCTGCAGCACGCCGGAAACCACATTGAATACTGTAAGCGCCAGCGCAAGTTCGGTGTAGCTAACATTGAAATCGGCGCGGATGAAAGCCAAGAGCGGCGCCAGCATCAGCAGATAATAGTGACTCATCATATGCGCGGCGCAGACGCTGGCAATCAGCCGCGACTCGGCCGACGGCGTCGTGCGGACTGACGTGAATTGCGTCATTGCGGACGGGACGACTTTACCGTCTGCAGCGCTTGCCAGATCCGGAACGGAGTCAATGGCATGTCGATGTGGCGTACGCCCTGGTCGGCCAGCGCGTCGAGCACCGCATTCATCGCGCAGGGCAGACCGCCGGCGCAGCCGGCTTCGCCCACACCTTTGACGCCCAGCGGGTTGGTCTTGGTCGGCACGCCATGATCCGCCACGGCGAAGGATGGAACATCGGCGGCGCGCGGCATGGCATAATCCATGAACGAACCGGTCAATAACTGACCTTCTTCGTCATAGACCGCTTGCTCCATATAGGCCTGGCCGATGCCTTGCACGACGCCGCCATGCAGCTGACCTTCGACAATCATCGGATTGACCAAGGTGCCGAAATCATTGACGCAGGAATATTTGACGAGTTCGACAAAGCCAGTCTGCGGATCGACCTCGACTTCGGCGACGTGGCAGCCGTTTGGATAGGTGGATGCGCCCGGTCCGTCGCTGATGTGCACCACATCGAGCGATTGCGGAATGTCGGCGGGCGGCTTGAGCCCGCTGTGCAGTTTTTGCGCAAGCTCCATGATGGAAATGGCGCGATCGGTTCCGACAATGACAAAGCGTCCGCGTTCAAAGGCAATATCCGCGGGCCCGGCTTCGAGCACATGCGCCGCGAGCTGCTTGCCGCTTTCGACGACCTTCGCCGCGCCTTGAACGATCGCGGTGCCGCTATGCATCAGCGACTTCGAGCCGCCGGAGCCGCCGCCAACCGGCTGGATTTTGTCGCTATCGCCCTGGACGAGCTTCACTTTCTCGACCGGAACGCCGAGCTGATCACTGAGCACTTGCGCAAACGGCGTGGCGTGGCCCATGCCGAAATCGAGCGTGCCGGTGGTAAGTGTCACGGTGCCATCGGCATTGAAAGTGATGCCGGCTAGTTCCTTCACTGGCGGCGCCGTCACTTCGAGATAATTGGTCACGCCTAATCCACGCAGCTTGCCGCGCTTGCGGCTCTCGCGCTTGCGCCGCGGGAAGCCTTTGCTGTCGGCGAGTTCGAGCGCCTGTTTTGTCAGCGCGATGAAATCGCCGCTGTCGTAATTGGAAGAGGAGGCGACCTGACGCGGCAATTCCTGCGGGCGAATTTGATTACGCCGCCGCAGCGCGACGCGATCGATTCCCATTTCGGCGGCGGCGGCGTCGATCAGCCGCTCCATATAATAGTTGCCCTCAGGCCGCCCGGCGCCGCGATAGGCCGTCACCTGCGTCGTGTTGGTGAGCACGCATTTGGTCGAGACTTCCATCAGCGGCGTCCGGTACATGCCCTGGACGTTCTTTACGCAATTGAGCGTGCCGAACAGCGGGCCGAACGGACTGAGATAAGCGCCCATATTGGCGAAGTTCGTCAGGCGCAGCGCAAGGAAATTGCCTTCGGCATCGAGCGCCAGTTCGCCGACCACTTCGTTGGCGCGGCCATGGCCATCCGATACGAAGCTGCCAGAGCGCTCGTCGGTCCATTTCACCGGCCGGCCGAGCGCGCGTGCGGCGTGAAGGAGACAAATGTATTCCGGAAACACCGCGGCCTTCATGCCGAACGAGCCGCCGACTTGGCCGGTCAGCACATGCATGTTCTTGGCATCGACGCCGAGCGCTTCGGCGAGATGCGAGCGCATCCCGAATACGCCCTGCGACGGAACGTAAAGCGTGAACCGGCCGCCTTCATATGAAGCGACCGCAACGCGCGGCTCGATACAGTTCACCGCGAGCCGGCTGTTCGCAAGATTAAGCTGCGTCACACGCGCGGCGCGTGCGAATGCGGCTTTGACCGCCTCGGCATCGCCGTAGTGATAATCGAGCGCGACATTGTTTGGCACATCGTCATAGAGCTGCGGCGCGCCATCGCGCGCGGCTTCCTGCGCGGAAATCACCGCCGGCAAAGTTTCGATGTCGACCACGACCGCTTCAGCCGCGTCTTTGGCCTGCGCCAGCGTCTGCGCAATCACGCAGGCAACGGGATCGCCGACGTAACGCACGCGATCCGTCGGCAGCGCGTCGCGCCGCGGTTTTTTCAGCGGCGAGCCATCGCGATTGTTCAGACCCACGAGACATTTCAGCGGACCGTAATCTTTCAGATCAGCGCCGGTATAGATCGCGAGCACGCCTGGCATCTGCGAAGCCGCCTTGGTGTCGATGCCGCGAATGATGCCGTGCGCGTTGCGGCTGCGAACCATGACGCCATAGGCCTGTCCCGGGAGACTGACGTCGTCGGTGTAGCGTCCCTGGCCGCGCACCAGCATCGGATCTTCCAGCCGCGGCACGGATTGTCCGACGGCGAACTTTTCGGTTGCCAGGCGGTCCTCGGCCGCGTGCTCGGCCCGGTTGGGGATTCCATGGAGATTCATGACGATCAGATCCGGAAGGTCTTGGATAAGGTCTTGGGCCCGTTTGAGATAAAGAACTTAGCCGACCCCGGCAACCGGGCGCCAAACATAGCTCATAGGCGCACCAAGCACGGTATTGCCCTGTATTCCACCCCTGTTACATTTCTGTCGATTTAGGTTTTGGAACAATAGGACCGTTGCCGTCGAGCCCGTTTGATCGTGGTTCCGGCGCGGCAGGAAGGCATTGGAATGAACGACGAGGCCCCGCGCGGCGGCCTCGGCGCCAATGGGGCCAAGGGCCGGCCTCGCTGGGGTCGAAGAACGCCATACGGCATTCGTCGCGAGCCGCGCGAGCATTGGCGAGCGCCGGTCGCTTCACACGACGCCGCGACTTATGCGGCGCTCGACCTTGGCACCAATAATTGCCGCTTGCTGGTGGCGCGTCCGACCCCCGACGGCTTTCGTGTCGTCGATGCATTCTCTCGCATTATCCGTCTCGGCGAAGGTGTCGCGGCCTCCGGGCGCATCAGCGAGGCGGCAATCATGCGCGCCGTCGAAGCGCTTTTTGTCTGCCGCCAGAAAATGCGCGCCCGCGGTGTGGGCCGGGCCCGGCTGATCGCTACGGCGGCTTGCCGCGCCGCGGAAAACGGCGAGGAGTTTCGCGCGCGCGTTGCGAAAGAAGCCGGTCTCGAACTTGAAATCATCGATTCCGCCACCGAAGCGAGACTGGCGGCGACCGGTTGCACCGAGCTGTTCGATCCGGCGGCGAGCGGCATCATTCTGTTCGATATCGGCGGCGGATCGTCAGAATTGGTGCGGCTCAATCGCTCGTCTCCGGGACGAAGCGGGCCGCCAACCCCTGACATTGTCGGCTGGGCCTCGCTGCCGGTCGGCGTCGTCACGCTGGCCGAGCGCTATGGCGGAAAAGCCGTCTCCCGCGAAATCTATCAAGCCATGGTTGAGGAGGTGGCGATCCTGGTCGATCGCTTTGCCGTCGAACATGGCAGCGGTCTCGGCACTTTCCACATGCTCGGCACCTCCGGCACCGTTACCACAATCGCCGGCGTCTTCCTGCGCCTGGCGCGGTACGATCGCCGGCGCGTCGACGGTTGCTGGCTGACCGACGATGAAATTTCGCGCGTGGTGGGCGAGCTCATGGCGATGAGTTTCGAAGAGCGCGCCGCCAACCCTTGCATCGGCGCCGAGCGGGCTGATCTCGTGCTTGCCGGCTGCGCCATTCTCGATGCCATCCGCCGCGCCTTCCCGTGCCGGCGGCTGCGCGTTGCCGATCGCGGGCTGCGCGAAGGCATGCTGGTCGAGATGATGCGCGAGGACGGCGTCTGGGGCGAAGCGTAAAACGCGCATGATCCCGAAAAGTGGGAACCGGTCTTCGGATAAGATCATGCGCAAACGAATATTTAGCGACGCACCATGATCAAAGTTAATCGGATCGAGCTGTAATCGATCATGGCGCGGCTCAAGGACCAAAAACGGCGGACCGCGTCGTCGCGGGCCTGGCTCACGCGTCAGATCAGCGATCCTTATGTGGCGCGCGCCAAACGTGAGGGTTTCCGCTCGCGGGCGGCGTTCAAGCTCGCCGAAATCGACGACCGCTACAAATTGCTCAAACCCGGCGCTTGCGTCGTCGATCTCGGCGCCGCGCCCGGCGGCTGGAGCGAGATCGCCGCCCGCCGCGTGGGCGCCGGTGGCCGCGTCGTCGCGCTCGACATTCTGGAGATGAAAACCATTCCTGGCGTCGAGTTTTTGCAGCTCGATTTTCTCGATCGATCGGCGCCGGCACGCCTTGAAGCGCTGCTCGGGGGAAATGGGGAAGGAAAGGGACAAGCAAAAGTCGAAGCAAAGGCAGACGTTGTGCTCTCGGATATGGCAGCGAATGCCACTGGCCACCGTCAGACCGACCATTTGCGCATCATGGCGCTCGCCGAGGCCGCCGCCGACTTCGCACGTCAGGTGCTCGCGCCGGGCGGCGCCTTTCTGTGCAAGGTCCTGCAAGGCGGCGCCGAGGCGACGCTCCTTGCCGAACTCAAGCGCGATTTTGCAAGCGTCAAACATGTCAAGCCGCCGGCGAGCCGTGCCGATTCGGCGGAGCTTTATCTGTTGGCTAAAGGATTTCGCGGTACGGATATGGTCTTGTAAACACGCATCCATATCCGCTTTCGAGGACAAAACCGACATCACAAATTGGGGCCGCTAAGTCCACCTTTGACCCTTACCCGACATGCAAGCTTCTGCTTACGGGGTAAACGCAGACCTCATCACCTGCGACATCACGCCCATTTCTGACTCATTCCAGCCTCCGCGAACGCAGGAAGCTAGCTCAGATCCGTCAAGAACGAACGGCTTGTCCGAAGCGCTGCTTTCCATTCCTGAATTCCATTCAATAGCGAATGCAATGGAAATACGATTTTTATTTGAGCCCTCGTAAATAGCTTCGGGACATGCACGTTCAAAAGGGAAATGTCATGCACCTCCTTCAAAACCTCGAGCAGAAGTCTGTCGCGCGCAAGTCGATGATCCTCCTTGCCGCCATCACGCTCAGTACGGCGGTGGCGACGAACGCGCTCGCCGCCGGACACGGCGGTGGTGGCGGCCTTGGAGGTGGCGGCGGATTCGGAGGGGGCCACGTTGGTAGTGGATTTGGCGGTGGACACGTGGGTGGCAACGGTCTTGGAGGCGGCGGCGGATTCGGAGGGGGCCACATCGGTGGTGGCGGTGGATTCGCTGCTGGACATATCGGCGTCGGATCGGTCGGCGGCCGCATAGGTGGCGACCGTCCGGGAGGACACGGAGACGCGTACCTCGGCAACCGTGGTGTGTACAACCTTCATGGCACCCACATGGGCG
>Ga0307477_10004305_pt1 | contig 10393 bp, 8 predicted proteins | sample atmos_gasesECM2C_FD_203316 | JGI IMG/M metagenome (GOLD analysis project Ga0307477, IMG submission 203316) | Hardwood forest soil microbial communities from Morgan-Monroe State Forest, Indiana, United States - atmos_gasesECM2C_515 | ecosystem: Environmental > Terrestrial > Soil > Temperate... | reverse complement strand
GGGCCCTGGGTTTCCATGAGGCAAAGCGAGGTGCAAGTCCGGCCGGGATGCCGGCCAGGTCCACAACCCAGCCGCCTGAACCGGAGGGCCAACCGCCCGGGCACGGGGGCATGACTTCACAAGCGGCGCACTGTGCGCGAGCTAGATTAGTTTCGGCTGGGAGGGCTGGGGGGAAGCAGCCGTTCGGCAGGTGGAACTCGTCCCGTGCCAGGGACGCTGCGGCAGGTCCGGCAAGCTCGGCAACGGTTCGCAAAGCTCGGCAGGCCTTCCTGAGAAGGTCAAGGCGTGCGGCCGTGGGACGGACGGCACTCGTTGCGGGGGGATGGACAGGCTGGACGGGCGGTAGGACCGGGACACCGGCCATGTGGATCCGGGCAGCACCGGATCAACTATGGCTGTCCAGCTTCCTCGCTGCCCACGATCAAGCAGACCTCCGCAGATCCGATCTCAGGCCGCTTGCCGGTTCTGACCGTCATCGCCGTGGTCCGGCCCGTAATAGGCCGGTTGCCGGTAATAGCCGTAGCCGTAGCCGTAGGTGCCGCCGGCGTGTACACTGTTGGCGATGACGCCGAGAACGGGACAGTTCATGGCCCGGAGGGCGTCCCGCGCCCGCGCGGCCGAGACGCGGTCGTTCTTGTCGGCCCGGATCACCATCAGGGCGCCGTCGAGCAGCCGGCCGATCAGGGCACAGTCGGAAACCGCCAGGATGGGCGGGGCGTCACAGATCACGCGGTCGTAGTGGGTGTCGGCCCAGGCAAGGATCTTGGCAAGCCTTTCCCCGGTCAACAGCTCCGTTGGGTTCGGCGGGTTGGGGCCGCTGGGCAGGACGTGCAGGTTGGCCACCGACGTGGCGCGGGCGGCGGCCAGGAGTTCCGCTTCCGTCACGGCGTCCTGCTGGAGGAGCTCCGAGAGCCCCGCCGTGCGCCCGAGCTGGAAGATCTGGTGGAAGCGCGAGCGGCGCATGTCGCCGTCGATGACCAGGGTCCGCAGCCCGGACTTGGCAAAGGCCACGGCCAGGTTGGCTACGATCAACGTCTTGCCGTCGCCTGGCTCCGGACTGGTCACGGTCAGCTTTCGGGGCGGCGCATCGCACAGCATCAGCGCGGTCCGCAGGGTGCGGATGGCTTCCGCTGCGGCCGATTGCGGGCTGTGCTCCAGGATCAACTCCAGGGCCTGACCCTCGGAGGGGTGGCTCATCCAGGGGATGTGGCCGAGCACTGGCAGGCCGAGGTGCTGGGCGATGTCTTCGGGACTCCGGTAACCCGTGTCCCACCACTCGAACAGGTAGCAGAGTCCCAGCCCAAAGAAGAGTCCCAGCAGGGTGGTCGTGGCCGCCACTTTTTTGGGATCCGGGGACACCGGCGCGGTGGGCTCCTGGGGCGGCTCGATCACCTGCGTGGTGATGGCCCCATAGTCCCCGCCGAGGTTCACCTGGCGCATGCGGTTGTTGATGGTGTCGTAGAAATTGCGCAGCCGCTTCAGCTCGATCTCCAGGGCGACGAACGGAGCCAGGCGGGAGTTCAACTTGAGAGCGGCTTCTTTCTCGGCGTTGCACTGCTGCTGGAGGTCGGCCTCCAGGGCCTTGGCCTCCTTGATGTCTTCCTGGAGCATCTGCACGGCAAGGGCCTGCATATCGCGCTCGCTCTGGGCCTTCTGTTCCGGCGTCTGCCGCTCCGGGTTCGTGAACGGCTCGATCAGGTGGATTTGTTCCTCGAGCATTTTGACCTTGGGGTGGTGCGGGCCGTACATGGTCGTCAGCCGCTGGAGCTCCATCTGGTCGCGGACGATCTCCCTGCGGACGCTGGCCTGCTGAAATTGCCAGGTCTCCGAGTTCTGCTTCAGCCCCAGGTTCTGGGACACCGTGTCAGTGCCCAGCCTATCGAGGTAGCGGAGCAAGAACCCTTCCACCGGTTCGCCGCGGGCGATGGCCTCCTGCAAGGACCGGTAGCGGGCCTCGAGTTCCAGCCGGTGCACCCGCGCCTGCGTCAAGGAATTATTCACCGCCAGGACCCGCGCCATGGCGATGTTGTTTCTGTCATCGTCCAGCGTCAAGATCCCTTCCTTTTGTTGGAGGGCCAGGAGCTGGCTCTCCTTGTCACGGAGCTGGCGGTCCAGCTCGTCGCGCTGCTGCGTGAGGATTTGCAGGATGTCCTTGGACGTGCTCCGGTGCGTCTCGTTGACGAAGTCCAGGTAGGAGCCGACGACCGCCTCGACCACCTTGGCGGCCCTGGCCTTGTCCTTGGTCCGGTAGGCGATGGTGAGGATCTCGGTGTCCTTCTGGCAGGAGACCTTGACGCCGTCGGCCAGTCCCTCGGTGGACGGCCAGTCCCTCGATTCGGCGTCGTTGGCCTTCAACCGCTCGAGGGCGCGGTCCAGGACGGCCGTGCTGGTGATCAACTGCATGTGTGTGGGGATGTAATTCAGCCGGTCGTCGCTCCGCCCAGTCAGGGCGTCGCCCACGAGGTGAACCAGGACGCTGGCCCGGGATTCGTAGACCGAGTCTCGGGAGAAATAATAGAGGGCCCCCAGGCCGTAGACCAGCAGCAGCCCGGTGCACAGCAGGAGCTTGCGCCGCCGGATGACGGCGAACAACTGCTTGAGGAACGCGACGGTCGCGGCCCCGAAAGACTCGGCCTGGTTGGCCACGTCACGAGCCGGTAATTGTTCCATCCGTGCTTCTCGCTGCAAGGGCCCGAAGCCCGAGTGCCGTCTGTCGCGTCCAGGCACGGCGGGCAACGGGACGATGATCAGAATCCGTAGGTCGGGGCCACGTTGGCGCCCACGCCGAGCCGGAAGGCCTCGCGGAACAGCCCGCGCATGTAAGACTGCGCCGTCTCTTCCACGCTGACCGTGTCGCCGGGCATCAGCAAGATGTTCTCGGCCATGTCCCTCTTGGCTCGATTGAGGTCGATGCGGATCGACACCACCGCCTGCTGGTCCGGGCGCTGGCGAATGACAACAGCCTTGTCGGGCAAGGTGGTCCGGTCCACGCCTCCGGCCAAGCCGATGGCCTCCAGGACGCGGACGGCACGGTTCGGGGGGATGGTGTAATCGCCGGGCTTGTTGACCATGCCGAGCACATAGATGGGCTTGACCTGACGCTGCTCCACGCTGATGATATCGCCGTTTTGCAGCTGCATCCCCTCGCTCAATCTCATCTTGTCCTTCTCGTCGGTCAGGTCCAGCCGCACCACCTGCGACCGGGCCGGCTGCGACGAGGACACCAGGGACCCGAGCGAAGGTGCCAGCCCCGGCGGGGCGTACACGGTCTGGTTGCCGGCCCGCGCCAGGTGTTGATCCCATCGGGGCGGTGCCGCGTCGGCCACCGCGCGGTGGCGGATCTCCACCACCGTACCGGCGTCGCTCGTCAGTCCGCCGGCCGCCACCAGGGCGCTGAGCAGGTCATTCTCGTTGCCGTTGAGGTCATATTGGCCCGGGCTCTTGACGGCTCCGAGCAGGAACACGCGGACCTTGCGCGTCTCGTGCAAGGCGACCACCACCTGGGGATCCTTCAGCACGCCCTGGCTGGCATAGGAGGCGAAGACGCCCAGCTCGGCCTCCGGCAGCGTCAGGTTGGCGACGGTGACGGACCCCACCAGGGGCAGGCGCACGCTCCCGTCAGGCTGAACGCGAGTCGGCACGGGGTAGGCCTGGCCTTCCCCGACCAAGTTCGACACCGCGACGTCCAACAAGTCACCCGGCTGGATCAAATAGCGCGAATGGACTGGGGCCCCAAGGCTGGCGAGCTGCAGCGGCTCCACGGTCCGGGGTGCGCTGGCCTGCAAATCCGACGCCAGCTGTCGGGGGGCTATGGTGCCGGCCTGCCAGTTCATGCACCCCACGGGGCCGAGCGCCAACGGCAATAACAACCACATTCGTCGCATGAAGACCTCGGAGCCTGATGGGGAAGCTGGGAAAGGAGCGCGTTTCCCGAACACCAGACGCGCGGCAATCGCCGCCCGGACTTGAACCTGCGCGGCGACCAACCCGGGGGCCGCGAGGCATGGTTCAACGAAGGGGGAGGCAGGGTAACGCCGGGCGCTGGGATGCCGCCGGGGGTGTTTGCCACTTTGCCAACCCGCACCCCCCGTGGCCAACACCTAACCCCTTGCAAACCAACAACTATTCCCACCAGTTTGCCAACGGGGGGCCCCACGTGCTCGACTGGCACCACCCCCGCGCCAAGCGAATGGGTAAGCGGGGTAACCTCACACCGGCCGCCCCCCGTCTGAACCTTGCCGGCCGCGACCCGCCGCCTCAGGGCGAGGTGACCGGCTTTGGGTCCTTGTGATTGTTCGTCAGGATGTTCGCGATGGCCAGACCCGGGATGCCGCCGATCACCCCGATGGCCGCGGCATCACCTAACCCGAAGCCGGCCGGTGGCACGCTGGTCTGGTCGCCATCCCCGGCCCCGGCCTGGTCGTTCGCCGCATTATCCGGGCTGGGAATGAGCACCTGGGTCTGCACTATCGGGCCTGTGCTCAAGGGAGACGCCTTGACGACGAGCGTCGTCTCCGAGGTCTTTTGCCCGGCCTGCACGAGCACCGGGTAAACGCCCGGCTTGATGCCCACGACTGTGGTCGGGCCGACGGCGGTTGTGACCAAGTGCAGGGGCTCCGGGACTCCGGCGGGCACCGCGGCCAACGCGATGTGCCCCGAGGCGTCCGACTTACTGCGCCCGATGGTGAGGCGCGCTCCCCCGACGTAATAGCCGGAACGGGTCACGACGGCGATCCGGAACGTGCCGTCCATCGACAGCGTGACTTCCTTCACCGCCGGCGGCTGCGGGTGCTGCGCCTCCGCCCGGGTGGTAACCGGGGCCGGCGGCGACTGCGCCGCTGCCGCGCCCACACAGACCCCGCCGACTGCCAGACCGACGCTAGCCTTGCCAAGCCACTTCCACCTACCAGTCCGAGTCATGATCTTGATCCTTCAGGTGATGCACCCAGTTTGTCCCGTCGGGGCGGGGGTCATTCGTAAACGCCGAAACATGCCCGACATTGTTCAGTAGTTCGGAGCGCGGCGAGCAAAACTTGAAACGCATTCAAGGATTGGCCGCCACGCCTCCGCAAAACAGGTATAAACCGGCCGGCCGGACCTTACGGTCCTTCTCCCGAGCGATTCCGCGGGTCGGACTCTCCGGACTGGTCCGGCGGACTGACGATGTGTTCCCGGGCCGGGAAACCGCTTCACGCGTAGCCACCTTCGCGAAACCCCCGGGCACGGGTAGGACCGGGCCACCCAGGCGAAGTGCCATTGACGCTGCACACCCTTTCGAGTAATTACCGCGCGCTTCCCCTTGCCTTGCCCGAGAGAAGGTATCGACGGCGGCCCCAAGACCAACGACGCCGCTGGCGTGTCTGCCCATGCGCCCGGCGGCATGCGCAGGCTGGAGGGATGAAGGGTATGGGTAAGGGGGCACGCCACCCAGAAGAACGGAGTGCGCGCCGCGGCGATGCCGCCTTTCGTCGGGACACCGGGCCGTGGTTGCTGGGATCGGGCTCAGGCGCGATCCCAGCCCTGCGGCGCAGGAGATGACCGTCCATGCCCATTCTCGCCCGCGAAAGCGATCTGTATCCAGAGGACCTGCTGGACCGTCCCGAGCTGGGCCGCGAGAGCCAGGTGCACTGGTGGGCTCTCTACACCCTGGCCCGGCACGAGAAAGAGCTGACCCGGCGGCTGCGGGGCCTTGAGATCGCATTCTACTGCCCGCTGATTGGCCGCCGCACCGCTTCCCCATCCGGGCGCACGCGCGTGGCCCACGTGCCGCTGTTCGCCGGTTACGTCTTCATGTACGGTGGCGGCGACGCCCGCTACCGCGCCATGACCACCAACTGCATCTCGCGATGGTTGCCCGTCGGCGACGGGCAAGAGCTGACGCACGATCTGCGACAGGTCCGCCGGTTGATCGACTCCGGGGCGCCGTTGACGCCGGAGGCGCGGCTGGATCCGGGTGCGCGCGTGCGCGTCCGCTGCGGCCCGCTGGCGGGCATGGAGGGCAAGGTCATCCGCAGGTCCGGCGAGGTGCGGCTGCTCGTGGCTGTGAACTTCCTCAAGCAGGGGGCCTCGCTCCTCCTGGAAGACCACCAGGTGGAACCGCTCGATTAATAAGCTGTTTCAAGAAAGCGGTCTGCCCCTTTTTGAAACACAAAGACACCCGGACGACCATGCCCCGCTCACCGCTCCGAGTCTGCCACCTGGGCAAGTTCTACCCGCCGGCCTCCGGCGGCATCGAGGCCCACGTCCGCACCCTGGCCCGGGCCCAGGCCGACCTCGGTGCCGAGGTGCAAGTCGTGTGCACCAACCATCTCGACCGCCGTGGTCGTGACGTCACCTGGCGTCAGCTCGCGTCGACCCCCACGGTCGAGACACGGGACGGCCCGGTGCGCGTCACGCGGCTCGGCCGCTGGGGCTCGGTCGCGCGGCTCGAACTCTGTCCGGGCGTCTTCCAGCGGCTCCATCGGCTCGAGGCCGCGGGGACGGACGTCCTCCACCTGCACGTGCCCAACCCCGCCATGCTGCTGGCCCTGGCGGTCATGCCCGCACGGGTGCCCCTGGTCGTCACTTACCACAGCGACATGGTGCGACAGAAAGTCCTGGCCTGGGCCCTCCGTCCTTTCGAGCGGCGGGTCCTTGGCGCGGCGGCGCAGGTCATGTCCAACTCGCCGACCTACCAGGAGGGTTCCACAACCTTGCAGGAACACGTGGCGAAGCTCGCCGTGCTCCCCATGGGCATCGACCTGGGGCCCTATCTCCGGCCGGGCGCCGTGGCGCGGGCCCACGCCGCGCGGCTCCGGGACGAGCACGGGGCGCCCCTGTGGCTCGCAGTCGGCCGCCTGGTCTATTACAAGGGGCTGCACCACGCCCTGGAGGCACTGACACGCGTGCCGGGTAAGCTCCTGATCGTCGGCACCGGCCCACTCGAGCAGGAGTTGCGGCGGCGCGCTGCTCAGCTGGGTGTTGCGCAACGAGTCGTCTGGTGCGGCCACCTGCACGCCGAGCAGCTGATCGGCGCGTACCATGCCGCGACGGCCTTATGGTTCCCGAGCAACGCGCGCAGCGAGGGCTTTGGCCTGGTGCAGGTCGAGGCCATGGCGAGCGGCTGCCCGGTCGTCAATACAGCGGTACCGGCCAGTGGCGTGGCCTGGGTCAGCCGGCATGAGGCGACCGGCCTGACGGTGCCGATGAACGACGCCCCTGCCCTGGCCGCCGCGGCCTGCCGCCTGGTTGCCGAGCCGGGCTTGCGCCTGCGGCTGGCCGACCAAGCCAGGCAACGGGCCCAAGAAGAGTTTGACGACGGTCTCATGGCGGAGCGGAGCCTGGCCATTTATCGGCGGGTCCTGGGCGGGCAACCGGCGCAGGCGCCGGCCCCGCTGGAGGAAGCCGCTTGAGACCTGCCGGCTCGGGGAGCAACACGATTCGCGTCCTGCACGTCAGCGCCGGCAACCTCTTCGGCGGGGTCGAGAGCATGCTGGTGACACTGGCCCGTCACCGCGAGTCCTGCCCTGGGCTGCGGCCCGAGTTTGCCGTTTGTTTCGAGGGCCGGCTGGCCGGCGAGCTGCGCCAGGCCGGCGCCACGGTCCACATCCTGGGCCACGTCCGCTTCCGCTGCCCGTGGACCATTTGGCAGCGCCGGCGCACGCTCGCCCACCTCCTGAGGCAACAGCGGTATGACCGCGTGATCTGTCACTCGGTCTGGCCGCAGGCGCTGTTCGCCCCGGTGGCCCGCCGGGCCGGGGTGCCGCTGGTATGCTGGCTTCATGACGCAACGACCGGCCAGCACTGGCTAGAGCGCCTGGCCGCCCGGACCGCACCGGACTTGGTCGTCTGCAACAGCCGCTACACCGCGGCGACGCTGCCCAACTTGTATCCCGGCGTCAGGGCCGAAGTGGTCTACTGCCCCGTGGCCGCGCCGGAATCGAGCCGCCCGGCACTCGACCGCTTCCGCGTTCGGGCCGAGCTGCGGACGCCCAAGGACGCCGTGGTCATCGTCCAGAGCAGTCGCCTGGAGGAATGGAAGGGACACGCGCTGCACCTGGAAGCACTCGGCCTGCTGAGCGACTTGCCCGGTTGGGTTTGCTGGGTCGCAGGCGGGGCGCAGCGGCGGCACGAGGTCCATTACCTGCACAGGCTGCAAGCTCTGGCGGCGCGGCTGGGGATCGCCGAGCGAGTGCGCTTCCTCGGCCAGCGCTCCGACGTGGCCGGACTGCTTGCAGCGGCAGACATTCACTGTCAACCCAACACGGGGCCGGAGCCCTTCGGCATCGCCTTTGTCGAGGCCCTTTCGGCCTGCTTGCCTGTGGTGACGACGGCGTTGGGGGGCGCCCTGGAGGTCGTAGACGCGTCGTGCGGGGTTTTACTGCCGGTCGACGCTGCCGAGCTGGCTCGGGCACTGCGATGGCTGATCACCGATCCGGAAGCGCGCCGGCGGCTCGGGTCCGCGGGGCCGGCCCGTGCCGGCACTCTGTGCCACCCCGAGGCACAGATCTGCCGTCTAGCCGACCTGCTCCGCAGCCTGGCCGTGTTCCGCCCCGGCTCTCCAACACACAGGAACCAGGCCCATTATGAATCATCAGACCGCCCTTTCCGGCACCGGGCGTTGGCACCACGACAGTAGTGGCGCGGCGCCGTCGGGCCATGCCGCCCTTATGTCCGGGGGTGCGGACGGGGCGGAAGCCCGCGCCCGCAAGAGCCGGGGCAGCAGCGGCGCGGCGATCTACCGCATGGTCCGCGACGCCCTGCGGGCGCGCCGACGCGCCGGCGGGCTCCTGGTGGACGTGGGCTGCGGCAGCGGCAACCTGTGGCGGTACGTCGACGCCGACTTTGAGCGGTATGTGGGCGTGGACGTGGTTTCCTACGAGGGTTTCCCGGCCTGCGGCGAATTCCAGCGGATCAACCTCGACACTGGCCGCGTGCCCTTACCCGACGGCGGCGCTGACGTGGTGGCGGCGGTGGAGACCATTGAGCACCTGGAGAATCCGCGCTCCTTCGCCCGCGAGCTGGCACGCCTGGCAAAGCCGGGCGGATGGGTCGTCGTCACCACGCCCAACCAGCTCAGCCTTCTGAGCAAGCTGACCCTGGTTGTCAAGAACCAGTTCAACGCCTTCCAGGCCGGTTGCTATCCCGCGCACCTCACGGCTTTGCTGGAAGTAGACCTCCGGCGGATCGGCGCCGAGTGCGGACTGACGGACATCGACACGGCCTATAGTCGCCACGGCAGACTGCCGCTCACGCCCTGGCACTACCCGGGCTTGTTGGCCAGCGTTTTCCCCCGGGCCGTTTCCGATAACCTGCTGTTGATCGGGAGAAAGACGCGTGGCCCAGCTTAGCTCCCAGGCCGTTGGGTACAGCCGTCGCGGCAGGGTCCTTGAGGCGGCGCCGCGGACGGCGGGTTCCGTGCCGCTTGCGGCCGCTGCTTCACCAGGTTATGTGCCGGTCCTTGACGGCCTGCGCGCAGTCTCCATCTTGATGGTGCTCGTGTGCCACCTGACGCTCTATACGGCCTCGTCCGCGCAAACGCGCTTGCTCTCCGCGGTCAGTGGCTCGACAGGCGTATCCGTGTTCTTTGTGATCAGCGGCTACCTGATTACGCTCCTGCTGCTTCGGGAGGAGGACAAAGCCGGCGCGATCAACCTGACCCGCTTCTACTCTCGGCGGGTCTTGCGGATTTTCCCAGCCTTGTACCTTTTCCTCGCCGTGGTCGTGCTCCTGGATTGGGCAGGGGCCGTGGCTCATGCCCCGGTCCACAACTATGCCGCCTGCGTCTTGTTCGTCCGCAACATCTTCGGCCGGGGCCACGAGACGGGCCACGTATGGTCCCTCTCGGTCGAGGAACAATTCTATCTGTTCTGGCCCTCGTTGCTGGTCGTCACCGCGGCCAACAAAAGGCTGCCGCTCATCGGTGGTCTCATCGGTTGCATTTGCGCCTGGCGCTGGTATCTCGTGTTCACCGCCCGGGTCAGCCCGTCGGCCGTTGATGACGGGGCGCTCTACATGCGAACCGACCTGCGCATCGACACGATTCTTTTCGGCTGCGCGCTGGCGCTCTTGCTCCGCACGGCCTGGTTCCGGCGGATTAATTCCGCGGCCCTGTCGCGGGGCTGGGTGCCTTGGGTGGCGGGTCCGGCTTTGGCCGCATGGGCATTGGGCGCAGCGGAGCTCCCGCGCGCCGCCGCCGTCGAGAGCACGGTCACGGCCCTGTTGATCACCCTCCTGGTCAACTGGTTTGTCCACAACCAGCAAACGGTCACGGGCCGTCTGCTTCAGCTTTCACCGGTGCTCCTCTTGGGGAGATGGTCGTACAGCATTTACCTTTGGCAGCAGCTCTTCCTCGGCCCGCAGACGGACAGGCTGACGGCCGTTCGTAGATTTCCGCTCAACCTCGTGCTGACGT
>Ga0307477_10004304_pt1 | contig 10394 bp, 7 predicted proteins | sample atmos_gasesECM2C_FD_203316 | JGI IMG/M metagenome (GOLD analysis project Ga0307477, IMG submission 203316) | Hardwood forest soil microbial communities from Morgan-Monroe State Forest, Indiana, United States - atmos_gasesECM2C_515 | ecosystem: Environmental > Terrestrial > Soil > Temperate... | reverse complement strand
AATATCTTTGTAACTGCCGACGGCCGCATCAAGATTCTCGACTTTGGGCTTGCCAAGCAGAATGTTCCCGGCGACTCAGAGAAGACAGCTTCGCGCGATTCCCTGACCGAACCAGGGATGTTAATGGGCACCGTGGGATATATGTCGCCAGAACAGGTTCGTGGCGATCCCGCAGATTCGCGCAGTGACATTTTCAGCTTTGGCGCAATCTTGTACGAGTTGCTCAGCGGGAAGCGTGCCTTCAAGGGCAATTCTTCCGTTGAGACCATGCACGCCATCCTAAGAGAAGATCCGCTCGAAATTCCTAGCACGGACGGCAAGATTTCTCCGGGCTTGGAACGGGTAATGCGGCGGTGTCTGGAAAAAGCATCCTACGAGCGCTTTCAATCGGCGCGCGATTTGGCATTCGCTTTGGAAGGTCTTTCAGGAAGTTCGAGAACGGACACGCTGCTGGAATCTCCCCAAATTGAAACGCGGCATCACTCTTGGGAGCGCAACTGGAAATTGTGGGCCTTTGCAACAGCGGTGCTGCTGATGGCACTCCTGGCCACGCTCTGGCTGCGACAACTGACGCGAGCGGCAACGGAGTTCGTGCAACTCACAAACGATAGTCATTCCAAGGGCCGCCTCGGTTGGCCGCCGCCGGTGGCCAGTTCTGGATTATTTACCGATGGTTCGCGACTATACTTCACAGTAGAAGCAAGCCTCGGAGCGGGCCCTACCCCCGCGCAAGTTTCAGTGAACGGCGGCGAGACTGCCCCAATCCATTTGCCCCTACCTTATGCCGGAATCCAACTCATGGACATCTCGCCCGACGGCTCCGAACTCTTGTTGCAGGGCTTTAATGGGGCAGAAGTCGAGGTCCCGGAATGGATCCTTCCGGTCACTGGCGGATCGCCGCGACGATTGGATGACCTAATGGCCCACGACGGTGCTTGGTCTCCAGATAAACGACTGGTTGCATTCGCCGCGGGCGACGGTCTTTTTCTGCTGGACAGCAACAATGAAAAACGAAAAATATTCACAGCCAGCGGTATCGTGTTGTGGCCGCGATGGTCACCTGACGGCAAACGATTGCGTTTTACCGTGGAAGATTCGTCCACAGCGTCGAGTGCGTTATGGGAAATACGCGCTGATGGTATAGGCGCGCACCTTCTCCTACCGGGATGGAACAAACCTTCCATAGAGTGCTGTGGCGAGTGGAGCCGAGACGGGCGTTACTACGTATTTCAGACTGGGACCTTCGCGCATTCCGACATCTGGGCTGTGGCAGAAGGATTCTTTGGCATGTCACGGCCAATTCAGCTAACCGCCGGACCGCTTAGTTTCTCATCGCCTTCACCTTCGCTCGATGGGAAATGGCTTTATGCTGTCGGCGCTCAATACCGGTACGAAACGATTCGGCTCGATCCTTCATCTGGCCAGATCACCACGCTTACTTCCATGCCCTCCCTCGAATCGCTTGACTACTCCAGAGACGGCAAGTGGCTGGCGTATGTATCCTTTCCTGACGGAATCCTATGGCGAAGCCGCGCAGATGGTTCCGACCGCTTGCAGCTTACATATCCGCCGATAATGGCCGCTGCGCCACAATGGTCGCCCGATGGCACCCAGATCGCCTTCAGTCGAATCCGGGTTGGGGAGCCATGGCAGATTGACATCGTTCCCGCCGAGGGTGGTTCGCCCCAGCCGGTTTTTCCAGAGGCGCGAAATCAGAGTAGTCCCGCATGGTCGGGGGACGGGCAGTCACTGATCTTCAGCAGGCTGCCATGGTTGGAGAGTGGCAAGAACCTGCCCGTCCGGCTGGAGAAAGTCGATCTTCATTCTCACATACTCTCTGAAATAACCGGGTCGGGAGATATGCTCACCCCTTCGGTCTCTCCCGACGGCAAATTTCTGTCTGCACTGCACACTGCTGCAGCCCAACAACTTTGGATATACGATTTCGGCCGCGCGAAATGGAGCAACCTCAGTTCAACTACTGGATACCGTCCCGTTTGGTCCCGCGATTCCAGCGCCCTTTATCTCATCAATCGCGAGGGAGAGCTTCAGCGCTACCGCTCTGTGAATGGCAAATTGGAATCCGTAGCGAAGATGCCGGACAAGATGCCTCCGTTCGGACTTGCTAACCAATCGCTGGAGGGCCTTGCATTTCTCAGTATTGGACTCGATGGCGCTCCGCTTGTTGCTCGCGATCAAGGCTCGTCACAGATTTATGCCATCAAGTGGCAGGAGTGAGGCGGTCCTCCGCTTGGCTAAGTCCCGGTAAGTCGGATAACCGGACATATACATTCCTAGTACTCCGCCTGAGTGCCCTTCGACAGCAAGGGACATTACGCGGCCCTTGGTAAAACACTGTGCCCAATTTTGTGCCCACCCTCAATTAGAAACCATCGCAACCGGTAGCAAAGTGGCAAGCGCGAGGATCGTCTGTACTGGCGTTGAGAGTCAACGCTATAACAATTAGTGAGACTCCATCGCAGATTACTAGGTGACAACTGATAAGGGCGAGGTCGGTGGTTCAAGTCCACCCAGGCCCACCAGCCTTCGCTCGCCAAGTTGACATAGCACCGGGTTGACCTTCAATATCGGCGAGCTACGGCTCGGCAGGCCAAGGAAATCAGCGAGCGAAGGCTGTCGCGCCGGAGCTTCTTTGCGGAGGCGGACCTCTCCGTGAAATACGTCTACATTTTGCAAAGCCTCCAGGAACCGGGCCATTTCTACACCGGCATTACTGACGATCCAAAAGCCAGACTCTCCAAACACAATTCGGGCGCGGTGACCCACACTGTGCGAATGATTCGGACACGTGTCCGGTTCAGCGACAGGTCATCCCACTAGCGGGCATAGGCTGCGGGGATGTAAGCAGGCCCGAACAGGTAAGCGCTTCTGGGCCATGGGTTTCCGTCGCTAGCCAAGAGGTACGAAACTTGCCATACTTCGGAGGATAAAAGGCGCAGGGGTGTCTTGATGGTGGGTAATACGGGTAGACCCGAGCGCGGCACTGCGACATGAGTGAGTAAGATGACCCGCCTCGTCCAGGACGTCCGTTACGGATTTCGCATGCTGGCGAAGAGTCCTGGCTTCACCGTTGTTGCCGTACTAACGATCGCTCTTGGCATCGGGGCCAATACGGCGATCTTTAGTGTGGTCCGCGCAGTGCTGCTGAAATCCCTGCCATATCCCGAGCCCGACCAGCTTGTTTCCATCCGCGAGGTTCAATCGCACAGCGGAGACATGAGCGTCTCGTGGATGAATTTCCTCGATTGGCGGGAGCAGAGCCAATCCTTTGAACGCCTCGCGGTCACCCGCGCAGACCGTTTCATTCTGACTGGCGCTGGCGAACCCACGCAGCTTCGCGCCGGCAGAGTCTCCGCCGCCTTTTTCCCACTGCTCGGAGCAAAACCAGTTGTGGGGCGCACCTTTTCCGAGGCAGAGGATGCCCCCACTGCGGCCCCTACCACGGTGCTCAGTTACGCGCTCTGGCGCACACGATTCGGAGCTGATCCCGCGATCGTCGGTAAGACTGCTGTGATCGACGGCGTGGCTTACAACATCGTCGGCGTCCTTCCGCCCGACTTCAAATTCTTCCCGCTAAATATTGATCTCTATACGCCCATCGGGCTTAGAGCCAAGCTTTCGTCCTACCTTAACCGGGGCAACCACGAGGGGCTTACCGCCCTTGCTCGCCTCCGCCCGGGTGTTTCTGTCTCAGCGGCGCGCTTGGAGCTCGACACGATCATGAAACGGCTCGAGCAGCAGTATCCGGAGACAAATAGTGGCGAAGGCGCGATTATTACGCCGCTGTACGAGTCGCGCGTCTCGACAATCCGGCCGGCGCTGCTGATGCTTCTCGGCGCTGTCGCCTGCGTGTTGCTGATTGCTTGTGTGAACATCGCCAACCTGCTGCTCGCTCGCGCCGCCGCTCGTCAACGCGAGTTTGCCATTCGCGCTTCCATCGGCGCTGGACGTGGCCGCATCGTGCGGCAACTCCTGACGGAAAGTTTGCTGCTCTCGCTGCTCGGGGGAATTTTAGGTCTGCTCATCGCCGTTTGGGCCATCGGTCCTCTGCTTCGCATCGCTCCGCGCGACATTCCGTCGCTCGTGGACACAGCAGTGGACCGCGGGGTATTCCTGTTCACGCTGGCAGTGACATTTCTTACCGGCATTCTTTTTGGCTTGGCTCCTGCATTTCAAGCCTCTCGCGCGAACGTGAACAGTGCCCTTCGTGAGGGCGGACGCACTGCCACGCCCGGGCGCGCCCGGCAGCGATTGCGCGCCATGCTCCTGATTTCAGAGGTTTCGCTTGCCGTCATTCTGGTGAGTGGCTCGGGATTGCTGATCCGCAGTCTCTTGAAAGCGCTGGCGGTGAACCCGGGATTCCGCGCTGATCACGTACTGGCTCTGGACGTGAATTTGCCTATGGCCAAATATAACGAAAAAACTGCCTGGCTTGGATTCATGAATCAGGCAGTCGAACGCATCCGCAATCTCCCCGGTGTCGAGTCCGCCAGCGCCGTGATGTGTCCGCCGCTGGTTGGCGAGTGTTGGGACTCCGTTTTCGTTTTCGACGATCGCCCGGTTCCGGCACAGGCTGAATTACCCAGCGCTGTTTTCAATATCGCCGAGCCACACTATTTTCAGACGCTCCAGACGCCGCTGCTCGCCGGTCGAACCTTCAATCAAGCTGACACGGACTCATCCGCTCCGGTTGTCTTGATCAACGAAACCATGGCCAAGCGGTGGTGGCCACGCGGAAATCCCCTCGGCAAACGCATCAAGCAAGGCTTCCCGAATGACGATCATCCCTTCCGCGAAATCGTCGGCATCGTGAGCGATATTCATCAGGACGGTACTGATCGGCCGGAGTTGCCCGAAGTGTTTGCCCCGGCGGCGCAATATCCATTCAACACAATGACTATCCTGGTGCGAACGCAGCCGCTTCCGACGTCGCTCGCAAACGCGGCCGTAGGCGCAATTCAATCGCTCGATTCAGATCAGCCTGTTTACAACGTCAAGCCGCTAGCCGCCTATTTTTCTGACTCCCTTGCAAGCCGGAAATTTTCCACGCTGCTCCTCGCCCTGTTCGGCGGCTTGGCCCTTCTCCTTGCGGCCGTCGGTATTTACGGCGTGATGGCTTATACAGTCTCGCTGCGGACGCACGAATTGGGAATTCGGATGGCGCTCGGCGCGCAGCGCAGCGACTTGTTTGGGCTGGTTGTGAAGTTTGGTGCGCGGCTGGCGATTGCCGGAATCGCCATTGGCCTGATCGTCTCGTTCGCACTTACTCGGCTGATGCGCAGCCAACTCTTTGGAGTGAGCAGCCTGGATCCCGCGACGTTTGCAGCGGTGACGGTCTTGCTGTGTTGCGTGGCGGTGGCCGCCTGCTACATCCCGGCGCGGCGGGCCATGCGAGTCGATCCAATAGTCGCGTTGCGGTACGAATAGGAGGAAATCCCATGGCAAACGTTGAACGTGTCCGGGAATCGGTGGAAGGTTCGCTGGATCCGGAATATGTCAAGCAGCGCGAACGAGCCGGATGGCGGCTGATGGCGGTGGAGTGGCAACGCGAATTAGCAGAGGCGGCGCTGGAACCTGCGCCGCGCGTGGAGGAGACTCCATTCGGAGTGCGCGTGGCGGGGGACGGCGAACATCTCGAGGAAAATCCCCAGGAGATGCAGTTTCTGCTGACCATGATGGAACTGATTATTCAGGATGTCTCGATCGTCAAAATCGCCGAAGAACTCAACCGCAAGGGTTACCGGACGCGCAAAGGGAGCGAGTGGGGCCCAATTGCCGTGTTCAACATGCTGCCGCGCCTGATCGAGCTCACGCCGCGGATTTTTGCCACCGAAGAATGGGTGGAGCGGCGCAAGCGTCTCACACTCGTGTATTAAGGGTAATTTCCGGCAACGCGACTCGGAGTACCGTCCCAGCCTTCTTACCGCGCGTGCTTGACAGAGAAGCATCGCCTCACTAGAGTTGCCCAGCACACAGTCCGCGGCTTAATTCTCTTCCCGGTAAACACGAATTGGCGAGTCCACTCGACTGAGGAGGAAAGCATGCGCAGGAAATCCTACGGATTCACGTGGCCCCTTTTGTTGGGCGCCGTTTTGCTCGCAGGAATTTCTACCGGCGCTCAGCAACCGGCGGCTTCCTTGAGCGAAGTGCCTGTGACCACCGTCGTCACCGTGTTGGGCCCGAAATTCACTCCTCCCCCGGCAATCAGCAAGGACGACATTCTGGTGCGCGAGGGTCAGTCGCGCAAGGACATCACGGACTGGGTTCCCGCGCAGGGCGATAAGGCTGGCCTCGAGCTCGCCATTCTGGTGGATGATGCCGACCGCAGAGACATTGGCAAACAGTTTGATGATTTGGCGAACTTCATCAAGTCGCTGCCGAAGTCCACGAGTGTTGGCATCTTCTACGCGAACAACAACACGATTTCTGCGGCTTCGCAATTCGGCCCTGATCACGAAGGCACGGCCAAGTCTTTGCGCCTGCCTCTGGGGAGTGGTGTGGGGTCGAGCATATTTCAATCTTTGATGGCCATGATTTCGGGATGGCCTGTATCGGGCGCGCGCCGGGAAATTCTGGTTCTTGCCGACGGCTTTGATCGCCTGCGCCACGAGCGTTATAGTCCCGATGTCGATACCGCCGTCCAGAAAGCCCAGCAGGCCGGTATCATCATTCATGCTATTTTCGTGAATGCAAACGGCCGCGCTGGACGGCTCCAAACCGGCAAAAACATCGGTCAGGGTAATCTCAACACGCTGGCGGACGGGACAGGTGGAAGAGCGTTTTTCCAGGGGTTTTCGACACCGATCTCTTTCGAGCCATTCCTCACGCAGTTGGACATGATCCTGCGGAATCAGTATTTCCTGACCTGGGCGACGAACCGAAGCAGGAGTGCCAAGGGAGATCTCCGCGGATTCAAAGTTACTTCAGAGCGGAAGGACATTGAAATCACGGCGCCGCAAAAAGTATATGTGCCCGGAGAAAAATAGCGTCGTTTCGCAAGCTTTCGGCCGGGCGCGCTCCCGCTCTTAACAGAGGCGGGCTGGCTCCATGGAGTCAATCCCCTCGCGTGTTCATTCTGCGAAATTTGTCTCTTCCGGGATGGATGCGTCTCATGGATCTTTCTACTGAGGAGGTCTTCATGCGCAGGAAATTCTATTCCCATGATTTCCCTGTTGTGTTGGCGGCGATTCTTTTCGCAGCGATTTCCACTCACGCCCAGACGGTTCCGATCACCACCGTCGTCACCGTGTTGGGTCCGAAATACACTTCTCCGCCTGCGATCGGTAAAGACGATATCGCCGTTTACGAAGGCAAGGAAAAGCGGGATATAAATTCATGGGTACCGGCGCAGGGCGACAAGGCAGCGCTCGAGCTCGCCATCGTGATTGATGACGCCGATTCCTCCGACCTCGGGATTCAGTTCAGCGACATCAGCAATTTCATCAAGTCGCAGCCTAAGGCCACCGGTGTGGCGATTTTTTATGCCAGCAATGGAACGGTTCAGGCAGCTTCTCAGTTCAGTACCGACCACGATGCTGTTGTCAAGGCGCTGAGAATGCCATTCGGGCGGGGTGCGGCATATACCAGCATTTACTTGTCACTGATGAACTTGATTTCGCGCTGGCCCGTGACTGGCGCGCGCCGCGAGATTCTGCTTCTGGCAGACGGCATCGACCGGTTTCGCGGCGACCCGTTCAGCCCGGACGTCCCTGCTACAGTTGAAAAAGCACAGAAGGCTGGAATCATTATTCACACCCTATTCACCAGCGGCGTGGGCCGATTCAGCCGTAATTTCTTCCGGGTAAGCCAGGGCCAGAACAACTTGGCCCAGCTCTCCGATGGCACAGGAGGCGAGTCGTTCTTCCAGGGCACTCAGACTCCCATTTCCTTCGCGCCCTTCCTGCAGCAGTTAGAAATGGTGCTGAAGAATCAGTTTTTCCTGACCTACGCAACCGAGCGCAGCAAGAAGAAGGGGGGCGAGCTGCGCGGCTTCCGTGTTCACAGCGAACAGCGCGACGTGGAGATATCCCACGCGAGCAAAGTTCTTGTCCCCGGACCCTAGCGACGGTGATTCTGGACTTAACACAGAAATTCAGCCGGACCCCCGGCGCCAGAACCAGCGGGCGCTCGGATGTTATGATTAGAGTCGGCTCACGCGGTGCTCCCGGCCCTTTCGTCGCTCCGGCTTCCGCGCGGCCTAAATTCTCCCTCGGAGAATCGCGCCATGGGCGGCAGGGGACCCGGCCACAAATCGCCGCGCGCTCGCCACGCGCGCCTGGTCAACATTCAAAAAGCCCGCGCCGCGCGCCGGCGTCCGCCGCTCCCCTGGCGCAGCGGTCTCGAATCCCGCGTCATCGAGCAGCTCGTTTGGCAATGGTGGCAGTCTCCCGCGCCCAGATGGCCCGCCTACCGCGTCGCCCGGCTTCTCGGCGTCAGCCACACCTGGGTCAACAAACTCGCCAAACGCTTTAAGTCCGACCCAGCCCGCTTTCGTCGCCGCCACGCCCCCTTCTCCCCCGCTACTCTCGAAAAACTCCAGCGCGCCCGCGAGGAAACTCTCTGGCGCCGCCAGCATGGCTGGCTTCGCGGACCCATTCGCGTGCGCCGCGTCCGTTATACCCTCGACGACGGCAAAACCCGCACTGCGCATCTCCCCACCAAATCCAGCTTGTCCGCCATGCCGGGCTTGTCCGCCGTGGCGGACCTCCACAACGCATCTCGTGCTTCCTTGCCGCGCCGTAGTCCGCCGCAGCGGACGGAGGCGGGCCTGCCCGCCGCAGCGGATTTTCCCCCCGACCTCCTCCGCAACCTCCCTCCCTGGGCATCCGGGCGGGTTTGACCACGCCGTTTTTCATCAGCGCACGGCCCTGCCCTGAGTGAATTGGCGAAGGGATGCGCGACTCTTGCGCCCGGATGGGGTCGCGGGGCCGTGCCCTGCCTTCCGCATTTCTCCTTCCGTTGTCATCCCGAAGCGTTCCTCAGCGAGGGACCTGCTTTTGCCTTTTGCCTCTGGCCTTTTGCCTCTCTCCTTACGTTGTCATCCCGAACCGGAGCGTGAGGGATCTGCTTTTGCGGATTTGCCTTCTCATGTCCCCGCGTTTGTGCTATTTATCCCTCCAATCACCCCTCCGCTGAGCCTCTGCAATGGGCCGCACCTACTACGTCTACATCCTCGCCAGTCGCTCCCGGAATCTCTACACCGGCGTGACGGGCAACCTCCAGCGGCGCATGGTCGAGCACCGCGAAGGCCTGGTCCCTGGCTTCACCTCGAGGTATCGGGTTTTCCGCCTGGTCCATCTGGAGACATTCGCCGACATCCGTTACGCCATCGCGCGCGAGAAGGAAATCAAAGCGTGGCGTCGGGAAAAGAGGATTCGCCTGATTGAGCGTGATAATCCTACGTGGACAGACGCCGATTGGCTCGGCCCGCCCCCACGAGCGATTCCAACAGCTGAATCTCAGTCCGCAGCAAGCGAAAATACGGGAGAAATGGCGGAAGAGAGACCCGCAGAAGAAGCGCAAGACAATGCCACAGCAGATCCCTCACACGCGGCCAAATGCCGGCCGGGTTCGGGATGACGTCAAAATGCTTTCAGGCCAATGATGCGCGGCGTCGGAGGGCTTTTGCCTCTTGCCTTTCTCCTCACGTTGTCATCCCGAAGCGTTCCTCAGCGAGGGACCTGCTGTTGCCTTTCTCCCTACGTTGTCATCCCGAACCGGAGCGTGAGGGACCTGCTTTTGCCTTCAGGCTGGTGGGCCAGCCCCCGATTTTGCTCTTCACAATTTTGAATCACAACCAACAACAACAAAACCAACCCCAACCCGCGGCCAACACACCCGCGCCAATTCCGCGCTTTCGCTTGCCGCGCCAGAGTCCGCCGCGGCGGACGGAGGCGGGAGAGGTATCATCCGTTACCGGCGGAATCAATTGTGGAAAGAACGTAAATCAAAGGCTTGGCCACCCGCCTTCCGGTTCAACAATCGCAAAAATCCGTATCTTTTCCGCGATACCATCCTCAAACTTATTTCTTCGTCAAACCTACAATACAAAAACCTGATAGCCAAAGTGCAGGATGCAGCTTAATTCTCTAATTTCTGACGAATATTCATGAAAAGCTCTTTCGCCCATTTGTCATAATCCTCGACCACGAATGATGTTTGCGCCCTTTGCAGCACCCAATCCGATCTCACCACAAAACGGTAGGTTTTAAGCTGCGCTATGTTCGTGTCAGGTAATTCATACCCTTCCGGGACCGCGCCTATCATTGGTGCCCCATAGGCGTAAGCCGAAAGTTCAAGTTGGTAATACCCTTTCCGTTCAAATATCGTGACATAAGCATTCTGGTGTTCTTGTGGGGGTTCTACAGAAAACG
>Ga0307477_10004302_pt1 | contig 10396 bp, 13 predicted proteins | sample atmos_gasesECM2C_FD_203316 | JGI IMG/M metagenome (GOLD analysis project Ga0307477, IMG submission 203316) | Hardwood forest soil microbial communities from Morgan-Monroe State Forest, Indiana, United States - atmos_gasesECM2C_515 | ecosystem: Environmental > Terrestrial > Soil > Temperate... | reverse complement strand
GAAGCGCGGCAGATCCTTTTCCCAAGAAGTGCGCAATGCCGTGGACCTTTATCTGGATCTCCCGGTCGAAGGCGAAGAGGAATTGAGCTTACTTGCGCGCGCGGCGAATGAGTCCGCCAGCCGCAGCGTCAAAAGAATGGACGAGACCATCGCCTATGTCGACCGGATACTGAAGGGCCTCAGGAGAACGAAATGAGCTGGCCCCGCGACGCCTTCGAGGCTTTGCGGCAGATTGTTCTGATCGAAAACCGCATCAATACCATGACAGATACGGTCAAGGAACTCGCCGTTGCCTGCCAGGAAATGGACCGGCGGCTGGTCCGGGTGGAGGCCAAGTTCGAACTGCTGGAACGCATGGCGGCGCCAAGCCGCAGAGTCTTGCCGGGAACATCCGAAAAGTAAATCTGATGCTGAGTTTTGTGGTAGGGAATCGCAGCTTAAAGGCGACGTCCAAGCCGCTGCCGAAGTTGAGGCCCCGCTGGGCGTTGATACGCGTGCGCCTGGCGGGGATCTGCAACACGGACCTCGAGATTCTGCGCGGGTATCACCATTTTCACGGGACGCCGGGGCACGAATTCGTGGGCGAAGTTTCGGCAGTTGAGGGCGTCGACCGAGCGACTCGCGATCAATGGCTGGGCAAGCGCGTGGCGGGCGAAATCAATGTGACTTGCAGCGCGTATGGCTATAAGCCGGTTTGCGAATTCTGCCGACGCGGATTGAAAACGCATTGCGCGCGGCGGACCGTTCTCGGCATTGTGGCCCATGACGGAGCTTTCGCGGAGTATCTCGCACTGCCGCTCGAGAATCTTCATGTGGTTCCGGCGAATGTGAGCGACGAGAAAGCTGTTTTCATTGAGCCGCTCGCTGCCGCTTGCCAGATTCTGGAACAGATTGACGTTCGGAAGAACTCCAGTGCGGCCGTGCTGGGCGATGGCAAGCTCGCTCAACTGATCGGCATGGTTCTGCAGGCGGCGGGCTGCCAGGTCACGCTGTACGGCAAGCACGATTCGAAGCTGCGACTGGCAAGCCGCGCGGGGCTCAAAACGCGTCGCGTGGGAGGTGATGCAGGTGATCTGAAGCGCGTGAAGGAAGACTATCGATTGGTGGTCGAAGCCACGGGTTCGCCAACGGGCCTGACTCTGGCACAACAGATGACCGAGCCGCGGGGGACGTTGGTACTGAAATCAACCTTTCACGGAGCGGCGCCGGTAGAGACCTGGCCGATCGTCGTGAAGGAAATTACGGTGCTAGGCTCGCGCTGCGGACCGTTTGCGAAGGCCATCGAGTTGCTGCACTCGGGAAAGGTGGATTCCACGCCACTGATCTCGCACACCCTCTCATTGCAAGATGCGTCTAGAGCGATTGCTTATGCTCAGAAGCACGGCGTATTGAAAGTTCTGCTCGAAAACGAAAATAGTTTATAGCCGATTGATGCAGGAAGCGACGCAGGCCGCGCCGAAACCGTTGTCGATGTTGACGACGGTGACGTTGGAGGCGCAGGAATTCAGCATGCCGAGCAGCGCGGCGACGCCGTTAAAGCTTGCGCCGTAGCCGATGCTGGTAGGAACGGCGATGACGGGCACGCTGACCAAGCCGCCGACCACGCTCGGCAGGGCGCCCTCCATACCCGCAACGCAAACGATGACGCGTGCCTCGGTAAGCATCGGGCGATGATCGAGAAGGCGATGAATCCCGGCCACGCCAACGTCAAACAGAGGCTCGACACGATTCCCCATTAGACGAGCGGTGAGTAGAGCTTCTTCGGCGACGGGAATGTCGCTCGTACCCGCAGACACGACCAGGATCGTTCCCTTCCCGGTGATTTCTTTCGTTCGCTCGATAGTAATGGCGCCGGAGAGCGGGTGATATTTCGCGCTCTGGCTAATGCGCTTCACCGCGGCGAACATCTTCGTGTCGGCGCGCGTGACCAGAACATTGTGGCGAGACGCTTTCTTCCGCACCATGGCGCGCACAATTTCCGCCACTTGCGTGGGCGTTTTCCCCTTGCCGAACACCACTTCGGCATAGCCCTGGCGGATGGCGCGGTGATGATCGACTTTGGCGAAGCCGATATCTTCGAACGGCAAATGCTTCAAGCGCTCGAGTGCGGTCTCTGGCGTGAGCTTGCCTTGTTCAAGCGATTTCAGAAGTTTCAAAAGTTCTTCGGAGTTCATTCGATGCGGCCGCTGAAAAATCTTAACACTCCTACCGTGGTTGACCTATGCTTGACTTGGCTATAAGCGGCTGCGAGACTGAGACATCCGCATAAAACTATGCCAAGCACTCAGGGACGAACCATCACGATTGGTGTGACCGGAGCGAGTGGCGCGATTTTTGCGCAGAAGGCGCTGCTTTTGCTCGAAGAGGACCCGCGCGTGTCCCGAGTGTACCTGGTAGTGACGGAAACGGGGCAGCGGCTTTTCTCCGAGGAACTTGGCATCACTTCGGGCGATTTGAAGAAGCTCCCCAGCCGGATTTTGGGCCGCAATCCAAAGAAAACCGAGCCCATTTCGAACAAAGATGTGGGCGCATCCATCGCTTCAGGAAGCTACAACGTGGACGCGATGATTGTGATTCCGTGCACAATGGGCGCGCTTGCGGCGATCGCGAACGGGACAAGCGACGACCTGGTGGCGCGCTCGGCCGACGTAATGCTGAAGGAGGGGCGCAAGCTGGTGCTGTGCGTCCGCGATACGCCGTTCAATCGCATTCACCTGGAGAACATGCTGCGGGCGCAACAGGCGGGAGCTGTGATCATGCCGGTGATGCCGGCGTTCTATTTCAAGCCCAAGTCCATCGATGAAATCGTGACGCAATATGTGTGCCGCGTGCTGGCACATGCCGGGCTTTCGCAGGAAAAAATGTACCGCTGGACCGGAAGTGCGCCAGGAAAAAAGGCCGGGGCGTAGCTGGAGATGACAAGCCGAATCCGCACCGTGCTCGAAATGATCAAGTTCGAGCATTCCGTCTTTGCGTTGCCGTTTGCGCTAACCGGGGCGCTGCTGGCGGCGCGCGCTACCGCGCACGGATGGCCAACGCTACGTCAGATCTTGTGGGTTATTGTGGCTATGGTGGCGGCACGCTCGGCGGCCATGACCCTCAACCGGATCGCGGACTTGCAATTCGATAAGGAGAATCCGCGCACAAAGATGAGGGCGCTCGTGACCGGAGCACTGTCGGTGTCGTTCGCTTGGGTGTTCACGGTCGCGGCGGTGGCGGTGTTTTTCGTTGCGGCGTGGCAGCTGAATTCCCTGGCATTGAAACTCGCGCCGGTGGCCATCGTCATTCTGTTCTTCTATTCGTTTACAAAGCGCTTCACGAACTGGTCACACCTATTCCTGGGACTTGCCCTGGGAATTTCGCCGGCAGCGGCGTGGATTGCCATCACCGGAAGTCTCGACTGGCGAATGTTGATTCTTTGCGCGGCAGTCACATTGTGGGTGGGCGGGTTCGATGTGCTTTACGCGTGCCAGGACGTTGATTTCGATAAAGAAGCGGGCTTGTTTTCTGTGCCGAAGCACTTCGGAATCGCAAACGCGCTATTGATCGCGCGCGTGATGCATGTGGGCCTTGTGCTGCTGCTGAGCTGGCTGGCGGGCAGTTTCGGATTGCCGTGGCCGGCCTGGGCGGGGATTGTGGTGGTGGCGGCGCTGCTGGGCTACGAGCATTCGCTGGTGAAAGCGAACGACCTGAGCAAACTGGACGCTGCGTTTTTCACGGTGAACGGCTATATTAGTATGCTGTTTCTGCTGTTCTGGGGCGCTGCGGCGGCGCTTTGGCGAGTTTGAAAGTTTCGGCTGGTTCGAAATGAGAGATAGGTGTAGCGGCGGCGTGTAAGTGACCATCTAAGGAATCAGGAACATCGTGGCTGAATTGATCATTAACGACAGAACGTTGAGGCCAATCGCCGATAAGGTGCTGGCGGGTGAACGCTTGTCGTTTGACGCTGGGGTCGCGCTCTACAAAACACCCGACCTGCTGGCGGTGGGCTGGCTTGCGAATTACGTCCGCGAAAAACGCCACGGAAATGTTGCCTATTACAACGTCAACCGACACATCAACCCGACGAATGTGTGCGTGGCGCATTGCAAGCTCTGCGCTTTTGGGCGCGATCCGGGAGCGCCGGGAGCCTACACATTTGCGCTGGACGAAATGTATGAGCGCGCGGCGCAGGGCGTTCGTGAAGGCGCCACGGAGATTCACATTGTCGGCGGGCTGCATCCGGACCTGCCGTTTGAGTATTTCCTGGAACTGATTCGAGGGCTCAAGCAGCGGCACCCGCACGTGCACCTGAAGGCATTCACGATGGTCGAAGTGCATTATTTCGCGCGTATCGCCAAACTGACCATCGACGAAACCCTGCTGAAGATGAAGGAAGCGGGCGTGGAGTCCTGCCCGGGCGGTGGCGCTGAAATTTTCCATCCGCGCGTGCGCCGCATCATCTGCGATCACAAGGTAAGCGGCCGCATGTGGCTGACCATGGCAAAAAAGGCGCACCGGATCGGGCTGCGGTCAAACGCGACCATGTTGTACGGACACGTCGAAACGGTCGAAGAGCGCGTGGACCATCTGGTGCTCTTGCGCGAAGCTCAGGATGAAACCCATGGGTTCGTGGCGTTCATTCCCCTGGCGTTTCATCCGGACAATACGCCCCTGGCGCACATTCCGAAGCCCACGGGCTACGACGATCTGCGCAACATCGCGGTCTCGCGGTTATTGCTGGATAATTTCGATCACATCAAGGCGTACTGGATCATGCTGACGCCGAGCGTCGCGCAGATCGCGCTGCGGTTTGGCGCAAACGACCTGGACGGCACGGTTGTCGAAGAAAAGATTTACCACGATGCAGGGGCCAAGACTTCCGAATTCACGCCGCGAAATGAGCTCGAACGGCTGATCCGCGCCGCAGGCCGCTTACCGGTTGAGCGCGATACGCTCTACAATCCGATTGACCGCTCCAAGCTGCCTCCTATCGTTCCGGCCACACCGCCGGGCCTCGTCTCCCTCAGCCTCAACGTTTAAGATCGCGGCCAACCCTGATGATTGGCCCTTCTCACTACTATTCATGAATAGTGTTGAATGAAATTCGATGCTGAAGGTATCCTTGGAACGAGGATTGCTATGCGCAAACAATTTGTTCTCGACAAGAGAACCGATAAATTGCTCGATGAACCTGCGGCCTATCGGGGCGGGAATCGTAGCCTCGTGATTCGCGAGGCAATCCAGGTTTATGCCGACCTGTAGGATCGTCTGGACAAGGTTGAAGCCGATCCTGCGTTCCAAAGATGATGAGGGAGTCGGAAAGCGCCATAGCTGAAGGCCGCGTTACCCCTCATGAACCGGTCTTGCGGGTAGCCCGCCGGAATCGCAAAAGAAAATCCGGGTGACGCGCATGATGCGGATCGTTTGGGCCGATCCGATCAAGGACCTGCTCCTGGAATTGCCGGAACGTGAACGGGAAATCATCTTCGAACACATGAAATATCTAAGGCGCTTTCCCCATAGGCACCCAGTCCGCACGAAGGGCCGTTTCCGCCGCCATCGGTGGTTTCTCGCGGGCAACCGGCTGGTCTATTACCGCGTCGCGGGTGGCGCTGTCTATATCCGCGGGCTGTGGCCCTCGCGAATCCCTTAAAACGTATCTTTTGTCGTTCCACTTCACATCGAAGGCTTTAATTCCGCTAACGGGAGCCAACTTTGCGCACCATCATTCTGCTAACGATTTCGAATATTTTCATGACCTTTGCGTGGTACGGGCACCTGAAGTTCAGAAACGTCCCGTTGTGGAAAGTGATCCTGTTCAGCTGGGGGTTAGCGTTTTTTGAGTATTGCTTTCAGGTACCGGCGAATCGCTACGGCTCCTACGAATTCACCGGGGCGCAACTGAAGACTCTCCAGGAAGTCATCACGCTTACGGTGTTTTCGGTTTTTTCCATTACGTATCTGGGGGAGCCATTCAAGTGGAACTACGCGGCCGGCTTTGCGTTCATCTGCGCCGGCGTATTCTTCGTCTTCCACCAGTGGTAATATCGATGCTCGTCCAGTCGTCCACTGTAACCCACGCCCGAGTGCGCGAATCCAATTCGCAGGACGACTAGCCCCGACCAGGCAAAAAGGAGACTCCATCATGCAGCGCAAAGCTTCCGCAGTTTGGCAAGGTGATTTGAAAACCGGCAAAGGCTCCATATCCACGGATAGCGGGACATTGAAGAACACGCAGTATTCGTTCAGCACGCGGTTTGAAAACGGCGTCGGCACAAATCCGGAGGAACTGCTCGCCGCCGCGCACGCCGGGTGCTTCACCATGGCGCTCTCGGCACAATTGGGAAACGCCGGGCTTACCGCCACAAAACTCGAAACTACTTGCACCATCTCGCTCGAAAAGGTTGGCGAAGGTTTCTCCATCACCAAGAGCCATCTCGATCTCGTGGCCCACGTGCCGGGAGCCGACAAAACCAAGTTTGATGCCGCCGTGAAGGCCGCGGAAACCGGATGCCCGGTCAGCAGGCTGTTTAAGACGGAAATTTCGGTGAACGCGCGGCTGGTGACCTCCATTTCCGCCTGAGCCGCTTATTGAACACAATCCGAGTACAATACTGCGCATGATTCCAGCTCCAGGTGCGTTCGTTGCCGGCGTCGTGGTTTTTCTGGTGGTGGCCTGGGACTCGTTCGAGGCCATCATCCTGCCGCGGCGGGTCACGCGGAAATTCCGGCTCACGCGGTTCTACTACCGGTTTACGTGGAGAACCTGGAAGATCTACGCGCGCATGATGAGCTCGCCTAAGGCGCGTGAATCGTTTCTAGGGTTCTACGGACCGATCTCGTTGCTGTTTTTGATTGGGGTCTGGGCGATCGGCCTCGTTTTCAGCTTTGCCCTGATGCAATATGGAGCGGGCTCAGCTGTAAACGTCACGGGTCTAAGCCGGGGTTTCTTCACCGACCTTTACCTCAGCGGGACGACGTTTTTCACACTGGGCCTTGGCGACGTGATTCCACGCTCCGGCCTGGCGCGTTTTCTAGTTGTAGCGGAGGCCGGCTTCGGATTCGGGTTTCTTGCGGTCATTATCGGATATTTGCCTTTTATCTATGGAGCGTTCGCCGAACGCGAGGTGAATATTTCTCTTCTCGATTCGCGCGCGGGCACTCCGCCCACCGCCGGCGAATTGTTGAGGCGGCACAGTTTTCCGGGAGGCGACGAGGCATTGCTCAATCTATTTAAGGACTGGGAACTCTGGAGCGCGCAGCTCATGGAGAGCCACCTTTCCTATCCGGTGCTCGCCTACTTTCGTTCGCAACACGACAATCAGTCCTGGATCGCCGCGCTGATCGCCATTCTGGACGCCTGCGTGCTGACCATCAGCGGAATTGAAAACTCCTGCTCCAAGCAGGCCGAGCTCACCTTTGCGATTGCCCGGCATGCAGTGGTCGATCTTTCCCAGGTTTTTGGCACGCCGCCTCGCGCGTTATCGCATGACCGTCTTCCTCGAGAGGATTTGCAGCTGCTGCGCGCGACGCTCGCCCGGCACGGAATGAAACTTCGCGACACGCCCGAGGCGGAGGCGAAGCTTGTGGAATTGCGCAGGCTCTACGAGCCCTACGCGCACGCGCTGGCCGCTCACCTGGACCAGACACTGCCGCCCTGGATCCCCGCGGGGAAACACAAGGACAACTGGCAGACCACAGCTTGGGCACAAACCACGGGGCATGTAGAACCGGAAGCGGCCCCGCTGCTTCATGACGACCACTTCTAGCCAAGCTCGTTGCGCGCTTGGTAGTTGTTAATCTTTTCGGGCCCCGCGGTGCATCCATTACAATGCTGATTTTTCCGTCAGGAGCACACAGAGATGAAGGCGATTCAAGTTCATCAATTCGGCGGACCTGAAGTCCTGGAGCTTCGCGAAGTCCCAACGGCAAAACCGGGACCTGGGCAGGTGCTCGTGCGCGTGCGCGCAGCGGGTGTCAACCCCTACGACACGTACATGCGTGCCGGGACTTACGCCGTAAAACCGCCGTTACCGTACACGCCGGGTTCGGACGCGGCGGGACTTGTCGAGGCCGTTGGCGAAGGCGTGAAAAAAGTGAAGCCGGGCAACCGCGTCTACACCGCGAAAACAATTAGCGGCGCCTATGCGGAATTTGCGCTCGCGGACGAATCGCAAGTTTATCCCTTGCCGGAGAAAATTTCGTTTGCGCAGGGCGCGGGACTCTGGGTGCCCTACGGTACCGCCTACACGGCTCTGCATCACCACGCGAACGCTCGCGCGGGAGAAATACTCCTCGTTCACGGTGCGAGCGGTGGTGTCGGGATCGCGGCGGTGCAGTTTGCGCGGGCGCAGGGGCTGACGGTGATCGGAACGGCGGGCACAGCGCGCGGGCTGGAGCTGGTGAAGAAGGAAGGTGCGCACCATGCATTGGAGCACACGAAGGCTGGTTACGCGGACGAAATCCTGAAGATCACTGACGGCAAAGGCCTCGACGTGATCCTGGAAATGCTTGCCAACGTGAATCTGGCGACGGATTTGAAGCTGCTGGCGCTTCGTGGGCGCGTGATCGTCATCGGGAATCGCGGCGAAATTACAATTAATCCGCGAGAACTGATGCAGCGGCGGGGAGCGGTGAAGGGGTTCACACTATGGGCGGCCACTCCCGAGGAATCGGGGGAAATTCATGCAGCGATTGCGGCTGGGTTGGAAAATGGCACGTTGCGGCCAATCGTCGGGAAAGAGCTACCGCTGAAGGATGCGCCCCTCGCGCACAAAGAAGTCCTTGCCCCCGGGGCTTATGGGAAGATCGTGCTGGTGCCTTGAAGAGGCGACCCCCAGATGCGTGCGGAGAAAACGGAGTCGTGGAAACGGCCGCCAGAGACGGGCAGCGAATGCTGAAGGCGGTGGTCTGAGAGGCCATCTGGAGAATGTACCGAAACAAACGCGGCCTTCCGAGGGTTGGCTTGCTTCCTACAAACCGAACGCGCGGATTAGGATTCCGGCAAAGGCGCCGCCGAGCACGAGCCACGCGGAATTCACTTTGTAGCGGAAGACCAGCAGAGCGCTCACGACGGCCAAGACAATCGCTGGGATGTTCACCAGCGCAGCGCGCGTGAATTGCCACCCTACATATGCCATCAGCGCTACCGCGGAGGCGTTGACTCCGTCGAGAAAAGCGCTGGCCACCGGAGACTTCCGCAGTTTCGGCAAGAAACCTGCGGTAGCCGCAACATAGACGAAAGCCGGCAAGAACATACCGAGCGTTGCGAGCGCCGCGCCTTTCGATCCACCGAGCAGATACCCGATGAAAGTGGCCACGGTGAAAAAAGGACCGGGCGTGGCCTGGCTGACCGCGATGGCATCGAGCAATTGCGCGTCGGTGAGCCAATGGAAACGCACGACCAGGTCGGCGCGCAAAACTGCCAGGAGCACGTAGCCACTACCAAAAAGCACCGCGCCGACCTTCAGGAAATAGAGGAACGCGGGAATAACACCAACCGCCACACCGCTGCCTGCTGCACCGGTACTGAGGAACGCGGTCACGCTGGTCCTCGTTTTGGCAAGTGTTTGCCCCTGTCGGACTACCATCCACAGCACGCCTGCCGCGATGAGCAGCAGCAGAACCGGCAAACCCAACGCGGCGAGAGTCACGACGAGAACGGCGAGGGCGACGAGAGACGTACTCTTCAGCGCAGTCTTTCCCAAATTCCAAATTGCTTGTGCGATCAGGGCCACGACCACCGGCTTAATTCCAAAGAGCAGGCCGGCCACTTGAGGCACTGCGCCAAATTGCATGTACGCCCAAGCAAACCCGACCACCAGGATCGCGGCGGGCAGGATGAAACACGCGCCGGCTACGAGCAAGCCTGGGAGTCCGCCGGCGATTTGTCCCAGATAAATAGCCAATTCCGTGGAGCTGGGCCCCGGCAGCAGGTTCACCGCGCCGACCAGGTCAAGAAATTGTTCACCGGGCACCCAGGCGAGGTGGCGGACGAAGCGCTCGTCCATCATCGCGATGTGTGCAGCAGGTCCACCAAAGGCCACGAAGCCAAGACGAAGAAATTCTTTTGCGATTTCTAGGAGGGAGCGCGCACGTTTTGTCTGTTCATCGGTGGATTCGGCCATGACTGCGGCACCGATTATGCCCCAGGAACGGGCGAGGAATTGCGAATTGCGGCGAATTGTTGCGATGTGCCGCGCTTGCGGGAATAGATCCAATGGCCGAGGAGCAGGAAATAGAAAGGCGCGTAGACCAGCCACTGCATCAACGGATCAAATTTGAAAATACCGAGGATGCCATAGCCAATCAAGACGTTGTAGGACAGAAACTCGAGCACGGTGAGCATGAGCCACGCAGGATTCGGGAAAAAGCACAGCAGCGGCACAATCCAGGTGAGGTACCACGAATAGCC
>Ga0307477_10004301_pt1 | contig 10398 bp, 9 predicted proteins | sample atmos_gasesECM2C_FD_203316 | JGI IMG/M metagenome (GOLD analysis project Ga0307477, IMG submission 203316) | Hardwood forest soil microbial communities from Morgan-Monroe State Forest, Indiana, United States - atmos_gasesECM2C_515 | ecosystem: Environmental > Terrestrial > Soil > Temperate... | reverse complement strand
AAATCCGAGGATGCCGGAGATTTCAGTTCCGGCGCCGTTGCTCATCGGGGATGTATCGAAGGATACCAAGTCCTTCCGATCATGCTTGAAATGGGAAAATTGAAGATTCACCACGTCTGCCCGGTAGACCTTATTGACCGTCCCACTGATACCTTTTACCGTGGTATGCGAATCGCTTTCCACTTTCGTGACCTCACGACCGAGCTTGGACGAGATCAGATCGTCAAAACCCCCTGAATCGATTAGGAACAGCACGGGTTCCGAATCGTTCACCCGCGTGGGGATCAGAAGATGGTGACCGAAGCGAAGAATGCGCGTGTACGATTTCATCTCGGGCGCGACGTATTGGTCGTAGAACTTCGGTGCGGCCGCCTCGTCAGAATCGGACGCGGATTGCGCGGCTGATTCTCCCGGGCGTGGCGGCAGCTCGCTCAATTTGAGTTTGCTGTCTGGAAAGTCGATGTCCACGAGGTAATGAGCAAAGACATCGGCGCCGATTAATCCTTCCTCGCCGGTCTGAAGCTTCTTGTCGGTCACTTCCACGTAACATCCCTGAAACTCGAGGTCTCCAATGCGCACCGAGTCGGCGAATCCGATGTAACCACTCGCGGAGCCTTTGTCGCCGACGCCTGCTATGTTTGTTTGTACGACCGGCTTGATTCCGGCCTTTTCTGCAATCTTGCGATTGACCAAGATTCCGCTTGCGCCAGTGTCCAGCATCAGCACCGCGGAAGTCCCGTTCAGTTTGACGTTGAGTCCGACGCCGCGGAAATGCCGCGCGCTAGACCAGAGTGTTTCGAGATTCATCGACGAGGAGCTGACCTTCGTGCGCAAGCGGCATTTCCTATTTGGTTGATCTTTGAGGTCCTGAAACACCGTGAGCTCATGCTCGAGATTGGTACGCACTTCTGCATCGTCATTCGTTTCGCTGGCTAAGTAAGCCTGCAACGCCTTGATGTACTCTGCGAGACTGAGCGTCCTCATCCACGCCTTCCGTATATCGGGATCTGCTGGATCCAATTCGTAAGCCCGGTCAATCATCTGCTTTGCGCTCTTGTGGAAAGAGAGAGCCGCATAGACCTTCGCAATTCCCAAGTAGGCACGGGCATCCTTCGTTCCTCGCTTCACCTCCGTGAGGAATTCCTTTTCTGCTTCGTTCATTTTGGCTTGGCGGAAATACACCTCGCCCATTGCCACGTGGACGGCCGACAGCGGAGGGGCCAACTCCACTGCTTTGGCGGCAGCGGCGGACGCATCGTCCACACGTTTTTGTTTGAGGTAGACGCGAACAAGTCCGACGTAGGCGAGAGCGGATCGCGGGTCACCCTGGAGAAGGTCTTTGTATTCGTTCTCGGCGTCCGCAAGTTTTCCAGTGCGATAAAGTTGCAGAGCCTTTGCGAATGCAGTCGCCCGGGGAGAAATGGGTGCGCCTGCAGGCACCGCGGCCGTGACGGCGGCTGGTGCCGGCGAAGGCGGAGCCGAATTCGGCGCCTGTGCGCAAAGTGAGAAAAGCGGGGTGGCGAGCGAGACCAAAAAAGCCCAAAAAAAGAAAAAGATGCGTCGGGACATAGAAGTCTCCCAAGCCAGACCTTTAAGGAGGACTGCCCGTTACTATAACAAATTGTCTGTGGTCTTCCGTCGTAAGTTTGCTTTGTCCAACGCTGCCTCAGGGAGCCAATCTCCCCGGAGATCGAGGAAAGGGATTAAGCCCAAGCCAGCCCGAGCGCGCGCCGCTTACTTTGCCATTTGCCGCCATGAAATTTCGCCACGCTCTACCGAAGGTTTGGAGAACTCCGGGGAACTTGGCAACCGCTTGAGAGCTTGTTAGAGTCGAACTGTCCAGCAAAATAGGCTGTGAGCTATTCATGACAAGTGAGCCGGGGAGAGGCTGAGCCGCATGGGCGATGAACGAGCGACGGCGGTGCGCGCCGTCGAAACGCTGGAGCGCAAGGACCGCGTATTGATTGTCGAGGACGAAGACAATGCGCGAAAAGGGTACGAACAGCTGCTGCAGCGCTGGGGCTACGAAGTCCTGGGCGTGGGGACCGCGGAAGAAGTGCTCGCGAAATTTGCGAGCTACCAGCCGGACACGCTGATTGCCGACGTTGAATTGCCCGGCATGAACGGCCTGGACCTGCTGAAGCAACTGGGGCAGGAATTGCTCGATGTGCCTGCCATCATCATCACCGGCAAAGGAAGTGAAGAGCGCGCCGTCGCAGCCATTGAAGCCGGGGCGTTCTGGTACATCGAAAAGCCGCTGAAAGGCCCGGTGCTGCGCGCGCTGCTGGACCGCGCGCTGGGCAAGGCTCGCGATGCCCGGCAGCTCGCGGTGCTTCAGCGGCAACTTCGCGAAACGGGGCGGCTGGGCGATCTGGTCGGCGGGTCCAAGCCGATGCAGGAAGTGATGCGCATTGTGGAAATGGCCGCTCCAAGTTCCGCGTCGGTGCTGATTACCGGCGAGACCGGATCAGGCAAGGAGATTGTGGCGCGGACGATTCATAAACTGTCGCCGCGCGTTGCCGGACCGTTCGTGGCCATCAATTGTTCCGCCATCCCCGAAACACTAATGGAGAGCGAGATTTTTGGGCACGAGCGTGGCGCCTTCACGGGCGCGGCGGAGCGGCGCATCGGCTGCTTTGAGCTTGCCGATGGCGGAACGCTGTTGCTGGATGAAATCGGCGAAATGCCGGCGCCCACCCAAGCGAAACTATTGCGCGTCCTGGAAGACCACAAAGTACGGCGGCTGGGGAGCAAGAGCGAGACATCGGTGGATGTGCGCGTGCTCGCGGCCACGAACAAGGACCCGGAAAAAGCTGTCGGCAGCGGACAGCTGCGGCAGGATCTCTATTTCCGCCTGAATGTATTTCACATCCACCTTCCTCCGCTGCGCGATCACAAAGACGATATTCCGCTTCTCGTCGAGCATATCCTGCGCGACGTCAACGCCAAGCACGGGAAACACGTGCGCGGGATCGGCGCGGAGGTCATGGATATCTTCATGGGCCACACCTGGCCGGGAAATATCCGCGAACTGCGAAACATCCTGGAGCGCGCATCCATCATGTGCGAGAAAGATCTGATCACCCGGGCCAATCTGCCCGGAGAATTCGGAAAGACCGCGGGCAAGGGGCCGAGCGATCTTTCGACCATCAAGTTTCCCGTGGGTACGACCGTGGACGCCATGGAGCGCGAGCTCATCCTGCAGACCCTGGGCGCGACCGGCAACAACAAGACGCGCGCCGCCGAACTGCTCGGCATCAGCCTGAAGACGCTTCATAACAAGCTGAAAGAATACGGCGGCGACCGCCCCGACTCCGAGTAGGATTTCGTAGCGTCGGCATCTTGCCGGCCCCGCCCGCCCGTCATTCCGAGCGCAGCGAAGAATCTCTCTTCGCCTCTGCCCTCTTCGCCTTTCCATGTGTCATTCTGAGCGCAGCGAAGGATCTGCTTTCCTCTTTTTCTCGCCCGTCTTTCTTCCTCCTCGTAGGGGCACGGCTTGCCTCGCCCGTCTTTCTTGGTAGGGCGTGCTTGAGCGCGTCCCCTGAGCTTGTGTCCAGTCTTTGTCTCCTCCTGGGCGGGTGGGCAACCTTTTAGCTACATAGAGGGGTGCCGCACCCCCCTCGTCACTCGATGGGAAGCTACCGCAGTGGTATACTCCACCCGTGCTCGCTCTTCCAAACCAAATTATTAGAGCAAAGCTCGGCCCACCGGCCGGGAGGTTCCATGCTGAAAAAAAAATGGAATTCGAAAAATTCAGTCGGCCACCCGCCGTAAGGACTTGGTGAATCAATGAACGCAAGCGTGCCGATCCCTGAAGCGGAGATAGAGGCGATCATCCAGGGTCATGAATCCAGGAATGCCGCTCTTCGTCAAACACTTATCGAAAAGGGAGTCGACTTGGGGGAGCCGCGAACAATCGAGTGCCACTTTTGGTCGTGGAGTCCAGCCAATGCAGCGAGTCTGGCAGAGGACCTCGCTAGTCGGGGCTTTGAAATCCTGGCTCAAAGGTCAGCACGCTCTCCTAGAGACCCGCTACTATGGAATGTAGAAGCCGCAATCAAGCAATCCGCAGAACTGACCCTCCGGCGCGAGTTTACTGACGAACTCGTCCGAATAGCGGCTGCACACTTCGGAAAGTATGATGGTTGGGGTACCCGGCTCTAAGAACTGGGGAGAGCGGCGTCTTCGACGGCGGGTGGGCGACCCTTTCCTACTTAGAGCGGGTGCCGCATCCCTTTGGGGTTTGGTCCACCAAAGGGTGCGGGGGTTGACTTGCTTTTTTCTCGCTCCCCTCCCAGCGATTTCTGCACGGCTCTTAACCTTCTAACTTTCAAACCTTTCAACCTTCAAACATTCTTTCCGCCACTCCTTATTCGTCTTGGCAACTTCACGGGGCCTTGCTACATTCGAACAGTCCGCCAAAACACGAACGAAGCGATAGGAACGCGGCATGCAGCTACGGCTACGGACAAAACTGACACTGGTGATGACGGGGCTGGTGCTGCTCGTGGCAGCCGTCTTGTCGGGCGTGTTTGCGGCCCAGCTCCTCGACCAGCTTCTGCAATCAACCAGCAAACGCGCGAACGATCTGGCGAACCAGGTGTTTCTGCAGGCCAAGCACGCGCTGCTGGAGGCCGCCGACCAGGGATTGCGGCCGGCGTCCGACGCTCCGGAAGAAATCCACGATTACGTCCGGCACGCTTTCGAAATCAACAATGGACTTAGGACGCAGCTCAAAGCGGCGAAAGAAAATCTGCTGATCTATGAAGTCTCGATCACCGACAATCAAGGGATGGTCTTGATTTCCACGGATGAAAGCCTGCCGGGAAAGTTCCTGCCGCGGCGGACGCCTCTTTCGCAATTGGTGCAGCGGAATTTCCTGCACCAAGTAAAAGTTCTTGCGGGGCCATCGAAAGTTTTCGAACTTGATTTCCCGTTCAGCAACGGGAACCAGCCCTTCGGGGAGGTGCGCGTGGCGCTGGACTCCGGATTTCTGCTGAACGACATCGAGCCCAGCCTGCGCACTTCCGGAACAATTGTTCTTGTCGCCCTGGTGATCTCCACGCTCCTGGCGGCGGTCGTGAGCGGTGCGACGCTGGCTCCTTTGCGCGACATCGCCGCGCAATTGGACCGTATCTCCGCCGGACAATACGACGTGCCCACCCCGCAAGCCAAAGGCTTCGTCGGAGGCGGCGACGAACTCGGGCTGGTGAGCCAAAAGATTTCGCAAGTGGGACAGCAGTTGCGCGGTGTGCATGAAATCTTCAGCACCATGCGCGAAAACATGAATTCCGTGATGGCCGGGCTCGAGGATGGCTTGCTGCTGTTCACGCGGGATGCGCGCGCGGTGATGATCAGTCCCGCGGCTGAAAAATTTCTCGGAGCGCCCGCCGGACATTTTCTGGGACGGCGCGTGACGGAGATTTTCCCTCTGGGCCATCCACTGCGCGACGCGCTGAATATCGAAAGCGACGAACTCAGCGAAGTGGCCGCCGAAACAGAATTGGAAACCACCGAAGGTCCCAGACGCGTGAGCGTGAGCGTGCAGGCCATCCAGGAAGATGGAGAACGCATGGGCGCGCTGGTGACGCTGCGCGACCTCGATTCGCTGGAAAGCATCAACACGCAGCTTCAAGTGAGCGAACGGCTCGCGGCGCTCGGGCGTATCACCGCGGGCGTGGCGCACGAAGTGAAAAATCCCCTGAATTCCATGCGACTGTGGCTGGAAAATTTGAAGGAATCGCTGACTCCCGATCACGACAGCGCTTCGCAACAGGCCGTGCAAGTTTTGGACAAAGAGATCGACCGGCTGGACGCGGTGGTCAAGCGCTTCCTGGATTTCACGCGGCCGATGGATATTCACCTGGAAGCCACGCAACTCGCGAAACTGTTGAGAGAAGTTTTGGAAATCGCGCAGCCGCAATTGCAGAAGTCGAATATTCATCTCGCGCAATTGCTGCCCATCGATGTCCCCGAAGTCTACGTGGATCGTGCGTTGTTGAAGCAGGCGGTGCTGAATCTGGTGCTAAATGCGGCGGAAGCCATGCCGAACGGGGGGCAATTGCGCCTGGTGCTGAGCCGCCGCGGGGAAATGGCGGAGATCAGCGTGGGCGACACCGGCAAAGGAATTCCACTGGAGAATCGCCAGAAGATTTTCCAGTTGTTTTTCACGACGCGTCCGGGAGGAAGCGGAATCGGGCTCGCGAGCACGTTTCGAATTGTGCAGCTGCACAATGGTTCGATAGACTTCACATCGGAGGTCGGCCGGGGCACCACGTTTCGAATCGAACTGCCACTCGCGGCCTGAAAATGAGGGAACCAGCCCAGTCCGACAAGTCCTTAGCGCAAAACGGTTCGATAGACTTCACATCGGAGGTCGGCCGGGGCACCACGTTCCGAATCGAACTGCCACTCGCGGCCTGAAAATGAGGGAACCAGCCCAGTCCGACAAGTCATTAGCGCATAACAGTTCGATAGACTTCACATCGGAGGTCGGCCGGGGCACCACGTTCCGAATCGAATTGCCACTCGCGGCCTGAGAATGAGGGAACCAGCCCAGTCCGACAAGTCCTTAGCGCATAACGGTTCGATAGACTTCACATCGGAGGTCGGCCGGGGCACGACGTTCCGAATCGAATTGCCACTCGCGGCCTGAAGATGACGCAAAATCCAACCCAGCCCCACAATTCATTGCCACGATGCTCCCTTCGCTGGGGAATAGTTTTTCTCGGCTGCGTGTCTTGCGTGCTGAGCGGATGCAGCGTGAGGAAAAGGCCGAGTATTCCCTGGGCAACGGCTGTGCAGGTCAGACCGATAATTCAATTGCAGTCCGCTCAGACGAGTAGTGTTTCCGAAGATGCGATTCCGGATTTGCAGCTGGAGTGGCCGCCTTTTCCGATCCCACTGATCACCGTTCGGAGTGGGCCGCCACGGCCTCGCGTCAGCGGGGCATCGTCGGCGAATGCAGGTGGTGATAGCGAAAAGCTGGAAGCGCCGATGATTTCTCCGCAACTTACAGCACAAGAAACTGCGGTTGCCCAGCAGGAGACGAATCAGAGTCTGGTCATCGTGGAGAAGAATCTGGCTTCCACGCGAGGAAAGAGATTGAGCGCCACGCAGTCGGACCTGGCCTCGAAGGTCAGAGGTTTTCTCAAGGATGCGCGGGAAGCCGCGCAGATCGGGGATTGGAGTCACGCGCGCAGCCTCGCTAAGAAGGCCCAGGTTTTGTCCGAAGAGCTCGCGAGTTCGCTTTAGTTCTTTCCTTTCGTTGAGTGATTTTTCGCCACGATACCTGCGAGTTAGACGCACCGCTCATCCAACGATAAAACCCCCACCCTCAAAAACCGAGGGTGGGGCACCCCCCGCACGAAGCCCACCAAGAAAGTGCTAGCACACTTGAGCCGAGCCGTCTCCGGATGAGACCGGAAGAAGATGGGATAAGATGGCGGCATGAAGAAGTTTGATGTGGCCATTGCGGGCGGAGGGGTGATTGGCGGGGCGATCGCGATGGAACTGGCGCGGGAGGGGTTGCGCGTGGGGGTGTTTGACCGACAGCAGCCGGGGCAGGAAGCGTCGTGGGCGAGCGCGGGAATCCTTTCGCCGGCGCCGGAAAATCCCGGGATGATTGCGATGGTGGAGATGGGAAAGGCGAGCTTCGCGCGGTATCCGGAATTTGTTGCGCGGGTCGAGGAAATTTCGGGAAAAAGCACAGGGTTCCGGCCGAAGGGGACGCTGGAGGCGCTGTTCTCAAACGATACGAAGACAGAACTCAGCACCATTATCGCGCTGCATCACGGACTGGGGTTGAAGGCGGAGCCGCTGCGCGCGGAGGATGCCCGCGAACTCGAGCCGGCGCTTAGTGGGGAGGTCAAAGGGGCGGTGCTGCGGCCGGAAGAAGCGTCGATTGACAACCGGGCGCTGACGGCGGCGGTTCTGGAAGCGGCACAACGCAGCGGCGCGGAGATTTTTTCAGGATGCGGCGCGCGGGCGATCTGGCGCGAAGGCAATGGCTGCAAAGGATTAGTGCTGCAGAACGAAAAAATCGAGGCGCAATGGACGATCATTGCCGCGGGCTGCTTTTCGGCGGCGATCGAAGGGATTGCGCCGTATGCGCCGGTGCGTCCCGCGAAAGGACAGATGGTGGCGTTGCGCGCCGATGATTTGAAGATGGAACGCGTACTCTGGTCCGAGAAGATTTATCTCGTGCCGCGGAACGACGGACGAATTCTCGCGGGGGCAACGGTTGAGTACGCCGGTTTTGACAAGCGGACCACGGCCGGTGGGATCGAGAAAGTTCTTTCGGCGGCTATCGATCTGGCCCCAGGCCTCGCCGATGCGCGTATCGAAGAAACCTGGGCAGGCTTGAGGCCGGATTCTCCCGATCACCTGCCGATACTCGGGCCGACCGACATTGATGGTTTGTTGATGGCCACAGGACACTTCCGCAGCGGAATTTTGCTCACGCCCATCACCGCGCGGCTGATTCGCGAGTGGATTACTGAGCAGCGCGCGAGCGTGGATTGGGACCGCTTCAGCCCGCTACGATTTCAGTCCGCCGCAGAAGGGTCCGCGCACCGCGCCCCTGCATGACAATGGGTTGAAGACGAATTTCGGAAGAAATAAAGGCAAAACCCCCACCCTCAAACCCCGAGGGTGGGGCACCCGCACCCGCTTGAACTCTCTAAACTTGGAAAATAGAAAAATGGAAATTAGAAAAAAGGAGAACGGCAAGTGTTCTCCTGCTACGGCTCGGCGTGCACCGTCTCAGACCAATTTGATCATCACGCGGCGGCCGACCATGGCCGCGGCGCGCTGCAAGCTGGAAAGCGTGATGTCGTTTTTCGGATTGAGGAGGCGGTCGACCTGGGTGCGGCTGGTCTTGAGCATCGACGCCATGCGATTTTTGGAGATTTTCTGTTTCTTCATGGCCTCTTCGAGCTGCCAGGCGACGACCTCTTTGATCGCTTGCGCTTGAGACTCCTCAAAAATGCCTTCTTCTTTCAGGAAATCGTCGATGCTCGAACCCATGTGGTTTTTCTGATTCTTGCGCTTCTTGCTCATCGCTGTAGCTCCTTCAGGCGCTTACGCGCCAATGCCAGATCATCCTCGGGCGTCGTGCGTGTTTTCTTTATGAACCCGTGGAGCGCGACGAGGTGCCCGTCGTGAAGGCAGAGCAGCACGCGCGCCGTCCGTTTCGTCGGAAGGTCTGTCCGTACCTCCCACAAGCCATTTCCTAATGGCCGGCATAGGGGCATCCCGACCGGCCACCGCCATTGCGCACGCAAAAGATCTCTTCCGATGGTGTGCCGCTCGGCTTCCGGCAACCCTTTCAGCCACTCCCGCACGGGTTCGTTGCCCGGGCGCAGGCGGTAGAAAATCAGCGGGATTTTTCGGGGCGGCTGGTCTTCTGCCATCCTGCATCCTGCACCTTATATGGTGCTACTGTACCGCAGAATGTACAGGCAAGCAAGTTGTTTTGGACTGGCGAGGCGGAAGGCACAACGGGCAAGAAGAAGGAAAAGTCAAACCCGCAGCTACCCAAGGGCGTTTTTCGGAATTAAGGCGCTGGCACGCGCCCATTTGTCTGCTTTGAAATGTCTTCTATGTGGAGTATACTGTGGAGTAGGTTCCACATATGCGAATCGTTCAAATCGTGCTGGATAAGAAGCTATTACACGCCGCCGACCAAGCCGCGAAGCGCACTCGGCAAAACCGGTCCGCTCTGGTGCGCGAGGCCCTGCGGGAATATCTCCGCCGTTTGGAACTGCGAGCCAATGAAGTGCGCGACCGCCAGGGCTACTCGCGACAGTCTCCAGCCGACGCGGAAGCGCGGGGTTGGGAATCGGAGGCCACGTGGCCGGAAGAATAGCCCGAGGCGAAGTTCGGCTCTACCAGTTTGCCGCGCCCGACAAGAAACGACCGGCCCTGGTGCTCACCCGCAACAGCGCCCTCGCCTATTTATCCACGGTCACGGTGGCGCCGGTCACTTCTACCATTCGCGGTGTGCCATCGGAAGTCGTTCTGAATGAGGAAGACGGGATGAAATCCCCTTGCGCGGTAAACCTGCACAACGCGGTGACGGTATCTCAACAGCGGTTAGGGAGACGCGTGGCCCAGCTTAGTTCGGCACGAATGAATGAGGTGTGCGCGGCTCTGCGCTTCTCTCTGGGTTGCGATTCGAACTAAGTTACGGGGAACGTTCCGTCTGTCCCGAATTTCTACACACACTAATCTACTTGAGGCTACACATCGAGATGTGTATAATTGTTCCGAAAGCCGACCATGCCTACCAACCTGGCCATCGACGACCGCTTGATCGAACAAGCTCAGAAGCTGGGCCGCCACCGGACTAAAAAAGATGCCGTCACGGCTGCTCTTGATGAATACATCCAACGCCGC
>Ga0307477_10004299_pt1 | contig 10401 bp, 15 predicted proteins | sample atmos_gasesECM2C_FD_203316 | JGI IMG/M metagenome (GOLD analysis project Ga0307477, IMG submission 203316) | Hardwood forest soil microbial communities from Morgan-Monroe State Forest, Indiana, United States - atmos_gasesECM2C_515 | ecosystem: Environmental > Terrestrial > Soil > Temperate... | reverse complement strand
AGCGGGTTTTGCTCCGGGCTTCTTAGGATTGCTACCACCTGCGGGGGGCGCGGCTGAAGCTGCGGCGGCAGGAGGTTGAGGAGCACCGGGGGTTCCTGGTTGCGTACCCGCCTGACTGAACGGGATAGGACCGTTGGGCGTCTCAACATAGTGTTCGTCTGCCCAATCTTCGTCAATCGTATCCATGCCGAGGTCTTCAAGAACTTGATTGATGCTGAACACGCCAACCTTGAGGTAAGCAGTGTCAATCTGCGACTGCTTCAAACCGTCCTGTTCACGGCGAACGCGGAAGGTGAACTCGTAATCATCACTGTAACCGAGACGGCGGATACATTCATTGACCAGGCTTTCTACCCACTTGACAACCGGGCCTTGTCCTTCGGCCTCTGCGGTATCCTGGGCTTGTTCGGACGTAGCGCGGTTCATAGACTTCACAAATGCTTGCGGGTTAAGACCGAGAACGAAGCAGACAATGCGAGCAAGCCATTCATCCAAGTCAGACTTAAGCAGCGGTTCCTTGGGGAAGATTGCGTTCAGCTTACCGTCAGAGCCGAGGGCCGGGAGCATCTTGATCTTACGACGCTCACCCAACTGCCCTGACAAATAGCTGTCCAGCATCTCGTTCCATTCTTCAACCTTTTGCGCGGGAACGGTCGGGTCAACACCGATGATCATTTCCGGCGTGTTGCCCTTGGTGTAGTAAGCCAGTGTAAATTCTTGGGCACGGATACCAATGTTCGCCCAAACAAGAATGTCTTCCAGGTAGCTTACGCCGTAGGCAGACTTGTTCTTGGGATTCTGTACAGCATAGATAATGTCATCTTCGGTGAAGTTCTGTGCAGGCAGGCCATACACGACCTGCTGGAAAGCCGAATCCTTTTCGCCAGTCTTGGGGTCTATCCCCTGCGGGCGGCGGCCCATGTCATCAATCAGAACTTTGATGGTACTACCGTCAACAGGCATGAAGGACTTGATGGGCGTTTTGGGCATACAGCCCTTACCACTTTCATCAAGCTCCACGAACACAGTTGCGCAATCTCCTACGTACAAATCATTGAGGAGCATACGAATCCATTGCTCAAAACTGTGGACACCGTCTGGATGCTCAAAAACTGCCGTGAGTTGATCCAAGGTCGGATCTTCATCGGCAGAAGGAATTTTGGATTCCGGTTCATCCGGCCCGGTTACAGCGCGGATTTGCCAATCAAGAGTTGCGATGCGATCAACAACGGTCTTCTTCGCGGCACGCCACAGGTCCCATTCCTGGTCTACCTGATAGAGCAGGTTGAACGGAATGCGAGCCGTATCCTCACCACGCGGTTCCCAAATGATGTTGAAGCCAGGAATAAACGGCCATTGGCGGGCGCGGTAGGAATCGGGCGTGGTTGGGGTAACGGGACGGAGAGCCGAGAACCAATAGGGATCAATCCCTTGGATGTTTTGGCTGCCACCCGGCTGGACTATGTTCTGAATCATCGGCTGCTGCGCGGGAGTAACACTGGCAGCGACCATTTTGCGGATTTTGTCTTCAAAGAAGCCCATCGGTTTACCTGCGGATTATTCCGCCTTTGTCGGCGAGTTCTTTCTGCTCAGCACGCCATTTCTCGGCTGCTATAGCGTCCTCTTTAGCCAGGAACTCCTCTATTCCCACGACCTTCCACTTCTCAACGGGGACTACAGGATCAACGGCAAAGATGGCTCCATCAGCCCAGCAGGTGACAAGCACCTTGCTGTATTGATTCTCGTAGCGCATTTTGCGCTTTCCACGAGTCTGGAGTTCGCCGCAGGATGGACACTTAAGTGGCGGGAGTTGAACAGTATCAAAGGTGGTGTAGTACCAGTTTTTGATTCTAAACTTGAGGTAATCCCAAAATCTCATCTTATCTCCCCATCATCCGCAACATATGCTTTCGTTGCTCTTCCTGCTGCTCTTTGACCCGGCGTGCAGCGTATTCTTCCGATGTCTCTTCCGTCAGCGCAATCTTGTGCCGGACTTCTTCCTTCATCCCGGTCTTTGGTCCTACAGTCGCCATTTGTCCCTCTTTAAGAGCTTCAAAAAACCCATAGCGATGGTTCTTGCGCCAGTTCCAAGCCTGACTCCAGGCATCAATCATGTCGTCGTTTTCGGCGAGGAGTGGGCCAAGAGCAAGCTGTTGAATGAATTCCTGAAGCCAAGGCGCGTTCTGCGGGAGGACGCAGTTACCCTGTTCAACCTCACCTTGTACACCCATAGCGCGAGAGAGCTTGTTGTTCCCCTGAGGAGCGATGGGAACTAAGGTGCATGGGTACCCTTTGCGGCGGAAGGTATCTATGATGGCTTGCCCGTTACCCGCTTGCTCAACCAAAAGAACGTCGGTGCGAATACCATGAGTCGTCATCGCCAAGATGGCGGACTCAGTCGCTATCATGTCCAGCCGTTCGTTGACGCATTCAATGAGGTAGCCTTTGTTGGCAACGAATCCCCATTTCTGTAAACAGACGAAGTCACTGTCCTGGGTTCCCTTGAAGGAGCAGTCAACCGATACGGCGACGATTTCAAACTCGGGGAACGCCTTTAGCGGGCGGCCCTGTTCATCGGACTCAAAGTATTGCCACCAGTTGGGATTGGTGAGGCTCCCAGTAGCGGGCATTGGCCGTTGCTGGTACTGACCTGCCCAACGTGCGCTCCACTTCTTAAGGGCAGTTACCGCGTGCGGTGGGAAACGGTCGGGCAAGAGGATGTCACCCTTCTTGCGGTGATAGACCTTGCCGGAAATCGGGAACACATAATCCGTATCCTCTTCACATTCCAGCGGGATTACGACGTGCCACCAAAGGCCCGGTTCATGCTTGAGCAAATAGCCGGGGAAATCCTGTTCATGTAGGCGCTGACAAATGACAATAAAGAAATCCTCAGCCTGGTTGTTAAGGCGGCTGTAACCTTCCTGCTCATACCATTTGTTGTTGCGTTCACGTTCGGAAGAATAGGCATCATCCAGCTTAATGATGTCGTCTATGATCACGATGTTTGCGCCGGAACCTGATGAAACCCCACCAGGGGTTGTGGCAATCATGTAGCCACCTTGTACCGTATCCCAGCGGTGCTTCAGGTTGAGGTCTTCCATGATCTTGACCTTGGCATAGCGCGTACTGAACCAATCATCCTGGAGGAGCTTGCGCCGCTTGGTAGCAATCTCGTTTATGGCAAGCTCCGCGCCGTAGCTGATACACATGAACTTCTTTTCCGGATGAGATGCCCATTCCCAGCAGGGGAAAATGATATTCACTTCGGTGGATTTCAATGTGCGCGGCGGAACATTGATGATGAGGCCGCGCCAAGTGGGGTGATCCTGCTTCATTTGGCCGGACCCGGCGTATTGCAAAACCTCCGCAATGTACTCGTAATGCCAAGAAGGAGACAGAGAAATGTCCGGGTACAGAACGTTCCATGCTTCATAGAAGAACTTGGTGAAGTCGCGGGCGAGTTCGCGGGCCTCAAGAATTAGCCGGGCCTTTTCAGCTTTCCTAACGTCCTCTTTATTCGGTCTGTCCGGTTGGTCCGGGTTCGGGTTCTTCGGGGGCATCGGTATCAGCTCTTTCGCGGGCGGCGCGGGCGCGGCGGTCTAATTTGTCCAGGTACTCTTGCAACTCTTCATCGGTCAGGGTGTCCATGTCATCGTCACCATCCACCGCGTCCTTATGTAGAACACGCAGGGGAATCTTCCCTTCGTGACGATTAAGCGTCTCCACCAGCAAGGCCGTGTTCTGATAACGGGTGTTGGTAGCGAGGCACCACTTGACACGGATCATGATGAGTTCATCTATGGTGAGGCCCTGACGCCGGGCATAGGCCAAAGTGTCGCCGAACCAATCATCCGGTGCGTCTACCCTTCCCCATATCTGCGAGAACTTGGTGAGCCGCTTGTTCATCGGCGACTTACCACTGGGGAGACCAGAGGGATTTCCGCTGACGCCGGGCAACCACTTCTTCTTTTCTAGGGCAGCAGGAAGTTTGCGCTTAGGCTTTTCAGGAGTCTCAGCGGAGTCGGTCGGGGACACCGGGTTGGGGATTGGCTTTTCTTCGTCGCTCATAAGTGCTCTTTGTCATGCCGTACTTTTTCTTGAACTCTGCTTCCTCCAAGAAAGCAAGGTCCCAGTTTGATTCTTTGGTGTGGTAACGCATCTTGATGCTTGGTGCGCCAGAGGCCAGCGCGTCGCCAGTTCCCATTACTGCACCTGTTCCTTGTTGGTAGCTTGCTCGGCTTCTTTTGCCTGCCGCTTCTCAAATGCTGCCTTGAGGATGGCGTCCATTTCTTCCTTCGTAATTCCGGCCTTATCAATCAGGGTAGAAAGGATCACGTCCATGTTGAGGAACAAATCCATGTAGTAGGCGAGTTGCTGCCGGATAGGATTGGCCGCTGCCTGTACCCCGGCATTGACCATCTGGATCATCTCGGCCCGAGTGACCTTGTCGGCGAGCCAAACCTGTTGGTCTTGTTCTTTCTTACCCGGAACCTCGGTCTGCGCGAACACCTGCGGCGGGAGCTTGGGCGTTTCCGCTACGTTGCCCCGCGTGTCAACGGCCTCTTGAACATGCTCAGGCACGGCCTTCTCTACTTCCTCGGTGGTACCGTCGTTGTGTCCGACTATCGCAATTCCTTTGGTCTTCATTTCTTCTTCCTCTCCCATGCCTGGTCAATCAAAGCGACCTTGTTCTGTAGGGAAATCTCTTGTTGCATCTGATTCCTTTTAGCCTCGTCATAGGCCATGAGTGCTTGGAGGCAGCCCTCACGGACCATGCCAATAAACTCCAGGGCCATCTTCTGCTTCAGGGCATCCTTCTCTTGTTCGGGCGTCATGACTTCAGTTTCTCCAGCCAAGCGATTGTCTCGGTGCGCTGACGAGATGACTCACGCGCCAGGCCCCCGGCTTGGTCAAGGTTGCGGAGGAGGCCAAGTAGATAGTCAATGTGGCGAACGTCATCGGCCTTCTTAATCGCGTCCTCTATGATCTCTGCCATACTCACGACTCGTTCTCCGGGTCGTAGCGCGGGCCTATCGGCTCGTTGCCTTGCTGAGCGTAGGCATCAAGGAAGGAGCCGGGGTCTACCAATCCGCCGTCTTCAAACTTCCAACCCTCTGGCTTGCTCAACAGGTTCGGATATACGGGGCTACTGAACACGGTGTTGGCCCGATCCTCGGACAAATCCCGCACTCGGCAGGCCAGCACAGCGATGACGTAGGAAGACACGAGCGCGTACCCGGTGAGGATACAGAGCAGGGCGTCAACGAGAAAAGAAGAAAGACTCAACGTAATCCTCCTTGCAGGCATGACAAAATGGCCTGACGTAATATCCTTCCTTGGGAAGATTACAAATCAAGCACCCGCAAAGGTCACTTGCATGAGTACAGCGCATCTCCATAATGCTGCCACAAATACAACGGACCTCAATGATGGTGACTTCATAAGAGATGGTCTTGGTAACGGTTTCTGTCCTCATGGCTTCTTCCTCACGCAGAATTCCCAATCAATGCCCCAATCCTCGTCGTGGTCGCTAACAAGGACGCGGGAACGATCCTCTTCTTTCAAGACGCCGTCGTTACCGAGGGAAATGGTCTCCCCCGTTTGGCGGTGCTTGAGGAAGTACTCGTAATGGCTGACGCCAGGAGACACTATTCCAACTTCTGTATCGCTCATTGCGAATCGTTTGTTGAATGCCACTAGATGTCTTTCTTGACGTCGGCTACGACCTTGGCGGCGTCGGTCTCTGCTTTGGTTTCAATGCCGTGAACATTGACGGTGATAGAGTCAAGCTGCTTGGCGATAGCCGCGAACGCAGCATTGCCCTGCTCGCTAACCTGTTTCATAACAGAGCGAAGCGCGGCGTGGTCATAGATTGCGAATGCTGCGAGTGCGATTAGTGCGATGGTGGTGATCATTTCTTCTCCTTGATGAGCGTGTTGCGTTTGGGTTCTACTTTGACTGGGGCTGGCTCTTCCATAGCCAACGGGGGTAGACCCTTAGCGGCCCGCTGTTCGTTGATGGTATGTTCGCGGCTGAATCCGGCGGAGGGGAGCTTCTTAGATTTCTTCATTGGAAATCTCAGGCAGGTCAAGCAACAGATTGTGGCCGTCAACCGGGTCCGGTGCGTAGAGTTCTTCTTCGCCGTCTGCGCCTACACGAACTTCAACCTCAACAGGAGTGCCGATAAAATGGGCACCTGGGTCAGAGGTATGAGCCGGAGCGCAGGCGGGGCAGAACCCGGTAGCTACGTTCTTACCGTCAACCGTGCGAAAGGCAACTTGGCCTTCGGCGGTTTCTATGACGTCGGTGCGGTGGCAACCTCTACAAGTCATTTCAACGATCATGTGAATCTCCAACTTTTTCAGTTCGGCGTGTGGTGGTCAGTTCGGTGTTCTGCCAACAATCCCGGTTGAAACAAGGCCGGGGTGTGCCGTCTCTATCTAATACGGGGTCTGTAGCTGCTTTGCGTGGTATTGGTAGGAGCGGCAGGCGTCAATAGCAGTGCGGCTCACAATGTATGGCTCTGAGCCAGCGGTGGAGACAAAGATCTTGTGATGTTGGCGACGTAACCGGGCGCGTAACCCAGACGATCTCAATCTTGAGGAGCGAACACCTCAAGATTGAGGTTGTTTTGCTGAGTTTAGGCCCAAGCCGACAACCTGGAAGGGGATGTTCTCTACACGATATTCCACGATTATCGTGTATCCGTGGAAAGCTGCTTCGCAGCTCTGTGCTCCGCACTGTATGTCTCCGTGCATTCGCACTCAAAGCAGATGTCTGTGACAAGGCGAATATCGATCTGTGACAACCCGCCTTTTCTATTGTGACAGCATCATGATGAAATGGTGATGAAAATGCTTCCTCGTATGGAGAGAGCCACAACCAAGGAGAAACAGGTAATGGAGGTTTGCATTACCGTTCCCATTACTTATACGCACAAGCTATATATATCTATATAAATCAATATCTTCTCTGTGGTTGGGTATTTCGCGCGCGAGGAACACTACCCTGATTGTGATGTTTGTGCTGAAAAGTAGTGGAAGGAGTAGTGGTTCTGTCCACTACTGGGTTAGACGCACCCATTTCTTGTTCTCTTTACGCTTCTTCTCAGAACCGTCTTCATTGAACTCTACTTCTACAAGATAACGAAGGTCGCCCGCCCGCACCACAGAATCTACGGTCTTCTCTATATCCCCACCATACGTGCTTGCCCATTCGCCGTTGTGTGAGAGATGAGGCCAACGTAAGAAAATGTGGCCGTCCACTTCCTTGACAAATTTGCCGTGCGTTCCGATCGTTTGGTACTTCTTCGTGTATTTTCTGACGGCAGCCAGAATCGTGGATACAAGTTCTCCTGACATTGTCTTGCTGCGCCCGGCGCGGAACGTCTCACGAATCTTTCCTTGCCAAACCATGAAAGCAACAGTGAAATTCCAATCGTCTTGGTCTATGAGTTCGTGACCGTTTAGGAGGGCCGTTATGATTGCCACAATGTGTACAAAATGCGTGTCGCGCCCTGACCAATCGCGTTCTGGTCGCCAAGCACGATACAGAGCTTCTACGCCCGGTGCCCAGCCATTGACACGAGAGGTCATCAATTGCTGGACAAGATTCGGTCCTTGCTTCATCTCTTGTACGGGAACGTCTGATTCTTCAAATCCTTCTATGATCTTCTCGTCGCCCGGCACCCAATGTGAGAAAACAGGCGGGTCCCATTTCTCTACGTCTTGCGCATTGATGCGTTCCTCTGCGAACCCAAACCAGAGACGACCGAAGATTCCTCCGCCTGTTGCGTCACCGAACGCATTACGGAATGTGTCCAGTTCAATCTTCTCGTTGCCGATAGGAAGAGCAGTCAGCCAAGACATTCTGCAATCCACGGTGATCTTCTGCCCAGTTTGGCTGTTATGCCAGACGCGGTAGTTCTCGTCGTACAGTTCCTGGAGATACTGGAACAAGGTAGAAGATTCGCTGCGTCCCTTGTTGAGAATCGTCATCAGTTCCTTGGAAATCAAACAAGTGTGTTTTGGGCCGGGTATCGGGTCTTTGCCTTTGCCCTGTGGTTTGTCACCAATCGTCATCGCCAGAATCTTCTCGCCGGGCGGCGCAGCGGGTATCCAAAACTTGTCGCGATAGGAATTGTCCAGCCCCAGCGTGAGGCGTGCGCGGTTGATAGCGACGTCCTTCCCGGCTCCTACCTTGGCGAGCAGGCAGGTAAAGACGACAATGCGCTTGTAATCGTGAACGTCGTAAGAAGGAATTGCCGAGGCTAACGTCATCAGCGCGGGAACAACAAGACCGTGCTGTACGCCACCTTCGCAGGCTTTGTCTACCAAATCCTTGAATCTACCCGGCGACAATGCGTTGTAGGGGAAACGGAGTTCAGGAAACTCTACACCGTTTAGATCATCGGCAATCGCGTTGAGATGTTCTATGGACGTGATTTTGATTGTTTCAGAAGAATTCAGGACTGTTTCAGAGGATGTCAACGCTGATTCAGAACTTTCGTGGGCACTTTCGATGTTCATATCTATTGGCGTTTCGGATTTCGTAGTAATTTCGTAACTTTCTGTATCAACCCAATCTGTGTCCTCAATAGAAGTCTCCTCCGGCCAGATTGACCGAAACGGCTCATGCGTTTCGTTCAAGTGCCGGATGACATCACCAATGCTAACTTGGCAATCGTCGCTGAAGCATTTGAAGCCTAGATGATCGCCATCCCAATAGAAGCCCGTCGCTTTGCTGCCGGAGTGCTTGTACCCGGCGTAGGGACAAACATCCGTAATGAAGAACGAACCATTCTGATTTCCGGTGATGCCGTAATGGTCAAGCCATTCATCAAAGTTAAAGTCGTCAGCGACCGGGGTAGCGTTTCGGTTGCTTCTACCGGAAGTGTGTTTTTCAAGCCAGTCAACCAATTCATTGGGAAAGTCTGCAATCGGTGCGTCTTTGTAGATTGTGTATTCTCCCGGCTTGTCATCACGGATAGAACCCGGCGCGGCGACACCCGCGCTATGGCATTTGAACTCTACAACGCCAGGAATGGCGCGGTTGCCTAATGCGCGACTGCGTTCGGTCTGTTTGTAATAGAGATGAAATCCCCCGGAGGGGGTTTGTACCGCGAAGGTCTTCTTGGCAGGCATTCCTAATGCTTCAGCACGACTGTCGTTGTCAACGTCTATGATTGCTATGTTGTCGTCGGCCACGGAACAGGAGTTGTAATCGGCGTATCCGTTGCTAGACCAGGCTAGGATTTGTGCTTCACCAGTAGAAGCAAGTTGCGGCCAGCCTTTTGGACCGGGGAACCGATCACGGGGATTTAGAGAGGGAACCTGGCGCACGCCGCGCTGCGCCATCGGAAGTGCGATGTCCTTAAATGCCATTAGGGCCTTCCCAGGGACGCTGCGGTCCGAACATCCTTGTAGCTATGCGCTTGGCCTCTTGCAAACTGATTTGCTCCCACCCTTGGTTCCGATACGCCGGATTTCCCCGGTAGAAAAAGGATTGCAGCCCCGCTGGGTCCTTATACTCATAGAGAGCTTCATCGGCAGGAATGCTGAAATGCCCGTACTGTTCGGTTACAGGAAGGTCTTCCACAACTTCAGTTTTGAAAGTTGTTTCGGTGGGTTTAAGAAAGTCGCGCTCAAAGAGGAACTGCGGGTGCCAGCCTGTTATGCGGGACAAATAGGCTCTGTTGTTGGTACAGAATTTTAGGGTCTTGTTCATATTGCAGCGCCCTCATCATGCGCTTGGTCAGGAGGGTGGTGTGATGAGCACCACCCCGGTCCGACCCTTACTCAAAGAGATTTCTGGAGGAATATCGCCATTGAGTCAGTCAAGTATCTAATACTTAGACTTGAACAAGTTCCTCCTGTTTCGCCAGCCAAGCCTGGTAATGGTGTATGACCTTCTGTTCGCTGCGCTCAAAACTCGCGGCCCAGCGTTTACCACGATGACGGTCGCAGCGCGGTCCCCATTTGCTGAGGTGAGTAGCTTTTTGTTGGCAATATTCAAAATCGTCGTGGCATATGAAGGAACATCGGGTCCTGCTGCGTTTGTCGGTCACATAGAACGTATCGGCTATGGTGAGGGGTATCACTACCCATTTGGGCGGATCATTCTTAACGGGGTGTTGGTTGTACATTGGAGAAATCTCCCCATTTAGCTGATACGCATCCCTGGCCGGACTCACCGAATATGCGTCAGGGCGGCCCGTTGCCGAGCCGCCCCTGGTGGAGCCGACGGGGGTTGAACCCGCACGTCTGCCTTCTAAGGGAAGCGTGCTACCGTTACACCACAGCCCCAGACGCAAACGTCAGTTTACTGGTCCGTGTCGTGCGCCGAAACCACTACTCCCCCGCGCCGTTGCTATCTTGATAATGTTGGGTTGGTGCGATC
>Ga0307477_10004298_pt1 | contig 10401 bp, 8 predicted proteins | sample atmos_gasesECM2C_FD_203316 | JGI IMG/M metagenome (GOLD analysis project Ga0307477, IMG submission 203316) | Hardwood forest soil microbial communities from Morgan-Monroe State Forest, Indiana, United States - atmos_gasesECM2C_515 | ecosystem: Environmental > Terrestrial > Soil > Temperate... | reverse complement strand
AGGCCCACGCCGTAGCCGTGCATGGGCTGGAGGGCCAGAGTCTTCAGGATGAGCATGTCCAGAGTGCCCTGGACGACACTGCCGGGCTTTGGCGCCGCGGTCATTTTTCGATTCCTCTAGATTAGCAAGAGGAGAATAGCCTGCTTCTCTAGATTGTCAATAGGAAATACTGGCGAAGAAGGATTGCCGGAGTCACTCCATGGCGAGGGCGCGGACCTGATTGCCGGAGACTTTTACTTCGATGCCGTAGGGCGGGCGGGGATCGTATCCGCGGACGACGGCGCCGCGCACCAGGATGTTTCCGGGGAGCTCCTTGAGTTGCAGGGGATCGAAGATGGCGTGGCTGCAGGGATTCACGACCATGGGATGCGCGGCCTCGAAGCCGTACTCGGACGAAAGCTTCGCGAGGTCATCGATGTATACGAACTGGCACTGACTGAACGGCGCTTCCAGTGAAAATGCCCAATAGGATTTATTTTCGGATGCCGACCCCGGCAAGCGAATAATGAGCGCCGGAACGTATTTAGACAGGGTCAAACTCCGGAAGAAGAATCTTTTGGAAGACCAGGGCTGCGCTAACTCGCTGACGGTGGCAAGTTCCGGATTCGACTGGGAAACGTAAAGCGGCCTCTGCGCTGAGTCCGTATCCGTATCGGTACTCTGCGGCTGCGCGGACGGAATATTGTCCTGGCGGGCAGGCGGCGCATCGGAATCGGATTGATTTGCGCGGCCGATCGTTTTGATGACGAAAGAGGCGAGCATGGCGACCAGCACGATGCCGGCGACGAGTTTTGCGAGGCGCTTGACGACGGGGACGAGATCCCGCTTCGTTGTTGGCCCGGCGTAAATGCCACCGGCTGCCTGCATGATCTCGGCAACGGCATCGTTGGCGGCGGCATCGCTCGACGGCGGAGCTGGCTTGGCGTGCGGCGGAGGCGGCGGGGGAGTAGGGCGCGCTCCGACCCCGGGAATTTGCGGCATCTGGACCTTGAAGTTTTTCTTTACATCGCGGACGGCTACCTCGCGAACGGGAGGCGCTGCGGCATTCGCGCCGCCGGCGGTTTCGCCCGGACGGTAGTTCTTCAAATCATCCAGCAATTCGCGGCAATTCTCGTAACGCAGATGGGGACTCTTGGCCATCGCTTTCAAGATGGTGCTGCTCACGCCCAGCGGAAGACTGGGATTGAGCTTCTGCGGCGGCACCGGGTCTTCGTTCAGAATGCGGTACAGAATTGCGGCGACGTCCTGTCCGCGAAAAGGTCTTTGGCCGGTGGTCAATTCGTAGAGCATGACGCCGAGCGAGAAAATGTCGGTGCGGCCATCCACGGCTTTGCTCTTGATCTGCTCTGGCGACATGTAGCCGGGAGTGCCCATCGCGGCAGTCTGCTGTGCGGCACCGTATTGCAAGATTTTGGCGGTACCGAAATCAGTCACCTTCACAAGATCATCGGCGGCCAACATGATGTTGGCGGGCTTGATGTCGCGATGCACGACGTTGTTGTCGTGCGCGAACTGTAGCGCGGAGCAAACTTGCTCCATGATGCGCAGGAGACGCGGAAGAGTAAATTTCTCACCGGAATCCAGCAGGGATTGCAGGCTCTTGCCGTTCACCAGCTCCATGGTGATGTAGTAGAGGCCGTCGGTTTCGCCGGCGTCGTAGATCACGACAATGTTGGGGTGGGTGAGGAGCCCCGCTGCGCGCGCTTCGGTTTGGAAACGCTCGACTAATTGAGCGTGGGACATTCCGGTGCCTTCTTCGGAGAGCCGGACGGTCTTGACCGCGACGGTGCGACCAATCAGCGGGTCTTTCGCGCGATAAACGACACCCATGCCGCCGCGGCCGAGTTCGCCGAGGATTTCGTACCGGCCGGCTTTGATGGCTGTGAGCATCTTCGTTTTCTTGCAAAGGACGGACACAAAAGCGCTTACAGTGCACCTTCTCGCTGTTTCTTGCGAAGGTCAATGCCCCCTCGAAACTAATGTTTCGGAGTTGCCACGGGCGGAGCTAGGCTTTGCGCTGGAAGAGGCGGGAGACGAAGGATTTTTCGGGTTTGGACTTGGCGGAGTCGGCGTTGGCTTCGAGGGCGGCGAGGCGCTCGATGGCTTTGGCATGCTGGGGATCGATTTCGAGGATGCGGCGATAGAGCGGGACGGCGCGCCAGGGGAGGCGCATCACTTCGTAAAGCTCACCGAATTGGAAATAGGTGGAAGTGTTCCATTGGTCGAGCTCGAGGGCCAGGGAGAAGTGGCGGACGGCGTCCTGACGGTATTGCGGGATGGCGGCGAGGCTGCGCGCGAGCATGGCGTGATGCTTGGCAACGTCGGGGGCGATTTCGACGCATTTGCGGAGCCAGAGAATGGAGCCGGCGAAGTTGCGTGCGCGGAGTGCTTGCTTGGCACGGGTGAGGCACTCGTCGACGGTTTCTTCGGTTTCCGTTTTTTCCTGGCCGAGGGTGAAAGCGCCGGCGGCGGCGATTTGCTTGTCGTAGGCGGCGCGCTTTTCGTCGTCGACGATGGTCTTGTAAGCGATGGTCAAGCGGCCCATGAGGTCCTGGAGCAAGCCGAGCCATTCGCTATGGCCCATGTGGCGGTCGGGGTGAAATTTGCGGGCCATACGATGGAAATTATCTTTGACTAGTTCGGGCGGGGAGGTGGCTGTGACGCCGAGCAGTTCGTAATAGGTGCTTTTGCCGGCGAGGTCGAGCAGAGCGCGGATTTCTTCTTCGAATTTTGCCGTGTCTTGCGAGTCCTCGGCCGGTCGTGGAGGCTGCGGTTCGCGGGCGGCGGCCGCGGGCTGTTCCGGAGTCCCTGTTGCGGCCGGCGGTGCTGCTGGATGGGACGCTTGCCCGGAAGGCTGCTCCATTTTCTCGGGCGCGGGCTGCGCGGCTACGGGCACGCTAATTACTGCGCCGAGAACCAGCAAAGCGTAGAGAGCGCGTGCCGCGGATTCTTTGGGGACGGTGCAGGTTGCGAGGAAATCTTTTGCGGAGACCGGGTGCGAAATGGAGGCGAGGAGGCGGAGTTCGGTATCGTCGAGCTCGACAGCCTGGTAGCGTAGCAGCGGATCGTGCGAAATGTCGATGCGCAGGCCGGCATCGGCGGCGATATGTTCGAGCGGGAGATCTTTGGCGCGACGCACAGCTTCGAGGAGGAGTTTGCCGAGAGGAACGGGGATGCCGATTTCGGGGACGACGTTTTTTTCGAGGGAGGTGAAGAAATAGAAGCGGCCGGAAGGATAGTCGAGCACCGAGGAGGTGATTTGGGTCAATTGGCGCTGCACCCAGATGACGACTTGCTCGACGGTGAAGATGCCCATTTCGACGACTGCGGAACCGAAACGCTGGCCAGTCTTGACCAACTCGGCGGCTTCTTCAAATTGGCCTTGCGTGAGCGCGCCTTCACGCAGCATCATTTCGCCGAGGCTGTCCTGGCGGTCGCTGCTGGTGGCGAAGACGAGCTGGCCGCCATCGAAAAAAAGATGGCGCTCGACGCGGCCGAGGACGAGCTGGAGCTGGCCAGTGAGGCGAGCGGAATAAATCTTGTTGAGCAAGGCAAAGAGCTCGTGGTGCGTTTTGATTTCGCCGGAGTCGAGAGGGAGGGCGCCGCGCTCGAACCAGCTCGAAGGCGGGGGAACCGTTTCGAGGCTGTCTTCTTCGGCGAGTTGCTTGACGAAGCGATGCAGGCGGGCGCGGTCCTCGGAGCCCATGTGCACGAACTGCACGCCCATGCCGTGGCCGGCGCGCCCGTGGCGGACGATGGCGCGCGCGCGAACTTCTCCGCCGGGAACGTCGAAGAGCATTTCCACGTGTGTGCCGGCGGAAAGCGGATGCGCGACGAGAAGAAACACACCGCCTACGCCCAACTCCTCGGCATTCGAGACGTTGCGCTTTCCCGCGCCTTGCCAGCCGACCAGCAGGTCTTTGGGCGCCCGGTAGCGGGGATGGCGGCGCCTTTCGTGTTTTGGAATTTCGATGGTAAGTCCTTGCTAACAGAATCATACGGCGCGGGTCGGAAGGGAAGGGGTGGTGCCGTATGACGCAACGATTTGCAGCGGGCGTATGATGGGTTCGGATTCCCGTGATAACCGCGAGACGAGGCGGGCGTCCAACCTAGCTAGCGGCTCGGGGCTGAAAAGCAGAGAGGGGGAGTCATGAAGCGCAGAGAATTTATACGGCATGCGGCGGGCGGGGCTGGGGCGGCGTGGCTGAGTGGAAGCGCCGCGACCCTGTCCGCAAAAAGCAGGTTTCTCGCTTCGCTCGGAATGACAAGTGGAGCGGAGCTGGCTGATGCAAGGCTGGCGGCGCTGCCTGCTCTACCGCGCAAGTTTGCGGCAAACGAGACGGTGACCATCGGGAAGACGGGGATCCAGACAAGCATGCTCGCGATGGGGACGGGTACCGTGGGGTCGGGGCATCACTCGCATCAGACGGCGCTGGGGATTAAAGGATTGTCGGATTTGCTGCTGAACGGTTACGAGCACGGGGTGCGATTTTTTGACGCAGCGGATTCCTATGGGAGCCATCCGCACGTGGCGGAGGCGCTGAAACATGTGCCGCGCGACAAGGTGACGGTGTTGACGAAGACGTGGGCACGCGATGCGGCGACGGCGCGCGCGGACATCGAGCGATTCCGGCAAGAATTGGGAACCGATTACCTGGACATTTGCTTGATGCATTGCTTGACGGAGGGCGACTGGACGGAACGGTACCGCGGGGTGATGGATGTATTCGAGGAGGCCCGGCAGAAGGGCACGATTCGGGCGCATGGGTGCTCGTGTCACTCGATTGAGGCGCTGCGGACAGCGATGAAGTCTCCGTGGGTGCATGTGCATCTGGTGCGCATCAATCCGATTGGGTCGTTCATGGATTCGGACCCGCAGACAGTGGTGAGCGTGATGCGGGAAATGAAGGCGGCTGGGAAGGGAATTGTGGGGATGAAGATTTTGGGTCAGGGGGATATGCGCAACCGGCAGGATGAGGCGCTGAAATTTGCGCTGGGACTGGGGTTGTTGGACGCGTTCACGATTGGCGCGGAGAGCCGCGCGGAACAGGAGGATTTGATCCGGCGGATTGGCATGGCGGCATGAGAGCGCAGACCATACGCGGCGTCAAAATTGCAAGTTGAGATCCCTCGCGCACGCTCGTCGGGTACGCTCGGGACGACAGCCCTTCTCACGGGCCAAAGGCTCAGGTCGTTATGCGGCCTGGCCAGTACTTCTATTCTGCAGGGACTACTGAGAAGTCAAACAGACGACTTGCCCCGGCTGAACCGGCCCCGTATGCTCCGACTCCCGATGAGCTTAGGAAGCAATATTCTCCGGGTTTCAACGGATCCTTTGGCACCACCTTATAGACGCCAGGGCGGATTTTGGTGAATGAAAAACCCGTATTGGCCTTTTCATCAGTCCCCGAGGACGCGCCAAAGGCGTTGCCCTGCATAACGACAGTCTCGCGAGAATCCTTCTTCTCCTCGAACTTCAATAACGTAAACTCATTGGGAGTCGTTGTGCCGCCGAAAGAAGCATGGCTGAGCCCGGCACTCGATTCCTCGAAGTAGAAGTAAAACGCTGCGCCAGCATCACTCGTTCTGATGTTGGCGTGGTTTCCTTTTACAACGGCCTTCCACTTGATCTTCGCAATGCCGTAGGTCATAGCGGATTTGAACATCCCTCCGCTTTTCCCCTGTGAGTAAACGGTCGGCTCAAGTATCGTGAGCTGCAATCCATTTTTCCCTTTCGTATACATATAAATGCCGGAATCATGTGGCGAATTTGGGTCGTTGGGGTCTGCATTTGGAGCGGCTTCCTTGACTGCTGTCGACACGATCGCCGGGGCTGGATGTGGATTGATCATCGCTCGAATGACAGAATCGGAAACTTTAGCCGCCTTAAGCGCCTTCAGGCCGGCGACAGTCGTATCGAAGTCGGTTGCTGGAGTTGAATGAATTTTATCAATGACCACGTCATCAGTTAAACCGAGACCGAGCATCTCGATTACATCTTCATTGGTCATCTTCTTGACAGGTTGCTGTCCGAAACAGGTTGATGCAGCCACTGCACAGAGGAGAAGCAGAATCAGAAGTTTTCGGCCGGGCATATAGAGCTCCTTCAGACTAGATTTCGATGCTCACTGGGTTTTCAAAAACGTGACGAACGGGGTCACACCAACTTGGCCAGCGTATCCACTGCTCAGGTCTTTCGGGCTGATGTCTTGACGATGCTTCATCGCACGTCATTCCTCTCCTAAGCGCAACTGTTGCGCTTCATGCGAAGGCAGCAGGCCCACACTGATAGCTGTTTGAAACAAGGTGAACCGAAAGACTGCGGGCCCGCAGGGTACGTACCATAGGGCCTCACAAAACGGTTTTGTTGGGGGACGACCTAGACTGGCGCGAAAGCATAGTCGCTAGGTAAGTTCGCGTCAAGAAAATTAACCAAGAGTGCCGCCGCACTCGCTTTCCGGCGAAAAAGCAGCAGTTTAGGATTACATGCTGCGCACAAGTTGAGAGTTGCGGGTGGGGAACATCTGAACTTGGGGGCAATTGACTGGGTTTGGGGTGGACTGGAACATAGAAGCATGGACACAGTCGCTTCCAAATCGCCGAGACGCAGCACGCGAGCCTTTTTGAAGATGAAGTTGAAGGCACAGGGACGAGCGCACGATGGCAGGAAATTTCGCGAGACATGCGAAACCGTCGTGGTGAATGCCCACGGGGCGCTGATCCTGTTGAAGCACGAAATTGATGACGGCGAGATGCTGGTGCTGACGCACCCGGAGACTCAAGAAGAGCAGGAATGCCGCGTCGTGTATTTAGGGGAGCCGGCCGACCGGCAGCGTGTGGGAATTGAGTTTCTTACGCCCGCGCCGCGCTTTTGGGGTCTGGACCTCGAAGAAACCCAGTCAGCAAGCGACTTGAACTAATCACCGAATTACTGAGAGACATTGATGGGCGCTCGTTGCGGCACTGCGTTGGCGAGAGCCGTTCGCCGGCGCCGCAAAAACCATTCACCCACGCGCCATACCAGCAGTATACCCACCAGCCCGGCGTAGAACAGCGGGCGGATCACTGCGGATTTCACGAGCCAATAGTAGTGAATCACTCCACAAACGGCACTGATGTAGATGGCGCGGTGCAGGATGCGCCAGCGGCGGCCGCCGAGGCGGCGAATCCAGCCGGCGGTGGAAGTAATCGCCAGCGGAATCAGCAGAAGGAAAGCCGTGAACCCTAAAGTGATGAAGGGGCGCTTGTAAACGTCTTTCCAGATTTCGTGAAGATCGAAGAGTTTGTCGAACACAAGGTATGTTGTGAAGTGCAGGCAAGCGTAGAAGAAAGCGAAAAGGCCGAGCATGCGACGAAATCGGATTAGCTCGGGCAGGCGAAGAAGCTGGCGCAGCGGCGTGACGGCGAGAGTGAACACGAGAAAGCGCAGGGTCCAGTCTCCGGTGCCATGCTGGATGAACTGCAGCGGATCAGGGATCGTGTAGTGGCGGACGAACGGCCAGATGATGGAGGCGAGCGGGCCGAGGCACAAAAGGAACACAGCGGCTTTGGTCCATTTGCTGGCGAGGAATTTATGCACGCAGCGATTCCCGCCTAGTAGTTTTTGCGCAGATCCATGCTGGCGTAGAGGCTGGCGACTTGGTCGGCGTAGCCATTGAACATCAGGGTCTTGTGCGTTTTAAAGAATTCGGGGAGGCGGCGTTCGCGAGCCTGGCTCCAGCGCGGATGATCGACTTCGGGATTCACGTTGGAATAGAAGCCGTACTCTTGCCAGGAATAGAGATTCCATGTAGTGGGCGGCTGGTCTTTGACAAAACGGATTTTCACCAGCGACTTGATGCTCTTAAAGCCGTATTTCCACGGCACGACCAGTCGCACCGGCGCGCCATCTTGATTGGGCAGGGTTTCGCCGTACATACCGACGCAGAGAAGAGTGAGCGGGTTCATGGCCTCATCGAGGCGCAGCCCCTCGACATAAGGCAACTCGATTCCGGCGTATTTTCCCAGCGGCATCTGGCCTGGATCGTAATAGCTTTCGAAGGCGACGTAGCGCGCCTTCGGCGTAGGCTCCACGAGATTAACCAGCGTGCTGAGGGAGAAACCGATCCAGGGAACGACGATGGACCAACCCTCGACGCAGCGGTGGCGGTAAATGCGCTCTTCGAGAGGCGCGAGCTTGAGGACTTCGTCCATCGAGAGCTTACGTGACTTCTTGACTTCGCCGCTCACGGAGACAGTCCAGGGGGAAGTGACAAATTTTTGGGAATTCTTGGCGGGCTGGTCTTTGTCCACGCCGAATTCGTAGAAATTGTTGTAGTGCGTTACGTCGTTGAAGGAATTGATTTTTTCGTCGGTGCTGAAGGGGCCTTTGATGGTGGTCAACTTCGTGCCGGCCTGGACGCTTCGCGAAGGGGCGGCGAGATCGAACAGTCGCTTGCCGGCGACAGCTGTAAGGCCCGCGATACCCACGCCGCGCAGAAATTTACGGCGGTCCAGGTAGACCGACTTTGGCGTTACGTCCGCATACGTCAAATCCGTAGGCTTGCGAAGCAGCATAGTTCCTTTCAGACCGCGTGAAGCCCGTGCCCTCTTATTATGCTACGGCTGCACCCTCTGAATGGATGGGCAATCGCAGGCCCGAGCGCCTTCCCCACGATTGGATACCCAGGCCGCTGGGAAGTTTCAACCTATATTGCTGAAAAGAGCGTGTTCTTACGCTAGGCTCTGGGGCCGAGTAGAGTGGTCACCCAGCCGTAACCTTCGATTGCGTTCCGCCATCCAAAGGGAAACCAAGGTTGCCATTCGCGCTCAGGGGGGAACAGCTCATGACCAACTTCTTCGTAAACGGGAAGGCTGTCCAGGTGGACGCCGATCCATCGACTCCGCTGTTGTGGGTGCTGCGAGAGTCGCTGGGATTGACGGGAACAAAATTTGGCTGCGGGATGGCGCTCTGCGGAGCGTGCACCGTGCACCTCGAAGGAAAAGCGATCCGCTCCTGCGTGGCCCCGGTGTCGCGGGCGGAGGGGAAGCATGTCACGACGATCGAGGGGCTGTCCTCCGACCTGACGCATCCGCTGCAGAAAGCGTGGATTGAGCTGGACGTGCCGCAATGCGGCTACTGCCAGTCGGGACAGATTATGAGTGCGGCGGTGCTGCTGGCGGAGATTCAAAAACCCACCGATAAGGACATCGATGAGGCGATGGGCGGCAATATCTGCCGCTGCGGAACGTACTCGCGCATCCGGCAAGCCATTCACAGGGCCGCGGAATTGAGCGATGGACGGAGGACGAGATGAGCGCACCGGCGATGGTGGGGCGGCGGGAATTCCTCAAGACGGGGGCGGCCGTGGGGGGCGGGCTGCTGGTGAGCTGGTACATGCCCTTGCCCAGCGCGGGCGCAGGCAAAGTCGCGGGTGGGGAAAATCAAGTGGCGCTGAATGCTTTTGTGCGCATCGGGACAGATGAGAGTGTAACGGTGATTGCCAGCCACTCGGAGATGGGCCAAGGGGTTTACACGTCGCTGCCGATGCTGCTGAACGAAGAGCTGGAGGCAGACTGGTCCAAGATTGGCGTGGAAGCGGCGCCGGTGGACAAAGTTTATAACCATCCGGTGTTCGGAATGCAGATGACGGGCGGAAGCACGACGTCGCCCGCGGAGTGGGAGCGTTACCGGAAAATGGGGGCGCTTGCTCGGACGATGTTAGTCGCGGCTGCGGCGCAGCAATGGAAGGTGGACGCGGCGAGTTGCCACGTGGAGAAGGGCGCAGTGCTGCATCGCGCTAGCGGGCGGCGAGCGACCTACGGCTCGCTGGCAAATGCGGCGGCGCAACTGACACCGCCGGCGGAAGTGAAGTTGAAGGACGCGAAGAGTTTCACGCTGATAGGCAAACCGACGAGGCGGCTGGATACGCCGTCGAAGACGAACGGGAGCGCGCAGTTTGGGCTGGACGTCAGCTTGCCGGGAATGCTTACGGCGGTGGTGGCGAGGCCGCCGGTATTCGGCGGGAAGGTGGCGAAATTTGACGCAAGCGAGGCATTGAAGGTGCCGGGCGTGAAGGCGGTGGAGCAGGTGGAGTCCGGCGTGGCAGTGATTGCAGAGCGGTTTTGGCCGGCGAAAGTGGGGAGAGAGAAGCTGGTGGTGGAGTGGGATCTGGGCCCGAATGCCGGGCTGTCGACCGAGCAGATGACGCGCGATTTCGCGGAGCAGGCAAAGTCGCCGGGAGCTATTGCGAAAAAGACAGGCGATCCGGAGAGCGCACTGAAAACGGCGGCCAAGACCTTTACCGCCGAGTATGACGTGCCCTACTTGGCGCACGCGATGATGGAGCCTTTGAATTGCGTCGTGGATCTGCGCGCGGACAGTTGCGAAATCTGGACGGGCACGCAGTTTGAGACGGTGGA
>Ga0307477_10004296_pt1 | contig 10406 bp, 9 predicted proteins | sample atmos_gasesECM2C_FD_203316 | JGI IMG/M metagenome (GOLD analysis project Ga0307477, IMG submission 203316) | Hardwood forest soil microbial communities from Morgan-Monroe State Forest, Indiana, United States - atmos_gasesECM2C_515 | ecosystem: Environmental > Terrestrial > Soil > Temperate... | reverse complement strand
TCCGAAGCCGGTGCTCTCTCAGGTCGGGCTGAGCGGCCGCGCGGAGATGACCGTCGAGCGCGGTGCGATCGTGCTGCGCAAGCCGAGGAAGGCGGTGCGCAGCGGCTGGGCCGAGGCGGCGCAGCTCGTCGCTGCACGCTCACAGGACGAGCTGCTGCTCGGCGAATTCGCTAATGCGGAGGACGCGGAGCACACCTGGTGAGGCGCGGCGAGATCTGGCTCGTCGCCCTCGATCCCACAGTCGGCAGCGAGATCCGCAAGGCGCGTCCGTGCGTGATCGTGTCGCCGCCGGAGCTCAATGAGTATCTGCGAACCGTGATCGTCGCGCCGATGAGCAGCAAGGGCTTCAGCGCGCCATTTCGGGTGCCGCTGACGCATGCGGGCACCAAGGGCCTCATCGTGCTCGATCAGATCCGCGCCGTCGACAAGGTCCGCCTGGTGAGGCGGCTGGGTGCCGTGACCCGCAAGACCCTCGCCACGACGCTGACGACCCTGCAGGAGCTTTTCTCAGAGTGAAGCAAGAGCTCGAGCAGCTGCTGCTGGCCGCCCTGGCCAAGCTGACCGGCAGCGTACTGCCGCAGATGCCGCCCGCATCCGCAGTCGTAGTCGAGCGCACGCGCGACACGCAGCACGGCGACTTCGCCACCAACCTGGCGCTGCGCCTTGCGAAGTCGGCGCGCCGCAGTCCCGCCGAGCTCGCCGCCGCGATCGTCGCCGCGCTCCCTGCGAGCGAGCTCATCGCACGCGCCGAGGTGGCTGGCGCCGGCTTCATCAACTTTCACCTCACTACGGCGGCTTTTGCGCGTGAGCTGGCTGTCATCCACGCAAAGGGTGCTGCCTACGGCGCAAGCCCGCTCGGTCGTGGCGAGCGCGTGCTGGTGGAGTTCGTGTCCGCCAATCCCACCGGTCCCCTGCATGTCGGTCACGGCCGCCAGGCGGCCTACGGGGCGACGCTCGCCAACATACTGGGCGCGACCGGCTTCAACGTGGCGCGCGAGTATTACATCAATGATGCCGGGCGGCAGATGGACATCCTCGCCGTCAGCACCTGGCTGCGATATCTCGAGCTCCTCGGCGAGCAGTTGGCGTTTCCCGAGAACGGCTACCGCGGCGAGTACCTCTGGCCGCTGGCGCGCGAGCTGCGCGCCACGGCCGGTGACGACCTGCGGCGGCCTGCCGCGGAAGTGCTCGCGGGACTGCCTCCAGATGCCCCGGCGGGCGACAAGGAGGCCTACATCGACGCACTGATCGCGCGCGCGCGGGAGCTCCTCGGCGCCGAAAGCTTTCAGCGCGTGCTCGAGCTGGCGCTCGGGCGGATGCTGGCCGACATTCGCGAGGACCTCGCCGAGTTCGGCGTGGTATTCGATCACTGGACCTCCGAGCGCGCGTTTGCCGAAAGCGGCGCGATCGATCATGCGCTGGAGCTCCTCGCGGCAGGCGGCCACCTGCGGCGTGAAGCGGGCGCGGTGTGGTTCCGCGCGAGCGAGTTCGGCGACGAGAAGGACCGTGTGGTGGTGCGCGAGAACGGCCAGAAGACCTATTTCGCTTCCGACATCGCCTATCACCTGGCAAAGCGCGAGCGCGGCTTCGAGCGCCTCATCGACGTGCTCGGTGCCGACCATCACGGCTACGTCGCGCGCGTGCGCGCCGGACTGATCGCCCTCGGGCAGCCGGGCGATTGTCTCGAGGCGACGCTCATCCAGTTCGTCAGCCTGTTCCGCGGCGCGGAAAAGATCCCGATGGGCAAGCGCGAAGGGCAGTTCGTGACGCTGCGGCAGCTGCGTGCCGAGGTCGGCAACGACGCCTGCCGCTTCTTCTACCTGATGCGCAGCCACGACCAGCCGCTCGATTTCGATCTCGAGCTCGCCAAGTCGCGCACCAACGAGAACCCGGTGTATTACATCCAGTACGCGCACGCGCGGGTGGCGAGCGTCATGAAGCAGCTCGCAGCGCGCGGCCTGAGCTTCGATCGCGCGCAGGGACTCGAGGCTGCGGCCGAGCTGCGCGGCGTGCACGAGCAGACGGTGCTGCATTCACTCACAAGCTACCCCGAAGTTCTCGAGCAGGCGGCGCTCAAGCGCGCGCCGCACACCCTGGTGCACTACCTGCGTGACCTCGCTAACGCATTTCACACTTACTACAATGCCGAGCCGTTCATCGTCGAGGACGCCAGAGTGCGCAACGCACGGCTCGCGCTGGTGCTCGGAGTGCAGCAGGTGGTGCGCAACGGCCTGACGCTGCTCGGCGTCTCTGCGCCGGAGAGCATGTGAGCTGCTACCACGCCCCGCTCGCATGGCCCGGCTGACCACGCGCGACTACAAGACGACGCCGCGGCGGCCGCTCGAGCTGCGCCGGCTGCGCGAATTCGGCTATGGCATGCTGGCCGGCGCCGTGCTGGCAGCCGTGGCGTTTGCCTACCTCGGCGGCCACGGCCGCGCGCGCAGCGCCGCTCCGGATGCGCCGCGCCCCGAGCGGCAGCGTGCCGCAGCCTCAGAAGCCAGCGGCATCGCCGCCGACAAGACGGCGCAGAAATACGACTTCTACGAGATGCTGCCGAACTTCGAGGTGGTCGTGCCGGAAAAGGACAAGGACGTCAGGCGCGACCCACCGGCGGCGGCCAGGATCGAGCGCCCCGGGGTGTACGTGCTGCAGGCGGGATCGTATCGCAACCAGGCCGATGCCGAGCGCGTGCGCTCGCAGCTCGCGCTGCAGGGAGTCGATGCCAAGGTGCAGCGGGTCGCCGTCGATGCGGACGTGTGGCACCGCGTGCGCATCGGGCCGATCAGCAACCTCGATCAGCTCAACCGCGTGCGCCGGCAGCTGCAGGCGGCCGAGGTCGATGCGCTGGTGATCAGGGTGGGAGACTGACTGAGGGACGGAGTGGGAGCAGTGACATGAAATACATCGCCATTCTTCTCGTCGCCGTCATGCTCGGCTCCCAGGGCGTGCGGGCGCAGGCGGCGCAACCTTCGGCGGAATCCGTCAAGCAGCTCTTCCAGGTGATGCATACCAGCAGCATCGTCGACACTCTGACGACTCAGACCGAGAGCACCGTGCGCGCCTCGATGCAACAAGCGGTCACCGGCCAGCAACTGAACGCCGCGCAGCAGCAGATCATCGACGACCTGCAGCTCAAGATGTTCGCGCTGGTGAAGGAGCAGCTCAACTGGGCGGATCTTGAGCCGATGATGGTCGATGTGTACCGCAGCACCTTCACGCAGCACGAGATCGACGGCATGCTCAAGTTCTACCGTTCTTCGGTCGGCCAGGCAGTGGTCGCCAAGATCCCGGCGGCGACCCAGGAAAGCATGGCGCGCATCCAAAACCGCCTGCAGAGCCTGACGCCGCGCATCATGCAGCTGGAGCAGGACGCGTCGGCGCAGCTGAAGGCGGCGGCCACGCCGCCAGCGGCGCCCGCGGCAGCGCCCCACTGACGGCAGCGCCGCACTGACGGCGGCGCCACACCCCCAGGGAACTAGATCACCTCGCGAAAGTAGTCGATCGTTGCGCGCAGGCCGTCCTCGAGCGCCACTTTCGGCTCCCAGCCGAGTCGCTTCTGTGCGATCTCGATGTCCGGCTGGCGCTGGCGCGGATCGTCGCTCGGCAACGGCTTGAACTCGAGGCGCGAGGCGCTGCGGGTGAGTCGCAGCACGGTCTCGGCGAGCTCGAGCATCGTGAATTCGGTCGGGTTGCCGAGGTTGATCGGACCGGTCAGCTCGGCGGGCGAGTCCATCAGGCGCACCAGGCCGTCGATCAGGTCGTCGACGTAGCAAAAGCTGCGCGTCTGCAACCCGTCGCCGAAGATCGTGAGCGGCGCACCGCGCAGCGCCTGGACGATGAAATTCGACACCACGCGCCCGTCGCTGGCATGCATGCGCGGGCCGTAGGTGTTGAAGATCCGCGCGACCTTGATCTCGATGCGGTGCTGGCGGTGGTAATCGAAGAACAGCGTCTCGGCGCAGCGCTTGCCCTCGTCGTAGCAGGAGCGCACGCCTATCGGGTTGACGCGACCCCAGTAGGATTCGGTCTGCGGGTGCACATCCGGGTCACCGTACACCTCGCTGGTGGAGGCTTGCAGAATGCGCGCGCCGACGCGCTTTGCGAGACCGAGCATGTTGATCGAGCCGTGCACACTGGTCTTGGTGGTCTGCACCGGGTCGCGCTGGTAGTGCACAGGTGATGCGGGACACGCCAGGTTGAAGATCCGGCCGACCTCGACGTACACGGGAAAAGTGACGTCGTGCCGCAGCAGCTCGAAGCGCGGATTGGCGATCAGCGCCTGGATGTTGCCTTTGGTGCCGGTGTAGAAGTTGTCGAGACACAGCACGTCCTGGCCATCCTCGAGCAGCCGCTCGCACAGGTGCGAGCCGAGGAAGCCGGCGCCGCCGGTGATCATGACAGAATCGTTGATGCGCACTATTTGTCCTCTCCGCACCCTCGTCTGGTGTGCACGCAGTGTCTATGATATCGATCTCCGCGGACGGCCGTGGATTAACCGGAGTGTGAGTTGATCACCAAGGGCATCGTTCTCGCGGGCGGCTCGGGTACGCGCCTGTACCCGGTGACACGCGCGATCTCCAAGCAGCTGCTGCCGCTGTACGACAAGCCGCTGGTGTACTACCCACTGGCGACTTTCATGCTGGCCGGCGTTCGCGACGTGCTGCTGATCTCGACGCCTGACGACGGTCCGCTGTTCGCACGGCTGCTCGGCGACGGTTCGCAGTGGGGCATCCGTGCCCGTCTGCTGGCGGACGCCGAGACCTTCCCATGAAGGTCCTGATCACGGGTGCCGGCGGACAGCTTGCGCACGCCCTGGTGGCGTCCGCGCCGCGCGCGATGCCCCGTGCTGTGACGCTGCGCGCGCTCACGCACGCCGAGCTCGACATCGCCGATGCCTCATCGGTGGAGAACGTGCTGCAGGAACTGCGTCCGACCTTAGTCATCAACGCGGCCGGCTTCACGCGCGTCGATGACGCCGAGAGCCAGCCGACCGCCGCCGAGCGTGCCAACGCGAGCGGCCCGGCAGTGCTGGCCGCCGCGTGTCGGCGTGCCGAGGCCTGGCTGGTGCACGTCTCCACCGACTACGTGTTCGACGGAGAGCAGAGCCACCCCTACGAGCCGAGTGCGCGGCCCAGTCCGCTGAGCGTCTACGGTCGGACCAAGCTCGAGGGTGAGCGCGCGGTGAGTCGCGAGCTGCCGGATCACAGCACGATCGTGCGCGCTTCCTGGCTGTACGGCGCGAGCGGCCGCAATTTCCTCAGCACCATGCTGCGTCTCATGCGCGAGCGCCCGCAGCTCGCGGTGGTCAGCGACCAGATCGGCGCGCCCACCCACGTGCCTGGGCTGGCGCGCACCCTCTGGGCCCTCGGCGCGCGCCGCGCCGGCGGGCTTTATCACTGGTGCGACTCGGGAGTGGCGAGCTGGTACGACTTCGCGGTGGCGATCGCCGAGGAGGCGGTCGCGCTCGGCGCGCTTGCCTCCGCCCCGGCCATCGACCCGATCCCGAGCGCTGACTATCCGACTGCGGCGCGGCGCCCGCGCTGCAGTCTCCTCGACAAACGCGCCACCGAGGCGCTGCTCGGCGTTCGCGCGCCGCACTGGCGCGCCGCGCTCCGTGAAACTCTGCAGGAGGTGCGCGCCGCGCCCGCGTCAACCACAGCGGCCCCCGCCTCGGCGCCTTCGGCGCCCGCCTCCGCCGCCGAGTCCGCCTGACGAGGTGTCAGTTGAGACGGCTGTTGGTCACGGGCGGGGCGGGATTCATCGGCGCCAACTTCTGTCACTACTGGAACGCGGCGCACCCCGGCGATCGCCTGGTGGTGCTTGATGCGCTGACCTACGCCGGGAATCTGGCCAGCATTGCGGCGCTGATCGATGCAGGGCGCTTGCGCTTCGTTCACTGCGACATCGGCGATCGCGATCGGGTGCACGCGCTCCTCATCGAGGAAGAGATCGACACCATCGTGAACTTCGCCGCCGAGTCGCACGTCGATCGATCCATCGAGGACCCGCAGACCTTCCTGCGCACCAACGTGATGGGAACCTATGCGCTACTCGAGGCGGCGCGCGGCGCGTGGACCTCCCCTGGGCCGGCGCATTGGCGCTTTCATCACGTCTCGACGGATGAGGTCTACGGTTCGCTCGGTCCGACCGATCCCGCTTTCGCCGAGACCACGCCCTATGCGCCCAACTCGCCCTACGCCGCCAGTAAGGCGGCGGCCGATCACATCGTGCGCGCGTACGCGCACACCTATCGGCTGCCGTGCACCATCAGCAACTGCTCGAATAATTACGGCCCATACCAGTTCCCCGAGAAGCTGCTGCCGCTCTGTATCGTCAACATCCTCGAAGGGCGGCCGCTGCCGATCTATGGCGATGGCCAGCAGGTGCGCGACTGGCTGCACGTGAGCGACCACTGCCGCGCTATCGATCTCATTCTCGAGTCCTCGCCGCCAGGCGAGACCTGGAATGTCGGCGGCACCTCGGCCGAGCCCAACCTGCGCGTTGTGGAGGCTGTCTGCGATCTGGCCGACCGGGAATTTGCCACGCGCCGCGAGCTCGCCGCACGCTTTCCGCTCAGCCCGGCGGCGCAGGGTCGAGCCGCGCGCAGCCTGATCACGCACGTCCGTGATCGTCCCGGGCACGATCGACGCTACGCGGTCGACAGCCGCAAGATTGCCGCCCTCGGTTTCGCGCCGGACACCGCGCTCGCTGCGGGGCTGGCCGACACGGTGCGCTGGTATCTGGACAACGAGCCGTGGTGGCGGAGCATCGTCAGCGGCGATTACCGCCAGCGTGGCTAGAGCTTCTCGCTCTCCTGCGCCAGCGCCTGCACGGTGGCGCGGATCTGCTCAGGCGTGTGCTCGCTGCTCACGAAGAAACGCAGCCGCGATGCCTGCTCGGGCACCGCCGGGTGCACGATCGGCTGTACGTTGATCCCGCGGCGGAACAGAGCCTGCGCCAGACGCCCGGCGCGGATTGAGCTGCCGGTGACCGCCGGAATCACCGCGAGCCCGGCGCTCGTGCCGGTATCGATGCCCTGCTCGCGTGCGAGATCCAGGAACAAGGCGCCACGCTCGCGCAGGCGATGCACCCGCGCAGGCTCAGCCTGCAGCACTTCCAGAGCCGCCAGTGCGGCTGCCGCCACCGGCGGCGCCATCCCGACGCTGTAAAGGAAGCCCGGCGCCAGGCATTTGAGGTGCTCGACCAGCGGTGAATCTCCGGCAACGAAGCCGCCGCAGCTTGCGAGCGTCTTGCTGAGCGTCCCCATCCAGATATCGACATCCGATCCGTGCAAACCAAAATGCTCGCGGATCCCCAGGCCCGAGGCGCCCAGGACACCAAGCGAGTGGGCCTCATCGACCATCAGAAATGCACGATGCCGGCGCTTCACATCGACGAAGCGTGGCAGATCCGGGAAGTCGCCGTCCATGCCGTAAACGCCTTCGAGCACGATCAGCACCCGCTCGAAGCGCCCCCGCCACTCGCGCAGCAGCTCCTCGAGTGCCTGGGCGTCGTTGTGTGCGAACGCCATGCGCCGCGCACCCGACAGCGTGATCCCCTGCAGTACGCTGTTGTGGATGAGCGCGTCGTGCAACACCAGATCCCTGGCACCGAAGAGCGTTGCAATTGCGGACACGTTGGTCGCGTGTCCGCTCACGAAAGCGACGCAATCCTCCGTCTGGTAGGCCTGCGCCAGGGCGCGCTCCAGCTCACGATGAATCGGCCGCTCCCCCGACACGAGCCGGCTCGCCGACACGGAAGTGCCGTAGCGCTCAATCGCCTGCCCGGCAGCGGCCTGCACCTGCGGGTGGCCGCACAATCCCAGGTAGTTGTAGCTCGAGTAATTAATGTACTCGCGCCCGGCAATGATGGTGGTCGCGCCACCGATCCCTTCGTGGATGCGGAAGAACGGATTCTCGATACCGAGCTGCGCGGCGCCGGCGCGCAGCAGGCGCAGCTGCCGGTAGCCGGGAAGCTGGTCGAAACGCGCCACGCTCTCCGACGCAGGGACCGCGGTTGGAACAGGCGCCACCGGCTCGGGTGATGCCGAGTCGCGGGCGCCTGACTCAGCGCGTCTCGTGCGCAGCGCCAGCGCTTCCTGGATGAGCCGTTCCTTCAGCCCTCCCGTGAGAAAGCCAATGCTGCTGCGCAGCTCCTTCATGTCTCGTCGACCCGCGCTGCGCCGACCGTATCATGACCTTGAGCTTGTTCGGTCTCGCCGCTGCGCGTCAGGGGTCCGGCTTCATGCAGCGTGCCGGTGCGCACGGCGGTGGAGAGCTCGGCCAGCCACTCCTCGGACGCTTCACCCGCGTGCTGCGCGGCGAGCGCGCGCAAGCCCGGCGCCACGAGGTCGTTGGTCGCCGCCTCCGGCTCCTCCGGCCGCAGCAGCCGGGCGAGGCGCTGCGCCAGGCGCTCGAGCGTCGGTGTCTCGGCGAGCGCGGCATTGGGCAGTCGGATCCCGAGGCGCGCATCGAGTGCCAGACCGAGCTCGAGCGCCATGAGCGAATCCATCCCGATTTCGTAGAGCGAAGCCGCCGGATCGATGCGCTCGGGCGCGATCTGCAGGATGGCGCCGACCTCCTGCGCGAGCAGTGATTCGATCGCCTCCTCGAGCTCGGTCGGGGCGAGCGATGCGATGTATGCGCGCAGGTCAGTGCCACCGGGCATTCCGCCGCCAGGCGCGCGCCGGCGCGCGAGGTCGGCGAACCGCGGCGAGCGCGCGGCCGGAAGATGCCGCGCGAGCGTCGCCCAATCGACGTCGAACACAGCGGGGTTTCCGTCTGTCCCGGTGCCGCAACAGAGCAGCCGGTCGAGGACTCCAAGTGCACTTTCGGCCGCAAGTGCCGGCGCGCCCAGGTGCGCCGTCAGCGCGTTGCGCACAGGCTCGTTAGCTGCGAGGTACCCAGCGTCCGCGATCGGGCCCCACAGCACACAGGTCGCGGGCAGTCCGGCAGCGCGCCGCTCGTGCGCGAGAGCCTCGAGGGCGCAGTTCGAGGCGACATACTTCGCCTGACCGGGGTTGCCGAAAAGCGTCGTCGCCGACGAATAGAGCAGGAAGAATTCGAGCTTGTCCTCTCGCGTGAGCATGTCGAGATTCGCTGCTCCGGTCGCCTTGGGAGCGAGCACGCGCGCGAACGACTCGGCGTCGCAATCGCGGATATAGGCATCTTCCATGGTCATGGCGGCGTGGATCACACCACGCAGCGGCGGCAGCTCGCGTCGCACGCGCGCCAGCGCCTCAGCGAGCGCGGGCGCGTCAGCGACGTCGCACGAGAGAGCGAGCGCCGTGACGCCCTGCGCAGCGAAGGCGGCCAGCGCCTCGCTGGCTCCAGGTGTGTCGGCGCCTCGGCGTGACAGCAGCGCAAGGTGCCGCGCGCCGCGCGCCGCAAGCCACTGAGCGCTCCTGAGCCCAAAGCCGGTGAGACCACCGGTGACGAGGTAGGTTGCGTCTGCCGCTGGCACTACCCGCGCCGTCGGCAGCACTGACTCAGCGACCGGCTCCGCCCCGGGGTCGAATGCCACCACGATCTTGCCCGTGTGCCGCGAGTCGCGCATGCAGGCAAACGCCGCCTCGATCTCCGTAGCCCCATAGACTTCGAAGGGAAGCGGCCGCAGGGTCCCGTCGGTGAAAAGCTTCATCAGCTCAGCCAGCAAGCGGCGTGCGAGATCGGGCCGCTCGGACATCAGCTGGTCAGCATCGATGCCAAAGTAGGAGATGTTGTTGCGGAATGGACGCAGAGCGAGGCGCGCGTTCTCATAGAAGTCGCGCTTGCCGAGCTCGAGCAGCCGGCCGAAGGGCCGCAGGATCGTGAGGTTACGCCGGGCGGCTTCTCCGGCGATCGAGTTCAGGATCACGTCCACGCCCTGCCCGCCCGTCGCCTGCAGAATCTCGTCCGCGAAAGCCAACGAGCGTGAGTCGAAGACCTGACTGGCGCCGAGCAGCCGCACCAGGTCGCGCTTCTCCGCAGTGCCGGCAGTGGCGAATACCTCGGCGCCGAGATGCCGGGCTACCTGAATCGCGGCGATTCCCACGCCGCCCGCAGCACCGTGTACCAGTACCCGCTCCCCCTCGCGCACTCGTGCAAGCTCAGCCAGCGCGTACCAGGCGGTGACGAACGCTGTGGGTACGGTGGCCGCGGCCTCGAAGCTCCATTGGGGGGGCTTCGGCATCACAGCGGCGGCGCTGGTCACGACCCGATTGGCGAACGCTGCCGGCGCGAACGCCAGCACGGCATCGCCCGGCGCAAGCCCGCGCACTCCCTCGCCGACCCTGGCCAACACGCCCGAGAGCTCCATGCCGAGCGTCGCACCGGAGAAGCCGCTTTCGAGGGCCTCGTCCGGCAGCAGGCCCATCGCGTACATGACGTCACGGAAATTCAGTCCCGCGGCCCGCACCTCGATTTCCA
>Ga0307477_10004294_pt1 | contig 10407 bp, 9 predicted proteins | sample atmos_gasesECM2C_FD_203316 | JGI IMG/M metagenome (GOLD analysis project Ga0307477, IMG submission 203316) | Hardwood forest soil microbial communities from Morgan-Monroe State Forest, Indiana, United States - atmos_gasesECM2C_515 | ecosystem: Environmental > Terrestrial > Soil > Temperate... | reverse complement strand
CCCGTCGAATGGAAGGCTCGAGCAGGACATGCTCGACCGCCTGAGCGTTTTGCTGGAAAAAGGCAATATCGGCCGAGGCGGCGATCGGAGTGGTGACGTGAGTCCGGATCGTTCCGATACGTCTGCACCGGATTCCGCCGGCTCGCCAGCCTCGCCAACGCCATCGGTCGCGCCCGGGGGAAGCGCTTCCCCCTCGTCCCATTCGCCCTTGCCGGGCACCTCGGCTGACGAAGCCTCGACGAATCCTACCTCGCCTGTGCCGCCATCGCGCTCCGTCTCACCCGCAAATTCTGGCGATCCTGCTGCTCTTGCCAGCGAAATTGCTTCCGTTCGTGCCCAGCGCCAGGCTGTCGAGATGGATCAGCGCAAATTGCAGCAGCAGCTCTCAGAATTGGAAGCGAACGCGAGCTCGCAGAAATTTCTTTCCAATCTCGCGGTAATCAAGACGCCGCAGGCCTCCGTGTTCCAACTGGACGACGACACCTCCAAGGTTCTCTTCCGCGCCGATCCGGAAGACGAATTCGAAGTAATCAATGTGAAGGGGACTTGGGTCCACATCCGCCTCGAAAATGGCACTGAGGGCTGGATTCGCGGCGCGCAGCTGCAACCCCCGCAGGAAGTGGACGACACAGAAGATGCTGCCGCAGCCCTCAACTTCTCGACTCCGAATCAGGAAATCAAGCCGTTCGGCGGCGAATGGACGGCTCTAAAAGGGAAACCGTCGCTCTTCGTGTTTGCGCAGCCCAACCGCGCCATTCCCAGCACAATTCTTGGCCAGAGCCAGTTCGCCTTCGCCAAGCACATTTTCACGGAGGGCTATCGCGAAGCCATGCACTCCGAACAGCCGATGTCCGGCGTCGTCGTCGTGTTTCTCGGCGATAAGGGCGGCGTCGCTGCGGCCACGCTGGCGGATATCCGCCGCTGGCGCGATGGCGCAATTACCGACAAAGTCTTCTTCGAGCGCTGCTCCTTCGATCCGCCAGAATCGTTTCGCGACGCCCCCTCGGCAAAACCGGTAAGCAAACGTTAACTTCGCTACAGTAATTCCGATAGCGCGATACCACCGAACCCCGCTTGGAACTTCAGCGATTCCACCTCATAATAGAAGAGAGTGAGCGCACATTTCGGCGCTCGAAGGGCTCAGTCATTCGATGCGACGAAAACTAAAACCCGGCCTCACCACTCGCCTACTGGAGACTTCACTGCGAGCCGGCTTCCGCAAAGCGTACGACACCGTTCGCGTGAACCCGGAGCAGTACCTTGCCCATTTGAAACGCGTTCACCGGCTGCCTATCTCGTCTTGGAAGGACATGCTCCACATCGACGAGCGCTCGTTGAATTCGATCGCAACGCGCGTAATCTCCGCCTCCACCAAAACGGCCGCGCTCGAAGGGATGGGCTTCGGCCTCGGCGGGTTCGCTACGATCTTGCCGGACATGGGAATCCTCTCGGCAATCACCGTTCGCATGCTTCAAAAGTTGAGCCTGATTTACGGATTCGAGTACACCAGCGCCGACGAAGAAGCCGAGTTGTGGCTCGCGGCCGCAACCGCCGCTGGACTCGATTTAGGACGCGACTTCATCGAAAAGCAGGCTGTCGAACGCATCGTTCCGCGAATCATTGACCGCATCGCGGTGAAGGTAGGCACAGAAGTTGCAGAAAAATGGTCGGCCCGTGTCATTCCGGTGCTGAGCGCGGGAGCGGGCGGCACGTTGAACTATTATTTCGTGCGGTCGTGGGGACGCCGCGCGCAGAAGCATTTCCTCGATCGCCATCGCGAAGCGCGCACGCTGAACGCCTTGCCTCATCCTGCGCTGCCAGCCACGACGCCTCACACCTATCGCCGCCCGGCTCATTGATGCCACTCGGAGTCAGCTGCACCGATCAATCGGTTAGGTAATTTTCAGCTCGCCACTGCGCCCGATCGTTTTTCCGCCACTTCATTTAAGCGCCCGGTCTTCACGTCATACACAAAGCCCCGCACCGGAATGTCCTTGGGAATCCACGGATGCACTTTCACTTTCTGAATTTGTTCACGCACATTTTGTTCGAGGTCACCAAACGTGTGGAATGCTGTGGGAACCACGGCCGCGGTGCCAGTAACGGATTGCAGTTTCGATCGAAGGTCCTCATCCTTGAACGTCAGCATCCCGCAATCCGTATGGTTGATGATAATGAACTCCTGCGTCCCCAGTAAGTAGTGCGAGATGATCAGCGAGCGCACGGTATCTTCGGTCACGATTCCACCTGCGTTGCGAATGATATGTGCATCGCCCGTCTTTAGTCCCAGCATCGCCTCTACCGACATGCGCGCATCCATGCACGCGACGATTGCGAGTTTCCGCGCGGGCGGCATCGCGAGAGTGCCCAGTTTGAAATCCGCCGCATACTGCCGATTCGCTGCAACCACGTCATCCGTGACGCTCATTTGAAAAGCCTCCGTTCTAGATTAAACCCGCCTGCGTGCTGGTTCGGGGGATGTGATGCCGACGAACTCGGAACGGTCCGCGAATTTTGGGGTTTTCGCGGACGTCTGGAATCACGAAGTAGGCCCCACCTTCATATCCAAGGAAAAACCTGAGCACGCTGATTGTTAGGGCGCAGCTGAATCAGCCTTTTCGCTCCGCTCCAGCGCCGCGCGATCCCAATGCGCCAGATTCGCTGCTCCCTCGTAAGTGGACTGGCAGAAATCGAGGAGCGCCGCGCGCGGGTCGGCCGCATTTCGCACATCGTCGTACCCGAGCAGGAATTCCTTCATCTTCTCGTCGTACCGCGCCTCCGCAGGCTTCACTGGGCTATCCTTGAACCCATCTGGCTCAGGCGCCACGTATGCATAAAACGCCGGGTTGTCCAAACCTTCGCCGCCCGGCCACCAACCAACGCTGCTCGCCTCGTGCGAATAAGCTTCCCGCGTAATTTTGTCTGCTCCCGGCCGCTCCGGCGCTCGCCGCCCCGAAAAGCGCGTGACCGCAAGATCGAAGCTGCCCCAGAAAAAATGCACCGGGCTGTCCTTACCGATGAATCGCCCACGAAATTCCTGAAAAATCGGATTGATCGTCGTCAAAATATGAAAGAAACGCTCAACATACGCGGGATCGTACGACGCATGCGTCGTATCTTGATCGAACCGAATCGGATTCGGAATCTCCACTGGCATCGGCCAGATCTTCACATCGGTTCCCAAAGATTTCAGCGACGCCATGAATTCCTTGTAGAAGTTCGCCACGGTCTTCGGACCGAGGTCGAGCACATCCGTCTCGCCGGTGCTGGTCTCAATCCGCAGCGCGTGTTCGATGAAATCAAATTCCGCCTCAAAAACGCCGGCGCGATAGGGAATCGCGGAAGTTGTCAAACCGCGCGCGCTCACGTAGAACGGCACCTCCCACCAGTGATTGATAAACGGGCTGAGCGCCAGCCGCACCTTCCCCACAATCTGGGTCCACATGTGCAGCGTCTCGCAGGTATCTTTCCACTCGGCGTACGGCAATGCCGGCCACATCAACTCTTTGGGCGGTGCGGATTCCGTTGGCATGCTTCGCTCCTCAAATAGTTGTTACGAGAAATTGTTGTTATGAGCCGGTTTTCGTTCGCCCTTTGCTCGCCATAATATCCCGGCGATCGGAACGGCCGCGGCGCCCACGAGTTTCGCTCATTCGCGCCGAAGCTTCAAATAAAACAATCGCGAATCTCTCCAAAAAAAATCCCGCTCTCCGGCATCTTCGATACTATAGATTCCTGAATCATGGCCCAGACTCAGTCTCTTCGCTCCACCTCGTCCGGCTCGAACCAGCGCCAGGTCCGGCGTCGCATTCGCCGCCTTCGCCTGCGCGACCTGCCGCTGGATACGGTCGAACTCGCAAAATTCCTCATCGGCAAATCGCTCGTGCACGAAGTCCCACAGGGCCGCCTCAGTGGACGAATCGTCGAAACGGAAGCCTATCTCGTTGGCGACGCTGCCGCCCATTCCTTCCGCGGCCTCACCCCGCGCAACAAATCGCTTTTCCTCGAGCGCGGCCACGCCTACGTTTATTTTTGTTACGGAAATCATTTCATGCTGAATGTTTCGGGTGGCAAGCAGGGAATTGGCACGGGGGTATTGATTCGCGCCGTCGAGCCTCTCGAAGGCATACACCTCATGAAGCGCACCCGCCACACAAACCAAATACTCGATTTGGCGCGAGGGCCCGGGCGGGTAGCTTCCGCATTTCGCATAAACCGCAAGCTCGATGGACTGAACCTGGTCGGCGGCGAAGGCTCTCTCTGGCTGGGCTCGGCAGTCCGCAAGACCGGCCCAATCGGCGAAAGCATCCGCATCGGCATCACAAAAGACGCCGATCGTGTCCTCCGTTTCTACGAACTCAGCAGTCCCTTCGTCAGCGGCCCCAAGCGCCTCAACACGCGCGTCGTCGTTTGACTCGCAGCAAAGCCCCCAGCACCTGATCGATTCGCCCATGCGTTTTCCCTTTTCACCTCGGCGTCTTTTCCGTAGAATCGTTGATTGTCTCCGTGCCGAGGTAGCTCATCGGTAGAGCGCGGCCCTGAAAAGGCCGGCGTAGGCAGTTCGATTCTGCCCCTCGGCACCACCTGCACCGCATACAACGATTTCGATCGATTGCTCCTTCCCCAATCGGTACACTCCTACGGGATTTACATAGAACTTCACGCGAGACCGCGAAGCCATCCAAATCCATCCCCCGGCTGTTAGTGTGCGAAAAGACTCGGCTGCCCGACGGTAAAAGTTAGCCGGTGAATTTGCTCGAAATAAGCGGTACGCTTATTTTGCTTTTTCTCAAATTCACTTGGCGTGTCGGAGGCTGCGGAGGTATGGGCGGTTTCTTAAAAGAGGCGATGTCGCTTTCCCTCTTCGGGAAGTGTGTCGCCGCTCTCGTAGGCGTCCTGATCATTCACGGCGGCTTTCGCCTGCTCGAGCAGACTGTCCCCCGCCACTTCGGCCGCACTAATTCCCGTTATAAGGTTCGCAAGTTCGTCGTTTTCTCCGGATACCTTACGATCCTGCTCTTTCTCGCGCTTCTTTTTGAGGACCGTTTGGGCAGGCTCGGATTCGCCCTAGGTCTAATCGGCGCGGGAGTCGCAGTCGCGCTGCAAGACGTGCTGGCCAGCATCGCCGGTGCTTTCTCGATCGGCTTTTCGAAGCTCTACGCGGTTGGCGACCGGGTGCAGATCGGCGATACCATAGGCGACGTGATCGACATCGGTCTCCTTCGCACGACTTTGCTGGAAACAGGGAATTGGGTGAGCAAGGATTCGTACAATGGACGCATCGTTCGCGTTCCCAACAGTGCTGTTTTGAAAGGATCCGTTTTCAACTACTCGCAAGGATTCCAGTTCGTATGGGACGAAATTAAAGTCGTGTTTGCCAGCAGTAGCGATTTCCAGTTTGCGAAGGACATGCTCACGCGTGTGGCCAGAGAAGCGATTGGGGACTACCTGCTCGAGGCGCAGACCTCGTGGAAAGTCGTCAGTGACTACTATGAAACCGTAAGTCCACCATTAGAGCCCACCATCACGCTCGTCGTGAACGCAGGCAACTTCGAATTCGGTGTAAGTTACGTCGCGCACTACACCAAGCGCACCGCCATGCAGGATCGGCTGTTCACGAGGATCGTCCAGGAAGTTGCTAAGAGCAATGGCCGGCTCCAATGGTCCTCCACGCCGACCCCTGTCATAATTCAGCCGCCACCTCCGAACGCAGCCGCGCCGCAGCCGCCGACTCCTACCCAGGGAGCAGCCAAGGTGGCGACCCGTCAGTAGATCGTTCGGCCACGACGACAGCCTGTGAGCGACCTGCCAGCCATCGAATCGACCTTATCTTGCCTCTGCCGTCTTGGAAAGCTGCGGTTTCGTCTTGGTAGTCTCGTTGAGAAAGCTTTCTACCTTGGCCCGAATCTCGTCTCGAACGCGCCGAAACACATTCTTTTTCTCTTCTGTGGAATGCTGCCCGCTTTCCGGATCGTAAATACTCCAGTGCACCAGATTCGGTGTGAATGGAAATATAGGCGCACGTTCGCGGGCCGAGTCGCACACCGTAATGACGTAGGCGAAATGTTCCTTTAGCAACTCCTTCAGATTCTTCGCCTGCTGATGAGAGATATCCATTCCGGCCTCTTTCATCGCCTCGATGGCCAATGGATTCAACCTTCCCGGCTCGATTCCCGCGCTCGTCGGTTCGAACCGTTCCGCGCCAAGGCTCCGCAAAATTCCTTCCGCCATCTGGCTTCGCGTCGCATTGCCCCTTGATAAGAACAGTACCCTAGGCTTTTTCTGCACCGGCTCCTCCTCGCTCGTTGGGGCATGGGGCTTGTGATTTCTAATTGGCAGGATGAACGCTATTGCGCAGGCGGTTCAATACAGCTTTTTCTGGATTATCTTTGCAGAAAAGGCGTCGTCCCATGTGTTCCAGAGCTTCGGTCTTCTAGGCGCTTTTTTACGTTGGATTACACGCACTGGATGTTTTTAGACAGTAACATCCTGTATGTACTGCAGACTTATCGGAGTCATACAGTGGCTGTCTCAGTCCGTCCATCGGACTGATTTCAATCGAGGAGAAGCAAATGTCGAAGCAAGCTGCAGAACATCACAGCAAGGCCGCCGAGCATCACGAACACGCTGCCCGGCATCATCGCGAAGCGGCAAAGCACCACGAGTCAGGTAACTACGAAACAGCGGCACATCACGCGCACTCTGCTCAGGGGCATCTTCATCACGCCACGCACCATGCCACTGAAGCGGCCAAGTCTCACCTCGAACATCACGGATCAAAGTCTAAAGCAGCCGGTCACTAGGCTGCGCTCGCGGGAGGGGACAGACAGAATAGGAACGAAGATGGAACGGGATGCCGCCTGCTGTTTGTCCCCTCACCCAATTTGCAAAGCTTCGCGGGAAGATACTAACAGTCGAGGTAGCTCAAAAAGATCCGGTCGAGCTACGAATCACTGACGAACGTCCACCTGTATGCTCGTCGCGATACCGTCGCCCGTCCGCGGTATCACGATCTCCTCGGACGCTATCACTCGTTGCTCCGCGCCGCGCACCAAAGTGACGGCCACGTCCTCGCCTCGCGCCGGACATGCCGATGTTTCGCCCGCGCCGTCATTGCGGGCATAGACGTCCGTAGCCGTCGAAGATCCCACGCAGGTCGCGATCCGAATCGTTCCCACAAAACCCTCTTTTACGTGGACGATTAAGCGCCGAGGCGGCTGACTCGACGCGCAGGACAGCATCAAGAAAACCACGAATAGCTGAAGTGCCAGGAGACGAGGTACTTCGGATCGTCGGGTACGCACTGATTGCTCCTTGGGTCGGCCGGCCGCGCGGCGCGTACGCGGCAATTACTCCATTATTGATATCGTACGCTAGGATGCAATCTACGATAAAATTCCTTTCTTGTCCAAGGCCCAGCCGGCCTTTGCGAACACTATGTGGCGCCAAATCAGCCCCCGCAGCATTTTCCTTTCCGCTCTCGTCCTGCTGCTTTTCAGTGCCATCGCTGCGGGATGGATGATTTACCGCCTTTATGACAGCGCACACTGGGTGCAGCACACATTCGAGGTGCAACTGGCTCTCGATACCGTCGAGAAAGATGTTGCCAAAGCCGGGCGTTCGCGAAGCTTCTTCGTAAGCAGTAGCAATCCGCAATTCGTGAAGGATTTCAACGCTGCGCGCGAAGGCGTCCTCTCAAACCTGGCGCGCCTAAAAAACTTGTTGAATGACAATCAAGAGCAGCAGCAGCGCTGCAACCAGTTGGAAGCGGTTACGCGCGAGAGGCTTACCGACAGCGAAGAAAGTATCCAACTCGCAAATTCTGGCGCCAACGATGAGGACCGACAATCCGAATTGACATTAGATATCGTCGATTCGGCCACTCGAGGAGCCGCAATTTCCGATCAAATCAACAATGCCGAGCAGATTCTCCTCAATCAGCGGAGAGCATTGACTGCGAGGCTCTTTCGCTTCACGGTGATCATCCTTGCGGCAGTATTTTTTCTCGCCGTATTTTTAATTTGGGAACACTATCGGAGGCTCGCGCAAGAGCTCCGCGAACGCACCATCGAGGAACAAAAATCCCGCAGGCTCAGCATTCAGCTTTTGCAGGCACAGGACGAAGAGCGTCGCCGCATCGCGCGGGAACTCCACGACGGCCTTGGGCAAAGCCTCAGCGCGGCTAAGATACTGGCGGACACGCACCTCACCGATCATCCGAACGATGAGGTCATCACCGATCTGGCGTCGATTCTGTCCGAGAGCCTGAATGGCGCGCGCACCATGTCGTACCTGCTGCATCCGCCTCTGCTCGACGAAGTCGGCCTGGCTTCCGCGGCAGAATGGTTCGTTGAAGGCTTCTCGAAGCGTACCGGCATCCACGTAAATTTTGAGGTCGAAGGCGAGAAGCGGCGCTTGGGTCAGGCCACGGAACTGACTCTCTTTCGCGTGCTGCAGGAGAGCCTAACGAACATTCATCGCCACGCTAAAGCTTCCGCTGCCGAGGTAGTCTTGAGATTCGACGGCAATCAAGTCGGCCTGCGCGTTCATGACTACGGAGTCGGAATTTCCAAGGGGAAATTGGAAGAGTTCGACGGCAATGGGGCCCATCTCGGCCTGGGCTTAACCGGCATGAAGAACAGGGTTCAAGACCAGCAGGGAAAATTTCGAATTGTTTCCACGGGTTCAGGGACAACGGTTCAAGTGGAACTGCCCACCGTTTGAGCTCTTACTGCTTTGCGAAAGGGAAGTGCAGCGCGCAGTGAATCGCGTAGCTATTTCATTGAATCGTCGAATTCCTTCATCCAACCTTTTGCTTTTAGCACCTCGCGAGGCTTCGCGCCATCAGGGGGCCCAACGATTCCATCCTTTTCCATCAAATCAATCAGGCGTGCCGCGCGACCATAGCCCACGCGCAGTCGGCGCTGCAAAGTCGAAGTGGAAGCGCGGCCCATCTCGCATACCACGCGCACGGCGTCCTGGTAGAGTTCGTCGTCCACATCCTCGCCGTCGCCCGCTTCGTCGCCTCCGCCTTTCGCGGAATTTTCATCGCGAGGCGGCTTGAGCAGCTCTTCGTTGTAGATCGCTTTGGCCTGGTCACGCCAGAATTCGCACACTGCTGTCACTTCCGATTCGTGCACGTAGGGCCCATGAATACGATGCAGCCGCGACGAACCCGCCGGCAGATACAGCATGTCACCTTTGCCCAGCAATGATTCCGAGCCGTTGGAATCGAGAATCGTGCGCGAGTCGATCTTGCTGGCCACGCGGAACGAAATGCGCGCCGGGAAATTCGCCTTGATCAAGCCGGTGATCACGTCCACCGACGGCCGCTGCGTGGCAAGAATCAAATGAATACCCACGGCGCGCGCCATCTGCGCCAGCCGCGTGATTGATTCCTCGACGCCGTTCGTATCCACCATCATCAGGTCGGCCAATTCGTCGATTACGATCACCACGTACGGCAGCGGCTTCGCTTCTTCTTCCTCTGAATTTTCGAAGAGCGAAAGCGAGTGGCCTCTCTCGAAAGTCTGGTTGTACTGCGCGATGTTGCGCACGCTGCGTCCGGCCAGCATCTTCAGCCGCCGCTCCATTTCGCGCGTCGCATTCCGCAGAACGTTCGCGGCCACCTTCGCGTCGGTCACCACCGGCGTCAGAAGGTGCGGGATATCGGAATAAATTCCCAATTCCACCTGCTTCGGGTCAACAAGCACCAGTTTCAATTCTTCCGGCGTCGCCTTGTACAGCATGCCCATCAGCAGGGAATTGATGAAGACGCTCTTGCCCGTTCCGGTCGAGCCGGCGATGAGCAAGTGCGGCATTTGTGTGAGATCGGCCGCGCGAATCCTGCCAATTAAATCCTTGCCGAGCGGCATGGTGAGCTTCGAAGGCGAATGGCTGAATTCCGGCGCCTCGACAATGTCGCGTAGAGCAATCGTCTCGCGATGCGGATTCGGGACTTCGATTCCGACGGTTGATTTTCCGGGGATGCGTTCAATTAGAATGGACTCGGCGCGCAGGGCGAGACACAGATCTTCGGCCAGGCCGGTAATGCGGCTGTACTTGATACCCGCTTCCGGCTTGAATTCAAAAGTGGTGACCACAGGGCCGGGATTGATCTGCGTCACCTGCCCGTTCACTTCGAATTCCTGGCACTTGAGCTCGATCGCGCGGGCGTATTCTTTCAGCTCGCTTTCCGTCATTTTCTCGCCGCGCTCGGCCGCTTGCAGCAGGCTTGGAGAGGGAAGCCGGTAAGACGTCTTGCCTTGTGCGATCTTTGGCTCGCGTGAAGTTTTCTTCGGCGGTGGGGCGACGCGCTCCTGCTCGTGGAACTTGATTACGGCGGGACCGGGTGCGACACGCGCGTCGACATCCAGTTCAGCGTCAGAATGATCTTCCTCTTCTTCC
>Ga0307477_10004291_pt1 | contig 10413 bp, 10 predicted proteins | sample atmos_gasesECM2C_FD_203316 | JGI IMG/M metagenome (GOLD analysis project Ga0307477, IMG submission 203316) | Hardwood forest soil microbial communities from Morgan-Monroe State Forest, Indiana, United States - atmos_gasesECM2C_515 | ecosystem: Environmental > Terrestrial > Soil > Temperate... | reverse complement strand
TCGCCGTGGCCTGCCAGTACGTCGCAATCGCGTTCTTCGTCATCCGCGCCGGCTAGCCGGCTCCGGCATGTCCGGGTGAACCGGGTGCCGGCCGGGTCCTGACCGGCGCGGGTACTGGGCGGTGCGGCCGGGGTCTTGCGGCGTGAGGTGGCAGGACTCTCGCCGACGCGAGTGTCATCCCTATTGGCTGCTAAGTTCGCGAGCGTTCTGGGTTACTGTCTCGCTGCTCGCTTGCCTGTACGCAGCGAGCGGATGACGCCTGCCAGGCCGAGCGCAATCAGCGCGAGCGATGCGTTGGCGAGCCTCTTCTCGGCCGCGGGATCGAGCTTCTTCGGTGGCGGATACGCGGTGCGCGCAATGGTCGCCGACGTCCATCCCATCCACCAGCCGGCACAGCTCAGCCTAAGCCTGTCGCGCGCCTCCGGATCCAGTCGCCACTCCCCCGCCGCGAGGATCAATGCCCAGACGCAAGCGGAGCCCACGCTGTACGCCTTATAGGTCCCGACATTCAAAATCAACTCCCTTCCTGGGAAGCAAACAGCGTACGGAAGAGTCGACTTTCGGGGTCATTCCGGAACACTGGTCCAGGCGAGGATCCTCCGACTCGGACGCGCCGCGACAGGTGATCAGAGCTCGATCGTGTACCCGTCGGGATCGGCCACGTACGCGTACGCCACCCCCGGTGCATGCTCGCCGCGTTCGATCAACCGACCGCCCGCAGCCTCGATCTCCGCGATCGCGCCGTCGAGGTCGACGCCCTCCTGGCGAAGAAGACCGAAATGCTCAACCTCCGCAGCCCCACCGACCTCGTGAAGCGTGATGACATCTTCCGTGTCAGGTAACTGGAGGAACACCATCTTGTCGCCGACTCGAAACGCCTCTTTCGCCCCAAAGACCCGCTGGTAAAACAACAGCGACCGCTGAAGGTCCGCGACGTTCAAGTGAATGTGGTTCAGTCCGCCAGTCGCGATCACGCCAAGATCGTACGTCGCGAGGTGACCGCTCAGGGGTCAATCCCGAACACTGGCCCACGCGAGAGTGCTCGCCCCCGAGCGCTGGCGGCCCGTGGCTCTTGGTCTGCAGCGCCCTTCGCGCGATTATTGCCACATGGCGGCGATCCCGCAGCCGTCCGGCACCGTCACACTCGTCTTCACGGACATCGAGGGCTCGACCCGGCTGCTCGACAGCCTTGGCGCTGAGGGGTACAGCCGCGCTCTTGGCGAGCACCAGCGGGTCGTGCGTGACGCGTTCGACCGCAATCGCGGCTACGAAGTCGACACCGCTGGCGACGGGTTCTTTTACGCTTTCTCGACAGCCGTCGGCGCGGCAGACGCGGTCGACGAGGCGTTGGCTGCTCTGGCCGGCGGCCCCGTTCGGATCCGGGTCGGGATCCACACCGGCGAGCCGATCGTCGAGACGCCAAAGTACGTGGGGTTGGACGTGCACCGGGCGGCGCGGATCATGTCTGCGGCACACGGCGGCCAGGCACTCTTGAGCCGAACGACGCGCGACCTTCTCGACGAAAGGTTCGCGATCCGCGACCTCGGCGAGCATCGCCTTAAGGATCTCTCCGCGCCGCAACGGCTCTTCCAGCTGGGGATGGGCGACTTCCCTCGGCCGCGGACGCTCCACCTCACGAACCTCCCGGTGCCGGCGACTGAGTTTCTCGGTCGCGATCGCGAGCTGGTCGACGTCGTCGAGAGGTTGCGTAACGGGGTTCGTCTCCTGACGCTGACGGGGCCTGGCGGCACCGGCAAGACCCGGCTCGCGCTTCAAGCGGCAGCCGAGGCGGCGGACGAGTTCGCCGAGGGGGTGTGGTGGGTGCCGCTCGCCGCCCTCCGCGATCCAGGAATGGTGCTCGAGCATACCGCGCAGACGCTTGACATTGTCGAGCAGCCCGACCGGCCGCTCGACGAAGTGCTGGCGGAGCTACTGAAGGGCAAGCGGATGCTGCTCTTGCTCGACAACGCCGAGCACCTGCTCCCAGAGGCGGCCGATGCGATCGCCACCCTGCGCGATCTCGACGGGCCGAAGGTCGTGGTCACCAGCCGCGAGCGCCTCCAGCTCGCTGGTGAGCACGTATATCCCGTCCCCCAGCTGACCCCGGTCGAAGGGCTCGATCTGTTTGCCGCCCGGGCGGCTGCTATCGATCCTGCTTTCGAGGCGGACGATGCCGCGGCGGAGCTCTGCACTCGCCTGGACAACCTGCCGCTCGCAATCGAGCTCGCTGCTGCGCGCACCGGGGTGCTCCGGCCTGAGCAGATTCTCGAGCGGCTTGGCAGTCGGCTCGACTTGCTCAAAGGTACCCGCGATGCTGATCCGCGGCAGCAGACGCTGCGCGCGACGATCGCGTGGTCATATGACCTCCTGACCCCCGACGAGCGCGAACTCTTCGCCCGCTTCGCGGTATTCGCCGGCGGGGCACCGCTCGAGGCGGTCGAGGAGGTCTGCGAGGCAGACCTCGAGATGCTCGCCTCGCTCGTCGACAAGAGCCTCCTTCGGCACGAGGGAGACCGCTATCGGATGCTCGAGACGATCCGCGAGTACGGCGGTGACCAGCTAGACGACGCGGGCCGCGAGGACGTGATCGAGCGTCACGGTGCGTTCTTCGAGCGATTCGCCGCCGAGGCCGAGACCGGCCTGCGGGGCCGGGACGGGGCGAGATGGCTCGACCTTGTCGAGCACGAGCTACCCAACCTGCGGGCGGCGATGGGGCGCGCGATCGAACACGGCCGCGGTGCGCGCGCCTTCCGGATCGCGACTGGTCTCGGCCGCTTCTGGGGTGCACGGAGCAGCGCGACCGAAGGGCGCCGTTGGCTCGCTCAGGCTCTCGCTGCCGGCCCTATCGACGGCAGTGACCGCGCCGCCGGTCTCTGGGTGGCCGGTGCTCTCGCCTTCTTCCAGGGCGACATGGACGCGGCCGAGGATGCGTTCGCGCAGTCGGCGCGGGTAGCGGAGGCGGGCGGAGAAGTCCTCCCGGAAGCAATATCGCGTGCGTTCCTCGCCTGGATCGCCCGCGAACGCGGCAACCTCGCTGCCCGGGAGGTGCCGCTCGAACAGAGCCGCAGGCTTCTCGCGCAGCTCACCGAGCCGTGGGAACGATCGGAGGTCCTCCTACCCATCTCCTGCGCCGTGTTCGAAAACTGCGCTCTTTTCGAGGAGGTTCTCGCGCTCAAGCGCCAGGCTGGCGACGTGATCGGCATCTCGGACAGCCTCAACAACGTCGGCTGGGACGCAACCAATCGCGGCGACTTCGAGCGCGCCACTGCGTATCTCGACGAAGCCCTCGTGATTGCGCGCGAACTCGACGACGCGTTCCGGATCGGCTTGGCCCTCGGCAATCTGGGCCTGGCAGCTGCCTTGCAAGAACAGGACGTCGAGGCCTATCAGCTCTTGCGTGAGACCCTGCTCGTCTGCGTTCGCGCGGGCGATCGGCGTAGCGGCTCATATGCAGTGTTCGGGCTCGCCGCCGTTGCCGCGAGACTCGGTGACGATGAGCTCGCGGTGATGCTCGACACGATCCGGCGTGGAATCACTGCCGACGCGGGGTTCGTCTACGAGGTGGTGGTGTCCGCGGGACTCCAACCCCCTGTCTCACTCGCCCGCGAGCGGCTCGGGCCCGAGCGCGTTCGCACGCTCGAGGCCGAGACCGGCACTCCGACCCTCGAGCATGCGCTTGAGCTCCTGGACGCAAGCGGGAACACGAGCATCGGGCCGCCGCCCGACTAGAGCTGTTCCCTCGTGAAGGCTTTCGCCCCAGGGAACATTCCCGAACACTGCGCCCAGGTAAAGGACCTCACGCCCGGACGACGGCGAGCCGCCTACTCTGAGGTCATGCGACCGGCCCTCTCGTTCTTCCGACACACGCTCGGCGCGGTCAGGATCGCCGCAACGGATCAGCGCATCCCGATGCCGCTCAGGTCGTTGGCTGCTCTCGGTCTACTACCGATCCCCGGACCGTTCGACGAAGCCCTCTTGATCGTCGTCGCGTTGCCGCTTGCCTTGTTCTATCGCCGCCCTCTTGCCGAAGCGTGGGCGAGAGCTGGCGGCGCGCATCGGCCGGAGTAACAACTCCGCTCAGGGGTCATTCCGGAACACTGGCCCAGCTGTGAGGGAATACGCCCGAGGGTCATAAGCTCCTGTGGACATGGCCGAGGACTCCCCGACTCTCGATCAGAGCTTCGTGCACCGTTTTAAAGCAGTCGCGCGGGGCCGTGTATCCACGCCCGATGATCTGCTCTATTTCCCGTCTCGTCCGACGCTTGTGGTCGAGGTAAGCCCGCACCGAGCCCGACGAACGGCGACTCGTCCTCCTCGTCGAACGACCGCTCCCCTTGCGGGCCGTTCGCTTCTCCCGCCTAACGGGCTGAACATTCCCGCCCGTCCAGGGGAGGACGGGCTACGGCCTCATCGCCTATGAGCAATGCAGGGTCAGGGACCAACTGCGGCACGGCACGTTGACTAGCCAGTAACGCCCGGGTTCGGGGGGCCGAGTAGGACACGGGGACGTGCCCTCCCTGACTTGTCCGCGGCCGACGCGCAGCTCTCCTGCGGCGTAGAGCCAGGGATTCAGCCGAAGCGGCGAGCCACGCGCTTATCGAAGGATTGCCAGGGGGCCAAGGGAGAATCCTGACGCGCTCGTGTGTTTGCGGCAGCACGCGAGACGCGTCCGAGGAGACTCGGGCCCCCTGACCCCGCGTAGATTCGGCAAAGGCGAGCGGCACCCTGCGTGGGAAGCGTCAGGCAGCCTCGACCTGTAGCAGCCCGACGAACGGCGACTCGCCCTCCTCGTCGAACCGGGCGAACGTCGACAACGCGGAAAGCGAAGCGAGCAACTAGTCGCTATCGCCAAGGAGCCGACGGAGCTCCTCCACGTCCTCCGGGCTGTAGTTGTGTCGGGACGCGATCAGGTTCGCGCTCGTCCAGTCGACGCTGGCCGGATCCCGAAACCACTCGTCGACCATTTCCTCGGCTGCCGCGCCTTCGTAGCCTCGGTCGACGGCCATCTTGCGCAGAAACGCTCGAATCCTGTTGAGCCGTTCGGGGTCGGCTTCCAGCTTCCGGGCCTGCTCGCCCCCCTCGTCCATGCGCGGAGTTTAGAGCCCCCCGCTATGCAGCCTCGACCTGCAGCAGCCCCACGAACGGCGACTCGTCCTCCTCGTCGAACTCGACGACCTCGACGACGCGGAACCGCCGCCCGTTGCCAAACAGGATCTCCTCGCCCGGCTTAACCAGCGACACAACGGTCGCTTCGCCGAGGTCGTCCCCGTCCGGCGTGTGAAGCCGGTACCGGAACATGACTCCTCCGTTTCCGGGGCCGGACGGCGCGGACGAGTCTAACAGCGTCGACCGTAGACTCGGCCGTATCGATCAGGACTTGCCGTACCTCTTGGGTGCGAGCAACCTTCGGGCAACCCACAGAGAGAGGCGGGTGACTGGATGGCGACTGTGCGCGAGTTGATGTCGACGAGTCTCTTGACCGTGGAGGCGACCGCGACGCTGACGGAGGCGGCCGCGCAGATGGACGCGCGGGGAGTGGGAGCGGCACTCGTGCTGAACGGCGAGCACCTTTCCGGGATACTCACCGAGCGCGACATCCTCCACGCGGTTGCGACCGGCCAAGTCGAGGGGACTAAGGTCGGCGCCTGGATGACTCACGATCCGGAGGCGATCGGGCCGGACGAGCGGCCCGGGCACGCCGCAGCGATCATGCTCCACGGCGGCTTCCGGCACCTGCCGGTGCTTGACGGCGACAAGCCAGTGGGCATCGTCTCGATCCGCGATCTGATGCGGCTCGCGATCGACGATGAAGCTCCACGCGGCGCCTGAGACACCCATCGCTGGCGCTGTGGACCGGCGCCGAGCCGTCCTCGAGATGAAGCCCTGGTACGGGCCGAGCGAAGCAGGCGGTAGATATCAAACCTGCTATGATGGGAGTCAGCGGGTTGGCTCTAGCTGTTGAAGCCGCTGAGGCCTGCGTCTCCTCTCCGACTGTGACTCCTCTGGCTTGACCCTCGTCGAGCGCTCATTCGGGCCCTCGGCCGTAGATGCTCTTGGGGAGGATTCGTGAAGCGATTACTTCTTTCACTGGCTGGGATGGCCGCACTTGTGGCTTCAACCGCCGCGTTCGCGGCACCCAACGGCACGGCGAGAGCCCGGCTGGTCAGCGTCACCTCGCCCGTCTCACCAGGCGCTCACGCGACGCTGGTCGCACAGGTCGTCCCCGCCGAGCGTTGCACGATCACCGTCTACTACAAGAGCGGCCCTTCACACGCCCAGGGCCTCTACCCCAAGCGCCCCGTGCGCGGGCGCGTCTCATGGACGTGGATGGTTGGAACTAACACAACGGCTGGTAGGTGGCCGATCCAGGTCAGCTGCGGCAGCGCAAGCTCATTCCGGACATCGTTCAAGGTCAACTAATGGTCGCGCGATGAGCCTACGCAGCGATCTCTACCGCTCAGCACGCATTCTCGGCGACGTGCAGGCGGTGACTTCGGGAAACCCAAAGCGGATCACACGCCGCGCGAAGAACAAACTGGTCGGCCGCGCCCTGGGGCGCGCCGGCATCTGGCGCTTCCTCTGGCGCTGATCATGCCAAACCGCAACTAGCAGCCAGCGCGGCGGCGTACCCGCCGCCGCTCCACCACCCGCCCGCGCCACATAACTCTCGCGCATGGAGCCCGCGGTAGCGAGCCTCCCCACACCGGCTCGAGCAGACGACACGCTGCCGGCGTATCAGCTGGTCAGGTGAGAGGACGCTGGCCCAGGTCAGAATCCTTGATCCAGACGGCTCTTGAGAGCGTCTCGTTCGGATTGGACTTCCGCGACCTTGCTCTGACTGAAACTGCGGAGGCGAAGGTCGACCACCGCTTGCGCAGCTGCCGTGTCTTCGTCGATGCTCAACAGCTCGGCAACCGACTTGCGTGCTTCGTCTGGATCACGAGCGTCAGCGATCGCGTCCATGACCGCATCACGGTGCTTGACGGCCAGGAGGAAGGCGTCCAGAACGGCGAGCCGCTGTGTGGCCAGCTGCTCTTCGCTCGGCGGCTGGTGCACCTCCGACACAGGCAGAGCCTAATCACGGCTCGGGGGTCATTCCGGAACACTGGCCCAGGCGAGCGGGCCGCCGCCCGGCGGAACTTAAGCTGCCGCCGTGAGCACCTTCCTCGGGATAGTGATTGCCGCCGTCAGCGTGTTCACGCTCGCGGCCGTGGTGGGCGGCGAAGAAGGACGGCGACGAAGATCGGGCCGTCCAGAAGCGCCTCGGCATCCGCCGACGCACTCGGCTCGGGCGATAGCCCACGACTTATGCCAGCGTCGCCTCGAGCGCTGCGAGTCGCTGGCGGACGCGGCGGGCGAGTGGAACGATCTCCTTGCGCTCGTAGCGCTCGAGCGCCGCTCGCCACGCCTCGATCGCCTCGTCGCGGCGGCCGGCGGCTTCGAACACCTGGGCGAGGTCACAGTGAGCCTCACTCTGCCGCGGAAGCGAATCGGTTCGCGACCACCACGCGACTGCTTCCTGCGCGAACTGCACCGCCTCCGTGTGCTCTGCGCGTGCCGAGTGGACCAGGGCCTGCGCCTGCCGCCAGAGAGCCTGCGTCCACACGTCGTCAGGGTCGCAGAGCTCGCGACCCCTGTGGGCGAGCTGTTCTGCCTCGTCGAGTTGGCCGAGCGCACACAGGACGCGGCCGAGCAGGGGCAGGTACGTGGACAGCGGGGCGGTGGCTCCTCTGCGCTCCATGTCCTCGCAGCCGCTTCGGAAATACTCGGCGGCGGCCTGTTGGTCTCCGGCGATCAGCGCGATTTCCCCGAGCCAGACGTCTCCGGAGTAGACGCCCAGCTCCCGTGCTCGCTCGGTGGCCGGAACGGCGACAGCCCACGCCTCCTCGATCTGGCCGAGCATCGCGAGCAGCACCGCTCGCAACTGGAGGTCGCCGGGGTGCGGCTGGTCACCGATGAAGTCGTCGAGCCTCGCGAGCGCCTCGCTCGCCGGCCTCGGGCCCATCGTGAGTGGAGCCGACAGCGCCCGGGAGCTCGTGACATGGTGTCCGGCGCGGCGAGCATGGATCAGCGCGTGCTCGATCCCGTCTGCCCAACCTTCCAGATGCGAGTGCATGTTGGCTACGGCCCCCAGGCCGAGCCATACGTGGACGAGACCGTCGTCGTCGTCGATCGCCTCGAGCAGCGGCAGCGCGGCCCGAGCAAGGCGCTCCAACTCGTCCGCGGAGCACTCCCCGGCATGGAGCCGACCGTTTGCTGCCACCGTGCGGGCCAGTGCCGCGCCGGCCTCGTCTCCCGCGGCGTCGGCCCGTGCTGCGGCGGCGTCGGCCACTTCGGTCGCCCGACCGACGTCGATCATCCCCAGCGCATCCGCCAGGTCTGCCTCGAGATGGACGTCGAGGCGATACGGCCGGGTAAGGGTGAGAGACCGTTCGAGTAGCGCCGTGGCGGCGCGCGGGTCGCCACGCCAATACGCGCGCCTGCCGGCGAGCCCAAGACGCTCGCCCGCGGCCAGCGCGAGCGCAGGATCGTCACGGCCCAGTTCAGTGAGATACAGGGCCGCCTGTTCGAGGTGGTAGCCGAGGATCTCCTCGAGCTCGACGAGGCCCTGGCCGTGCTGCTCGAGCCACTCGGCGAAGCGGCGGTGGAGGTCGGCGCGCGTTGCCTTCGGGAGCGCCTCGTACGCGGCGTCCCGGATCAACAGATGCCGGAAGCGGTACGCGTCGTCGCCGGTCAGCTGGGCGCGGTCCGGGCGGACGAGCTCCTTCCGCACGAGCGCGACGAGCCGCTGGTCGATCGAGCCGTCGCTGTCGGACATAGCTGCCACCGCGCCGCGATGGAAGGTGCGGCCTTCGACAGAGCCGCGCTCGAGCACCGAGCGCTCGGCCGGGTCGAGCAGGTCGAGCCGGGCTGCCAGCAGCGCCTGGATCGTCGGCGGCACCTCGACCTCGGCATTGCCCGACTCGCGGAGGAGCGCGAGCATCTCCTCGAGGAAAAGCGGATTGCCCTCGGCGACCTGGAGGATCCGCTCGCGCAGCTCGTCGCCGACGCCGCCGAGCTCCGCGATCAGCCGCTCCGTCTCGGCCGCGTCGAGCGGCTCGAGCAGCACCGTCGTCGCGTTCCACTTTCCCCCGCCCCACGAGGGTCGCCGCTCGAGCAGCTCCGGCCGGGACATGCACAGGAGCAGCAGCGGCGCGTCCCGCGACAGGTCGGCCACGTGCTCGACGAGATCGAGCAGCGTCTCCTCTCCCCAGTGCAGGTCATCGAGCAGGCAGACGAGCGGCTGCTCCTGCGCCTCCTGCTCGAGCAGCTTGCGGAAGCCCCAGGCGATCTCGTCGGGCGCTGCGGGCAGCTCGGACTCCCCGAGCAGGAAGCGCAACGGCCGGGCCGCGTCGCCCTCGGGCAGTCGGTCGAGCTGCTTGACGATCTCGACGACCGGCCAGTAGGTGATGCCGTCCCCGTACGAGAGGCAGCGGCCGCGTACAACGCGGGCCTCGAGGTCGCCGAGGAACTCGGCTGCGAGCCTGGACTTACCGACGCCGGCGGAGCCGAGGACGGTGAAGAGCTGGCAGGAGCGGTCGTGCACCGCCTGCTGGAACGCGTCACGAAGGCGGCGCAGCTCGGTGTCGCGCCCGACCATGGGCGTGGCGAAGCGGCGCTCGCCGCGTTCGCCCACGCCGAGCAAGCGGAACGCCGGGACGGGGTCGGACTTTCCCTGCACCTCCAGAGGCTCGACCGGTTCCCCCTCGACCGCCGCCCGCACGAGCGCGAGCGTCGCCGCACCGACAAGCACCTCCCCCGGCTGCGCCGCCTGCTCCAGCCGCGCCGCCACATTCACGGCGTCGCCAGTCGCGAGCCGTTCCTCCGTCCCCGTCACCACCTCGCCGGTGTTGACTCCGATCCGGCCCGCGATGCCGAGCTCCGGGAAGGCGTCGCGCATCTCGATCGCCGCGCGACACGCGCGGAGAGCGTCATCCTCATGCGCGGCGGGCACGCCGAAGACGGCCATGACCGCATCGCCGATGAACTTCTCCACCGCGCCACCGTGCGCCTCGACGATCCCCTTCATCCGCTCGAAGTAGCGGGCAAGCAACGCCCTCAGCGCCTCCGGATCAGTTGACTCGCCCAGCGCCGTCGACCCCGTGACGTCGCAGAAGACGACCGTCACCGTCTTGCGCTGCTCACGCGCAGGCGCAGCTGACTCGAGCACGGCACCGCACGCATTGCAAAAACGCGCACCGTCCGCGTTCGCCTGGCCACACCTCCCGCAGACCAACACAAAGCCGAGGCTAGACGATCAACCGCCCGCCGGGAGCGCTGCCGAGCACCTCAGGGTCATTCCGGAACACTGTCCTAGACGAGAGCGCAGTCGCCCGGAGCAGCTATCTGCTGACTCGCAAGCTGTCCATCAGG
>Ga0307477_10004289_pt1 | contig 10413 bp, 5 predicted proteins | sample atmos_gasesECM2C_FD_203316 | JGI IMG/M metagenome (GOLD analysis project Ga0307477, IMG submission 203316) | Hardwood forest soil microbial communities from Morgan-Monroe State Forest, Indiana, United States - atmos_gasesECM2C_515 | ecosystem: Environmental > Terrestrial > Soil > Temperate... | reverse complement strand
TGGGGCGAGGGGTCCCAAGGGAACCGACCTTGGACTTCGGACGCCTCGCCCCGGGGGACGCAGAGGGGACGGACCCTCGCGAGGAGAAGGGCCCACGACCCGGCCGCGGCCCCGTGCTAGACTCCGCGGGCGCTCGCTGCGCCAGCGGGCGCGCGGGCATGCGCGACACTCGACCCCAGCCCCCGGACCTGACGCGCGAGGTCGACGAGCTCGCCGACCTGGCGCGGCGCATGAGCGCTGCCGCCCGTCATGACGAGGCGGCGGAGCTGCTGCTGCTGGCGCTCCGTCTCGATCCCGCGAACCTGTCGGTGAAGCTGGCGCTGGCCGAGGTGCGCAAGCTGCAGCAGCTCGAGGGCGGCGGCGACTCCCGCAGCCGCAGCCTGCGCGAGGTGCTGCGCGAGGGCTTCCGGCGGAACGCCATCGACGCCGCCCACTTCCTGGGCCTCGCCCGGCTCTACGCCGAGCGGGGCGAGAACGCCCGCGCCATCGAGTGCATCGAGGTGGCCAAGGCCAAGGACCTCGCCAACCCGGCGCATGCCGAGCTGCACGGCCGGCTGCTGTTCCGCCGCCGGGACTTCGACGGCGCCGCGGAGGAGTTCGGCAAGGCGCTGCGCCTGAACCCCTTCGACCGCGACATCGCCGAGAGCCTGGGCCGCGCCGAGTTCGAGCGCAAGCAGTTCGAGGCTGCGCTGGCGGCCACCGCCCACGCCTTCCTGCTGCTCAACGACGGCGACGAGGAGGGAGGACGCCGGCTGCGGCGCCGGATCCAGACCCTGAAGCAGGTCCTGGGCTGGGGCAGCCGCGAGCTGGTGCAGGTCTTCCGCGAGCGCCAGGAGCAGATCCACACCGCCTTCGACCGCCTCGAGTGGCACCGCGAGCGCTTCCTCGAGGAGGGCGGCTTCGCGGCGAGCGGCAGCGTGCTCGCCGCCCACGCCGCCAACGCTGCCTACGCCGCCCACGCCGCCCACGCCGCGGAGGCCGGGCTGCCGGCTGCCGCCGCCGGCCCGAGCGGCCAGCTCCACCTCGCCGCCCGCCTACGGCGCATCAAGCTGTGGTCGCACCTGACCGACGAGCAGATCTTCCGCTTGACCGGGGTGGTGCGCGACGAGATCCACGAGACCGGGGTGCTGGTCCTGGCCCACCGCAGCCAGGGACGCGACCTCTACGTGCTCGAGCGCGGCGAGATCCTCATCCAGCGGCCCACGGCCTACGGCACCTTCACGCTCGGCAAGCTCGAGCCGGGCAGCATGTTCGGCGAGGCCAGCTACATCACCGGCCAGGACCGCAGCTCCGACGCCAGCGCGCTCGCGCCCTGCCAGCTCTTTCGCCTCGACGCCGCGGCGCTCGACTCGCTGATCGAGGCCGCGCCCGAGCTCGGGATCAAGCTCTACTGGAGCTTCTGGCACAGCCTGGCGCAGAAGCTGCGCGCCACCAACGACCAGCTGAAGAGCTTCTTCTCCTCCGACTCGATGCCCGAGAACTTCCTGCGCCTGCGCAAGCGGCCGGCGCCGCCCGACCTCCTGCCGGATCCGGTCAAGGTGGAGTCGACCGACAAGATCCGGCTGTTCCGCGAGCAGGGGCTGTCGCGGCGCGAGCTGATGACGCTCGCCACCTTCTCCAAGGAGGAGCGCTTCGCGGCCGGCGCCTCGCTGTTCCAGGAAGGCGACGAGGGCGCCGAGATGTACGTCATCCTCGAAGGCAAGGCGATGATCAGCAAGTTCATCCCCGGCGCCGGCGAGGAGGCGCTGGCGATCCTCGAGCGCGGCGAGTTCTTCGGCGAGATGGCGCTGATCGACGGCGAGCCGCGCTCGGCCGACGCGCGCGCCTACGGCGGTCCGCTCACGGTCCTCACGCTCGACCAGGCGACGGTGCGCGAGATCCTCGCCATGGACCCGCACGCCGCGCTCGAGTTCATGCAGCTGCTCTGCCGCCTGGTCGCCAACCGGCTGCGGGAGATCGACGAGAAGGTGGTCGGGTGGCGGATCCTCTCGGGGGAACGCAACGAGGGGGGGGCTACGGCGTAGAGAGTCGGGCCGGGCCTGGGGAGGCGGATCTCCCTCCAGGCCTCCCTTGGGCGAGGGTCTCACTTGCACCTGCGGCGGACGGCGAGGGCCTCGCCCCAAGGTCGGCTGGAGGGAGATCCGCCTCCGGGGGCCCCTCCGGTTGGCTCTGCTTTGCCACCTGGCAGCACCAACGCTTCCAGGAGGCAACAGCGTATGCCAATGAGGAGCTGCGACAAGGAGGCCTTCGACCCCTTGTCGGGGCTGAGCTGCCCGCGTTGCCGGCTGAGGCAAGATAGAGCCAAATGCAGATCGGCAAATGAGTACTCAGCTCTTGACAAGCTTAGGATACCTTGAAGATAATAGTCTGTTGAACAGTATGCTTGAGGTGCCGGGAAGGCTCGCGCGAACCCCGGGTAGTGTGAAGAGGTTGTGTGCGAAGCCTCGCGGCCCGGCTTCTTATCTTCGAGGAGGGAAGACATGGGGATTGAGCAGCGAACTGCCCGCTGGAGTCGACACTTGGCTTGCGTCCTGCTTTTCGGGTTCTTTGCGCTGCCGGAGCTTGCGCCGCAGCCCGCGATTGCCGGGGCGCCGGAAGTGTCGGGCAAGCGCCCCGCGCGCTGTCATGCCTGCAAGCAGCTGGACGCCATGATCTACTCGGCGGACGGCGGCTGCCTCATCGGCCCCGGCGACTGCCACCTCTGGATGTGACCGTCGCGCGAGACTTGACGCCATGAACGCTCGCACGTCTCGACAACTGGTCGTACTCGTGTTGACCGCCCTGCCGGCCCTGGCGCCGGGCCTTTCACGCGTCGCCGTTGCCGCATCCGATGGCGATCGGTGCTACCGCGTGACACTCGATCATCGGCCTCATTGGATCAGTGCCGCGGTGGCGGACAGCTCGGGGGTCTTCGTCGTCGACTCCTGGGGCAAGGATGGCGAGAGGCTGCTCTCGTATTCGGCGCACGGGAAGGCGACGGGCCTGCCGTCCGTCTCCGGCTACAACGAATCCGAGTTCGTGCCCCTGAAGATCGCGCGGACGGGCACTGCCGGCTACCTGCTGCAGCTCGCGGACGGCACGACTTTGCTGCTCGACGACCACCTTCGCCTCGCCGACCGTGAGCCGGCTCTCCAGGAGAAGAGCGAAGGTCGGAAGATCGGCTCCTTGTACCAGTTCACCACGACTGGAGAGGCCGTGGTCGCCTACGGGTCGCTGCTGCCCGAGGCGCACCGCTTCGAGCTCGGCTTCTTCCGGGCTCCCCTGCGATCGGGCGCAGGAGAGAAGCTCATGATGCTCGAGCCGTTCGACGAGCCCGACTTTTATGTCATCAGCTCTCCGTACCTGGCGGCCATCGATGACGACACCTACTTCGTGCGGATGTCCAAGCACCCTGCCATCTATCATGTCAGCCCGACCGGCCAGGAGATCACTCGGCTCACCGCCTTCCCCCCGGAGTGCAGGGTACGGCCCGACTTCAAGACCCACATGACCGGCCCGAAGACGGCGCCGGCGCACTTTGCCGAGCTCGAGACCTTCACCGTTCCCGCGGGTCTGTATTCTCAGGGCGGGATGCTCTTCCTCCTTGTCCGCTCTCCGGAGGCGAAGGGTGGAACAGCGTGGTGGCTTTACGAGATCGACCCGCGCAGCGACAAGATCTTGGGACGGGTTCGTCTTCCGACGTCGAGCAATCACGTCTCGCTTGCCCCCTCCGAGACCTCGTGGTACCTCTTCGAGCGCGGCCCCGTGGGCGAGAACCAGCGTCAGGAGATCGCCACCATGGTGGTCCTCCGCAGCTCGGCGGTCGCGGCACTCTCGCTCCCGGCTTCGTGCCCGATGCGATGACGGGGCGCACACGCGGGGCGGCCTTGCCAGCCGGAACCTCACTGCGCCATCGCGCCGGCTGTTCGCCGACGTCCTCGTAGGAAGGCTCTCGGCCAGGCACGGGTGCGACCTGGGAGGAACCCCGGCCGCGCCCATCTCCAGTGTACAATTCTTCTCTCAGTTGAGCCAGTAAGGGCGCATCAACACGGGAGAAGCTGACGTGCGCCCCCGGCTCTCGGAGGTGCGCGTCCATGCCACCGGTTGTCTTCATCAGCTACAGCCGGCAGGACAGGCGGTGGAAGGACTCCCTCACCTCCCAGCTCGGCGTGCTGGAGCGCGAGGGTCTGCTGGAGATCTGGAACGACGACCTCATCCGACCTGGTGCCGACTGGCTGCCGGCGATCGAGACCGCGATGGCCGAGGCTCGGGTCGCCGTGTTCATCGTCTCGGCCGACTTCCTCAACTCCGATTTCATCCGGAGGACAGAGATCCCGGCCCTGATGGAGCGCCGCCGCCAGGAGGGGCTGCGAATCATCCCGGTCATCGCGCGCCCATGCCCGTGGCAGCAGGTGAGCTGGCTTGCCGGGATTCAGGCGCGGCCCCGCGGTGGGAAGACACTGGCAGGGCTGGCCAAGGTCATGGCAGAGGACGAGCTCTCCGGACTTGCCGAAGAGATCCTGCAGCTCGTCGAGGGAACGGCAGGCCCGGACCTGAGACGACCTGCGCCGCGCGCCTCCGCGCCGCCTGCCGATCTCCCGCGGCAGCCGGCACCTCGCGCCCCAGCTCCGCCACCAGGCCCACCTGGGCAGGACGTCACGCAGCCGCTCGGCGGATGGGCTTACGCGGCGATTTCAGTCGCAGCGCTGCTGCTCTCCATCTGGCTCCTGGACCATTTGATCTCGAATGCCGGTCCATTGGGAAGCTCGGGGCTCACCCGACCGACCTACTACTCCCTGCTCGTGGTCATGGGCTTGGCAGTGGCTATCTTCCTCTTCGGCGCCATGCGCTCGCGAGCGGTCTTCACCGGCACCATGCCTTCCCGGCGATTGGAGCTCGCGGGCCCTCCGGTCATCGTAGCGCTCGTCGTCATCGGTGGATTCTTGCTGGCGTCTCCGATAGACCGCTTCAACTTTACAGTCCGAGTCTTTGACGAGCACGTCCAGCCCGTCAGGGCCGGTGGATCCTTGTCCGTGTATCTCTCGCAAGCGATCGTGACGGCACCACTCACGCCCCAAGGTGAAGCGACATTCAAAGAGATCTCCCGAAGCCTACGCGGGCTCTCCACACGCATCACCGCAGAGGTCAAGGGTTATAGGCTGCAGGAGCCCTTGAAGCAGTATCGTCTTGATCGGGACGTCATCGAAGTGACCATGGTACCGGATACCAAGGAAGGTCCCGAGGTCGGCCAGCTCGAGGAACCCGTGATTCAACTCGTACCAGGATGGGGCGTGTTCAAGGATCTGCCCGAGCTCACCGATCCGTCACCCTCCTCCCGTCGCCTGTTGCGAGTGAAGGTAGGCACCGCGGTATATGAAGTGCCCGATCTCCGCCGTCAGACGATTCTCCTCGGCAGCGCAGGTGCTGCTGCGAAGGCCGCCCATGGTGTCGCGGCGATGGCATGGCTGAATGCCACGCCGACGACGAACCCGGCTGAGCGGAGCGCGCTGGAAGCGCTCTCTCGCCGGCAACCGCTGGTGGTCCCGACGACGAGCTTCCGCGGCGGGGAGGTCCTGACCATAGAATTCATCCACGGCACGACAACCGAGCACTTTGGCTCCATCCGAGTGAACGCCTGGCCAGGGATCCAGCCGATCCTGCTCGCTCTCTGGGAGCCAGGCGCCAACGTGATACCGGATCACTACCCCAGGGTCTCCGTCATCGTCCGCCTGCAGGGAAGGATCTTCGGCGACATCCCTGGGCCGGAACAGCTACACCTGCGACACGAGATCGCGGTGAGTTTCGCCAACATCGCGGGGCAACGGTTCCCCAGCATGGTATGGGTCGTAGCGGAGCCCGGTTCTCGCACCGACCCAGCCGTCGGACAGACGCAGGCCGTGATGTTCGTCGACGTAAGCCAGCGGCCTCACGGCCTGTCGTCGCGTCTCCATCTATCCCTGGCGGCCACCATCCGGGCCGGCGCCACGGTTCCCGAGCCACTCGGCGACTGGGCCGATTGGCCGGTCCTGTCCCTCCTCGATCGTTTCGTCGGAGAAGAGGACCGGCTGCGTCAAGCAGTCGTCGACTTCATGGCAGCGCAGCTGTCGACGGATGACTTCGAGCTCCGGTTCAAGGCCCGCTTCATACGCCGCGTTCCCATCGCGGACCGGATCGCCGTCGACTCCGACCACCAACGCCTGATCGTCCCCATTGACGCGGAACGCTTGCGGCTTGCGGATGGCTCTCGGGTCCTCGTCGAGCTCACGGCACCTTTCTGCAAGGGCAACCTGGAGAGGTGTACACTGGTGCTGGCGAGTCGGGGCCCGGTCTATGGCGAGGCCTTCCAGAACCAGTTGCAGTGCGAGCTGATCGAGAGGCGAGATTGCTGCACGAAGGAGGCCTGGACAGCCGAGCTCGCCGAGCAGATCGCAAGAGCGGTGCCGGGGAGTGTTCACGTTTTTCTCGATGCCGCACATCGGCACTGTCCGTACGGCGTGAGCCAGTGTAGCGGAGAATCCGGTCTATTCAGACAACCAGGTGGGCCATGAAAGAGTCGACTCGATGGATCCTCGTCTCCACGGCGCTGTTGGCGGCGTGCTCCTTGCACGACTCGAAGACTGCTTCGACGAGTGTCGTCGTCTGCAATGGCGCGGCACAGGCCGCGTTCGACGCCGGCCAGCTGGAGCAGGCAAGGCAAGGGTTCGCAGCAGGGCTCGCCGAAGCCAGGCGCAAGCAGAGTCTTCGCCGTCAGGTAGGATGCGCCTTCTATCTTGGCCTGGTGGCCCAGACCGAGGCGCGGCTGCGGCCCGATCGCAGCCAGCGCCTCGGGCTGCTGTCCCAGGCGGCGAATTGGTACGAATCGGCGCGGCCCGAGGGCAGCCTTGCGCCGGGACTCATCGCCAACCTCGCACGCGTGTACACCGATCTTGGCGACCAGGGGCGAGCCGAGGCTCTCTTCGAGTCGGCCCTGGCGAGATCGGGTGGCGGTCGCCGTGCGACCCTCGCTCGCGCCTATGCGCAGCTTCTCGGGCCCGACCGATGGGCACGCTCGGTCGAGCTCTACCGCGCCGTACTCGCGATCGTTCCGAATGACGACGAGAGTCGCGATGCCCTGTTCTCGCTGCTCGGTGCGAACACACCAGCGAAGCTGCCGAGTGCGGTCTGGGACGCAGTCGAGGCCGGTCGGGTTCTGCACGCGCAACGTGCGGCCCTCGACGCCCTAGCGAAGGGCGCACCGACCGATCCGGCAAGAGTGGACCTGCTCGCCGGGCTGATCGCGGCCTTGGCCCGGCAGCGCTACGACAGCCGCGGCTTCGCAGCCAGCGAAGCCGGTACGGCGCTGCTGCGCCTCGAAGCGGATCCGCTCCTCGGCGATGGGGCAAGGGAGGTGCTCCTCGCGCACTCGGCCAGCAAGCTCGACGCACAGAGCTTCCGATGGTGGGATCGCAGCGGCACCCCTTATCGCCGCTCGCCGCTCTTTGCGTTCCGCTCGCTCTTGCGCTCCCTCGCCGTGCGCGTCGACCACGGCGATCCACAGGTGACGAGACGATACCTGAGGGCCGCCGAGGACCTCGGCCCTGCGACTCCGGACACCCAGCTGTGGATTGAAGAGGCGGGTAACGATCTGGCGACCGGAGACACCGACACCTTGGGCCAGAGCTTGGATCGCTGGGAGCGCTTGCTCAAAGTCGGCGCCGTCAATGTCGGACGAGACGACCTCGCGGAATACCGGCGGACCCTGGGCAAGGTCCAAGACCTCGTGGAAGCGCAACGGGCGCCGGTGCCCAGAGGCGGGGGCGGCGGACGCCTTGTCTATACGTCCGATGGTGGGTGCGTCCTCGGTGGCGGGGGTTGTTCTTTTGTTGCCATGCTGCGCATCCTGGTGCCGAGCCTGCCGAATCCGGCGGCGAGGCCGCCGAGCGGGGTCTCACGATTGGCTTTGATCGAAGTAGGCTGCAGAGGGCGGCACGTGCAGGAGGTCACATCCCCACTGCGATTTCCTGCCGGCTCAGCCGGGGTTCGGCTTGCTCGTTTCGTCCCTTCCGATCTTGCGACGTTCTTGCCGTGGTTTCCTCGAAGGCCCGCGGCCGTCGCGCAGCCTACCCCGCAGGAGTGGAAGCGCGTGGCACTGGACGCCCAGCCCGCCTGGCTCTCTTCGGCAGCTTGGAGCAGGGGTTCGGACCTGTACTTGGCCGATTCGCTGCGTCGCCAGCTGCTCAGGATCGGCGAGGACGGCGCCCTGCAAGACGTCGTCCCTCGTTTCATCCCCGCAGGCGATGGCGGTTACTTGCACGTTCAGAGTTCGCCCGCGGGCGAGGTAGTGGCAGAGGATGGTGCCGGCAAGCTGAGCTTCGACGTCGGCTCAGCGCTATCCGTCGCGACGAATCTCGCCGGCCGTGAAACATCCTATGGCGAGCTCATGTCGGTGTTTCAATGGGCACTGCTTGGGGACCGAGAGGTCCTGGCGGTTGCCAACCTCCTCGGCGACGACGGGAAATGGAGGAGTGCGATCGTCCGCCTGGCCATGGCCGGGGAGCAGGTCGACGTAGTGCACTGGATCGGGATGCAGGATCCTTGGTCCAATCTCTATCGGGTCGGAATTCCTGCGGTCGCGGCGATCGGCAGCGTCGGCTACTTCCTCGCCCTCGAGGAGGATCCGATCGGTCTTTACGAGGCGCCTCGCGGCGAGCTACCCCATCGCCTGGCGACGCTGCCAGCACTTCGCAGCGGGTTCCGAGACGAGTTGAACCGGCATATGGCACTGGACCGCACGGCGGGCCTGTTTCAGCTGCTCGAGAAAGGGAGCTTGCCAGCTGGGCTCTTCAGTCAAGGCGACGCCTTGTTCCTGCTCGAGCGGGCGGTTGCGGCGGGAGCCGACCGAGCTTCTTGGCAGCTGGTTCGCCTGGATCCGCGAAGCGGGCAGGCTCTCTTCTCGATTCGCGTGCCCTCCACGGCACATCACTTGACGGTGGTTCCGGGAGACAGCCGGTGGGCATTTTTCGAGAAGGGCGCCGTCGAGAGCTTCGGGCGCCAGAGTGTTCCGTCGATGCTACTGGTCTCGAGCTCGCTGCTGCGAGGAGTGAATCCTACCGTGCCGACTGGCCAGGAGAAGCTGCCCCGGCCCCTCGCGGTCATGGTCACGAACTGAGTGGCGGCGACCTACTGTTGACTCAGCCACACCGGGCGAAGCAGTCAGCGCGGGGGCCGCGGGAAGACGCGCTGCCACCAGCGTTCCAGGGGCGGCTGGCCGCGGGTCTCGGCTTCGGCTTCCAGGGTCTCGACGGAGGCTGGGAGGAGGGCCAGGCGGCCTTTCTGAAGCTGGAGGAGGAGCAGGTCCATCTCTCGGCCGCGGAGGCGGGCGTCGCCGGAGAAGGCGTCGGCCAGGGGGGTCTTGCCGTCGAGGCGGGCGTAGAAGTCGCGGGCCCGAGCTGGCATCCTCGTCTGCTCCTCGGCGCCGGGCTCGGCGACCCAGACCGGGACCCAGCGCTCGAGGAGATCGAGCGGCACCGCCATGTGGCGGTGGGCGACCAGGATCTGCTCCTCGGTGGCCTGTTCCAGGAGGAGGTCGTAGACGCTCATCTCGCGGGTGGTGTGGTCGAGGGGCTCGCCGACCGAGTCGATGTCGAGCACCGCGAGGATGGCCAGCCGGTAGGCGCCTTCGAGGAAGCGGAAGTAGGAGCCGCGGATGACGCGGTAGAGCTCGCCCAGGGTGCGCTTGCCGTCGAGCTCCGCGCCGATGCGGCTCTCGACCGGCGACAGGTCATGGCCGGGCCAGGAGGCGCCGCGGCGCACGACCATGTTGTCGTGGATGAAGAGCTGGCGGATGCGCCGGTACTCGTCGAGCCAGCGGGTGCCTTCCATGATCAGGGCCATGGCGTGGATGGGCTCGGGAAGGATCTCCTCTTCGAGCGGCATCTCGGCGCGGAAGTAGAAGACGCCGCGTTCCCAGAGGAAGAGGTCGCAGATGGAGTCCTCGATCTGGGTGCGCAGGGTCTGCTGCACCTTCTCGGGGGTCATGATGCCGAGCTCGCGCAGCGCGGTGCCCAGGCGCACGCCGCGGGTGGTGCAGTAGGTCAGCGCCTGGAAGAGCTGGTCCTGCTCCAGGTGGCCGTGGAGCAGCAGGTGCTGGCCGTAGTACTCGGCGGGATCGTTCGACAGGCAGGTGATGACCTCGCCGGCGTGGAAGTAGACGCGCTTCTCGCGCTCGCTCCTGCGGATCACCAGGGCCCCGGTGCGGCGGTCGTTGAGGGCCCACTGCAGGAGGTCGCTCGGCGGGAACGCGGTGAGTCGACCTGAGAACTCCATGTGGGGGGCCATTGTAGCGCGCCTGAAGGTTCTTGCCGCCTGAAGGGTAGTGGGAGCATGCCGCCTGAAGGAACGAAGGATCGTGCCGCCTGGACGGGCCGTGGGCGGCGGATCTCCCCCCGGACCTCC
>Ga0307477_10004288_pt1 | contig 10413 bp, 11 predicted proteins | sample atmos_gasesECM2C_FD_203316 | JGI IMG/M metagenome (GOLD analysis project Ga0307477, IMG submission 203316) | Hardwood forest soil microbial communities from Morgan-Monroe State Forest, Indiana, United States - atmos_gasesECM2C_515 | ecosystem: Environmental > Terrestrial > Soil > Temperate... | reverse complement strand
GGGTTGAGCGCAAAGGCCCCAAAGCCTGCGCCTCCGCTTTGGGGGTTTTCTCACCTGGGCCGCCAAACCGAGTGTGAGAGAATCCCCAGACCCCGCAATTGATATTGAATCTATTTCGGCCAGATCACCCGTGCTGGCCATCTACTCGCTCCAAGGAATACGTGCTTCCCGCGGTTGAAGTTCCCTTCTTTGCGGCTTTCCTGATGCTGTTACTTGGACGATGTGGGAATGCTTCCGGTAGCAAAACTTTGAATGCATTCGATGAATGCGGCAAGGAACATGGGGGCGATGTTTTGTGAGGAAAATGGTGTGGGACGCTGGATGCGGCCCGTGAAAGACAAATCGAAGAATATCGATGTACTAGTCTGCGTCGCCGTGCTGACGCTCAACTGACCAGATGTTGGCCTGATTTTTTTCGAACGGGTAGACGTGCACCATCCAGTTAAAAATCACCGGGTGGAACGTTCCTCCGGCTGCATCACACGCTTCTTGCGTGGTGATTGATCCTCTGAGGCCGAACTTGGCATGTGGCTGGAACATCTCGCTCCTCTTTTCTGGCGGGGGAGCACAGAAATTCACATGCTCGTGCCATTGGGCCACGCTCAGCGGAATGCGCTCGTCGAGCTGCTCTTCCGTGAGCCGCTTCGGCGCAGTGTACATCACCCCGATCAGTTTGTAGTCAACGCCTTGTTTCTCATAAAGCAGAGACGTCGGATGTTCCGGATGGAAGTGAAACGCAGCTTCCATGCCATAGCCGTAGTTCGTGAAGTGGTACATCTTCTGCGCGATGTTCGGCAGAAAGATCTTGAAACCGTCGGCGAGCGCGGCGTGATAGTCCTTATATTTTTCCGAGGCCTTGCGCGCGGCTTCGACGACCTGTTGCGCGCGGGCGGCGTCGCCGGGCTTGGGCTGGCGCAGAGCCGTCATCTTCATGTGCGGGCCCATGTCCATGTGGCCTTCCATGGAATGCATGACATGCGCGCTTTCTTCGCTGTCATCCTTATCGCTGGACATCGGCATGTCTTTCATGTTCGACATGTCATGGGACATTCCTGACATATTGTTGTCCGGTGTGGACGGCTTACTTGATGGATCGCTGGTTGGCGGTGGGGTCTGCCCCCACGCGATACTGCAGATCAAGACGGCGACGAACAGCATGCATGAATGGCGCATGATCCCCCCAACGATCTCACACGATATGAACACTGTGGGGGCGGAGATGTTCCGGGAATGGCGCCGGTTTTACGATTGGTTACAGAAGTAATTGGGCGTTGATCTTCGGATCATAGAGTCGCCCCAGCATGAGACGCGGTGCTCGGACAAAGGTTAGTCCAATTGGCGGCGCCAAGGCCTTTCTGGTACACCTTACTGCTTGACTCTGCAAACCGTCATTTTCTTGTTCGTCGCCGGAGTTCTGGGCGGAGCCCTGAATGCTGTGGCTGGCGGGGGAAGCTTCATCGCATTTCCCGCGCTGTTATTCACCGGTGTGCCTCCCATTCCGGCGAATGCCACAAACACAATTGCGCTGTGGACGGGCGCCGCCGCAAGTGGAGGCGCGTATCGCAAGCATCTGGATGTGCCACGTCGTGTCCTGATCCCGCTGCTGGTAGTTAGCCTGGCGGGCGGGGTTGCCGGCGCATGTCTCCTCCTCAAGACTCCCGCTCACACTTTCATGCGAGTTCTCCCATGGCTCACGCTGGGCGCGACTCTGTTATTTGCTTTCGGAAAGAAGATTGCGGGAGGACGAAAATCAGTAATCGAGCACGAGACCACCAAGCTTGCACTGGCCGGGGCAAGTTTTTTTCAGCTGTGTGTCGCCGTCTACGGCGGCTACTTCGGCGGCGGCATGGGGATTGTCATGCTCGCGATGCTGGCGGCGTTGGGTATGACTGACATTCACGCGATGAACGCTCTCAAGAGCGTAATGGGTTCGGTTATCAACGGCGTCGCTGTGGTGACGTTTATCCTTGCCCGCGCCATCTACTGGAGACACGGCATTGTGATGATCGTCGGCGGAATTTTCGGCGGATACCTGGGCGCGCATTACGCACAGAAATTGCCGCAAGCGTGGATTCGCTGGTTCGTGGTGCTGGTCGGCGCGGGAATGACTGTGTACTTCTTCTGGAAGTCGTATTGAAAAGCAGCGATCAGGGGGCCAGGGGCTAGGGGCCAGCGGCTAGTGAACTTGAACCTAGCGAATAATTGCTGACCCCTGATCCAAACCCCTAGCCCCTGCATTACTGCAACGGCGCTGAAACGTGCTCGTGCACGATCAGCCACTTGCCATCTTCGTTTTCGAAAACTACGGTCCAGCGGAAATTTCCCATCTCCACTTTGCCTGCCTTGCTGGTCATCTCCTCGTGGATCGTCGCGGTCGCCCAAACCAGGTCTCCGTGGGGATGAATTTCGGCGTCGTCGTTGACGGTGAACTTCGCGCTCTTGTATCCGGACAGCACGCCTTTTGCACCTTTCTCATATTCTTCCCAGCTGTTGTACTTCAGCGGAGCGATATCGAAAAAAGTATGCGGGCCAGGAGCATAAAACTTCGCGGTATTCGCGGGATCCAAAGTCGACCAGCCATCCCAGATCTTCTGCAGGTAGGTTTTGTCGGGAGCAGGGCCAGCAGGAGACTTCTTCGCAGCGGGCTTCTTGGCTTGTGCCGCGGCGGACAGGGTGATCACGAACAGGCAAAGCGAAACGGTCAGAGAACGCTTCAGCATTCTAGTTTCCTCCGGGAATCCGGCGGAATTCTCGCACATTATGTGCACGAAGCACAAAGCTAGAAAGTTACCTTGACGAGCGCGAGGGCGTCGAAACAGAAGTGCGCCAGAATTATCGGTGCGATCCTCCGCGTCCTCGCATAGTAGATGGAGAAGACGGTGAAGGTGGCGGCGATCGCTATACTCCGCAACACTCCCTGGTAGAAGTGGTAGCTCATTTGAAGAGAGACGCTGATTACGATTGCGAGTAGGCGGCTGCCGCCGAGGTCCATGACTTCCGACATCGTGTACGCCCGAACGATGAGTTCCTCAAAGAACGGATTCAACAGTACGAATGCGATGGAGAGCAGGGAGATCCCAAAGCCAAGCATCGACTCGAGCGACTTCACGTGCAGGTAGTGTCCTGCGGAGGAACGGTAAGCGGCCTGAAAGACGAGCACCGGCGGAATAGTAGCCAGATAGCCCACGATGAACAGGCCGAATCCCTCGGGAAGATCTTTCCAAGCCGGGGTCCAACCAATGGTTCTCCAGCCCGACCCGCGGTCGGAGAGCACATACCACAACACCAGCAAAGACGTGGATTCGGCGACTAAAGCACCGACAAGGCGGAAGGCTTGCTGATTTACGTCGAGAGGTACGGTTCCGCCCAGCAAGTAATAGAAAGACGCGAAAACGAAGTGAAGGAGGCTGACGGACAGTACGACTCCGAGAGCGAACAGACGCCGGCGGCGTGAAATTGGCGAAACCATCGAGGGGACCTGCGCCACCTCGACTTCCGTGGGAAGAACAATTTCTGCCATCTTGTGTGCAGCATGCTATAGGAAAAGCAGGCGTTTGCAAGGGCTACTTGCATCGGTGATGTCGCGCGGCTTGTGTAAATAGCTTGAGGGTGCGGGTTTTCCATTCCAGGGTAAAGCGCTGGAAGATGGAGTAGATGATTCGGTCGACGCTTTTGACGTTCACAAAGCACACCATCGGGCGGGTACGTCGCCGTACTTCGACGAAACAGCGCTCGATGACGTTGGTAGTGCGCAATTTCTTCCACAGGTGCCTGGGGAAGCTGAAGAACGACAACAGTTCCGGCAGGCCGCGCTCCAGGCGTCTGACCATGGGGCCGTAGTCGCGCTGCCAGCGCTGGCGGAAGGTGCGGAAGGCGGCTTCGGCCTGGCGCCGGCTCTCGGCTCGAGAGATGGCTTGCGCTCCCCGCTTCACTTCGTCATAGTCCCGCTTACGCACATGCTCCAGGATATCGCGCATCTTGTGCACCCAGCAGCGCTGATGCAGCACCCGCGGATAAACCGTCTGAATCGCCGCCGCCAAGCCCGCGCAGCCGTCGGTCAGGATCAGTTGCAGGTTCTCGCCGTGCAACCCGCGCCGGTACAGACCGCCCAATAGTCCCTCCCAGGCACTCTGACTTTCTCCCTGGCTGCGCAGAAACCCCAACAACTGCCGCCGCCCGTCACGCCGCACGCCGTAAGCCGCCAGCATTTGCACTCGCTTGCGTCCCCCGGCCGCCGCACCCGCAGGCTCACCCCACCGAGGAACAGGTACGCCCATTCATCCGCCAGAGGCGCGGGGTGAAACTCGCTCACCGCTTCATCCAAATCGCGGATCAGCCGTGACACGGTCTGCGCGCTCACTACTTCGCCGCTCAGCGTGCTCACCACTCGACCCACCTGCCGCGTCGACAGCCCGCGCAGAAACGCTTCCCGGATCAGCATCGCTAAAGCGGGCGCCCGCCGTTGTAACCGCTTCACCCCGGGCGGCAGAAAACTCTTCCCCCGCGCCCGCGCGATCCGCAGCCGAATCGTGCCGAACACCGTGGCAAAACCGCGCTCATAGTACCCGTTGCGCTATCCCCCCGCCTTCCGCGCTCCCCGGCCATATTGGGGCCAGCCGGCATAGCGGTCCCGCAAGCGCTCCGACTCCAACTCGAAAACCTTCTTCCACGCTTGCCGGGTTCGCCCGTGCAGATCTCCCCAGAAACTCTCCTGCAACTCTTCCACAAAATGTTGGAACCGCTCATTGATCGGTATAACCTTGGCCATGGGGTGTAGGTCTCCTTTCGGAACGGCTTTAGCTTGCTAGGCCAAAGCCAACTTACACCCTCTCGCCTTTTACACACTCAACGTTACGTCACCCTTGCATCGTTCCGTTTGACCGATTTCCACAACGCACGATAAAATAGTTAAGTTTGACTGTACTCGCCGACCCGTTCTGGGGACGCCTGCCTTGGCTGCTGAAGCGCCGGGGCGGAAACACAGCAAGCACAGGAAATCAGCTGGCCCCCGGGCAGCGCTGGTGCGCGCCTTCGGGGATTTGCTGCAGGGTCGTTTTCACGTGTCGATCACGGGCTGATTTCACACGACATTTGACGGAGGCAGACGTATGTACGCGGTTATCCGCGCCGGTGGAAAGCAGTACCGGGTGGCGCCCGGCGATGTGATTCGAGTCGAGAAACTCAACGGGACCGACGGTCAAGTTGAGTTTCCAGTTGTGGCGGTTTCCGGCGAAGAAGGACAAGTCGGCAACCAGTCCGATGCACGCGTCGTCGGCGAAGTCGTCGGCCAAGGCCGCGGCGCAAAAATTCTTGTCTTCCACTACAAGCGCAAGAAGCAGTACAAGAAACTGCGCGGACACCGGCAAGCGTTTACGTCGGTGCGCATCGCCGAGATCGCTTTTGGCGGACAGAGTTTCAAAGCTCCGGATCTGCCGAAGAAGGAAGCGAAGCCGAAGAAGGTGAAGGCGGCTGCAGCGGAAGAGCACGAAGCGGCGCCGAAGGCGAAAGCCAAGAAAAAGGCCGCCCCCAAGAAGGCTGCGAAGAAAGCGGCGAAAAAGAGATAGTTACATGGTGCGAGGGCAAGTTGCCCTCGCGACAGCCGGCGGGACGCCGGCGCTACCGGAGAGTTTATGGCGCATAAAAAAGGGCAAGGCACTTCACGAAACGGCCGCGATTCGAATTCGCAGCGGCTTGGATTCAAGGCATTTGGCGGGCAGGTCGTGCCCGGTGGAACCATCATTGTGCGGCAGCGTGGCACGCGCGTGAAACCCGGGCTCAATGTCGGCCGGGGCAAAGACGACACTCTCTTTGCCAAGATCACGGGCCGGATCAAGTTCATGGACAAGGGATCCATGGGCAAGTTTGTGATGGTCGAGCCCGTAGAAGCGAAGTAGGTCTCTAGGTTTAAAGCATTCGCGGGCGGGAGCGCCCGCGCCACACGGCCTCGCCTTCGGGACGAGGCTTTTTTGTTGCTGGGACGGGCGAGCATCGGCACTAAGCAATAAGGGGAACTGGCCACTGAGAACTGGCAACTGAGAACTGATTTTCAATGTTTATCGACGAAGCCAAAATTCGAGTCAAAGCCGGCGACGGCGGCAACGGCTGCATGGCCTTCCGCCGGGAGAAGTTTGTGCCTCGTGGCGGGCCCTCCGGCGGCGACGGGGGCAAGGGTGGCGACGTCGTCATGGAATCGAGCGAGCGCCACAACACGCTCGTCCATTTCCGTTTCAACCCTGAGCACACTGCAGGGCGCGGCCGCCACGGCGAAGGTTCGAACAGGACAGGGCGCGAAGGTGGAGACGTAGTTCTCAAGGTTCCTGTGGGCACGATCGTGTACGACGATGAGACTGGCGAGAAGGCATTCGAGTTTACGAAGGCCGATGAGCGCTTCGTGATCGCGCGCGGAGGCCGCGGAGGGCGCGGGAATGCGCGCTTTGCCACCTCGGTGCACCAGGCTCCTCGGGAACACGAGGCTGGCCGACCGGGCGAGGAGCATACGTACCGGCTTGAATTGAAATTGCTCGCCGATGTGGGGCTCGTTGGTTATCCGAACGTCGGCAAGTCTACTCTCATCTCACGCATTTCTTCGGCACGCCCAAAGATTGCGGATTATCCGTTCACTACCCTCGAACCGAATCTCGGCGTAGTCGCTGTCGGCGACGCGAGAGACGAGATCAGCTTTGTGGTCGCAGATATCCCTGGCTTGATCGAAGGAGCGCACACCGGTTCCGGCCTGGGCACCCAGTTCTTGCGGCACATCGAACGCACCCGGCTTCTGGTTCATCTGGTGGACGTTTCGGACTCGAGCGGGCGCGACGACGTGACGAAAGATGTCGAGGTCATTCTTGGGGAACTGGCCAGCTTCGGCGCCCATCTCGAAGACAAACCCATGATCATGGTCGCGTCGAAAATCGATGTTGTGAACAAAGATAAATTGGCCGCGCTCAAGAAGTATGCCAAGAAAAAGAAGCTGAAACTCTACGAGATCTCGGCGGTGACCGGGAAAGGCATCGAGGAGCTAAAGTACGCGATCGCCGATGAAGTCCAGAAATTGCGCGAGCAGAGCCTCAAGAACGCAGAGCAAGAAGCTTCATAGGACTCCAAAGCCTAAACCACGAAGGACACGAAGTCGCACGAAGGAAACCCTTGAGTCTTCCTTGTGATACTTCGTGTCCTTTGTGGTGAATGCCTTTGGTTTGCTCCGCCGCAAATTCAAAGGCGGCCTTTGCAGGCCGCCTCTCCCAGATCGAACTTACCCACAAAACCCAGCGATCAGTTTACGCCCTCGGTAAAGGGCCGTGTTGGAAGTGGTACTGCAGAATCCGTGCGGCCAGTGCCGGACTGACTGATTCGCCCTGCCGTTCTACGGTGCGGACGACTTCGCCGCGACAAACGACTTCGGTGCCGGAGAGGCCGGCGATTTCGGCGGGCAATACCAGGCTAATTTCCAACTGAGAATTGGGTTGCAACACGTCGTCGCTCTGGAAGAGCAGTCCAGAACGGCTAATGTTCTCGGTTTTGCCTACATGCCATTGTGTTTCGCCGAGTCGGCGATAGCGTAACGGCAAGTGAAGCTGGAATCGTTGCGCGCGAGCTGGCGGAGCTTGCCGGGTTCGCGTGGTGGGTTGAGGTTCAGCAGACTGCATGGACATAACGGCCTCCGGGGGAGTTGGAGTTGCATCGAGCACTTCGCGCACCTTGCTCTTGAGGTCGCGAAGGTTAAAGGGTTTCTGGAGCAGGCGAACACCGGCATCCAGCGTGCCATCCTGCCCGATTACGTTTTCCGTGTAACCGGACATGTACAGCACTTTCACGTTGGGGCGAATTTCAGAAATGCGCTGCGCGAGCTCGCGTCCGTTCATGCCGGGCATGATGACGTCGGTCAGCAGCAGGTGGATTATTCCTTCATGCGCCACCGCGATTTGCATGGCGACGGCGCCGTCAGCGGCCTCGATCACTCTGTAGCCTTGCTTCTCGAGATATTGCCGCGCGAGATAGCGCAGATTGGCCTCGTCCTCCACCAACAAAATAGTTTCTGTGCCCGGTTCAACCTTCTGGAACCGAACAGGAGCGGTGACGGCATGCACCGCGGGCTCTTCGATCGAGGGCACGCGCGGCAGATAGATTTTGAAGGTGGTGCCACGGCCCAGTTCGCTGTAGACCCAGATATATCCGCCGCTCTGCTTGACGATGCCGTACACAGTCGATAGCCCCAGACCGGTTCCCTTCGTTCCCTTGGTGGTGAAGAAGGGTTCGAAGATGTGCGATTGCGTTTCCGAATCCATGCCCGCTCCGGTGTCGCTGATCGAGGCCATGACGTAGTCTCCGGCGTGGAGCGGTGCGTGCACGCGGGCATATTCCTCGTCGAGTGTAATGTTCGCGGTCTCGATGGTGAGCTTGCCGCCGGAGGGCATGGCATCGCGGGCGTTCACTGCCAGGTTCATGATGACCTGTTCGATCTGCCCGGCATCGGCGCGGACCGACCATAGACTCTTCCCTGGGGCCATGACCAAGTCGATGTCCTCGCCGATCATGCGGGTTAGCATTTTCAGGTTCTCGGTGGCGATGTCGTTGAGGTTAATGATGCGCGGTGCGAGCATCTGCTTTCGACTGAACGCTAATAACTGGCGAGTCAAGGACGAGGCCCGCTCCGAGGCGCTGGCAATTTCCTGGGCCGGGCCGCGCAGATGAGGCTCGCCGCCGAGGCGCTCGAGAAGGAATTCCGAGTACCCGGAGATCACCATCAGCAGGTTGTTGAAGTCGTGGGCAATGCCTCCAGCAAGACGTCCGACGGCTTCCATTTTCTGCGACTGGCGGAGTTGCTGCTCCAGGGCGCGGCGCTCAGTCACGTCTTCGGCGAAGATCTCGAATACCACACCGTCTTTGCGACCATTGGAAACAGCGCGGCCAGAAACCCGCACCACGGTTGTTCCTGTCTTGCGCTTCCATTCTGCCGTCAAGCCATGAAAGGGGACCGAGGAGCGCAGGTAATCGGCGAGGTCGAACCACTGCTCGCTATCGGCATAAAGGCTGAAAATGTGCTGGCCGATCACATCGTTGGCGGAACTCAGGCCGAGCAGTTCGAGGAAAGCCGGATTGGCGTCGAGGATCTTGCCCGTGGAATCGCAGCTGCAGATGCCATACGGGGCGTTGGTAACGAGGGAGCGGAAGTTCGCTTCGGAGCGGCGCAGATTTTCCTGGGCCGCGCGCAAGGCGGCGTTCAGCCAGCAGATCAGCATCGCCACAAAGAAGAAGAGGGACAAGCGGAGGATCGCCGTCCTCAACTGTTCGGGCGTATGTTCGCCCACGAGGGTGAAATAGGCGCTTACGGTCAGCGCAAACGCGGTAGCGACAACCCCCGGCTTCCAGCCGCCATACCAGGCGCTCACCATGACGGCGACGCCGAAAAGGGCTAGGCGGCTTTCCGAAACATCCGCCAGCAGCACTGTGGGGATCAGCGCCAAGGCGGTGCTGAGCACAGCCACCCCATACCGTAGGATGGGTGCACGAGCGGCCGGAATGCGGAGTAAGGGGAGGGTTACTCGCATATAACGGCCATCCTAGTACCTAATTGGGAAACAGGATAGTTACAGGAGTTCATCTGGTTACGGCGAGAGGACAAGGGCAGCGAGTCCAATGGCCAGCGCGACAAGGGCTAACCGTGCCTGACCCTAGTTATCGGGCTTGCAAGGAAAGGTCAGAATCTGCACACTAGATCGACTTGGAAGATGTTAGCGCCGCCTCGCTATGAATATCGGACTATTCGGAGGAACTTTCGATCCCGTACATCGCGGGCACGTGGCGTTGGCCCGAGCCGCGACCGAGCGTTGCAACCTGCACCGGGTCTACTTCGTTCCAGCGAATAGTCCCCCGCACAAACAGAAACAACCACTCACGCCGTTCGTTCACCGGTTCGCCATGCTAGCGTTGGTCACCGCGAACGAGAAAGCGTTTGTGCCCTCGTTGTTGGAAGCGCCAGAAGAGGGCGAGAGCAGGAAGAAAGACAAGCCGAACTACACCATTGATACGGTGCGGCGCCTAAAGCAGTCATTCAAGGGCCGTGACCGGCTGTTTCTGTTGATTGGAATGGATGCCTTCGCGGAGATTGCGCAGTGGCATCAGGCGGAATCGCTGTTTCGAGAGTGCGAGTTCATCGTGGCCGGACGGCCGGGGTTTTCACTGGCGGATGTGGCGAATGCCTTGCCGGAAAAGTTGCGCCCACGACCGGAAGTGACGAAGCCTTTTCACAAACAAGTTGCGACCGGAGACCTGGTTTTGCCTGGGGTGAGCCTTCATTTGGTGGAAGACCTGCATCAATCGGCGTCGGCAACTGCAATCCGACAGGCGGCGAGCTCGGGTAAGCCACTGGGGCGGTTTGTAGAGCCTGCCATTGCGGAGTACATCAATAAGATG